>OLPR01001287.1_pt1 | contig 20881 bp, 19 predicted proteins | sample 1672761 | NCBI WGS metagenome assembly OLPR01 (sample SAMEA3136721, study PRJEB25190) | human gut metagenome | biome: human gut; feature: human-associated habitat; material: faeces | place: Austria | collected 2013 | reverse complement strand
GGTGTACCGTCGGGGCCTGGCCAAGACCCGCCGCATGGCGCGTCAGGTGGTGGGCCACGGCCACATCCGTGTGAACGGCAAGAAGGTGGACATCCCTTCCTATTCCGTGAAGGTTGGCGACGTGATTACCCTGCGCCCCACCTCCGCCGAGAAGGAAATGTTCAAGGCGCTGCGGGAGGGCACTTCCGTGCTGGCCCCCAAGTGGCTGACCTTTGACGCTCCCAACCTGACCGGCACCGTGAATGCGCTGCCTGCCCGCGAGGATATCGACCTGCAGCTGCAGGAGAACATGATCGTCGAGTTCTACTCCCGGTAATGAGGGGTGTCCTGGGAGGTGCAGTCCTCTGGCTGCTCTCCCGGAGACGCTACCCTTCAGGCTTGAACCATTAGAGGAGGGTAAACGAAATGATCGTCGAAATCGAAAAGGCACGCATCGAGTGCGTGGAAGTTGGCCAGAACAACTGCTACGGCAAGTTTGTTGTGGAACCCTTGGAGCGCGGCTTCGGCCACACCCTGGGCAACTCCCTGCGCCGGGTGCTGCTGTCCTCCCTCCCTGGCGTGGCGGTCTCTTCTGTGCACATCGAGGGTGTGCAGCATGAGTTCTCTACTGTACCGGGCGTGAAGGAGGACGTCACTGAACTGATCCTGAACCTCAAGTGCCTGGCAGCAAAGATGTACTGCGACACTCCCAAGCAGGTTACCATCGACGCGCAGGGGCCCTGCGAGGTTACCGCCGCGGACATCCATGTGGATGACGAGGTGGAGATTATCAATCCCGAACTGCACATCGCCACCCTGAACGAGGACGCGCATCTGCAAATGCAGCTGATCCTGGAAAAGGGCCGCGGTTATGTAAGCGCGGACAAGAACAAGAATCCCAACATGCCCATTGGCGTGATTCCCATGGACAGTATCTTCACCCCCATCCGGAAGGTGAACTACACCGTGGAGGATACCCGTGTAGGGCAAATCACGGACTATGATAAACTGACGCTGGAGATTTGGACCAATGGCACGCTGATGCCCGATGAGGCCATCAGCGGCGCGGCGAAGATCCTCAGCGAGCATCTGTCCCTGTTTGTGAGCCTGACCGATCAGGTAATGCCGGTAAGCATGGTGCAGCCCGAGGACGACAAGAAGGAAAAGGTTCTCGAGATGACCATCGAAGAGCTGGATCTGTCGGTGCGTGCGTACAACTGCCTGAAGCGGGCCGGCATCAACAGCGTGGCCGAGCTGGTGCAGCGTAATCAGGAAGACATGATGAAGGTTCGCAATCTGGGCCGCAAGAGCCTGGAAGAGGTCGAGCAGAAGCTGGAAGCGCTGGGTCTCGGCCTGCGTCCCAACGAAGAATAAGACGGAGCGGAAGCGGGGCTGGGTATTTCCCTCCCCCGACCGTAAAGGAGGAACATCCCCATGGCACATCAACGCAAGCTGGGTCGCACGGCCGATCAGCGCAAGGCGCTGCTGCGTAATCAGGTGACCAACCTCATCTGGTACGGCCGCATTGAGACCACCGAGGCGAAGGCCAAGGAAGTGCGCCGCATTGCCGATCGCATGATTACCCTGGCGATCAAGGAATGCGACAACAACGTGCAGACCACCAAGCAAACCCACAACGATAAGGGCCAGCTGATGACCCTGGAAGTTGTGAACGACGCTCCCTCCAAGCTGCATGCCCGCCGTCTGATGATGGCGTACCTGTACGACCTGAAGGAGCAGAAGAAGGCCGACGAGAACAAGAAGGATTACAAGGAGCGCACCAAGGACAACAAGCATCCTGTGGTGGAGAAGCTCTTCCGTGAAATTGGCCCCAAGTACAAGGCCCGCAATGCGGAAAAGAATTGCTCCGGCGGCTATACCCGCATTTACAAGCTGGGACCCCGTCGCGGCGATGCTGCGGAAATGGTGATCCTGGAGCTGGTGTAATCCGGTCAGGGATTGGCAAAAGGGAGCAAGCCTTTCAGGCTTGCCTCCCTTTTTGTATGCTTCACAAGAGATTTACAGAGGGCAGCGGAAGATACTTTTGAATATGTGAAAGCCCACGGTTGCAAAGGCACCGTGGGCTTGTTTCATATCATTTATGCCTGCTTTTGCACCAGGAAGCACTCTGGCGCACCGGGACCGGCATTGAGGAATTTTTGATGCAGAACGTTGAATGCCTGCGGACGCAGGGAAGCAAAATAGGCCGTTAGACATGCGCGTTCTTCATCCCCAGCGGGGTGACCAGGATAAGCGCATAGGGTAAGCAGCCCCTCCGGGCGAAGCAGATGGAGTGCGGCATCTACCGCTTGCCTGGTGGTTTCCCAATGGGTAGTAATGGATTTATCGCCACCCGGAAGCCACCCTAAATTAAACATCACCGCATCCAGCGGCTCATGCACAACCTCCTGCATATGTTCATGCCCCAGGCAGTAGAGAACGCACCGTTCCATCAGTCCCTTGCTTTCCAGAAGCTGACGCGTTCTCTCCACCGCATCCGCCTGCAGGTCAAAGGCGATAACCTGTCCGCTCTCCCCCACCAGCTCTGCCAGGAAGCAGGTGTCGTGGCCATTACCCATGGTGGCATCCACCACATGTGCCCCGGGCTGAAGGGACTGGCGCAGGGCATCCTGCGCCAGATAGCGGGCACTGCGCAACAGAAAGCTCATGCTTATAGCTCCTTTAACCGCTGTACTTCTTCATCCGTGAGATAGCGCCAGCAGCCCCGCCGAAGATCCCCCAGCTGTAGGGGACCAAAACGAACCCGTTTCAATGCCACCACTTGATGACCCACAGCTTCAAACATGCGGCGTACCTGACGGTTTCGCCCCTCATGAATGCTTACCAATACCGTGGTGGAGAAGGTCTCTTCCTTGATGACACGCAAGCGTGCTGGTGAGGTCATACGGCCATCCAGCAATACACCGGACTTCAGGCGATGCAGTTCCTCGGGGGTAAGGTGATTGCTAACCTTGGTAAGATAGCTTTTTTCCACCTCATGGCTGGGATGCAACACCCGTTGGATCACGTCCCCATCATTGGTAAGCAGCAGCAGGCCTTCGCTATCAAAGTCCAGCCGTCCTGCCGGTACCAGGCGAACAGGATAGTCCCGGAACTTGTCCAGCACTGTGGGGCGGCCTTCTGGGTCTTGTACGGTGGTTACCTCACCGATGGGTTTATAGTAAAGCAAATAATGCTTTTCCTCTTCCAAATGGACGACCTTGCCATCCACCGCTACGCGGTCTGTTTCCTCCACCTGTACGCCCATCTGGGTGATTTTCTCCCCGTTGACCGTCACATGGCCTTCGGCAATCAGCTTTTCCGCCGCGCGTCGGGACGCTACGCCGCTCTGGGCCAAATACTTTTGCAAGCGCATGGGTTCAACCTCTTTCCATCATCTTATAGCAAAACAGCGCACATGCCCGCAGGGCAAGGGGTTTTTGACGTTCCTCCGGCAAGCGGCTGTACAGAAAACGGTCCACACCCTGCACCTGAAAACCGCTTGCTTCCAGAAACTGACACATTACTGGATTCTGATCGCTTACGGTAATGCGCAACCCCTCCAGCGAACGCCGCCGGGCAAAGCCCTCGCAGGAGGCCAGCAGCGCTGTGGCAATTCCTTGCCTACGGCAGGAAGCGTCCACGCGCAGATCGAGGATCTCCCCCCAGCCGTGCTCATCCTTGCGAATCACGGCCAGGCCACAGAAGCGTTCTTCCTGGAAGGCGCCGTAAACCGAGGCCGACAGCAAAAAAGCCATTTCCGGCAGTGGCAGCGGAAGCGCCGGCGGAAACGTGCGCCACTGCGCCTTCTCCATGGGTACATAGCCCAGGGAGAAACCGCTGCGGCCCATGCGAAGCACTGTTTCATCACCACAAAGGCAAGCATCGGAAAGGGGAGGCAGCTTTTTCAGCTCCTCCCGCGAACATTTACGAACCTTTAGCACTTGCCTCTCCGCCCTTTCGGTTACAAGAGCCGCCTGCGCAGCCTTTGCCACATCCATGTAAGCATACCAAAAAACGCAGAAAAACACAAGAGCGCTTTGAAAAGATCAGGCCATGAAAAGACAGTTTCCGGCTCAGAAGGTGATCCAGAGTGAGAAATAGTGACGGATTCGGTGGGGAAAGTCATCCCGTTTCACAGCCTCCCCCGCCACAAGCGGAACCTGTGCCACCGTTTCGCCCTGCACCACCATGCGCGCTGTGCCTAAAGGTTCTCCCCGGTCAATGGGTGCTTCCAGGCGTTCCGGAAGGTCCAACTCCAGGCTGGGGAGGCTATCCTTGGACGCTACTCCCCCCAATTCTCCCTGCGCCACAATGGGCAACATGGTACCGTCGCTTACCTCCACCCGCATTTCCCGGACGGTCTCCCCGGCTTCCAGCATGGTAAACCAGCCATATTCAGTAAATGCGGCGTCCAGCAGACGGGCAGATTCATCAAACCAGTCGGCACAATTCAGCACAACGCAGATGAGTTCCATGCCGTCCCGCTGCGCGCTGGAAACCAGGCACCGTCCGGCCGCGCGGGTATAACCCGTTTTAATGCCGGTAGCACCCGGGTACGTGGTGAGCAGCTTGTTTTTGTTATTCAGGATGCGGTCGTACTCCCTTCCCTCCCAGGGAATGGTGGCACGGGTGGTGGAAACAATCTGCCGAAATGTTTCGTTTTTCATGGCCTCCCGGGCAATCAGGGCCAGGTCATGGGCGGTGGTATAGTGCCCGTCCTGGGGCAGTCCATGGGGCGTCAGAAAGACCGTGTGCTCACACCCCAGCTCCCGCGCACGAGCCGTCATACGCTCGCAGAAGGCCGCCACAGATCCGTCAATATGCTCGGCAATGGCCACCGCAGCATCATTACCACTGGCAAGCATCAGGCCATAGAGCATGTCCTCCATGGTCAAGGTCTCCCCTTCACTCAGGTAAATGCTCGTGCCTGGGACGCCAAAGGCATTATGGCCGGCAGTGACCAATTCGGTCAGGTCGCATTCCTCCAGGGCCAGCAACGCAGTCATCACCTTGGTGGTGGAGGCCATGGGGCGTTCCACCTCCGCTTGATGGGATAGCAGCACCGTACCATGCTGCGCGTCGATAACAATCGCCGATGCAGCGGAACTATCCACTTCCTGGGCCTGCGCTGTTCCTGGCCGCCAAAGCAACGCGCACAGCGCTGCCACCAGCGCGGCCATCCAGCGTACCTTTCCCCAGGAAAAAGCTCGGGAGGAGCCTTCCGTCTGGAAGTTCTCCTCCCGCATCCTTTGCTTATGCATGCTCATCCCTCCCCATAGATGGGTGTGCTGCTCTGCTTACATCCATCCTTGGAGAAAATGTGCTTCATGTCCTCCACCACGCCGGGAAGCAGCTCCACCATACGATCCGCCACCGTCAGCGGCTGCGCGGGAAGCATGCGTACCTCCTCGCCGGAGACCACCAGAAAGCCCACCGGCTGCACGGAAACGCCCGCGCCGCTTCCCCCCGCAAAGGGGAAGGCGGAGCTTTCCAGCGGTGGATGCAGCTTGTTCTTTTCCTCGCAAGGAAGGTCGCCACCACCGGTTACATAGCCAAAGCAAACCTTGCTCACCGGGATGATCGTCGCGCCGGTAGCCGCTACCACCGGGTCCCCCACCACGGTATTTACATCCACCATGTCCTTGATACTGGCCATGGTGCTTTGCATCATCTCCCCAATGGGATGCTCCATCATGTTCCCTCCTTATGTTTTGGATGTTCGGCACGTTCACCGATCCACGCCGCTAGCACCAGCGCGGCCGTAATGACCAGCGTTCCCAGGCGGGTGGCCACTGCCGCACGCAGCGCGAAAGCGCTGTGTCCGCTCCAAAAATCCGGTATCACGTGCAGCTGCACCTTGCCAGGCAACCATCCGCCAAGGGTGGTCAATGCCCCCGACAGCAACGCCGTTTGGGCTGCATCGCTTAAGGCCAGGCGAATCTTAGCCTCGCAGTGGATGAGATGGATGCCGTTGAAAAGCCACTTTCTGGCCTTATCCGTGCGCAACAGCGTGCCCAGCCATACTTTTGCTCGCCCTGGCGTAATGGGAGGCGCCTGGCGCTCCCCTGTATGGATGCGCCTGCCCCGTACCAGCAGCCGTAATCGGCCGCCTTCCTGGCGCGTCCGGAAAGCCCAGCGCAGGGGAATGCCCCAGACCTTTAAGCGCGCCTGGCCCGTGGCTCCCTCCCCCGCGCTTAACACAAGGGATAGCTCCAGCGGTGTTGCCATCCATGCCACTACGAGCAGGCACAGAAGCAGCGGGTTCATTGCTCCATCTGCCGCCCCACAATGCCCGCAGCCGTTTCTGCCACCTTCAGCTCCGTATCCCCCATGCGCGCGCCTTGTTCACGGCTAAGCAGCAACACCGCGCCAATGGCTTCCCCATCGGCAATAATGGGAGAAAGCACCTGCGCGGTATAGCCAGAAGGATCTTCCTCGCTGGTAACCGCTACGGTACGGCTGCCATTCTGCCGGTTTAGCGCCACCGTCTGGCGATTGGCAATGGCCGCCTCCAAATCATGGCTGATGGGCTTATCCCACAGTTCCTTTTTGCTTACGCCGCTGGCCGCCACAACCTGGTCCCTATCCACGATGCACGCAATATGTCCCAGAGAACGGAACAGGGATTCCGTATAATCCTTGGCAAACGAGGACATCTCCCCAATGGGGGAATATTTCTTCAGAATGACCTCGCCATCCCGATCAGTGTAAATCTCCAGCGGGTCGCCGTCACTGACAACATGGACATCGAAAACCTTGTCCTTCTGGTTTCGGGCCGTCTGGACAAGCCGGCAATTTCTGTTTTCGATGTCCTCCTTAAAATTTACGGTATCCTCCAGGCTGCCGCTGCGAATGAGGGCGTCGATGTCTGCCTGGAGCTTCAGCTCCAGATGGTCCTCATACACCCGGATCTCCCGGATCATCAGTTCCAGGTCGTTACGGTCCAGCTTGTCCTTTTCCAGGATGTCCTGAAACACATCCAGGGCCGTTTTCGCGGTGCGGTTCACCTGAATGATGGTATTGCGCCGGTCGCTGAGCAGATCAATCTGATGGTTCAGTCCTTCAATTTTTCGCTGCAGGTCGTTCTCCAGCTCGTCATAGGTGGCCTCCAGAAGTTCTTCCTGCTCCGGGTGCTTCATGATGTCCCGGATGCGCTGGCGCTTGGTGGCCTTCAGCTCCTGTTGCAGATCCTCCAGCACCTCCGCCAGGTGATCGGCGGACTGTTCGGTCTCGGCCACCTGGTCATTTTCGCGGGCCAGGTCGGCGTTGAGATGTTCCAGCATGGAGGTAGAGGAGTCCATCACCTTCTTCACGTATATTTTCAGCAGTTCATCCAGCTTGTCCACGCGGATATGATGGGAGGTACACCCTGCCGTTCCCCGGCGGTGATAGGTGCCGCAGGTATAGGCGGGCGCAAGATCGCCGCGGCTCATGGCGAACATGGGGCTGCCGCAATCCCCGCAAACCAGGAAGCCGGAATAGAAGTTGTCATACTTCTTCACGCCCCGGTAATTGGTGCGGGTACGCTTTTCCCGCAGGGCCTTGGTAATGGCAAAGGTACGGTAATCGATGATGGGCTGATGGTGGTTCTCAATGACCACGTGCTCGCCATCGTCGCGCTTCACGTCCTTGCCATTGATCTTGGCGCGGGTGGTCTTTCCCTGGCGAAGGGTGCCGATATAAAAATCGTTATCGAGGATGCCCTGCACGGTAACGATGGCCCAAGCCGCCTTCACCTCCCGCTTGTACTCCTCGCCACCGGCTTCCTTGCGTAGCTGCTCGGACATACGAGGGGTTGGCAGGCCCTGCTCGGTAAGGGCATTGGCAATCTTCTTGTAACCCCAGCCCTCCTCATTGTAAAGGTGGAAGATGCGGCGGACGATCTCCGCTTCCGTGGGGACGATTTCGAATTCCTTGCGTTTATTGACAATATACCCATAGGGTGCGGCACAGATCCATTGCCCGTCCTGCTGGCGGCGCTTGATGACGTTGCGCACCTTCTTCGAAGTATCGGTGACGGGCATTTCGTTAATCAGAAACTGGAACTGGATTTTCAGCCAGTCATCGTCGTTGGGAAAGTCGATGCCGTCGCCGATGGAAATGATACGCACCCCGGCATCCCGCAGGTCCTCCAGTTCCACCAGGCCGCGGGAATTGCGGCGAGAAAAACGGGAGAAGTCCTTGACCACTAGGATATCGTACTTATGGGTAATGAGGCCCTTGCGCATAGCCTGGTAGCCTTCCCGCTGCTCAAAGGTGTAGCCGGAGCGGTCCCGGTCCTCGTAAAAGGTCAGGGTACTATCCGGGAAGCGCTGCTTCACAAAATCCTGGATGATAGCTTTCTGGTTTTCGATGGAGACGTTATCCCGGTCCAGTTCATCGTCCACCGAGATACGGCAGTAGCCCGCAATGTCAAAGCGTTCGGTCATAGGTACATTGCTCCCCTTTCAGACGGTTTTCGCGTGCCATGGAATCGCGTGTTTTCCATTTTATCGACATTGTTTTTGATGTTTACAGATAATATTGTACACCTGGAAAGACAAGAATGCAAGTCTGTGCTCCGTATAAAACACCCAAATGCGAGGCAGAGGCTGCCGCATCCTGAGATATCCCCTGCTCAGCATTCTTTGACTTATTTGTCCGTTGTCTGGTACAATAGGATTAGCCAGTATACGTCCGTACTTGCCGCTGGAGCATAACCTCATTTTCGATCTGATGCAAAATCATCCGCTGATGTAAACACCACAGGTGCATTTTCAGGAGGTTCAATCATGAAAATAAGTTGGAAAAAGCTGCGCATTGCTGCCCTGATATGCTGCGTTGTCTTGCTCTTGATGGGCACAGCTTTTGCGTCTCCGCAGGCGCTGGATTTGAGCGGCATATCTGATGGGCTTGCACAGCCGATCAGTGTTGCGGCCTCGGGAGAATTGCTCTGGGTGCTTACGAATGGATCACTTTACCGTGTTTCCCTGGCGGAGGCGTCTTATGGGGAATCCACCCTGGTCTATTCCGATCTTTGCCCCAATAGCCGCATTGCGTACCGGGATGGGCTGCTCTATGTGCTCTCCTACGAGGAGCAAGCGTTATCCCTGTACTGCATGGAGCAGGAAATGCAAGCATGCAATCCCTGCGGCGCGCCGCTGAACTGCGAAGCCTTCTTCATCAGTGAGGATGAACAGCGCTATGTGGATCTTGCGGCATTTGCACCCCTTACGGATACTTCCTGGGCAGCGCTGCTTTGGACAAGTGCTGAAAGAAGCATACTGCTCTATGGCGACAGTGAACGTGGAGAAATCAGAGAAGTGGCTGTTCCCGCTGTTGTATCCATCGCTCCCGCGGATGAAGCATCCATCTATGCCTCCCTGTCCAGTGGTGAGCTGCGGCGGGTGAATCTGGACACCGGCGAGCAAGCCACCCTTGCGCAGCTGGAGCAACCAGCATGCTGCCTGGCTGCCACAGAGGACGGCGCTTGTCTTTATCTGGCTGACTCACTGCAAGTTTATCAGTACAGGGAAAGCACCGGGATACAAGCCTACGACCGCTCACCTCTTTCCGGTCAAGCAGCCTGGTTTCCTGCATGTGTAGCTGGCGACCGCTATGTGCTGGGAGATTACAGCAGCCTGTTTGTGGTGGAGCAGCCGGATACGTCCCTGCCGCTCCTGACCGTCGCAAGTCGTGAAGAAACACAGATCCTGCAAGACTTTGAAGCGAATCATGACGTCCGGGTCCTGTCGCTGCCTACGAGCATGTACTTTGACGCGGAAAAGCTCATGCAGGATATGATTACCCAGAATAACGCCTATGATATCTATTGGATTGATGTATCCACAGGCTGCCTGTCGGTGCTCATGCAGAAGGGGTACTATGTGCCCCTGGACGCCAGCAGCACGCTGGTTTCCGCCATGGACGCCATGGACCCCAATCTCACCGCGTTGCTCACGCAGGATGGGCATTATGCGGCGTTCCCCAAAACTGCCACCGCACATATGCTTTGCATCAACACAAAAACCATGGAGGAATTCGGCCTGACGGAGGAAGATTTGCCGCGAACTTTTTCCGAATTTCTTCCGTGGCTCGCGGCACAATATGAAAAATCCCAAGACCTGGGCAGAGTCGTTTGGGATACGCAGCGCTCGCTGCGCCACAGCGCCTTTACCCTGCTGCTGAATATGTATATCAAACAATGCGAAAAGGACCACGTGGCGCCGGACTTCATCAGCCATGATTTCCCTGACTTATTAGGGCAGATCGACCAATACTTTATGGACACCACTCCGCTGGCCGCTCCACGGATGGTAAATGGAGAGCTGGAACTTCCCCTGCTAAGCCAACAGGACATGGGAGATATGCTCTCGGTGAGCAACGGATGGATTCCGCTGCCGCTGGTGCTGTCGGAGGGGCTTGAGCCTATGTATGACATTCAGCTCCAGGTATATCTGATCAATCCCTACAGCGAGCACCAGGAAGCGGCATTAGCCTACCTGGAAACCGTCAGCTCCTATCTGGATATGGAAAAAGCAGTGGCTCGCCTGGAACCAGCCAAGATCTATACAAAGGCTGAAACCAGCATGCTTTTGTCCGACACGCCCATCGCCCCTGTGGAAAGGCCGGAATACGCGGCTGAATACGCAACCTATGAAGAAGAGCGGAACCGGCTGATAGCTTCCCTGGACTCCTTGGAGCCGCAAGCCTTAAAGGACGCGCAGTTGAAAATCAAGGACATCAATTCCTCCCTTGGCTTTTTGGAGCAGCTTCGATGGTATGTTTCCCCCAAGGATATTGAGCGGATGGAAAGCTACCGGCCATTCTTTCACGTAAGCGGGGAAGCAACGTTTTTTGCATCGGTGACCGACCCCATTAGTACCTATACCAGTCAATATGTCGACGGCATCATCAGCACGCAGGAAATGCTGCAGCTGTTGCAGCGCCTTGCCCGGATGGTTCAGCTGGAATCTCTATGAGCAAACTTACTAACAGTTGTTAAGCCCTAAAGCGAAAAATCGAATGCTAGAAAACAGGCATAGCAAAGTAGACCTGCAATAAAAAATGAGATAGGCAGCACCTTTCAGAGCAGTCTATCTCATTTTTATAGTCTCTTTCTCAACAGTCCCCGTTGATATTATGAAGAAGAATTTACTAAATGATAATCACGTACAACACCTGCTACTCCTTTTTTTTGAATGTCAAATTAGGGTTATGTTATACATTCATTAATTTTTTATACAGAAAAGTATTTCGCTGGTCTGTGCATCTAATGTTACTTGATACTGTACATTTGCTTGGGTTGGCTTTTCAATGGTTACAAAGCATACATACCATTTTCGTTGGTTGCCAATATCCTGCATAAGAGTGGCTGAGCATTCATATTTGTCCAAAGAAGCATTTGAAAGATCGAACTTGTCGAATAGCGCCTCCCGAGAGACTTGAATAGCCGTTTCTTTCGATAGATCGTTCTCTGTTGGAAGCGTATATCTTGGAAGCAAATCAGACCGTCGATAGAGCGTGTCAAAAAGCACCAGGTCCTCCATTGACCAAAGGTCATGCGGTAACTGCCGCTGAAGTTCCCACTGATCGTATAGCTCAAAGTAATTTGTTTTAGCGATGGAAAGGACTGTTCCTGTAAGTGCATCTATGGTGGTCAGCAAATAGGGTTCTGCTTCATTTTCCACAATGTAGCTGACAACCCATTCATAAGTATTGTTTTCTTCGTTATATACCAAATTCGCTTTGGTCTCTCGTAGTGGAAGCTGCGAGAAATCATATCCCTCATTAGAAGCAGCAGCGTTAGCACTGCTTATGGCATCTTCCATTGTGATGGAACCATTCACTTCTCCCTGGGGTTTGACGATTTGTGCCTGTGCCATATTTGAGATACAACTGCCCATCAAAAGAACGACGGCAAAGCAAACAGGCACCAAAAACCGAGCAATTTTTTTCACGGGGTTCGCCTCCTTCTAAATTGGGAATTCCTTAAATACAACGAATAGCAAATAAGGAATATTGCAGCATGCATCTTTTTTGAATAGCATCCGCGTTTCACTGTTGTACGGAAAACTATTCTGGCAAGCAATTCATCCATTTCAATCCCATTATTGCGGCAATCTTGCGAATTATTCTGGTCGAGTTCAACTTGACCGTTACATCAGATGAACTTCATCATTTATCACAAAGATGGTACCAGCAAGCAATGCACAGTGATAACCACACTGCACATTCTTGTTGGGGTAGCCACCCCAATCCCCGGAAAAATCGCAAGACAGGTCCTGCGGCTGCGCGCCTAATGACGCTTGTCCCGAAGCTTGAACCTGTTGCGATTTCTCATTGAACACAAAGCTTACTACCGATTCCTTCCTCTTGTTCAGCAGCTTAGCTGGAAATTCCATCGTTGGGTCCGTATGGTAAGCAATTTCCCGAATTATACCTCGTATGCATTCTGGTCGTTGCTAGCAAGTACCCAGGAAAGCAACTACTGCTTGATTTGACCTGGATCATCATTCGCTGCCTTTATCCCATTCCTATACAAGCCTTCATGTTCTCTAAAAAAGTAAGTCGTGGATTTCGAAAACATTCGCTCGAAAGCCACGACTGTTTTTGTCCTATTCCAATGCAGGCTGGATTTGTATTCCACCCATTCCAAGCGCTGTTTTTACGCCAATCCCTGCATACGGCGCAAAGCAGTAGAGGGTCTTGAACACGTCCATCAAAGGTGCGGGGAGGCGCGCCTCCATCACCATACGCCCTACAAAGGATGGAATCCTGGTTTGCTTCAGCGGATACCGGAGCGTCTGTAAACGGTAATCTACAATGTGCAATCCCTGCTGCATGGCTGCAAACGCATCAGCATCATCCAGCGGCATCTCCGGAAAACACATCCCCCAATGCGTAATCAACGATTGCAAAATCAGCGACTCCTGTGGGAAAATCACATACCGTCCGCTTTGCCTGAAAGAGGTAGGCGTCAGAAATTCCAAAGGAAAGCGTCTGTCCAGAGACAGGTTCGCTGCACGCTGGATAAACGTATATGGCGTATCAATTTGCTCCAGTTCGCAGGATGCAAAACCGATCACCCCGGAATGCAGCCGCGCTTCCTTGGTATTTTCCAAGATAGGGGCAAAAAGTCCGGCCGTCTCGTCATTCAGCAAATGGACCATCCACCAGCATTCCTTTGTTTTGGGGTTATAGCTGAGATACTGGTGGATTGGGCGCGCCCCTTGCTCATGGAGCCGGTTTCCATCCTCTGATGAAATATGTGAAAGCAGCCATGCATACAGCGGATATGCCAAGGAGCAATCAACAGGTTCTGGAAGCTGCCCCATGCGTAATTTTGCCCGAAGAATCATGTGACGCTCACCTCACAGGCTCCCATGAGGAACGTCTTTTGTTTGTATTTTCCGTATTTCAGCGTGTGTGGAGAAATACCAAGGTCGCTATCCTGTTCGTGGTGATGATTTCTGAAATTGCGGCTCATATAGCGAGTCACAAAATCAAGTCCCTGTTTTTCGCCCAGATATGGATAGGCCAAACTCTTCGCAAAAAATCCTGAGCCGCCGCCAAGATACAGAATATTTTTAAGCCCCGGATCAAGCGTGCCGTAGGGCCGTGCAAAATGACTTTCATAGGTTCGCCTGTAATAGGCGGCAAATGCGTTAATGGCACTTAAAATAGACTGCATCATTATGCGGTTTTTCAGTATGGACTGGTCCAATGTCAACCTGAATGGAACCTGTGTCCCTGGTGCGACGCATTCCCGGCACAGATTGACGGTATGCACTTGGCCCGCAGTTGATCCGTCCTGCTTCATTACCAGGGTCATGTCCTGGTCGGAAATCGGTTCGCTGTCGGAAACCTGAATGCCCCGCATCAGGCTGTTCACGGCGTTTGTTGGTTTCTGTGCATCCAGCCCCAATACATGCAGATAATGTTCTTCCGGTAAACCCAGATCTTTTTCATTGCGCCGATCTAGAGGTATTTCCAAAAACCTTGAAACGGCAGCCTGCCGGCGCTGCGGTTCTTCCTTTGCAATCATCTGATACAGCAATGCCGTGCGCAGCGCGCCCTTGAGGCTACTGCCGGGAATGTAGGCATTGCCCTGGGCGTCCCGCATAAAGCGGTGGATGTCCTTGAGGGTGTGCTCCGCGTCCAGAGCTTCGCCCGTACTGATCTGGTAGCGTACGGCTGGGGCAATCTGCGCTTCATCCAAGCCGCATTCCCGGTAGAGAAAAGCATATAAGTCGCCGCCTCTACGCTTGCAGAAGCTCTCAAACAGTTCCACCAGACCGTTCCGAATCAGTAGATCAAAGAAGACCTGTTCCTTCAAGAATGAAACAGTTCCTTTTCTGGAATTAAGGATGTATTCCTTCCGCGGCGTTATTTGTCCGCAGCCGATATGCAAAGGACCGCGTGTGGTCAGCGTTAGCGTATACACCTGCAGGTGATCTTGTACAATCAAAAGCTCACCCCCAGCATCATTGGTTTCGCATAGCGGTATACAGGATGCGCTCCCGCATCGGCCACATTGTACAAGGTCCCGGCAAATGTCCTTGCCAGCATTGCGCCCGCTGCAAGAAAGTACTGCGTCCGCTTGCGCTGCGGCGTAGAGCTGAACGTGTTTGACTGAACATAACCTCCGCGCCTTGCCAGCTGATAATATGCGCCGTCCAGTACATCTTCCAGTTCGCCGTCCGTAGGGAGGCTGGTAGTCAACAGCAAATAATGTTTCGGCTTTTGCATCGTCAGCGCGGTATAGAGCCAATCCGTCTGCGCATCAAAAGGCTCGTTGAGCAAAATCACATCATCAACAGCAAAGGTGCCATATCCCGCGCTGACCTTTCCGCCAATGCCGCCCGCACCCAGCGCTCGCACCAGCCTTTCCAGAAGCTCTCCCTGTTTCTCCTCCGCGCAGGCCGCCAGAAAATACAACCCGCAGGACGGCATAAAGCGGTAAGCGCCCACTTGATACGGCCTGGTTTCCGTTCCGTCACGCACCGCAACCATGGTCCGCGCCTCATGCGTGCCAAACGGCTCCTCCTGCGGAAGATACAAGGCCTTCCCTTCCAGCGATGATTGAAACGCGGCCATTTCCGGGACGGGTATCCATGCCAGGCGCTTGATTTGCTTGCGCAGCTCGGCAGGTACTTCCTGCTTCGCCTGTGAAATAGCGCAGGGCTTGGGGAGATAGTAGATGTCCTCATCCTCCTTGCTGCGCCAGGGCATGCTGTCGCTAAGCAAAAGCGCACCGCCATCGGCCTGCTTGCATAGCGCTTCAATGCCTTTATTTCCCCACAGCGTTCCCGCTGTATGGCATAGGGCCGAAAAAAGCGTATCCGCGCAGAAATGATCCGCCGAAGAAGATAACGATAACGCGGAATCTGCTGCGCCAAAGTGAACCGCACCGTCAAACTGCAGCTTATACAGGTAGTAGTTCATATTGATCCACCTTGTCAAAAATTGCCTTGAGCTGCTCCTGGGGAAAATCCGATTCTACCTGTTCAAAGCTGAACCCGCTCAGGCTGACGCGGCCGCTGCCACGGGAGCCATGACCGCCCAGATAATCCAGCTGCAACAGGCGCATGGCATGGGCAAGCTGCTCCATGTCCTCTGTGATTTCATCCGGGTTCACCACATCATAGACAATCCGCACGCCGAATTTTACGCCGGGCACCACGCGCTCAATCTGCCTGGGATTTGCCACGGAGGTCGTGCGGCTGATGCCATTTTCCGTCTTGACCTCCGTAAGGCCGACTTCCTGGAAGCTGGCCGCGTTCGTCACAAAGCTGTCCACAAACTGAAGCCGGGAACGCCTCACCGGCTGGGCAGAACCAAACATCCGCAGAATCACCGGGTCATCCTTGTCATACGTGGGCATGGCCTGAATATCCTTGCACAGGCTGCGGGCCAGCAGCGTGCGCAGCTTCCCCTTCAGGCTGCTGCCGGGGACCATGGGCAGTTGCGTCACAGGATCGCGGATGACCGGACTATCCACAGCGCCAATGGCTGAAAACGCGCTGGATGCGCCAATATGCAGCCCCGTGACTACCTTCATCTCGCAGCGAATCACAATTTTTCCGTACATAGCCGTTCTCCTTGTCAAGTTTCCCTGCCGCCATAGTAGCGATGATACGCCACCAGGGCTTCCATGTAATGGGCAAACCGGATCATTTCCGCTCTGCTTTTGCCGATACCCTTGATGTACTCCAGGAGTTGCGTTTTTTTCACAAACGTCATTACCGCCTGTTCGCGGCCGGCGTCATAAACAATACGCACCCACAGCCGCATGAGCTTGAGCTGGCTTTCTTCCAACAGTTCCGCCTCTGAACGCAGATTTTCCGCATTATAGATATCTGCCACAAGCGCGTGAATGGCGCGAATCTTCGATGTGGTGATTTCAAACCTTCCTCGTTCCGCTTTCAGCTCACCCATTACACGCTCAGCCTCGTCCACGTAATTCACGGGGAGCTTCTTGGGTTTAACAGGCTCGGGTTGGTCATTCGTGACATTTGCGCGATTGTTCCAGCCGCCTTGCTGCCCGTAGCTCCGGTTGTTATAGCCACCCGCCTGCTGGCCATAACCACGTCCGCCGCGCTGGGGATCATATGCCATGCGCTCATTCCACCTTTCTATGCATATATACATACAGATAGATTGCTGTAATCAATTGCGTCCGATCCGTTTCACTGCATGCCCAGAGGTACATCTGCTTGGAAAAGCTGGCATACAGCGCAAAGGTGGGGCTGCTTTTCCCTGGCTGTAGCCGTGCCAGCAAATAGGCGTAGCGCGCCAGGTTCAGCTTGTCCTCCTGTGCGGCACGGAGCAAGTGCGTCATCTGGTAGAGGAAAGCCATGCCGCGCTCGTCCTGCCCCTGGAAGAACGCGGAGAGGGCTTTCAGCTTTTCATCCATGACCTGACCGGCAAATACGCCCCATGGATAGGTATGCCTTTGCCTGGCGTCAAAGAGTGAAACAGCATTTTTGCCTGGTTCATTCTTGGCGCGTTGTTCCAGTACCGCCGTTTCTTCCGCCGCCGCACGAATCGGATAATGGGCGTCAAACAGCGCAATCCCCGCGCTGAGCGTCAGTGCGCCAGCCGTAAAGCCCGCAAACTTGTTTCTAATGCGCAGCGCCGCCTCAATGACATGATCCCATGCGCCCAGCAGGAACACATCATCCCCGCCGGAATATACCACGGACACCTGAAGCGGGCTGCCTTCCGTGAGAATTTGACGCATGTACCGCTTGAAAAACAGCGAAAGCTGCCGGGAAAGCGCCGCTGTGCGCGACAGCGTCACAAAGCGGTAACGCTCCTCCGGGCGCGTCTCCTGCCCACGCTCAAAGCCCGCCACAAAGGCATGCCCCAGATTATCCACGTCCATGCGGCAGACTGCCAGGCGGGAGATTCCGGAGGATGCCCGGGCCAATTCTTCGTTCTGATTGCTGGCATAGTAATCGCACACATCCAGCCGGGTGCTGTATTTCATGCCGGTGAAAGCCTGGTTCTTGGTATAGACCCGCCGCACCGCCGCGTCCGTGGCAATGCGCTTGCGCGCTGTTTTCTCATCCATTAGGGTGAGATAGACCTCCCCTTCGAGGGTGGGAAGCGGTAAATCCCATGGGGAGGAACCATCGCCCGTTACATAATAGGCCACCCGCGACGCGTCCTGTATCCGGATGGAGATATCCTCAAACCGTGCGCACCAGGAACAGCGATTCTCCCGCAGCACATCCGTGCTGCCGCAGACGGTGCATTCCCGCCCGTCCAGGCCAGCCGTTTCCGCATTCAGCCGCCGAAGCTGGCTGGCGCTGTAACGGTGCAGCTTGCTTTGACTGATGGCCGTAGACAACCGGGTAAAGATTGCCTTGTAGGGCGTTTGCTCCGCTGGGGTATTGGTCAGCTCGTTAGCGGAGCATGGCGTCATGCCCTGCGCCAGAAAGAGCCGCGTTCCAAACTGATCAATCAGCCAGTTGTTCATCCTGTCGTTCACCGCCTGCGCGCTGGCGTGGGCGGCTTTTGTATTGGGCAAGAGCAGATAGCAGTGGCCGCCGCCGCTGTAAATCAGGTTGGCGCGGCTCAGCCCGCAGGCGCTGAGCACTTCGTCCACATAGTGCTCCATGAGCACCTCCAGGAAGAACGAGCGGCTACGCAGGGAGCGCTGTGCACCCGCCGTCGCCACGGTATAAATGAACCGCTGAATGCCGGACATGTCCGCCGTGACCATCAAAAACGCCGCTTCCCCGCGGAAAACGGCCTCATGGTCAAACAGCCGCGCCTTATAGTCCGTCTCCTCCGCCTCCAGCAGATATTCGCTGATGCAGGCGCTAACGGCAGCGGTCATTTTGAGATGGTCATAAAGCGAGATGTCCGGGCTTTCGCCGGTATAGGTGCTGGAAGGCACATTGGCCGTGCAGCTTTCCAGCAGGCAGAGCAGGGAGTCTACCCAATCTGCTGACAGCTCCATATCGGGCAAGCCCTGGCGCAACACCCGCAGCAGCGCGGCGTATTCCCCGGTGGAAACCGGGCTTGTGCGTCCCGGCAAGCGCAGGCGGCCATCGTGAAAGGAAGGCTCCACCGCCAGCGGACCGTGTTCGCCGTTCAGATGCGTAAACACGGACAACAGCGGCTGCGCACGGTCAAACCGGGGACTGTCTCCCTCGATTTCCCGCCGGTCCGCCGCCGCGGCAATATTATCGGCCACGCAAGCAATATAGGCCAGGCTGTTACGTGGTATGCGAGCCTGCCGCAGGGCCTTTGCGTGATGATAGCGCACACAATCCAGCGTATCGCGCCACCCTTCGCCGGGAAACAGCTCGCGCAGCAGCGCGTCCCCGGACGTGGCATGATCGCGGGCATCGGCTCCGGCACGGTAAACCAGCTTGCCCACGTCGTGAATCAAGCCGCCGAAGGTTGCCCGCAGGGTTTGCGGATGCAAAAAAATCACCTCCCAAATTGGAGAACAAACGCCCTTCACGGGGAAGATATGGAAAATTCTCACAGAGATCCGTATAAGTGTTACGGCGCTTTGGTGAAATTCCCGTTGCCTCATTATATCCTATTTTGTCCTCTAATGACAAGAGGTTTCTGTCCCCTCGCGGGGATAAGTTGCAACGGATGGAACAGGGTTGACCCGCAATAATAAGGAGGGATGTTTCCGTCCCCTCGCGGGGATAAGTTGCAACAAGAACTACTATGCGGCCCAGCTGGAGAAGATCAAGTTTCCGTCCCCTCGCGGGGATAAGTTGCAACATCGTTGACAAGAAAAACGCTTGTATTTGGAATTGTTTCCGTCCCCTCGCGGGGATAAGTTGCAACGGTTCACGGTATGTTCTGAAGCGGGGGCTATTCTGTTTCCGTCCCCTCGCGGGGATAAGTTGCAACCAGGCTCCCGGCGAGATTGCGCGGGCCGAGCAGGTTTCCGTCCCCTCGCGGGGATAAGTTGCAACATCTATATATCGTCCTGTTTGGTTCAGACAGATATGTTTCCGTCCCCTCGCGGGGATAAGTTGCAACGCAATCGCTGAAAAAGTATAATTCCATTGCGCAAGTTTCCGTCCCCTCGCGGGGATAAGTTGCAACAGCAAAACTGTATGAGACAATCTTGCTGTTTTTTGCAGTATAGCACAAAAACCGCCGAATATGCAAGCATAAAAAACCCCATGATATGCTGCACATGGGGCAAAAATGAGGTTTTTGCGGTGCGAACCGGCCCTAGCTCGGCAATTAAATCCGCTCAAGAAAATAGGCTTCGCACCGGTCGTAAATGGTAAAGAGCGTATCGTCGCACACATCGGGGTATGCCTGCCTTAGCATTTGTGCGAGTGCTTTTACCAGCTGTTCCGAACTATACTGCCGTCCCTGACGATCACGGCACTGCTCCCGAATCTGTTTTTCTGTCACAGCGTGCAGCTGGTGCGCCGCCGCGTTGCGCTGCAAACGGTTCAGTTCATAGCATCCGTCCAGCACATTCAGCAGCGCAGGCGTCAACCCGTTCAAAGCACGCAGCAGCGGAATGCCCAGATACAGGCTAAAATCCCTTGTCCAGTCGATTCTAGCATTCTGTCTCCAAGCTGCCATTTCCTGTAGAAACGCCTGTTTGACCTTCGGGGCATGCCGTTCCATGCCTTCCTCACTCAGGTAAGTGTGATCGCCGCGCGTCTCCAGGATGGCGCTCAACGGGCAAGGCAGCTTCCGTTCGATGAGCCGCAGGAGTAGCTGCGTCAAGAACGGGTTCATTCGCAGGACGAACTCCGTGTACCGCTGGGTGCGTTGCAGATTGCGCAACAGAAGATAGTATTCGCTCAGCAACTTGTATTGCTCATCCGTGGCCTTTAGGGCCGGATACAGCTTAAAAGGAAGGGGCAGGCCTCGTGCGAGCCTGGCAGCCTCCTTCTGTTGCAGGTCGTTGCGCGCTGCCAGGTGGCGAGCCAGCTGCGCCAGATCCGAGGGAAGCTCCTGATCCATGGCTGCCAGCGCGCCGTAATCCCGCCGGGCAAGCAGGCTGCGAATCTGTGCCCGCTGCCTGTCCCGCTGCATGGCCAGCAGTTTTGGTTCCAGGCAACGGTTGGGCGCGTCCGGCTCGTCATCCTCGTTGAGCTCCAGTTCATAGTCCACATCGTAGTCCTTGTCTGTCGTTCGTTTACTGCTGCCCGATCTCTGATCCGGGTTCAGCACCTGCACGCCAAGGACGGAATATTGCAGACTCAGCGCCAGCTGCGAAAGGATGATTTTCATTTGGGGCGAACCGGAACTGAGGTTGATGAGGATGCGGCAGTCAGGGTTTTCCTCCACCGCACGATGGAAAAAAGCATGCAACGGTTCGCTGGTACTGTCAAGAGTTATGCGCAAAATCGGTTTGCAGACTCTGGCTGAATGAGGTTAGCCAGCAATAGAGACGTCTTCCAGAGCCGCC
>OLPR01001285.1_pt1 | contig 20915 bp, 17 predicted proteins | sample 1672761 | NCBI WGS metagenome assembly OLPR01 (sample SAMEA3136721, study PRJEB25190) | human gut metagenome | biome: human gut; feature: human-associated habitat; material: faeces | place: Austria | collected 2013 | reverse complement strand
GTGTTACATTTACATTATTTAATGTATATGTTCCTGCAAAATTACTTCCTCTACTGTCTCCATTATATGGTAATATATCTAGTAATTGAAATTCTGAAACAGGTTCTTCTGTTTTATTTTCATATATTACTGTATATTTTATTTGCCCGTTTTTTTCTATTACTGGTGTTTCTACTTCTTTGTATAATCTATGGGTAGCTAAGTTTATTATACTTATTGTTTCGGTTGATGTTCTGTTACTAATTTCACTATTACCTATTTTACTTATTCCATCTTGTCCTACTCTACCTCAGATACAACAAATGTTGCTGTATATTGCTGTCCATTTGCACTTTCATTATCTATATTAGCTTCAAATGTTATTGGTTCTATTGCTTGTCCTGAAGTACAACCATATATATACCATACTAATTTTTGACTACCATCTGAATTACTTGTTATTTCTGGTTCTGTATAAATATTTTCCTCTCTTTTACTACTTCCTGCTACATATGATAGTCCTTTAGCTATTGTTACTTCTGCTTTTAATGTTACATTTGATATTTGTGAACTTAAATTACCATTCTTATCTAGTTGTGGTTGTACACTATATGTAACTACATTTTCATTTTTTCCTAAATCATAATTTACTTTAGCATTATTCAAATTATCAATAGCCTTAATATTTCCATGTAAATTTGCTCCTATTACTAATACTGTATTTCCCCAGTTTGTTCCTCCACTATTTGTTCCAGCTATTATATTACCTGCTTCATCATACTCTGTTTTTATATAATTCACATCTCCTGAAGTATATTCTGGATTTGGCATTTCATTTTCTGGATGTATTATAGAATATTTATTTCTGTCCAATGAATCTATCCACATTCTTGTTCTTTGGGTTATTCCATATGTTTTTCCTATTGTTGCTGCATCTTTTATTTTTACTGGTATTTGTAGATAGTTCCAATTTCCTGTACTTTTTGCAATATATCCTCCGGTAGTCTCTGCATAAACACCTACACATATTTTACCTTCTGGAATATCTTCTATATTATCATATATATCCATATCTTTTATATTTGCATTATTCATCTCAGTCTGACTTATCCAGTTTGTTCCATCTTTTTTTGTTACATACCAAATTCTAAAAGTTGCAGTTCCCACAAATGAATATAATGTATATCTAGTACTGCCATTATCCAAATATACTGGTTCAAAACCTTCTCCATCAAATTTAATAAATTTATCTGCTGAATATATGTCACTATCACCTGTGGTATTTATTCCAAACTTACAGCCTATTTTTATAGTTTGGCCTACTATTGCTTTAGCATCTCCAGAATAGTATTGTGAACTTATCCATTTATTTGTTAAATCAAAAAGTTCAATCTCTTGCCAGTAGCCCCCAGGTTTATATATCACATGTTGAATTTTTATACTATCATCAGATGTATTCATCTGATTAGTAATTGTTTCACCTGTATTAGAAGTTACCTTCATATCACTATTAGATATTGTTAGATAATAGTTTCTATCTTCTATTGTACTTGCATCATTATCTGGTACAAATATTTGCATATATCCTACGCTAAAGCATCCTATATTATCTGTATAAGTAACTGTTGAATATTCACTATCATGTATACTATAAATAGGAAATTTTCCATCAAAATTATAATTATTTACTATTACTTTTATGGTTTCTTCTTCTTGTTGCATAGAAATATTTCCTGAATCATATACGCTCGTATCTCTATTAGAATCAATAATACCTAATGGTAATCCAGTATCATATATATTAAATTGTCCTTGATAATACATTTGTCTCCCAGGTATGTTTCCTGAAAGATCTGCTACATCTTTTTTATTTTCCCTATAATTCCATAATATTGGTGTACACATATTAGTTATGTCTTCTAATTTATCTGAACCAAATTCGCTTCTTTCTAGTTTTAAATCTATATCAAATGATATTTCTCCCTTTGGATATTCTACTCCTTTTAATCCCTTTGATTCATTATCATTATATAATTGTACTATAAAACCATAACCATACATTCTTCCACTTATACTGCCTTCTCCATAATCTACTGTAGTTTTATTTGAAAGGTTTCCTGTATTATTATGTAATTGTATATTATACTTTCCTTTTGCACTAACAATTATTTTTTCACCATTTATTGTTACCTTATCATCTTCTTCGTTTCCTTCCAAATCAAATGTAAATGTTGGTACAATTTCTGTAGCATTTCCTGCTCCTTGCACGCTTAATACAAACACTAATGTCTGTTTGCCTGGAATTGTTGTATCTGTCTCTGACATACTATATTGTCCAGTTAATGTTCTTCCATCTGTACTTACATTTCCATTTTCTAACCAGTTCATGCTGTCCATGTCCCATTTCATAACATTGGCACAAGTTTCTGGTAAAGTTACTTCTACATTAATTATTCCTCCTGTTAAATTACTTTCTGCAACTCCACTTTTTAATGCAGTTGTTAAATCAACTAACCATGTCACTTGATCAAATGAACGCACAATATTATTATCCTCTGAACTATCATTTCCTGGTTCATCATTTGCATCCCATGGTCCAGTTCCTGTCTTTGTTTGAATTATCTGTGCAGACGATATATATCCTTTATCTCCATTTGATATTCCTGCATTTGTATCATTCTCTTCTTTTCCTGAAAATTTAGACACAGAACTTTTAGTTAAAACAAATACACATATTATTACAATTATAGCTACTAGAACTGCAATAATTGGAATTAGTATTTTTTTATTTAAGTTAATTTTTTTCTTGTTCTTCATGCTAATTTCTCCTTAATATAATAACTATTATATTAATTTTATATACTTATATTTATTAAGTAAATACACTGATTTTAGCATTATTAAGTATCACCAGATATCTTCTTACGCTTCATAAATATTCACCTTTTTTGCATGCTTTTTACATTTTCTTATCTTTTTTGCACTAAAATTTATATTTTACTGTCATATTTTATACATTAACTTTTTCCGTATATTTAAACGCTTTTACAGTTTAAAGTAAAAAAAGTGGAAAACTAATATTTTTTTAATTAGTTTTCCACTTTTTATAATCAATTTATTATTCTACAAGTTTATAAATTGTCTTTATATTCTTCTAATCTTTGTTTAATTTCACTAGCAGATGACATTTTTAAAATCTCTTGAACTAACTTCTTACATTCTTTATGATTTAAGCTTCTAATCATCTTTCTAGAATTTAATATTTTGGTAGGATTCATAGAAAATTCATCTAACCCTAATCCAACTAAAAGAGGTATATATCTTTCATCAGCAGCTGCTTCTCCACACATTCCACAGAATATTTTAGATTTATGCGCTCCATCAATTGCCCTCTTTATTAAACGTATAACTGCAGGATGAAATTTAGTATATAAATCAGATATTTTTTCATTGCCTCTCTCAACTGCAACTGTATATTGAATTAAATCATTTGTACCTATACTAAAGAAATCACATTCTTTAGCCAATTCTTCTGCCATAATTGCAGCTGATGGAATTTCTATCATTATTCCGACTTTTACATTCTTATCAAATTTTATATTTTTTGACTTTAATTCTCCCTTAACTTCATTTATAATCTCTTTTGCAGCTCTAATTTCATCTATAGAAGAAATCATTGGAAGCATAATTGCAAGTTTTCCGTAAATACTTGCCCTATATAAAGCTCTTAATTGAACTTTAAAAATTTCTGGCTCACGTAGACAAATTCTAATTGCTCTATAGCCTAAAAATGGGTTATCTTCCTTATCTAAATTTAAGTATTTTAAATCTTTATCTCCTCCAATATCTAATGTACGAACTATAACTCTCTTGCCTTCTGATTTTTCTAAAACTTCTTTATATGCCTCAAATTGTTCGTCTTCTGTTGGCATACTGTCTGAATCCATATACAAGAACTCACTTCTAAATAGGCCTACTCCCTCTGCACCATTTTCTAATACTTTTTCCATATCTTTAGGAGTTCCTATATTAGCAACTACTTCTGTTTTATATCCATCTTTAGTAATACTCTTTTTGTTTTTAAATTTAGATAAATTTCCCTTTTCATCCTTTAATTCTTGTTGAATTTTAGTTAGATTCTCTACTTCTTCTTGCGAAGGATCTACAAAAATCTCACCAGTTGCTCCATTTATTGCAATATAAACATCATTTTCTATGTTATCTAGAGCTCCTTTAGCTCCAACTATTGCAGGAATTTCATGAGTTCTGGCCATAATAGATACATGAGAATTTTCACTACCATTTTCTATTATAATTCCAGCAACTGCTTTTAAGTTTAACTTGGCTGTATCTGATGTAGACAAATCTTTTCCAACTAAAATAGTATTTTCCGGTAAATTACTTAAATCTAATTCAGCTTTATTTATAATTTTATTTAAAACTCTTTGCTTCATATCTTCTATATCAGATGCTCTTGCAGACATATACTCATCATCCATATTTTTGAAAACTTCTTCAACAGTTTCAAAACCTACTTTTACTGCATATCCTGCATTATATCCTTCTTCTTGTATTAATCTTTCTGTTTCTAATGTTAGTGTAGGGTCCTGTAATATCATTAAATAAGCATTCATAATATCTGCTTCTGTTCCAGAAAGCTTTTCTATAACCTTCTTAGTATCTTCTATTACATTATTTAGACATTTCTTAAAATAATTTAATTCGTTTTCCTTATTATCAACTTTAAAATCTGTAAGTTTTACTTCATCATTTTTTAATATTTTTGTATGTCCAATCCCAATACCCTTTGATACACCTTTACCTTTTAACATATTTATCTCCTCTTTTGTTTATTATTCTCCAAAATTATTTTTAAAAGCTTCTTCTATTTCTTTCATTGCTTCTTCTTCTTTTTCTCCATCACATTGTACTTCTACGTCTGTCTTTTGCTTAATACCTGCTGACATAATCATTAATGGAGATTTGGCATTTACTGTTTTTCCATTAGCTATTAGTTTTATATCACATGGATATTTCATAGCTATTTTAGCAAGTTCTGTAGCAGGTCTTGCATGTAAACCTGTTTCACTTTCTAAAGTAAAAGTTTTACTTAGCATTTTTTACTTCATCTCCTTTACTCCAAACATTTTTCTTTAATGCTGCTAATATAAACATTGCAACAAAAGATCCTACAACTATTGATAATAGATATAATGCTGCATTTCCTACAACTGGTAAAACAAATATTCCACCATGTGGAGCCATTAATGTACAATTAAATAACATTGATAAAGATCCTGCAACTGCTGAACCAATTACGCAAGAAACAATTACACGTATTGGATCTGCTGATGCAAATGGTATTGCACCCTCTGAAATAAAAGAGAATCCCATAATATAATTTAATAGAGCAGATTGTCTATCTTTCTTTGGTAATTTTTTAGGGAAGAATGTTGCAAGTAATGCGATTGCAAGTGGTGCAACCATACCACCAGCCATAACTGCAGCCATTATGTCATAATGTCCTTCTGCAAGCATTCCTGTTCCAAATGTGTATGATGCTTTGTTAACAGGTCCACCTAAATCAACAGACATCATTCCACCTAAAATTGCTCCTAAAATTATTTTATTTGCTCCTTGCATTGATGATAAGAAATTATTTAATGCTGTATTAATTGCTCCAACTACTGGGTTAATTGCAAGCATTATTAATCCTATTAAAAGAATACCACCAACTGGATAAATTAATATAGGTTTTACACTTTCTAAGCTCTTTGGTAAGAAAGAAAATACTTTTCTTAATAAAAGAACTACATATCCACCAATAAAACCTGCAATTAATGCTCCTAAAAATCCTGAACTTACTAATGTAACATCTGAATTTGTTAAAGATGCAAAAGTTGTTCCTGCTTTTGCAACAGCTCCGTCCTACGAAACCTACAGCTAGACCAGGTCTATCTGCTATACTCATTGCTATATATCCAGATAAAATACATAGCATAAAATCGAATGCCATATCACCTATTGTTTTAAAGAATGATGCTATTGGTGTATTCTTACCAAAATTTGCTGGATTTAAAGAATAATCATCTAGTAAAAATGCTATAGCAATTAATATACCTCCACCAACAACAAAAGGTAACATATGTGTTACACCATTCATTAAGTGTCTATATATTCTGCTTCCTACACCTTCTGAATTTTCATATTCAGAATCATCATTTCCATTTCCTTGATACACTGGAATATTTTTATCTGTTAAAGCTTTTTCTATTAATTCTTTTGGTTTATGAATTCCATCTGCAACTTTTGCTTTAAGTACTTTCTTTCCTTTAAATCTTGATAAATCAATATCAATATCTGCAGCAATTATTATTGCTTTTGCATTTTTTATTTCTTCTTTTGTTAATTTATTTTTAACACCAGATTGTCCTTGTGTTTCTATTTTAACAAGATGTCCTACTTCTTTACCTGCAGCTTCTAAAGCTTCTGCAGCCATGTAAGTATGAGCTATTCCTGTAGGGCAAGCTGTTATTCCTAATATTTCATAACCTTGTTCTTGTTTTGTTTCTTCCTTAAATTTCTCATTTTCTGTTTCGTTAATTATATTCAAAAATTCTTCTTTGCTTTTAGCCGAAATTAATTTATTTTTGAATTCTGTATCCATTAACATTGTAGATAATCTACTTAATACATCTAAATGTACATTATCACTAGTATTAGGAGCAGCTATCATAAATAATAAATTAACTGGCTTACCATCTAATGCATCATATTCAACACCATTTGGTACTACCATTGCAACCAAACCTGGTTCAGTTACACAATCTCCTTTACCATGTGGAATGGCAATTCCTTCTCCTACACCGGTACTCCCTTCTTCTTCTCTTTTTAATACAAGTTCTTTGTATGCATTTAAATCTGTAATTCTTCCTGTTTTTAACATTAATTTTGTCATTTTGTCAATTATATCATTTTTGTCTTTTGCTGTTACATTAAGCTCAACTCCATCTTTGCTTAATAAATCTGTAATTCTCATCTTCTTCCTCCTTTGTTAAATATTATTATATAAATTATATACTTCTTCTTTAGTCGCTAAATATTTTGATAAAGCACTAGCTGAACCAGCTGATACACCCATTTTTAGCGCATCATTGTAGTTATTATTTTTCAAAAATCCTGCAATAAATCCAGCTACCATTGAATCTCCTGATCCTACTGTGTTTACTCTTTTTCCTTCTGGCGATTTTAGAAAATACTCTTTACCGGTTTCATCAATTAATGCTGCACCTAGCTTTCCCATTGAAACAAGTACATTGCACGCTCCCATTTCTTTTAGCTTTTTACCATATAAATAAGCATCTTCTTTCGTATGTATTTCTACACCAAAAATTTCTCCTAATTCTTCATTGTTAGGTTTTATCAAAAAAGGATTAAATTTTAATGCTTGAACTAATAAGTTTTTGGTTGCGTCTACAATTATTTTTACGTTTTGTTTTTTTACAATGCTACATATTTTTTCATATATATCATCTTTAATTGAACTTGGTATACTACCAGATAAAACCAAAAAGTCATTCTCTTTTAGATTTTTTAATTTTTCTAATAACTCTAAAATTTTATTCTCACTTATTCTTGGTCCATTAGTATTTATTGCTGTTTCTTCTTCTGCTGAAACTTTTACATTTATTCTCGAATTTCCTTCTTCTAAATCTATAAAATCTGTTTTCACATTCATATTGCTCAATAATCGTTCAATTTCTGCTCCTACAAATCCTGCTTTATAACCTAATGCTATATTGTCAACCTCTAAATTAGTTAATACTGTAGAAACATTTATCCCTTTTCCTCCAGGAAGTATTAATTCTGCTTTAGACTTTTGTATTTTTCCAACTTCCAATTTATCTAGTTCTATAATGTAATCTAATGCTGGGTTAAATGTAACTGTATAAATCATTCTCTCCCCTCCCATCTTTTGTTAAATTATCACAGTAATTCTATCATATATCATTATTATTTACAATTATTATATTTTTTATTATTGACAAAGCTAATATTTTTTATTATAATTTTTTCAATTTATTCAAGCACTTTTTACCTTTATTTTCTAGGAGATTTTATGAAAAAATTTTTATTCTTTATTTTGTTAATTTTTATTTTATTTTATTTTTATTACATGACTTATTCTTCCAATAATGCACATATAAATATAGATTTAATTTCAACAGCTAATCAAAGTTTTTTATGTAATAACAAACTTATGCCTGGATCATATGGTTATTTCTCTATTTTTATCAAATCTAATAAAAATATTAATTTTAAAGTTTTTTCAATCAATTCTGATATTCCTAAAAATTTAAATATTTATATCAATAATTATCTTGTGGATATTTCTAAAAACAATTCATGTCTATACACAGAAAATACAAATAATGTGGATATCTTAACTTTTTTTTGGGAATGGCCATTTAATAATATTGATACTTTTTATAGACATTATTTATCTTTAAATTTACAAATACTCTTTGAAAGGAACTAATTTTGAAAAAAATATTATTTTCTATTGTTTTAATTTTTTCTTTAATTTCATTAATTATTCATAATAATTATTCAATAACTCAAAATGTAGCTATTCATTCTAATGTGGCTGATCCTATATTTAATATATCTTTTGCAAAATCAGTTATTTTAGATAATCATAATAATTCTATCCAATATAGTTTTACTGTATCTAATTTTAAAGCCAATATCATATCTGATATTCCATTTATTTATTATTTTTATATAGAAAATCTAACAACGGACTTTTCCATAAAATGTTATATCAATTCAAAAGAAATTAGTTTAACTAATTATAAATCAGAATCTTTTCTACTACAAAATAAGTTCAAAGAAGAACATATTTTTAATATATATATAAGTTATATTGGTAATTATAATAATTCAATATTATCAACTATTAAACTAAAATTTTTTTATGAACAATATAGTGTTAAATAAATGATTTAAGAGGTATTCTTATGAAAAAAGTTATTTTTTTTATTTTATTTTTTATAGCATTTAATTCAATTAACTCTATTGCTAAATATTCTAATATTCTTGAATATAATTTTTTAACTGTAAATATTTTATTAGTAGAAAATATTCATCAAAATTCCAATTCATATACTAAAAATTCTTCTAAATCACTTTCTAATAAGTATAATCTTCCCAACACTAATACTATAAATACATATATTAATTCAGATGTATTTATAGATACAAACACAAATATACAAATTCAAATCTCAAAATAATTTTTGATTTTTTTATTGCTGTTTAACTCACTTAATGTCATAATATATATGAAAATAGGAGGTGATATTTTGTATATTTATATTATTGTAGGAATTATAGTAATACTTTTAATATATATCTTAATAACTTATAATTCATTTATTAATTCAAGAAACTTAGTTAAAGAAGCTTTTTCTACAATGGATATCTATTTAAAAAAGAGGTGGGATCTCATTCCTAATTTAATAGAAGTTGTAAAAGGATACTCTAAATATGAAAATGAAACTTTAACTAAAATTACTTCTTTACGAAGCTCTAGTTATGATGAGTTAAGTATGGATAATAAAATTAATATAAATGAAAAATTATCTAAATATTTATCAAACGTCTTTGCAGTTTCAGAAAACTATCCAGAATTAAAAGCTAATGAATTATATACTAATTTAAGTAGTAATTTAATAAGTATAGAAGATGAAATTGCAAATAGTAGAAAATATTATAATGGTACTGTACGAAATTTTAATAATAAAATTCAAATGTTTCCAAATAATATACTTGCTAAACTATTTAGATTCAAAGAATTTAAAATGTTTGAGGCAAATGCAGAAGAAAAAAATAATGTTGGGGTGAATTTAAATGAATAAAAGACTTATTGGAATTATACTTTTTGTTTTATCATTTATATTAATTTCTTTCTTACCTAATAATTCATATGCTGTTACAGATTATGTAATAGATTCCTATGATATTAACGTAAAAGTAAATGACAATAATACATTTGATATAACAGAAACAATTACAGCTAATTTTTATTTAAGGAAACATGGAATAATTAGAACTATCCCTTTAAAAAATACTATTGAAAGAACAGATGGTTCTAGATCTACTAATCGTGTTAAAATTACAAACTTACAAGTAAATAATGAATATTCAAAAAGTAATAGTAATGGTAATTTATCTATAAAAATAGGAAATCAAGATACTTATGTAACTGGACTTCAAAAATATATAATTAAATATACATATGATATAGGCGCAGATCCTGTAAAAGATGCTGATGAATTTTATTATAATTTAATTGGGACAGAATGGGATACAAGTATTTCTAATATTAGTTTTTCTATTACTATGCCAAAAGAATTTGATGCTTCATCATTGGGATTTTCTTCTGGTAGATATGGATATACCGACAATGACCGTGTTTCTTACTCTGTAAATGGCAATACAATCAGTGGAATTTATACAGACACATTACCTGCCGGAAATGGGCTTACTGTTAGACTTACTTTACCAGACAACTACTTTGTGGGAGCTCGTGATAACAAAACAGATTATTATATTATTATAGGTATATGTTTATTTATTGTATTTATTGCATTTATTCTATGGGTATTATTTGGTAGAGATAAACCTGTTATAGAAACTGTAGAATTCTATCCACCAGAAGGTTACAATTCAGCTGAACTAGCATTTTTATATAAAGGAGAAACAGATGATAAAGCTGTAGTTTCACTATTAATTTATTTAGCTAGCAAGGGCTATTTAAAAATTGAAGAAACTGAAAATAAAGCTTTATTCGCAAGTACAAAAGATTTTACAATATATAAATTAAAAGAATATGATGGAACTAATGAAGTAGAAAAACTTTTCTTTAATGGTCTTTTTAGAACAAGATCTGCTGTTACATCTTCAGACTTATCTAATCGTTTTTATATAACAGTAAATCGTATAAAGAAACTTTTAAATAAGAAAGAAAATAAAACTCAAATTTTTGATAAAAAATCTTTAAGATTAAAAAAAATTATTATTCCTATGATGCTTATAATATTTGTTTTAATAACAGCAAAACCTTTTTATGATGCTGGCATGATAAGTGAGCTTCCTGTTGCTCTGATATTTCCAGGAATCGGTTTTTCTCTTATGATATCAATATTAACATCAAGTGGTCATATATCAACAAAGATATTTATCGTTATTTGGGGATTATTATTTGGCGGTATGCCTACTTTACTTCTAATACTGCCAATTATATTTGCAATGCCAATATCTGCTATTACATATTTCATAGGAATTTTGTGCATAATAATTCTTTATGTTTTTAGAAAAATTATATTAAAAAGAACTCCTTTTGGTTCAGAAATTTTAGGAAAAATCAAAGGATTCAAACGATTCTTAGAAACTGCTGAAAAAGATCAACTAGAATCAATGGTTGAAAAGGAACCAGAATATTTCTATAATATCTTACCTTATACTTATGCTTTAGGCGTATCAGATAAATGGGTAGAACAATTTGAAAACATTACACTTGAACCACCATCATGGTATTATTCAAATACTGCATTTTCAGTTCACTCTTTTGGTACATTTATGCATAGTACAATGACCAGTGTAAATACATCTATGACATCTAGACCTTCAAGCTCTAGTTCTGGTGGCTCTTCTGGAGGAGGCTTCTCTGGTGGAGGTTCCGGAGGCGGAGGAGGAAGCTCTTGGTAATATAATTGGATATAGGGATTTGGGGACGGTCCTAAAATCCCTATTTTAAATTAAAATTTACTGTAATATTTTACTAATTTTTGTATATAATATAAATAAATTAACTTATATGTATTGACAAGTAATATTATCAGTTATATAATATTACTTGTAGCACATCGCGGGGTGGAGCAGTTGGCAGCTCGTTGGGCTCATAACCCAAAGGTCGGAGGTTCGAGTCCTCCCCCCGCAACCAGAAAAAAAGAGAATCTTTAAAGATTCTCTTTTTTTTACTTTCTTTCATACTATGAATTATACAAATATCTTCATTTCTAAATAAATTAATGTTATAATATATCAAATTTTAGAAATAAGGAGATTTTTATGATCACTTTTTTTACTTTAAACACATCCAATAAAGTATTAAAAATAATTAATAATTGTATAGAAGAAATGATAGAAAATGCACTTATTTTATCTCCTTTAACCGAAGATAGTAATGATAAAGAGAAATTCGAATTTTTAGAAGCTTTCTTTCCACTTCATCTTTGCAGAGAAAATTTAAATAAATGTATTAATGTAATAAACGACTTATTAGAATGGTCAAGAGATAATTATTTACATGATTTAACTTGTGTTCATGAATATGCATTATTTAGAATATTTAAAAGTTTCTTTAATGAAAAAGAAGATTATGAACTTACTAGAAAAAAGGGAGAAAAAAATATTTATAAATTTCAAATAAAAAATATTGAAAATTATGAGCCAGAAGAAATTTATATACTAAAGAAAATAAATAATCGCTCTTTTTATGAGGAAGAATTATTTTCAGATTGGGATTTTTTAGCCATAGATGACATTGTAAATTTGTATCAAACAGATATAAATGTATTTAATTCTTTAGGTATAAATTTAAGATATTATCTAGATTTAATGCCTGTTGATATAAAACAAAAAATCCAAGCTTCTCTAGATTCAAAAAATAAACAAGAAGAATCTGAAGCATTTATAATTACTCAAATTAATAATGTAATAAAACAAATGGAACTCGATCCAGTTAGATTAGAAAAGTATACAGAAAATGAAATAAATGACGATATAAAAAATCGAATGCAGTTTGCTTTGGAATTAAAAAACATTATTATCGAAAGAGAATCTAGAGGAGGCTTTGCTAAAAAAGAAATAGGAGAAATGGATTTCTTCTTATACAAAAATTATAATCACGCATATATCCAATTAGCATTAGGTGAAAGTAAAGTTTGGGGCAAATTCGAATCTCAAATAAAGCAACTTTTAGGCTATTCAAACAAAAATATCAATTTTGGTTTTACAATTACTATAAATAAAATAAATACTTATCAAGAAATCAGAGATTCACAAATAGAAATACTTAATAATTTTGAATGCAATAATCTTTTTTCTATTATAGATATACAAAAGAAAGAAAATATGCTAATTTCTATTCATTCCATACCTGAACAAAATACATATTTTAAAATCTATCATTTCATTTTAAATGTTAATGGAAAATATAGAAAAGAAATTGCTGTACAAGCTAGAACAACAAAATTAAAGTCTACTACACAAAACAATCAAATTGATTTACTACAATTAAAAAATAATATCATAGAAAAACTAAACTCTTCTGTTTCTTTTGATGATATGATAAAAATACTAAAAGATATAAATTTGTTTACAAATGATGAATATTTATTAGAAATAATTAATAAATTCAAAAAAATATGTCTTCCAAAATATAGAAGGTCACCATTAATAATAAATAACACTAAATATAATAACATTCATGTTTATAGTACTGAAGATACTCCTATTATGGGGTTTTATAGAACACTAAAGAAAATTAAATTTTGTTCTACTATAAAAATATATACTAGTGAGATAATCAATAGATATAAAGCATTAACTACCACTAATATTAATGTTCCTAACAAAGAAGAAATCACTGAAGCAATTTCTTATGCTAATAAAAAATATAATTTTTTAGACTTATTTAAAAATCTAAAACTAGATATATATTTAGCAGACAAAGGATTCCAAGACCTAAGGTCATATTTATATCCTGAATTTTTAGATAATATTTTTGAAATATATATTTATTCAGGTAAAGATGCAGTTTACACCACATTATATCAACTAGGTTCAATCGTATGTCTAATTTTATGTGATACAGATGAAATTGTTCCCAAAAATTTTATAAAAACAGCTAAAAAAGCTCATTTAGATATATTAAATGCTTCAAAAGCAGATAGAGCAATTGTATTTTCTGAAACTTTTGCTATGACCTCATTGCACAATACTCCGTTTAAACACTTTGTTCCTTCATTTATTAAAGAATCAGACATTTCATTATTAGAAAATTATTTTAATGATGAAATACATAAAAAAATTTTAACAAATGATTATTGTATAAAAAATTTATTTTTTATGTAATAAAACTAATTCACTATATAATAAAATTATAGCCCCAAATATAATGGAAATCTCCTTTATATTTGGGGACCATTTACTCTTTAATTTTAAATTATTCTTCCTCTCTTTTATCATATATATTATCTTTTTTTATCCAAACAGAAACACTTCCTCCATCACAGTAAAAAATTCCATTTCCATTTGCATCTACATACACAGTCTCATCTAAATTGCCTGTACAATCATAAAATACTGTATTTGCTAATCTTTCTCCCATATTCATCTCGATACATCCACCAGCATTATCACTCATTACAACAGCCAATCCAGAGTCTGTATGGTCACTATCGCCTTCTCTAACCCAACCAATTATATTTTCATTTTTAAAATAATCTCTTTGTTTTCCATAAGAAAAATGCTTCCTAGCTTTTATCATATTCTCCAATAATTTTTTCTTTGGTGGAATATTATCGTGTTCTATGCCATAATAATCCCCATAGAAAATGCATGGAATTCCATCTTTTCTTAATAAAATTAGCGCATATGCTAATGGTTTAAACCAATCTTGCACCCAAGAATTTAATGATTGACCTAACTGGGTATCATGATTATCTACAAATGTTACTGCATATTCCGGATTTTCTTTTACAAGTGTATTATCTAAAATAGTTCTCATATCATAATTTCCAGAAGAATTTGATGCATTAAATAAATTATAATGTAATGGTACATCAAATAATTTCATTTCATAATTTACTTCCTGTAAATAATTATTTATTGACAAAATATTAGTAGTCCAATATTCTCCAACTGTAAAGAAGTCTTTTGCAAATTCTTCTTTCATATTTTCTAACCATTCTTTATAGAATCCTGCCCTAATATGTTTTACAGCATCCAATCTAAATCCATCTACATTTGTAGTATTTACATACCAATCTCCCCATTTATTTAATTCTTGTATAACATCTACATTATTAAAATCTACATCAGCACCCATTAAATAATCAAAATTTCCATTTTCTTTATCAACATCCACATCCCAATGTTTTCCATAAAATTTAAATATTCCTTTTCTTTTTTGTTTTTCATCCCAATCAACTCCATGAAAATGTGTCCAATTCCATTTAAAATCAGAATATTTATTATTTCTTCCATCAAAATTATATTTTGTCCATGCATCTATAAATATTGGTTTATTAATTTCTATATTTCTATTATTAGGTTCTTCTTCTATAGCCATAACTTCTTCTGTTCCGTCTGCACCTAATCTATGATTTAAAACAATATCTGCATATACTTCTAAGTTATTTCCTTTCAAAACCTTTATTGCATTTATATATTCATCTTTACTACCATATTTAGTATTTATAGATCCTTTTTGGTCAAATTCACCTAAATCATATAAATCATAAACACCGTATCCGGTATCATGATTACCTCCCTCGCCTTTATAAGCTGGTGGTAGCCATATTCCTGTAATTCCAATACTATCCAAATAACTTGCTTCATTTGCAACTTTTCTCCATAGTCCGCAATCAGGTGGCAAATACCATTCAAAATATTGCATTATCGTTTGATTAATTTTTTTATTCATTATTTCATCTCCGTTATTTTATCTAAAAAGAGTCTAATAGATATTCTATTAGACTCTTTTTGAATTATTTATATATTGTATTTATATCTATTATTCCTTATTTTCATTAGTTTCTTCTGGTTCAACTAGTTCTATACTTACCACTTTTCCACCATCATTAGTTCTCATTAAAGTTACGCCTTGTGTTGATCTTCCTAATACACTTACATCCTTAACACTTATTCTTATTATTGTGCCAGTGTCTGTTATCATCATAACATCATTTGAATCATCTGTAACTCGAATTCCAACTAATTTTCCAGTTTTTTGAGTAACTTTATATGTTATTACTCCTCTTCCACCTCTATTTTGAACTCTATATTCGTCTAAATCTGTTCTTTTTCCAAAGCCATGTTCTGTAATTGCTAATAATGTTGCATTTGTTCCAGCTATAATAGATTCCATACCTATAACTTTATCACCTTCACCAAGTTTTATACCAATTACTCCTTGTGCTGTTCTACCCATTGGTCTTACATCTTGTTCACTAAACGTTATGCTCATTCCATCTTCTGTTACTAAAACAACATTATCTTGACCGTCTGTTAATCTTACAGCAATTAATTCATCTTCATCTTTTAATGTTATAGCTTGAAGCCCTGTCTTTCTTGCAGAATTATATTCTGTAAGTGCTGTTTTCTTTATGAATCCTTTTTGTGTTGCCATTAACAAATATTTACCTTCTGCAAAATTAGAGATTGGAATAACTGCTGTTATTTTTTCTCCTGCATCTAAACTTAATAAGTTAACAATTGCTGTTCCTTTTGCAGTTCTACCAGCTTCTGGAATTTCATATCCACGTAATCTATATAATTTTCCTTTATTACTAAAGAATAATATAGTATCATGTGTAGATGCTGTAAATATCTCTGTAACAAAATCTTCTGCTCTTGTAGAAATACCTGTAATTCCCTTTCCGCCTCTACGTTGACTTTTATATGTATCTGCTGGCATTCTTTTGATATATCCAAAATGAGTTAATGCTACTATTGTTTGTTCTTCTTTAATTAAGTCTTCTTCTTCTATATCTCCTTCAGCAGGTTTTATTTTTGTTAATCTTTCATCTCCAAATTTAGTTTTTACTTCTATTAAGTCTTCTTTTATTATATCATATACAAGTTGTTCGTTACTTAAAATTTCTCTTAAATGCGCTATTAATTCCATTAATTGTTTATATTCTTCTTCTATCTTTTCTCTTTGCAAACCTGATAAAGTTTTTAATCTCATATCTAAAATTGCTTGAGCTTGTATATCTGTCAAACCAAATCTTTCTATTAATCTTTCTTTTGCATCATCATAAGAACTTCTAATTATACTAATAACTTCATCTATATTATCTATAGCTATTCTTAAGCCTTCTAATATATGAGCTCTTGCTAATGCTTTATCTAATTCAAATTTAGTTCTTCTTACAATTACTGTTTTTCTATGATCTATATAATAATCTAAACATTGTCTTAATGTTAATATTTTTGGTTCTCCGTCAACTAATGCTAATAAGATTGCACCAAATGTATCTTGCATTTGAGTATTTTTATATAATTGATTTAAAACAACTTGTGCTCTAGCATCTCTTTTTAATTCAATTACAATTCTAACTCTATCATTTCTATCTGATTCATCCCTTAATTCAGATATACCTTCTATTCTTTTTTCTCTTACCAATTTAGAAATATTTTCTATTAATCTAGCTTTATTAACTTGATATGGCAATGATGTTACTATTATTCTTTGTTTATTATTTGCCATTTCCTCTATCTCTGCTTCTGCTCTTACTATTATTTTTCCTTTTCCTGTTCTATAAGCTTCTTTTATACCTTCTTTTCCTAAAATCATTCCTCCTGTTGGAAAATCTGGTCCTTTAATAATTGACATTAAATCTTCATCTGTAGTATTTGGATCCTCAATTATTTTTATAAGACCATCACAAACTTCTGTTAAGTTATGTGGAGGTATGTTTGTTGCCATTCCAACTGCTATACCTGATGAACCATTAATTAATAATTGTGGTATTTTTGATGGTAATACTGTTGGCTCTTGCAATCTATCATCATAGTTTGGCATAAAATCTACTGTATTTTTTTCTATATCTGTAAGCATATATTCTGCTATTTTAGACATTCTTGCTTCTGTGTACCTCATTGCTGCGGCACCATCACCATCTATAGAACCAAAGTTTCCATGTCCATCTATCAACATGTATCTTAATGAAAAGTCTTGTGCCATTCTTACCATTGCATCATAAACTGAAGAATCTCCATGTGGATGGTATCTTCCTAAAACAGAACCTACAGTATTTGCACATTTTCTGTATGGTTTATCTGAAGTAATTCCATCTTCGTGCATTGCATATAAAATTCTTCTATGAACAGGTTTTAAACCATCTCTTACATCTGGTAAAGCTCTTTGTACAATAACACTCATAGCATAACTTATGTATGCTGTTTTCATCTCGTTTTCGATATCTCTTTCAATTATTTTTCCATCATGGTTGTCCATTTCTTTACCTCTTTTCTTCTTTCTGCTACATAATGTATTATACTAAAACAGCAAAAAATATGCAAGGAATTATTTGAAAATCTTACGGAATTAACAAAAAAACACTTTTTATACTAATGCATTTGCAGCTTCTAATTCCACTTCACTAATATCAAAATTTTTATTATTATTTTTAACTAAATTATGTATATTTTCTATTGTTCTTGCTTCTTTAATCAATTTCTCTAATGGAATTATCTTTTCCAGAAATTTATTTATATTTTTTATTTTTAATTTGCTCATAAGTAATTACTTTAGATTTATTCTCTATGATTTTTTGTTCTAAATAAATATTCATTATATTATTTATATTGGTAGAAGTTAATAAATTATTATTTGTTATTTTTTTACATTCATCCTTAGCATCAATAAATAATATATCTGTAGTTCTTTTTGCTTTTGATAAGACTAAAATACTTGTTGTTGTGGTTGTACCAAAAAACAAATTATCAGGCATTTGAATAATACACTCAATGTAATTATTATCAACCAAATACTTTCTAATCTTTTGCTCAGCACCACCCCTATACAAAATACCAGTATAACAAATTATAGCAGCTTTACCATTGGAAGACAACCATGATAGCATGTGCATTATAAAAGCAAAGTCTGCCTTCTCTTTGGGAGCTAACACTCCAGCTGGTGCAAAACGTTCATCATTCATTAATAATGGCTCATCATCACCTTTCCACTTAATTGAATATGGAGGATTAGATACAATTACATCAAATGGTTCATCATCCCAGTGTTGCGGATTAGTTAATGTATCATCACATGCAATATTAAATTTATCAAAATCAACATCATGTAAGAACATATTAATTCTACATAAGTTATATGTAGTAATATTTTTTTCTTGTCCGTAAAATCCTTGTTTAATATTATCTTTACCCAATACCTTAATTGCTTTTAAAAGTAGTGAACCTGAACCGCATGCTGGGTCATATACTTTATTAACTTCAGTTTTGCCAACTGTTGCAAGTCTTGTTAATAATTCTGATACTTCTTGTGGGGTATAATACTCTCCACCAGATTTCCCAGCATTAGAAGCATACATTCCCATTAAGAATTCATAAGCATCTCCAAATGCATCTATTGAATTATCTTGGTAATTACCTAATTTCATTTCTCCAATAGCATTTAGGATTTCTACTAATTTTTCATTTTTCTTTTCTACTGTAGAACCTAGTTTATTACTATTAACATCAATATCATCAAATAGCCCTGTAAAGTCTGATTCACTTACTGAACCTTTAGCTGATTCCTCGATATGTCTAAATACTTTTTCAAGTGTTTCATTTAGGTTTTTATCATTTTTAGCATTTTTTCTAACATTGCAGAAAAGTTCAGAAGGTAGAATAAAGAAACCTTTTTCTTCTACTAAGCCTTTTCTTGCTTCTTCTGCAACTTCATCAGTTAAATCTGCGTAATCAAAAGAAGTATTACCATCTTCGTGTTCTCCTTTATTAATATAGGCAGTAATATTTTCTGAAATATAACGATAGAACATCATACCAATAACATATGATTTGAAATCCCATCCATCTACTGAACCTCTTAGTTCCTCTGCTATTTTCCATATAGATTTATAAAGTTCTTCGCGTTCTAATTCTCTTTTGTTATCAATCATGCTATTTACCACCTTTTTATATTCTTATTACTATTATACTACTTTTTTATATTTCTTTCAACAAATCTTCCTTTAATCAATCATTATGCGACTTTTTTTGTACATTTTTATAAAAAAAAGAAATGCTCTATAGCATTTCTTAATTATACTCTTTAATCTATTCCTTGTTTAATACATATTTTACCAAATGGGCAAATATCTGAATTGCATTTTTTGTTTTGGCAAATACCATCACTACCTATTTGATAGAATGCTAAATCCATTAATCCTGGAAAACTAGGATTTAAACTTTTTGCTCTATATACCACCATTGTAGGATCTATTTCTGATAGTACTATATCTTCTTTATAAGGTAAAAAACCTAATCTATACATTGCTCTTTTTACATGTACATCTGGTGAAATATCAATTGCTGAATAATCGCCAAGTTCTACACCATATTCTCTAGATAAAATATTAGCTGCCATAGTTGCAATCTTAATACCTACTCGTTTAAATTGATAGAAATTATAAATTACTTGAGCACTTGATTGTTTACCTTTCCACATATTACTAGCATCGTCGCTCCATTTATTATGAATGTCTTGAACAGCACTATAAAACGCCTGTGCCATTACCATATTAAAACGATGTAGTTTCTTTTCATTAAAGAGGTTAATGTACCATTCTTTATCTTTTTCTAAAAATCTATAGAATTCTTTTCCGCCTAATTCTTCTGCAATAATAAGTGGAATTCTCCATACTTTATCTGCATCAAGTTGGCTATCCATAACACAACAAAATACAAATAAATGTGGATACTTCTCATATAATTCTTTTTGTCCTTCTGGAGCAGAAGCATTATCATATATTTCTCTACATATTTTAAGTACTTCATTTTTATAGTTTTCAAAATCCATACAATATCTCCATTTAATTTCTTATAAAAGATTTTATATAATCTCTTAAATTCTT
>OLPR01001281.1_pt1 | contig 20926 bp, 17 predicted proteins | sample 1672761 | NCBI WGS metagenome assembly OLPR01 (sample SAMEA3136721, study PRJEB25190) | human gut metagenome | biome: human gut; feature: human-associated habitat; material: faeces | place: Austria | collected 2013 | reverse complement strand
GGCGCGCGAGCTCGATGCGCGGAAAATCCTCCGCAAGGTCGACGCGGAGGTAGGGATACGCCTTATCGTCCTTTAAGAGGATGTTGTAGTGCGGCATGTGGAGCTTGATTAAATTGCACTCCAGCGTGAACGCCTCCAGCTCGCCCTCGACCAGAATGATGTCGAAATCGTCGATTTTTTCCACCATCGCGCGCACCTTCGGCGTGTGCGCGCGGCTGTAGTGGAAATACTGGGAGACGCGGTTTTTCAGGTTTTTCGCCTTGCCGACATAGATGATTTCGCCCTCGTGCTTCATCAGATAGCAGCCCGGCGATTCGGGAAGATTGGCGATTTTCCATTCAAGCGTGGCGTTCATAATTTTCTCCTTTTACAGGCTTACGCTCTTTTTGAGCAAATGCGCGCTGCCGAACAGCGAAGCGGCAATCACCGCGACGCTTACGCCCAGCGTGGGCAGAAGCGCGGGCGCGAGAATCGACGAAAGCGACTGACTGTCCGGAACGACCTGCGTGCCGGTCATATCGATCATGACCAGCTGATCGACCGCGGACGGGAACAGCGAGCAGATGTAGTTTACGCCCCAGCTCAGCGCGCAGAACATTACCAGCGCCGGAAGCCAGCGCCATTTCTTGTCGTGCAGCAGCGTGTGGCTCAATGTGATGGCGAAATACGCGACGCCGATCGTCGACAGGAGCTTGATAAACGTAAACGCGATCATGAAAAGCCCGCCGCCCAGAATCTGATCGAGGTAAACGCCGTTCGAGCGCAGAAGCGCCTTGATGCCGGAATAGAAGCCGGTGTAGCTGTAATACTTCGTGGCGAGAAGCCCGAAATCGAGATACGTCAGATACCCGAACAGACACAGAAACAGAAGCCCGTTTACGAATGTGTACAGGTATTTGGACGCGAGAATCTTTACCGTGGAATTGGGCGTTAGGAAAATCAGATAGCTCGCGCGGCTGCGAAGCTCGCCGGAATAGCTGGTAATGCCGCGCACGAACACGAAGATCGCCGACGCATACGCCGAGAACATCAGAAGCAGCGAAGAGATCACCAGATGGTTTTCGTTTTTCGTTGAAAGCGCGGCGAGAAAGTAGATTTCGAGCGCCGCAGTGATTCCGAGCAGCGCGAGAAATGCGTTCAGCGCCTTGCGGAATTCGTATTTCAGCAGTTTAAGCATCCTTTTCGCCTCCCTGACCGTAGATTTTCAGATACAGCTCCGTGAGCGTGCCCTCGCGCGTCAGCTCCTCGCGCGTGCCCATCGCGGCGATTTTGCCGCGCTTCATGTAAATCGCGCAGTCGATGTGCGGCTCCAGCTCGTCCACCAGATGCGTGGAAATCAGCATCGATCTGCCCGCCTGCCGGCTTTCGGCAATCGCGTTTACGACCTCCGCGCGCGTTAAGATGTCTACGCCGTTGAGCGGCTCGTCGAACATCATGAGCTTCGCGTCGCGGCAAAGCGTCAGTGCAAGGCGGAGCTTGGCGCTCATGCCCGAGGACAGCGCGCGGATCTTATCGCGCGGGCGCAGCTCCATGCGGTCGATCATGGCTTCGTATTTCTGAATGCTGAAATCGGAAAAGAAGTCCGAATAGTATTTTCCCGCGTCGCGAACGGTCATGTAATTATAGAAGTAATTCTCCGTTGGCATATAGGCGATCCGCGCCTTGGAGCTTACGCCGATCGGCGCGTTTTCAAACAGAATTTCGCCGCGCGTGGGCTGAACGAGCCCGGCGATCATCTTCATCAGCGTCGTCTTGCCCGAGCCGTTCGGCCCCAGCAGCGCGCACGTTTTCCCCGCTTCGAGCGCGAATGAAATATCGTCCACAGCGGGCCCGGAGACGTATCTCCGCGTGAGATGGTTGACGGTCAGCATGATCAATAAATCCCCCTTTCAGGAATTGAGTTCGATTGCGTACTTCAGCGCGGCGCTTGCCAGTTCGCTCGCCAGACGCGAACCTGCGCCGCCCTGTTCGATGACCACCGCGATGGCGTATGGATAGCGCGAATCGCGGATGAATCCGGTGTACCATGAATTCGTTTCGATCGTCTTGTCGTCGCTGGTTTCGGCGGAGCCGGTCTTGCCGCAGACCTCGTAACCGGCAATCGCCGCGCGCTTTGCCGTGCCGCTTTGAACCGCCCGATACATATAATCCGAAATGATGCGCGCGGTATCCTCGCTGATTACCTGGCGATACGTGGGCGAATGCGCGCCCTGAACGATTACGCCGGTGGATTTCGTGATCTGCTGAACCAGCGTGGGCTTCACCATCGCGCCGCCGTTTGCAATGGAGGAGGTAATCATCGCCATGTGCATCGGCGTAACCAGCACCTTGCCCTGACCGATGCCCGCCCAGACGAGATCGGACATATTCGAAATCGAATTCGGAAACTGCGAATTGTAAATCGTAAAATCCTCGAATTTCAGGTTTTCGTTAAAGCCCAGCTTCTCCGCCGTCGCGCGCAGCCGGTCGAGCCCGAGCTGATAGGCGAGCTTGCCGAAGGTCACGTTGCAGCTCTTTTCCAGCGCCGTCGCCAGCGTGATTTCGCCGTGTGCGGTTTTGCCGGCGCAGACGATCTTGCCGCCCTCGTATTCCCATGTGCCGTTGCAGAGAAAGGTATGATTCAGCACGTTCGGGTCGCTCTCGATCGCGCTTGCGAGCGTTACGAGCTTGAATACCGAGCCCGGCGTGTAAAGCCCCTGAAGGCAGCGGTTTAAGTAAGCCGTGTCCTCCACGGAATCGCCGCCGGCGTTATAGGGATCGTAATCGGGCTTGGAAACCCAGGAAAGCACCTCGCCGGTTGCGTAATTCTGAATCACCACCGCGCCGCGATAGCCTTCGGGAAAGATTTCGGAAACATACGCCGTCAGCCGCGCGTCAATCGTAAGTTTAATCGAGCTGCCCTTGCGCTCCTTCCCGCCGCCGAGCGCGCTCAGGCGCTCCACCAGCGAATCCGAAAGATCCAGCAGCTGCGAGGAGAAATAGCCCTCTACGCCCGTTCCGGACATTCCCAATGTATCGCCCACCGTCGCCGCCAGCGCGCGGCGAATGCGCTCGTCGTCCGGATAAACGCGCCTGCCGTCCACCGTCGTCGCCAGCACGACGCCGTTTCGATCCACAATATCGCCGCGCTGATTGCCGGTCGCCCGCAGGCGGGTGTTGTAGCTGTCCGAAGCCCAGATTGAGCCCTGTTCGAATACCGTAAGCGCGAACCACGCCGCCAGACCGATGAACGCGGCAACCACGATCATGCCCACAAAGCGCATATTGCGCCTCAGTTCCTTCATAGCTCCGCCTCCTCGATCAGCGCGATGCGCTCAATATCGCGCGCTTCGTCCTCGGCGTTCATCGATGAAATGCCGATCAGAATGCCCATCGACAAACATCCGCTCACCAGCGACGAGCCGCCGTAAGCCACCAGCGGAAGCGTAACGCCCGTCAGCGGCAGAAGCTTTGTCGTGCCGCCCACGATCAGCATCGTCTGAAGCCCCAGCAGCACCACCAGCCCGAACGCCGTAAGCGAATGGAAGCTCGTTCGCGCGTTCATCGCGACGATCAGCCCGCGCAGGATGATGATCGCGTAAATCGCGAGCAATCCCACCGCGAAAATCAGCCCGAATTCCTCCGCAATGGAGGCGAATATGAAATCCGAATGGTAAAGCGGCACCTTCGTCGGGCTGCCCAGCCCGAGCCCCATGCCGAACAGCCCGCCCGAGCCGATCGCAATCAGCGACTGCACCAGCTGATAACCGGTCTTCTGCGGGTCGATCCACGGGTTTTTCCAGATCGCGATTCGGTCGCGCACGTATTCGAATGCATGATATGCGATTACCGCCGCGCCGCCGCCCATGCCGAGCCCCGCGAGCGTCAGAAGAGCGTTCGAGGTTGCCGCGTAATACATGAACACCGTCGTCAGATAATACAGAAGCACCGCGCCCAGATCGTGCTCGGACAGGAGAATCGCGCAGCAGAGCGCCGCAAAAGCGATTGTCGGCAGGCATTTGACGAACCGCGGGCGATTGGAAAAGCCCGAGGCGAGAACCACGATCAGCACAGGCTTCATGAATTCGCTCGGCTGAATCGTGAGCTTTTCGGGAATGATCTGAATCCAGTTGCGCGCGCCGTTTTTGTATACGCCGATCTTCGGCAGATACGGCGTCGCCAGTGCAATCAGGCACAAAACCGCCAGATACGGCGCGTATTTCTTCCACGTCTTCCACGAGCGAATGAACTGTGCGCCGAACAGCATCGCGACCAGACCGGCGAGCACGTAAATCGCGTGCGTGCGCGGCGTGGATTCCGATTTGGCGATTGCGGAAAGCGTGATAACGCCGATGGAAAGCAGAAACAGCACCAGAATCAGAATCGCGCGGTCCACAGGCCAGAGCTTTGAAGTCAGCAGCGTAACCGCCATCGTCGCAATCGGCACGGCGAATGCGAAAATCAGCGTCTGAACGCTCACGGTTTCTCCGCGGAACGCGGCAAGCGACAGCGCGGCGAACTGCAAAAGCATGACCGCCGAAAGCAGCAGCCGGGTATTCACGCGCATCAGCGCGCGCCGCATTTTCTGCGTTCGATTGGGCATTGCAAAACTCCTTTCAAAAAGAGAATGAAGCCGGAAAATAAATCTTCACGGCAGGTCGCCGCGCGGAATTTTCAAAGCATTCCGCGATGGGAAGATCGGCGAAAACCGCCCCGCATTCCGCGCGATATTTTGAGAGACGCCGCACTGCGAAGGTTCTTTTGCATCAAAGCGAATTCAGAATTCCCCGTCGGGACGGCGTTTGCGAGTGCCGGAACGGCGTGCGGGGCGATAATTGCGCGGAACGCGTTCGTCGGTGCGCCGGCGTTTCGACGCGTAATCGGATTTGACGGAGAAGAAATCGCCGTCTGAAAAATCGCCGTCGAAAGCATCGTCCGTACCGTAATCGTCCTCGGCGGAACGGCGATAGCGATTCTCGGTTTCGAAGTCATTTGCGTTGTAATCGTCCTCAGCGGGACGGCGATAGCAATTCTCGGTTTCGAGATCGTCCGCATTGTAAACGTCTCCGGCGGAACGGCAATAGCGATTCTCCGATTCGAAGTCATTTGCGTTGCAATCGTCCCCGGCGGAACGGCGATAGCGATTCTCCGATTCGAAGTCATCTGCGCTGCAATCGTCCTCGGCGGAACGGCGATAGCGTTTTTCGCCGCTGAAATGCACAGCGCGATGACCTGCCGCGCGGCGATGGCAATCGTTTCCGGAAGTGTCCGCACGGCGTTCATTCGCGTCATCCGAATCCGCCGTTCGGTGATAATACCCCTCGCCGGAAATATTCGCACGCCGGCTGTGTGCGTCATCTGAATCTACCGTTCGGCGATAACGCTCATCGCCGAAATCTGTCATGCGGCGGTCTTCCGAACGCTGCGGATCTTCATCTTCCCGCGAATATCCGCCTTTACGGGAATATCCATCCTCGCGGAAATCCTCATCCTCTCCGGAATCCTCATTCTGCCAGTTCCCGCCGGATTCGTTTTCGCGGCGATTGTAAAGAGAATCATCCGAATCGCTGCCGAAGACTTCTTCGCCTTCCTGCGGTCTGCGGAACGGTGCGTCGGGATCGGTCGGGACGGATTGCGGTTCATCGGAATCGGAGCTGTGAATCGCGGGGCTGTGCGGCGTAAACAGCGCGTCTTCGTCCGAACGTCCGTCGCCCAGCACCAGCAGCAGCCGAATCTTTCCAACAGCGAACGAGCCGCCGTCGCCCAGCAGAATTTCGCGCACCGGCGTATGCTTCGCGACATAAAGCTTCGCACCCGCATGACCGCGAACGCGCAGCCCGTTCTCCGTCAGCTGAAAATACGCGTGGCGGCGGCGCACCGACGGGTGGCGAATCGACAGATCCGCGCGGCGCGACGAGCCGATCAGCCCTTCTCGAATCACCGGATAGCGCATTCCGCGGCGGATTTTCCCGTCGCCCTCGATTACGACCAGCTCGCCGACGACGCCCGCCATCGGCGAAAGCTTTCTCAGCCGCGCGGCGCGGCGGCTGTCGATCAAAGCGCCCCTGCCCGCGCGCAGCACGATCAGAAGCATCATTCCGGCAAAGAAATAGCGCATCGCCAGCGCGATCAGTTCATAGGTGTTTTGGCTCATCCGCGTTTCCTCCTGCCGATAAATTTCCATCCTGATTATACCCTGATTGGCACAAAGATGCAATCATCCGCGCGCATTCGTCTTTTTTTCACCACAATCGCGCGCAAATGTCCATTTTGGGACGCAAACGGGCGGGCGAAATCTGTTATAATAGTAGACGTATAGATACAAAAAAACGTTCCGTTCGGAGGGGTGCGCGTGGTCGTTACCGGAAAGATGTATTTGATCGTGCTGCCGTTTGTGTTTCTGGCGGCGCTGGTGGACTCAATCAGCGGCGGCGGCGGGCTGATTTCGCTGCCGGCGTATACGATGGCTGGGCTGAATTACGATTTTGCGTCTGGCAACAACAAGTTTTCCTCCACGTTCGGAACGCTGATGGCGACGATCCGTTATTATCGAAGCGGCAAGATCCGGATTCAGCCGGCGCTGTGCGCGATTGCGGGAAGCCTGCCGTGCTCGTATCTGGGCACGCGCGCGGCGATTGCGCTGGGCGACGGATTCATGCGGGTATTCATGCTGATCGCCGCGCCGACGGTGGGTGTGATCGTCGCGCTGAACTGCGCAAAGGGCGGACAGGAGCGCGCCCAGACGCGCCGCGATTATATTGTCTGCGCGCTGATCGGCGCGGTAATCGGGTTTTACGACGGCTTTTTCGGCCCGGCAACCGGCACGTTTCTGATTCTGCTGTTTACGTATTTTTCAGGAATGGACATGGTGACCGCGTCCGCGACGGCAAAGCCGGTGAATCTCGCGAGCAATGTCGTATCGCTGATTACGCGCATTGCCGGCGGCTACGTCTGCTATTCGCTGGCGGTTCCGGCGGTGGTCTGCTCGATGGCGGGCGGATGGATCGGCTCGAAGCTCGCGCTGAAGCGCGGCGCGCGGCTGGTTCGATATGTAATGCTCGCTGTGCTCGGACTGATGACGATCAAAATCGCGGCGGAGCTCGCGCTTGGAAAATAATTCCTTTCCCGAATGTTTGAACGCGCGAATCGGAGTGAACACTTAAATCGTGTTCATGAACGCGAATTCAATCTTCGGGAGGGAAAAATGAAAAGATTCTGGATGCTCGCGCTGATTGCGCTTCTGCTGATTGTGGGCGCGGCGAACGCCGAAACGGACGGAAGCCTTCGGGTAAAGCTCAAATCGCTGGGGGAGAGAAAGCGCATTTGCGTAAATATCGAGGGCGAATATCTGCTCGGCGGCGAAGCGCTTGAAGGCGGCGCAAATCTCGAATTTACCGCGCAAAACGGCTTTCTCTGGGCAAACGACGGAACGGCTTCGGTTCGCCTCGGAAAGCAGGCGCGGCTCGAACGACTGTCCGGCGGGCTTTACATCGCCGAATCCGAAAAAAACGCGCGCTACGACGGAAGCCTCTCCCTTTCGGCGAGAGGAAACGCGATAACATGTATTCTGAATATTGGGATCGAAGATTATCTCTGCGGCGTGGTCGGCTATGAAATGAGCGATTCCTTCCCGATCGAGGCGCTGAAGGCGCAGGCGGTTGCAGCGCGGACGTATGCGATGCGCGCAAAGGCGCGGTCGGGCGAAAGGGAATACGATCTCGTGGATACCGCGGGCGATCAGGTGTTCAAGGGCAGAAACGACGCGTATCGAAACGTCCTTGCCGCCGTGGAACAGACGCGCGGCGCGGTCGGAATGGTGAACGGCCGATTCGCCGAATGCTATTACACCGCCAGCAACGGGGGCAGAATCGCTGCGCCCGAGGAAATCTGGGGCGGCGAAAGCGACGGCGCAATCCTCGCGCACGACGATCCCTACGATCTCGAAAACCCGAGAAGCCTCGTTTCGGCGATTGCGTTCAGGATGGATTTGTCGGATTGCCCGCGGCTGAAGGAGATGCTCGCCGAAAAGCTGAACGGAAGCGCGCCGGTCTGCGTGCTGAACGCCGAAATCGACGGGCAGGCGGCGAAATTTATCGTTGTCGCGATGGAAAAGACCGAAAGCGGCGCGCCGATTCTCGAACGCATTCGCACATTGTCCATTCAGACCGCAGAATTGGACGTTTACGACGATCTGAAGCGCGGACTCTCGATCGGACTGAACCGGCGCGATTACGAGCGCGCGATCATTCGCCGCGAGGGCGCTGAATTTTCGCTCGAACTGCGCGGCTTCGGGCATTGCGCGGGCATGAGCCAGCGCGGTGCGGAATGGATGGCGAAGGCGTACGCGCGCGATTATCGGGAGATTCTGGCGTTTTACTATCCCGGAATGACGCTTGAAACGCTGGAATGGGCGCCCCAAACGCCCGAAATTTCGGTTCAAACGGAGAAGAACGCGACCGTTACCCTGAAAAACGCGGATTCGAGCCTGAATCTGCGCGCCGAACCGTCGATGGATGCGGCGGTGATCGGCAAAATCTGCTCCGGAACGAAAATCCATTGCGGAACGGAACAGAACGGCTGGCGGGAAGTACGAATTTACGGCGTGCAGGGCTGGATCAAAGCGGAATACGCAAAGCCCTGAAAACGGAGAAGAGAATGCAAAAGCGGATAATGCGCCTGATTGCGGGCGCAATGACCGGATGGATGCTGATGGCGTCGGGCGAATTGTCCGGCGCTGTCGCCATGCCCGAATCCGCAAAATGGGCGAACGTTGAAACCGTTCAGGAAAATCAGCCCGCGACAATTGATGACGCAATCGATTTGGAAAGCGCCGCCGCGACAATCGCCGTCACGGTCAATCCGGAAAGCGCTGCCGCGGCGCTCGACAGCGCTTCCAATTCTGAAAAACAGGCGGCGAATACAAATGCCGCGCAAAGCGACTCGGCGGCAGACACCATTACCCTTCTGGGCGACGATTCGGCCTGTGATTATGCGTTTACGCCGGCGACGAACGGCGTGTTCGCCGGATACCTGTTTTCTGCCGGCGCGCTTCAGATTCACCATTCGGAGCTGTATCAGGACGGGCGGCTGATCGCTTATCGCACGGGCGGCACGAAGCTGTTTTCCGTTCGTCTGAGCGCCGGAACGGAATATGTGCTCAAAATTTATGGAACCGGCAGCGGAAGAATCGAGATCGCGCGCGACGCGCTCAGCCGCTGCTATGATCAGCCGCTGGAAATGGACGAGGGCGGCGAATACAAAAAGGCGATTGCCCGCGCCGGCGACGTGCATTGGTATACCGTGCGCGCCGCGTCGGACGGCGATAAGCTCATTTCGGTGCTGCCGAGCGAGGAGGGCGTGCGCCTTTCGGCGTGGCTCGTGAGCGATTCGGGCGAAATCCTCGCGGAGTCGGACGATCTGGAGATGGGCGCGTGCTTCCTGAGCGCGTTTTTCGCAGCGGGCACGCGCTACAGCATTCGCGTGTTCGCGCGTGAGGGCGAAACGGGCAAATACACGCTGCGCATTCAGAGCGGCGCGGGCGCGCCGAAGGCGGATTCCATCGAGCTTTCCAGCGCAAAGGTCACGATTCGCGGCCGCGCGCGCACGTCGGTCACAGCGCACGCCTTTCCGAACGGCAGCAGCGGACTCGCCGCGTTTGCGAGCGTCGATCCCCAGATTGCCGCAATTCGGAAGGACGGCGTAATCGAGGGCAGAAAGCCCGGAACCACGCGCGTGATCGCGTACGCTTACGGCGGAGCGCAGACGGAAATCGAGGTTGAGGTGCTCGCCGTTCCGGTCGAGAGCATTTCGATTTCGGCGGCGAAGGAGAGCGTCGAGGTCGGCGAAACGCTGAGCCTGTCCGTGTCCATTCAGCCCGAGAATGCGACCGACCGGCGCATTACGTTCATGAGCAGCGACGAATCCGTCCTTACGGTGGACGACCTCGGCAAGCTTGCGGCGGTCGGCGAGGGGAATGCACATATCGTCGCAATTTCGGCGGACGGGAATCACACGTCAATGCTGAATCTGAGCGTTCAGCCCGCGGCGAAGCGCTATCGCGCGCTGCTGATCGGCGAACAGAATTACGCGTCCACGGTCGAAACCGTGCGCGTCGGCTCGGTGCGGTCGGTCGAAAGCATGGAAGCGCTTTTGAAAACGGCGCGGTTCGCGGGCGCGGAATGCGAAACGCAGGTGCTGATGGATCAGCCGCGCGACAGGGTCGTCGCGGGCATTCGCTCCATGTTCAAAAACGCGCAGCCGCAGGACGTGTCGATCGTCTATATCACCTGCCACGGCTTTTATCGCGCGGGCATGACTTTTTTCGTGATGGCGGACGGATCGGTGCTGTCGGCGAGCGACCTTGAAAAGGAGCTGCGCGCGATTCCGGGCGAGATCATCCTGCTGGCGGACTGCTGCGGCAGCGGCGGACTTCTCGGCGCGGCGAGCGATCAGGAGAAAATGATCGACGGCGTAACAAGCGTGTTTCAGGGCGCAATCGGCAAAACGAGCCTTGGCACGAGCAAATACCACGTCCTCGCCAGCGCGCTGCTCGATCAGGATTCGCATCGAATCAGCTTTTCGGGCGCGGACGAGAACGATATGGCGACGGTGTTCGCGCGCGCCGTATGCGATGCGCTCGGCTGGAGTATGGATAGAAGCGCGCAGAGCGCAATGAACGCCGACAGCGATTACGACGGCGAAGTCACGTTTGACGACCTGTACCGCTATGTCTCGCGCCGAATAAAATGGTATCTCTCGCTGGCGGGCGAATACGCGCAAAACGCAGTCGCCGGCGCGGAAGGCGATGAATTCGTCGTGTTCGCAAGAACGGATGCGGAATGAATGCGAATGTCAATGGGCAAAGGCTGAATGAATGAGCGGCAGAGACGATTGTCAATGAGCTATCGCGAAGAAACACCGACAGGAGAACGCGATCAGCGAATTTGCACTGCAATGGTTTGCGGCGCGCTTATCGCATTCGCGAAAGCGGAAATGAATGAGCGGCGGTCACAACAGAATTCTTTCTTAAATCTAACACCAAAGGGGCGGTTGAAATGCGGATCGGTTTTATCGGAATGGGCAATATGGCGCGCGCGATTGTCGAGGGCTGGCTGCGCGTGGGCACGGTTTGCGCGGAGAACGTCGGCGCGGTCGCGAAGCGATTCGATCGGCTGAACACCTATGCGCGAGAGACGGGCATTTGCGCGATGCATTCGGTGCGCGAGGTCGCCGAATGGGCGGATATGATCGTGATCGCCGTAAAGCCCGATGCGGTCGAGCAGGTGATCGTCGAATGCGGCTGTGAAAAGCCGATTTTGTCCGTCGCCGACGGCTGGACGTGCGAAAAATATCTCTCCGTACTGGGAAAAGGCGCGTGCGTTCAGCATATTTTGCCGAATACGCCGTGCCGCGTGGGTGAGGGCGTGATGCTGTTCGAAGAAAAGAACACGCTTTTGCCGGACGAGCGCACGGCGGCGGAAAGACTGTTCGGCGCAATCGGCGCCGTTGAAACGCTGCCCGCCGAAAAAATGGGCGCGGCGACGGCGATTGCCGGCTGCGGCCCCGCGTTTCTGGCAATGGCGATTGAGGCGCTCGCGGATGCGGGCGTAAAATACGGCTTGCCCCGCGCGGCGGCGTATCGCCTGGCGAGCCAGACGCTGGTGGGCACGGGCAGATTGCAGCTGGAAACGAATCTCCATCCGGGCGAGATCAAAGATCAGGTCTGTTCCCCCGGCGGCAGCACGATTCGCGGCGTGGAAGCGCTGGAAAACGAAGGCCTGCGCCGGGCGCTGATCGCCGCAGTAAAAGCCGTGGTCGAAGGGTGAAGGGGAATTTCGCGGCTGAAACCGTCGGCTGCACCGGAAGGCTTCACGGCGTCGCCGTTTGTTTTTTCTCTTGACGGAATGCGGCGGGTTGGATACAATATAGATAGAAGCGAATTCCTGGTTAGGAGGAAGGCTTATGCTGCGAGTCGGCATCATCGGATGCGGAAAAATTACCGAGGTGCGCCATGCGCCGGAATATTCGGAGAATCCGCGCTGCGAAATCGGGGGATTTTATGATTTTGTTCCGGAGCGCGCGCAGGCGTTCGCTGAGAAATACGGCGGGCGCGCGTTTGAAAGCGTTGAGGCGCTGATCGAAAGCGTCGATGCGGTCAGCGTTTGCAGCGCGAACCGTGCGCACGCGCAGAACACGATTTGCGCGCTCGAAGCAGGCAGGCACGTGCTCTGCGAAAAGCCGATGGCGACGTCGCTTGCCGAATGCGAAGCGATGGTCGCGGCGGCGAAAAAGGCGAATCGGCTTTTGATGATCGGCCACAATCAGCGCTTCAACCGCGCGCATCAGGAGGCGCGGAGGCTGATTCAGGACGGCACGATCGGGCGCGTGCTGTCGTTCCATACGGCGTTCGGGCATTCGGGCCCCGAAAACTGGACGGGCACGCCGAATCCGTGGTTTTTCGATAAAAAGCGCGCGGCAATGGGCGCGCTCGCCGATCTCGGCATTCACAAGACCGATCTGATCCATTTCCTGCTCGGCGAGCCGATCGTCCGCGTGAGCGCGCGGATGACCACGCTGGACAAGCATTTTCCGGACGGATCGCCGATTACGGTGGAGGACAACGCGCTCTGTATTTATGAAACGCGCTCCGGCGCGGTGGGTCAGATGCACGTAAGCTGGACGTTCTACGGGCGCGAGGACAATTCCACCCGCATTTACGGAACGACCGGCGAGATCCGGCTCTACGACGATCCGGATTATTCGCTGATTCTCGAGCGCCGCGGCAGGGAGCCGATGCGCCTGAGCCCCGACCGCATTCAGACCAACGACGATCAGAACGCGGGCAAACGCGTGTCCACCGGCGTGATCGACGCGTTCGTGGACGCGATTACATTGAATAAGCCCACGCCGGCGACCGGCGAAGAAGCGCTCAAGGCGATGCGCGTGATTTTCGCGGCGGAGGAATCGGCGAAGACGGGCAAAACGATTTCGATCAATCAGGACGAATGATATAAACAGGAGGAATGAACCATGAAAAGACCCATCAACATCTGTTCCGGTCAGTTCGGCGATATGCCGCTGGAGGATCTCTGCCGCGAAATGAACGCGTTGGGCTACAACGGCTTTGAAATCGCGACGCAGGCGCACGTGGACGTAAATCGAATCGTCTCCGATGAAAAGTATCGCGAGGAATTCAAGGCGACGCTCGCGAAGTACGATATGCAGATCGGCGCGCTGAGCGCGCATCTCGCCGGTCAGTGCGTGGGCGACAACTGGGATCCGCGGCTGGACAATTTCGCGCCGAACGAGCTCTCCGGTCAGCCGGAGAAGATTCGCCAGTGGGCGATTGAATTCATGAAAACCACCGCGCGCGCCGCGCAGCTGCTGGGCGTGAAGGTCGTTACCTGCTTCCTCGGCAGCCCCATCTGGGCGATGTGGTATTCGTTCCCGCAGACCACGCCCGAAATGGTTGAGGCGGGCTTTCAGAAGATCAAGGAGCTGTGGACGCCCATCTTCGACGTGTACGATGAGTGCGGCGTAAAGCTGGCGCTGGAGGTGCACCCGACGGAAATCGCGTTCGATTACTGGAGCACGAAGCGCCTGCTCGAGACGCTGGACTATCGTCCGACGCTCGGCATTAACTTCGATCCCAGCCACCTGCTCTGGCAGGGCGTGAATCCCGCGATCTTCCTGCGCGATTTCGCGGATCGGATTTACCACGTGCATCTGAAGGATGTGAAGGTCAATCGCGACGACCGCGCGGGCATTCTCGGCTCGCACATCGAATTCGGCGACACCCGCCGCGGCTGGAACTTCGTCTCCCTCGGCCATGGCGATGTGGATTTCGATGCGATCATTCGCGAGCTGAATCAGATGGGCTATCACGGCCCGCTGTGCGTGGAATGGGAGGATTCCGGCATGGAGCGCATGTTCGGCGCGAAGGAAGCGTGCGAATTTGCGCATAAGATCAATTTCGAGCCGAGCACCGTTGCGTTCGATGCGGCGCTCAAGAGGGACTGACGCAAAAACGGGCGCGCCTTCAAAGGCGCGCCCCAAATACGAAGGAGCAGGACATGGAAAATCTTTCGGCAATTCTGGAAGCGATACTGTTTGTCGCGGGCGATCCCGTTCGCGTGGACGATCTGGCGCACGCAATGAACCTGACTGTTTCGGAAATGGCGGAAGCTCTTGAGGCGCTGGGCGATCATCTGTCGCTGGAAAATCGCGGCATTCAGCTCAATCGCAGCGGCGAGAGTGTGTTTTTATCCATTCGTCCGGCATACGCGCCGCAGGTTGAAGCGTTTTTGCAGCCGCTTCAGAAGCGCCCGCTTTCGCAGGCGGTATTGGAAACGCTGTCGATCATCGCGTACCGCCAGCCGTGCACGCGCGGCGACATCGAATCCATTCGGGGCGTAAAATGCGATTACTCGGTGCAGTCGCTGCTGACGAAGGGTTTCATCGAAGAATGCGGTCAGCGCGAAACCCTTGGTCGCCCCACGCTCTACCGCACCACGGACGCATTTTTAAAGCATTTCGGCATAGAATCGCTCGAAGATCTCCCCAGCGTAGACCTGAACCTGCCCGAAGGAGAGATCGCAAATTAAGGCAACACCGCACAAATGAGGTGGTCGGCCAGCGAATGGATTTTTCGTCAGATGCAAATGCAAATTTCGAGGGTTTACTGGAGGTAAATCGAGAAATTTGCATGCCGCAGATGGCGGAAAAGGCATCGCCTGACGCATCGCCGAATTGTGCGGTGGTGCCTTAAAAAAACAATCGCTGCCCCAATTCGGAGCGGCGATTGTTTTTTGAATCTGACTTACGCCTTGTACGTTAGAATGGCGGCTTTCGGGAGACGGGTTTCTTTGGTGATTTCGATTTCGTTCGGGAGCTGTTCGGCGTTCAGCTCGACCCGGAATTGGGAATCATCGCTGATCGGGAAATCGCAGTAAGCGTTTTTGAAGTGCATCGCAATCGCGCAGCGAGGATTCGCCTTGTGAATGATCTCGATCGCCTGATTCGTGTCGATCGTGAAAAAGCCGCCGATCGGAATCAGCATCAGATCGAGATTCTGAATCGCCTGAAGCTGCGCCTCGTTCGGCATGTGCCCAAGATCGCCCAGATGCCCGATGCGCAAACCGTCCGCTTCAATGATGGAAATCAGGTTTTCACCGCGCTTTGCGCCGCGCTCCGCATCGTGAAAGCTCGGAACGCACGTGATCTTGATTCTGTTTGCAAAGTGCGCGCCCGCAGTTTTGATCACCGCGGGATTTCCGGAAAGGGAAGAGACGTGATTGTGATCGAAATGATCGTGGCTGACGAGCGCAATGTCCGCGCGCGCCGTGCAAAGCGGATACTGCATCGAACCGTCGAACGGATCGGTGATCAGAACGGTTCCGTTTTCAAACGTCATCGCAAAGCAGGAATGACCGTACCACTTGAGCTTCATAACCTTCATCCTCCTAAATGTCAGTCGGTTTCCCATACGGCGAACGCGGACGCCGTGCCCGCATCGTGCGCAATCGAAACGTGAATCCGCCCCTCGCGGCAGGCGTTTCCGTGCAGGCGCGCAATCGGCTTTCCGAGCGCGTCCGACAGGATTTCGATATCCGAGAACCCGAAATTCGAAAAGCCCGTGCCAAGCGCCTTCGCGATCGCCTCTTTCGCCGCAAACAGACCGGCTGCGCGTTCGACGCGCCGTTCGGGACAGAGAACGCGCATGCTTTCGCGCTCGGCAGGGGTGTAAACGCGCTCGAAAAAGCGCGGGTTCCGAATTGCCTTTTCGATGCGTCCGATGCTGACCAGATCCGTGCCCACGCCCGAAATCACGCGCGCTCCCCCCTCGAATGTGGCATTGTTTCTACTATTATAGCACAATTTTGTATATTCGGAAAGGGAAAACTTGTATTTGCGCGTGCGGTTTTGTATACTAAGATGGGCAGGAACCATCCTGACCGCGCAATCGTCTAAACATTGGCAATCAATTTCAAAGGAGAAACACCTATGCAGGTTACGCAGCGCTTTGCGCAGTTGCTTACGCAGAATGTCGGAAAGGTGATCGTCGGCAAGCAGGACACGATCGAGCTGATGATGATCGCGGTGCTTTGCCGCGGCCACGTGCTGATCGAGGATGTGCCGGGCGTGGGCAAGACGACGCTCGCGAGCGCGCTCGCCCGATCGCTGGACTGCTCGTTCAAGCGCATTCAGTTTACGCCGGACATCACGCCCAGCGACATCACCGGCTTTACCATCGCCAATTTCAAAACCGGCGAAATGGAATACCGTCCCGGCATGATCATGAGTCAGATCGTGCTCGCGGACGAAATCAACCGCACGTCGCCGAAAACGCAGTCCTCGCTTCTGGAGGTCATGGAAGAAGGGCAGGTTTCGGTCGACGGCGTGACGTATGCGGTGCCGAAGCCGTTTATCGTGCTGGCGACGCAGAACCCCGTGGATTTCGTGGGCACGTATCCGCTGCCGGAGGCGCAGCTGGATCGATTCTTCATGCGCGTGTCGATCGGCTATCCGAGCGCGGACGAGGAAACGGAGATTCTCGATCGCTATGCGTCCGGCAAAAAGCCGATCGCCGATTTGAAACCCATCTGTACCAGCAGCGATATTCTTCGCCTCCAGCAGGAGGTCGAGGGCGTGTATTCCGCAAAGGAAATCCGCAGCTATATCGCCGCAATCGCCGCCGCCTCCAGAAGGACGAACGCATTGCAGCTGGGCGTTTCTACCCGCGCGGCAATTTCGCTTCTGCGCGCGGCTCAGGCAAACGCGCTGCTGGACGGCCGCGATTATGTATCGCCCGAGGATGTTAAGCGCATGGCGGAGCCGGTGCTCGCACATCGTCTGGTCTTAAGCCCCGAGGCGCGAATGCGCAATATGACCGCCGAAAAGATTCTCGCGGGCGTCATCGGCAGCGTGCCGGTGCCGGTGAAGGTAAAATGAACAGGCGTTTGATCGGCGTTCTGATCGCCGCGGCGGTGCTGCTCGCGACCGGTCTGAGCACGGGCACGCGGGTGTATTACCTGATGGCAATTCTGCTGTGCGCGCTGTGCCTTTTGAGCCTGATCAGCGTAATCGCCGCGATATTTACGCTTTCCGTGTCCGTAAAATCGGGTCAGGCACGGGTTACGCGCGGCGAGGGCGTGAATCTCGTGTTCACCGTTTCGCACGCGTCGATCCTGCCGGTGGGCGAGCTGCGGCTGTATGCGGGATTGGATCAGGGCGCGCAGCAGGAAATCAGCGCGCGCATTCCGCCGTTTTCGAAGCATACGTTCCGCTGCCGCATTCCGTGCAGTCATCGCGGAATCTATGCTTCCGGCGTCGGAAGGGTCGCAGCGTGCGATCTGTTCGGGCTTTTCCAGATGCGCAGAACGCTGAATGCGCGCCCGATGCGCGTGATGGTGCTGCCGAAGCGCGCGGAAGCGGCGCCGATGATGCTGGAAGCGAGCGATATGGGCGTTGAAATGCGCGCGCTGAGCCCGGAGGACAACGCGTCGCCTTCCGGCATTCGCTCCTGGCAGGACGGCGACAGCCTGAAAAAGGTGCATTGGAAGCTCTCCATGCGCCGGCGCGAGGTGCTCGTGCGCACCTATGAGGAAACGGCAAGACCGGACACGCTGGTGATTCCGAATCTGTCGCATATCGCGCTGGACAGCGACGGGCGATTGAGCGCGGAGGACGCGGTGTGTGAGCAGAGCCTCGGCGCGGCGGAGGCGCAGATGAAGCTGGGCTTTCCCGTGCGAATGCCGCTGACGAGCGCGAAGCCGATGGAGGTTTCGGGACAGTCCGCGCCGGACGCACAGGCGTTTGCCGACGCGCTGATGCGCGTGCAGTTCGACAGTCCCTATCCGTATGAAAAGGTGCTGATGCTGATGCAGGCGCGCATTCAGCGAACGGGCGGCGCGATTCTGGTTACGCCCGAGCTGAGCGAAAGATGCGCGGATATGGCGATGCGAATGCAGCGCTCCGGCGTGCGCACGCGCGTAGTGCTGGTCGGCGCGGACGCGCGCGAGGAAACGCTCGAAATGCTGGAAAAGCTGAAAATGGCGGGCGTTCAGGTTTCGCGCGGAGGGGCTGAAAGAGGAATGACGAGGTCGATTCATGAATAAAAACCGTTGGATGCGGGCGTGCTTTGCGGCGATTCTGGCGCTGACGATGGCGGCGGACGCGACGCTTGCGCTGCTTGGCGGAATGGAGATTGCCGTAAGCGCGCTGAACGCGTATTTGCCGGCGCTGATCGCCGCGATTTTCTGCGTTTTTCTGGCGCAGGGCGGCGTTTTCGCGCTCTGCTCGGCGGGCACGGCGGCGGTTTCGATCGCGGTTGCCTGCTTTTCCGGCGGTGCGGCAGGGGAACTCGTAAACGCGCTGCGATCGGGCGAATCGGGGGCGATTTCCGCACAGGGAAACGCGCTCGCGGCAGTGATTTCATGCCTGCTTTCGGCAAGCTTTTTCGCGCTGCTTTACAGAAAGGGCGGAACGCTGTTTGCCATTTCCGTCATGGGCGTTTTAACGGTGGTCGCCTATGCGCTGAACAGCAGTATGCCGATCGGCATTGCAGTGCCGGGGCTGATCGCCGCGGTGGTTGCGTTCGCGGCGGACGGGCGCAGCATTCACCCCGCCGATTTCGCGCGCGCACTGGTGTCGGCGGTATTGTCGGTCGCCATCGCCGTGCTTTTGCTTCCGGGCGAGGGCGCGACGTGGAAACCGCTGCGCGACGCGGCGGCGTTCGTGCGCCAGGTATTCGAAGAATATTTCCATTTCACGGAGGAACGCATTCCGTTTTCGATCAATGCCGAGGGCTATGATCACGCAGCGGAGGTGAATGGTCTGGTCGAAGCGCGGCTGGGCGGCCCCGCCAATCCGGACAGCGATCCGGTAATGCGCGTAACGGCGAACGCCGATCTTCTGCTGCGCGGCTCCATTCGCCGAACCTATACCGGCGGCGCGTGGGTGGACAATACGGCAAAATCGCGCTATCTGTATCTGGATTTTACGCGCGCGGGCGTGCGCGAAAAAGTGCTGGGAATGGAGAGCGTGTCCGGATTTGCATCCGCCGCAGCAAAGATCGAATTCCTCGCGCCCGGAACGAGCACGCTGTTCGTGCCCGGGAATCTCGCGGATTTTTCGATGGACGCGCAGAACGCCGTGTATTACAATTCCATCGGCGAAATTTTCTTAACGCGCGCGGTGCAGGCGGGCGACCGTTATTCGGTACAGGCGCTGATTCCGAACGAAGCGGCAATTCGCGCGCAAATGAACGATTCGATCGATGAAGGCGCCACCGAGGGCTGCCTTCAGCTGCCGGAAAGCATCGAATCCGGCGTTTATGCGCTCACCGCGGAAATCACGCAGAGCTGTGCAAGCGATTACGATAAGGCGCTCGCGATCGAAGCGTGGCTGAAGCAGAACTGCGTCTATACGCTCAGCCCCGACTATCCCAAACTGAACCGCGATTTCGTTTCGCAGTTCGTTCTGGATACGCGCGAGGGCTATTGCAGCTATTTCGCCTCGGCAATGACGGTGATGTGCCGAATCGCAGGCGTGCCGGCGCAGTATGTCGAGGGCTATTACGCGCGGATGAACGGCGCGGATTCCGTGGTTCTGACCGGCGAAAACGCGCACGCGTGGACGGAGGTCTATATCGGCGGCGTCGGCTGGACGGCGTTTAATCCCTCCGGCGGCGATGCGGCGGGCTCCGACGAAAGCGGCAATCCCGAGCCGACCAAACAACCGGACAATTCCACGCCCGAGCCGACCGAGCAGCCGGAAAGCGGCGATCCGAACGCAACCGTGCCGCCCGAATCCGATCCGACCATTCCGCCGGACGACGGTTCGGCAACGCCGGAGCCGACGCAATCGCCGACGCTTCCGCCGAACGCGGCGATTACGCCTCCGCCGTCGAACAGCCAGATTCCGCCGGAAGCGCAGAACGCGTCTGAAAACCGGTCGGGGCGCGGCTTTGGCTGGTGGATTTTGATCATTCTCCTGATTCTCCTCGCGATTGCCGCAATCGCATTCTGGATTTCCCGCCGCCTGCGCGCCGCCGATCCGATGCGCCTGATCGCGGGCAGGGAAATAAACGCGGCAATGCTGATTTTGTATCGCTCGTGCCTTACGCTGCTGGGCGTCAAGGGGATTTATCCGATGAACGACGAATCGCCCGTTCCGTTCGCCGAACGCGTAAATGCAATCTGCGCAAACGAGGATTTCGTGCCGTTCGCAAGAGCGATCGAGCGAATTGCCTACGCGCGCGCCGAAGCGGATAAGAGTTCGCTCGCCGCAGGCAAACGCGCCTATCAAACCTTTGCCCGCAGTCTGACCATCGGGGAGAAAATCAAATTCACGATCAGAAGACTCTTCAAAGGTCTGGGCGATTTCACTGCAATCCCGTAAAAAGGAAAGTGTGCGGAACGCGATTCGCAGGAATGCGGAAGAAAGTGCGGCGACGGTTCCGCTTCAAATGAACCGCAGTGCGAAAAAGAAGCGCGGAAAAATGCTGCGGCAGATTCATTTCAGACGAATCGCCGCGCAAAGCGAGAACGCAGAAACGTCGCGGAACATTCACTTTCAAAAGAAAGACTACTGAAAGCAAGGGCGCAAGCCGTCACCACGACGGCGCAGCGACCGGAAAGTTGGGAAGAGCGTATCTCCGCGAGACAACAAAGGTTTTGAGTCGCTTCTCGACTCAAAACCGCCGCGACCAAACGCGGCAGCAAGTGCCTGCGGGCACCGCCCGCCGCGACAACGTGATTCGAAGGAACGCGCGGGGAAACGTCGCGGCATATTCGATTTCAAAAGAAATGCCGCAGAAAGCAAGGGCGCAAGCCGTCACCATGACGGCGCAGCGACCGGAAAGCTGGGAAGAGCGTATCTCCGCGAGACAACAAAGGTTTTGAGTCGTTGTCCGACTCAAAACCGGCGCGACCAAACGCGGCAGCAA
>OLPR01001277.1_pt1 | contig 20964 bp, 17 predicted proteins | sample 1672761 | NCBI WGS metagenome assembly OLPR01 (sample SAMEA3136721, study PRJEB25190) | human gut metagenome | biome: human gut; feature: human-associated habitat; material: faeces | place: Austria | collected 2013 | reverse complement strand
AGACCTCCTGAGGCGTGCCGATCTGCTGGATGAAGCCGTCCTTCATGATGACGATCCGGTCGCCCAGAGTCATAGCCTCGGTCTGGTCGTGGGTAACATAGATAAAGGTGGTGTTGATGCGCTCGCGCAGCTTGATGATCTCAGCACGCATCTGGTTACGCAGCTTGGCGTCCAGATTGGACAGGGGCTCATCCATCAGCATGACCTGAGGGTCACGAACGATGGCGCGGCCGATGGCAACACGCTGACGCTGACCGCCGGACAGAGCCTTGGGCTTACGGCCCAGATACTGGGTGATGTCCAGAATCTCAGCGGCTTCCTTGACCTTCTTGTCGATCTCGTCCTTGGGAGCATGACGCAGCTTCAGAGCGAAGGCCATGTTCTCGTAAACGGTCATGTGGGGGTACAGAGCGTAGTTCTGGAAAACCATGGCGATATCGCGGTCCTTGGGGGCAACGTCGTTGACCAGACGGTCGCCGATGTACAGTTCGCCTTCGGAGATCTCTTCCAGACCGGCGATCATACGCAGGGTGGTGGACTTACCACAGCCGGAGGGGCCGACCAGAACGATGAATTCCTTGTCCTTGATGTCCAGGCTGAACTCCTGCACTGCCACGACACCCTTGTCGGTAATCTGCAGGTTCACCTTCTTCTCGGTGGTCTCCTCGCCCTTCTTCTTTTTCTTCTTCTTTGCGTCGTCGCCGTTGAAGGGGTAGATCTTCTTTACGTTCTTCAGGGTTACACTTGCCATACTGTTTCGACGCCGAACGCACCTACCATTTTCGCATGCGTTCTCACTGACCGGAAAGCAATATTCCGGGAGCATTACGACAGGTCTCCACACTGCCGCACCGTGCGTCAGACGGGTTTATCCTCCTTTATTTTAGCGGTATTCTGTCTATTATGTGGAGTAGACAGAATCCACCTAGATAAATAAATGTTACCATATTCTGCAAGAACACGCAATGGTTGGTTTCTACAATTTTGGATAATAGTTTTTGGGCAGTTTGCCAATCCGGGTTTTTACAGGACGGAAAAGCCGCTCTCCGTTGCTTCCAGTGTCGAGCCGTAGTAGGCGGCCATGGCGGTTTCTAAGTCGATGGCGTCGGACACTGCGGCCGTCTCGTAGCACGAGTGCATGGCCAGCTGGGCAAGGCCGATGTCCACCGTGGGGACGCTCACGTGGGCAAGGGAGATTCTGCCAAGCGTAGAGCCGCCGGGAAGATCAGCCCGGTTGTGGTAGGTCTGCACCTTGACGCCCGCCCTGCCGCAGATTTTCCGGAACACTGCGGCGCTGACGCTGTCGGTGCAGTAGCTGAGATTGGCGTTGTACTTGATCACCAGTCCGCCGCCCATGACCGGGGCGTTGCCGGGGTCGGCATACTCCGGGTGGTTGGGGTGGATGGCGTGGGCATTGTCCGCGGACACCAGAAAAGACTGCGCCAGCATCCGCCCACGGTTCAGCTTCAGGCCGTCGCAAATTCTGCCCAGCGTATCCTCCAGCAGAGACGAGCCCGCGCCCTGAGGGGAAACGGAGCCGACCTCCTCGCTGTCGAAAACGCACAGAACCGGGATGGACGCGCTGTCCCCGCCCTTGAGGAAGCCCTGCGTGCAGCCCCATGCGCATTCCAGATCGTCCAGCGCGGCGGAGGAAATGTATTCTTCGTCAACACCCCAGACCGATGCCTTCTGCCGGATGTAAAGATACAGGTCGTGTCCCAGAATCTTTCCGCCCGCTTCCTTCTCCAGCAGCGCCGGGAGCTTGCCCGCCGCCCCCGCGCCGCCGACGAGGGGCAGGGTGTCCACCGCAGGATTCCATTTATAGCCCTCGTTTGCCTGACGGTTCATGTGGATGGCGACGTTGGGGATGAGCAGCAGGTCTCTGTCGATGTCCAGCAGCTTCGTCTCCACACCGGCTTCCGTCTCCACCGTCACCCGTCCCGCGATGGACAGGGGACGGTCCAGCCATGGGGAGATCAGCATTCCGCCGTAGCGCTCCACAGCCATGCGGGTGTAGGCGGCGGCAAGCTCAAAATTCTCCTTGACCTTGAAGGTGGGACGGTCGGAATGGCTGGCGCTCATGAGGAAGCCCTTGGGGCTTCCCTGCGGCACCCGGAAGGCCACGATGGCGGAGCCGCCCCGGGTCAGGAAATACTTTCCGCCGGGGGCAAGCGCCCATTCGTCCTGCTCGTACAGCCGGGCATAACCGGCATTTTTCAGCGTCTCGGCCAGATACGCCTGGGCGTGATACACGCTGTGGGCTGCATTCAGAAAATCACACAGTGCTTTTGTCCGGCTGTCCATTACTGTTTTCCCTCCTCAAGAAGTCCGCAGACCAGATCGATCTGCTGGGCGACGGTCTGCAACGCGCCGCGCCAGAATTCCTTGTCTGTCAGGTCAATGCCCGCCACCTTGGCAACATCCTCCGCCGTGGCGACGGTGGTGGTGCGCAGCAGCTTCTTGTACCTCGGCACGAAAGCCGCGCCCTCCCGCTCGTACTGGGCGTACAGTCCCCGGGCGAACAGACCGCCGAAGGCGTAGGGATAGTTATAGAAGGTCGAGCCGTAGTAGTGGCTCTTGCAGACCCACATATAGGGATGGCGGAAGCTTGCGTCCAGACCGTCGCCGTAGGACTGCTCCTGCGCCTTCAGCATCATGCAGCACAGAGTCTCCGCGTTCATGAACTGCTTCTCCCGGTTTTCCAGCACCATGCTCTCAAACAGGTACCGGGAATAGATGTCGCAGATGATCTGAGTGACGTCCTGAAGCTGGGACTCGATGAGCGCCAGCTCCTCGTCGTGGGATTTTGCCTGCCGGATGGCCGCCGCCATGACCACGCACTCGTTGAAGGTGGACGCGGTCTCCGCCACGGGCATGGAGTAATCCCGGTTCAGCGGCCGGTGGGTACGGATGCACTGGTTGTGGAAAGCGTGTCCCAGCTCGTGGGCAAGGGTCACGATATCGCCGAAAGTGCCGTCGAAATTGGTCAGAATGCGGCTCTGGCCGATGCACTCCACCCCGGCGCAGAACGCGCCGCCGGACTTTCCGTCCCGGGGATAGAAGTCGATCCATTCCTCGTCAAAGGCGCGCGCCACCATGTCCGCCAGCTCGGAATCAAAAGTGGAGAACAGCTCCACCAGAATCCGCTTGGCGTCTTCCGTGGTGTACCGCGCAGTAGATTTGCCCATGGGCGCGAACAAATCGTACCATGGCAGGCCGTTTTCGTGGCCCAGCGCCTTTCCCTTGGCGCGGAGGTACTGCCGGAATTTGGGCATGTATTCTTCCATCGCCCCCAGCATGGCGTCCAGGGTCTCCCGCTTCATGTCGGACTTTTCCAGCGTCCGGTCAAGGGGCGACGCATAGCCACGGAGCTGGCAGTCCGAAATGGTCTCCAGCTTGATGGAGTTCAGGGCGAAGGCCACGGCGTCCTTGATCCGGTCGTAACAGCTCAGCTCTGCTTCATAGGCCGCTTTCCGCACGGCTGGGTCGGGGTCATAGGCCAGATTGCGGATGGCGGACAGATTGGTCGTCCCGCCGTTGTAGCTCACCGGCACGGTGCTGGTCAGATATTCCTGCAGGTCGCTCCACGCGCTGGAGCCGGACATGGACAGCTTGGCGCTGATCTGCTCGCCCAGACTTCCCAGCAGATGGGAGCTGTTTCGCAGCAGGCTTTCAAACAGGAAGGTGTAGTCCTTCAGCGTCTCGTCGCTGCCCACAAGCGTCATCAAATCGGGGATTTTCGACACCCACTCCCGCCACTGCGCCTGCGCGCCTGCGGCGCCGGTGAGGATCTGCATCACCTGTCCCAGTCGGGAGCCGGCTTCCGCGTCCCGGGTGTTGCCCGACTGGCGCAGGAAAGCGTATTCCACCAGCCTCCCGGAAAGCTCCGACAGGGATTCTTCCAGGGCGACGCCCTTTTTCAGGCCGTCCAAGGGCGTCTGCTTGTCCAATTCCCCGGCAAAGGCCACATAATCCTGTACAAGCTTCTCCAGCTTTTCCATGTCCGCGGCAAAGGCGGGGTCGTCAAAGCCGCGGTAAATAACGTCCAGATTCCATACTTCGTTCATGATTTGTCCCTCCTGACAGTATTCACGGCCATTTTACACCAGTCTTCCCCTTCCGTCAACTGTCCGCACGGACTGCCGCATTTTGTCGAAAAATGTAGAAAAGTTCTCGATATCCGTCGAAATTGTCGAAAACGCGCTGTTTTTGACGAGCGATTATTTTTGTTTTTCCTTGCAAAACTGCGTGCTTCATGGTATTCTTTATTTGTCGCACACGGGTTTTCGTGATTCGTGGCATTGGGGAGCAAAATCTAATCTTTTACATGACAGGAGAGGACTGTATATGGAACATGTAACAACCGTATTGATCGCGGACAGCGCGGACGACTTCTGCACCGCCCTGACCGCCGCATTGCAGCACGCCGACGGGTTTCAGGTCGTTGGAACGGCCAACGACGGGGAACAGGCCATTCGCATGGTGGAGGAGCGGAAGCCAGACGTCCTGGTGCTGGATCTGATGCTGAGCAAAAAGGACGGCATCAGCGTTCTGAAAGCCGTGTCCGGCATGGAGCGCCGCCCCATCACGCTGGCGACCTCCGTCTTTGTGACGCAGTACGTGTCCGCGGCAGCGGCCAATCTGGGGGTGCGGTATCTGATGCTGAAGCCCTGCGATATGACCGCGCTGGTGGAGCGGCTTGAGGAGATCCGGGGCGGCGATGGTCAGAAATCCGCGGAGAAGCGCCGTCCGGACAAGACCAGCATCGAGTCCATGGTCACGGGCATCATCCACGAGATCGGCGTTCCCGCCCACATCAAGGGCTACCAGTATCTGCGGGAGGCCATCATCATCGCGGTAAACGATATGGACGTGATCAACGCCATCACGAAGGTACTCTATCCCCAGGTAGCGAAAACCTTCGGGACAACCCCCAGCCGGGTGGAGCGGGCGATTCGCCACGCCATCGAGGTAGCCTGGGATCGGGGCGATCTGGATACCCTGCAACGGTTCTTTGGGTATACGGTGAGCAATACCAAGGGAAAGCCTACGAATAGTGAGTTTATTGCGCTGATTGCGGATAGGTTGCAGCTACAACTCAAGTCCGCCGAGGCGGCGCAGTATTGAGGGATTCCCTAGACGTTTTGACGTTTCCATTTGAACTACGCAAGCAAATTTTATCGTTCTGAAAAACGCTCCTGCTTTATTGGGAATTTTACACCCAATAAAGCAGGAGCGTTTTATTTTATATCCAGTAAAAAACGGAGGACGGCTTTTCCCGTCCTCACTCTATTTCAATATGTTTAATGCCATAGTCTAATATCAGATTGATCAGTTCGTTGCGGGAATAGTTGCTTTCACTGGCAATTTTATCCAATTCAGAGAGGATTTCTTCCCGAATGCGCACGGAGATAATGCGGTTCCCATCTTCGCCGCGCTTCTTGATTCTCAGGGGTTCGTTGTTCATTGCTTCCACCTCACATTGTACTGTAATTATATATTGACAGAAGCGATTATTATATGATACAATAAATATATAATATGATATGTAAACGTAATACATACAGCAATAATTTGTGCAAGTATTACAACAAGGGAACGCTTGTTGGCATATCATATTTTTACTTTTGGAGGTGGATGCAAATGAAAAGGATACTCTCATTACTGTTGGCACTTGCCCTGTGCCTGCCCTTATGTGCATGTGGAAATCAAAAAGAAGCAGAAGCCGCGCAGAAAGCAAAAGAAGCATACGATTTTCTCGTGGAAGCGTACACAAAAACCGACGAAATCGGAAGCGCCATTTACGGGGTGTGGGCGCTGAATGTCAAGAGCGCGGCAAAAATTAAAACCGACCCGCTGGGCACTATGCTTCCTTCTACCACACTTTCTAAGGAAGAACTGAAGCTTGGTATCGTCTGCGCGACAGGAGAGGTTGCGGCAAAAGATCAAACAAAAGATGAGATTTTAAGCCTGTTTCGTAACGCTACAGAGGAAGAAATGAATGGGGTGAATGATATTAAAGACGAAGATCTGGGTGTTTTGTTTGCGGTGGTAAGCGATATGCCACAATTTTGTGTCCTTTGTGTGCAGGATGCGTATTATCTGAACGGAGGCGTCGAATCTGCACAGGCAGCTTTGGAATCCGCAAAAGCTGCCATCAAGGAAATAGAAGTCATGAACGTAGAGCCTAAAGGCATGGAAGCCTTGAAGAATATCTATGTTGCTACATCTGCCTATCTGGATTTTTGTCTGAATGTCAAAGGCAGCTTGCTTCAGGCATCGGATACGATCAATGAATACCGCACAACGGTCAAAACAGCCATGTCTGAGCTGGATTTGATTTACTGATTATAAAAGGAGGAAGTCTGTATTATGAAAAGCCAAAAGCCGTATATGTGTCCAATAATCATTGGTATCCTTCTTGTTCTTATCGGTCTTATCATCCGAGTTCCGGGGGGTGCGTTAACAACCTATAAATCTCTGGATGGAGAATCCGCCGGTGGTTATTATGCCTTTGACAACAGGTATTCTTCCATTGACGAGTATGTCGGCGGCGATGCTTATAACTATATCATTGGAGCTTCCCTTGTCGCAGGCAAAACTGCCGGTGTGATTGCCGCAAAGGCCATTTCCATAGTCGGAGGAGCAATTTGCTTCTGTTTCGGCCTGACGCTAAAGATGATGGAGCCATCAAGCCTGTCTGTGGAAACGCCAATTATCAATGGCACCGAAACAGTTGACCCGGCTGGCACACCGAAAGAGCAAGACAATTCGGCGGTACAGGAACCGGAAACAGAGCAGGAGCCGTCGTCAGAACTATCTTAACTCGCTTACAGGAATTGAATCGATGATGCTTACTTGCAGCACATGCAGCACAAAAAACTCCCAACCGATTTCCCTCGGTTGGGAGCATTTTTTCATCATTCAAACGCCGCTATATTCCAGATATGTACCCCGTCTGAGCAAAGCGGCAGCACATTTTTCGCAGAGGTAATCTTCCGTGAGCAGCGCTTCCGGCGCGCCCTCCGCCGTCCCGCCGCAGCGGGCGCAGGCTGGGATCGTTACGATCTTCTTTTCAAAGATCCAGTAGGCCATTCCCGAGGGTACCACCGTGGAAAAGTCGAACCGGTCGGTCTTATGACCTTCCAGCTTTCCGTAATTGTAAATGTTGGAGTCCCGTACCTGAATCACATCGTCGTCGAACATCTTTTCCAGCAGCAGATAGTGTCCGCCCCGGGTCCAGTAGCCCTTGGTCTGGACGCAGACCACCACGTACCCCTCCCGCATGGCGTCTCTGGCTTCCCGCCACTCGAAGGTCTTTTTCTTCAGGTAAAAGCCCATCTGCGCCGGGGCGACGACGAACAGGCTGCCGTCGGTGCCGTGATCGTAGCAGTAGCCACCGTAGCGACGGCACATCTCCGGCGGCGTCAGCTCGGTGTCGGCCATGTAGGTCGCCAGCATGGCCATGGTGGTGATGCCGCAGCCGTGGGTGACGATCCGGTACGCGCCGTACATGGTGGTGGGGTAATCCTGCTGGAGATAGAGCTGGGCTTCCGGGTAGCGCTGGTGCCCAACGTCGGGATAGAGCAGGTCAGAGGCAGTCACCGGGGCGGTCTGCGCCGCGGTGCCCAGCATAATGGCGCTGTAGTCGATCTCGGCGGGGTATTTTTCCCGCGCCTGTGCGATCTTCTCCCCGCCAAGGGCGGCGGTCAGGTCTTCCCGGGCGGCGTCGTACCAGATGTCGGTGCTGCCCTTGAAAAAGACGATATGATAGCCCAAACCTGAACGGAGGATGTCCACGTCCCCGCTCTGGCGGGCATCGTCAAAGCACCAGTCGTCCAGCACGGGGGTCAGCTGCCCCTTGTGCAGCTTCTGGTACAGTCCGCCGTCCAGCGCGGAACCGGCGTCCGCGGAATTTTTATTGGCCAAATCCGCGAAGATGGCGTCATTGGTGGACCTGTTGTCGCCGCGCCTGCTGTCCGCTGCCAGAGCTTTCTCGTAGTCCTCCACCAGCGTCCGGGCGGAGGCAAGGCACGCGTCCCACAAATCTTCGGAACAGGTCACGGTGCCGTCCGGCGCCACGGTGACGGTTCCCGTCCCGTCCTCCGGCACCTGCGGGATCAGCAGAATGTGGCGGATGTCCACCAGCTTGCCGCTGCTGCGGGTAATGCCCGCTTCGGCGTAGTCCGACTCATGTTCCGTGAAGTAGGCTTCCACATCTTCTTCGGTGGGCGCGATGTAGTAGCTCAGGGCGGTATCGTACATATAGCCCCGGTTGTACAGCTCCATGCAGGCGGTCAGATCCTCCGCCGACGCACCGGCGACATCCTTCGCCAATGCGGAAACGTCGGCAAAGCCGTACTTTTCCGCCAGAGCCGCCAGCGCCTGGGGAATGTCCTCCAGATACTGCTCGTGGAGAGTGTTGAGTCGGTAATTCTTATTGTAGCCGTAGAGATAGGCCGTGGCAGGCTTGCCGGACATGTAGGTCTCGTGGTTTTTCATGTTGGGCTGGTAGGCTTCCTCTGTGGGGATGCCCTCGTCCACGCTTTGCAGCGACAGCGCCAGAGCGCTGTGCCAGCTGTTCAGCGCCCGTTTCAGGAAATACTGCTGCCAGCTGGCGACGCTGGCGTCAATTTCACAGGGCTGGGTGTCCAGAGGCTTATCAAAGTCCGGGGCAGTCTCGTGCGCTGCCTGACGGTAAGAGGCGACTTCCATCCAGTAATAGACCTGCAGCTGCCCGTTTGTCAGCTGCTCGTTTCCAACGGTCGCCACCACGGCAGAAGCGTTGACGGAATCCGCCGTATAGCTGCCCTTGCAGGTCACGTCGCCGGGATTGCCGTCCTGCGGCATCGTCGCCGGGACGGTGGGCTGGGTAGTCTCCGCCGCGGACGGGGCGGTAGTCTCCGTCTTCACGGGGGGCTTTTTCCCGCAGCCCGTCAGGCCCTCCAGAAGCATAACGGCACACAGGGCTGCTGCCAGATATCTCTTTGTATTCACTGTCATACCCAGATTCCTTTCTGATTCCATGCTCCTCCCGGCCGGTGCCCCCATTGACTTTGTTTCGGAGGCATGATATAAAACGATCAGACTTTGGGGGGAGGAAGCGAACATGCGCGAACAATTTATCCGTACCGAAATGCTGCTGGGCGCCGAAGCGCTGGAGCGGCTGCAGAATGCCCGGGTCGCCCTGTTCGGGCTGGGCGGAGTCGGCGGCTACACACTGGAAGCCCTGACCCGCAGCGGCGTGGGGCAGCTTGATCTCATTGACAACGACACCGTGAGCCGGTCCAATCTGAACCGGCAGATCCTCGCGACATATGATACCGTGGGGATGCGGAAGGTGGACGCAGCAAAGCAGCGGGTGCTTTCTATCAACCCCGCGTGCGTCGTGCGGACTTATGCCGTTTTCTATACCCCCGAGACCGCGGGGCAGTTCGATTTTACCCAATACGACTACATCGTGGACGCCATCGACACCGTCACCGGCAAGCTGGCGCTGGTTCAGAACGCCCACGACGCCGGGACGCCCATCATCAGCTGCATGGGCACCGGCAACAAGCTGGACGCGTCCATGTTTGAAGTTGCGGATATCGCCAAGACATCCATGTGTCCTCTGGCGCGGGTCATGCGCCGGGAACTGAGCAAGCGGGGCATCCGCCACTTAAAGGTCGTCTATTCCAAAGAGGAGGCCCTTACCCCCACCGGCTGGGAGGCGGAAGCCGCCGCCCTTGGCAAGCGCCAGATCCCTGGCAGCTCGGCCTTCGTGCCGGGAACGGCGGGACTGATTCTGGCAGGGGAAGTGGTACGGGACATCGCGATGGCTGCACCGGAGGCTTGAAAAAGCAGCCCAAAAACGGCTGCTTTTTTTCGGGCGGGCAGCGCCGCCCCGGCTGATGGTTTTTAATCTTCCTCGAAGGTCAGGATATCCTTATACTTTTCCTTGAACAGACCGTAGACCGCGTCCAGAATTGCCTCGTCCTCCACGGCGAGGTAATTTTCATTTTCCTCGTCCACCGGCTCCACCTCGAGGATCACGATCTCGGTGGACGGCTCGTCGGCGGGCATCAGCACCAGATATTCCTTCCCCTCGTAGGTAAGGCAATCCAGATATTCAAAGTCCATATCCTGTCCGTTTTCGTCGGTCAGGGTCAGGATGCTTTCATCCTGTTCCATGTTTTCGTTTTCCATAAAAAGTTCCTCCTGATATTGGGATTGGTTTTGGGATGATTATACCTGATATGGCCGGGAAATGCAAGAGGAATGTGCCGGAGTGTTTCATTGACTTTGCCCTTTGCATATGTTAAACTGAGATCAAGAACACAAGGAGGGATACCTATGACCCCCATCGAAAAGGAAATCGAAGGCATTGTGGACGGCATTCTGGAGGATTACCGCCACGGCCGGGACATCGACAAGCTCGACCCCTTCCAGCACCCGGACAAGGCCGTGGTCATTGACATGATCGGCAAGCTTCTGCGCATTGTCTACCCCGGCTCCTCCCGGGACAAAGCCTACCGCATCTACAACACCAAGCACAACCTCTCCATGCTCATTGAGGACGTGATGTACAATCTGAACAAGCAGATCGCTATCGCCCTGCGGGTCGGCAGGACGGAGCGGGAAGCGCAGGAAACGGCGCAGGAGCTGAGTTTGCAGTTCTTCCGGGCAATTCCCGGCATCCGGGCGGTGGCCCAGACAGACGTGGAGGCCTTTTACGACGGCGACCCCGCTGCGTTCAGCATGGACGAGATCATCTTCTGCTACCCCGGACTGTTTGCCATCACGGTGTACCGGCTGGCGCACGTGCTGTATATGCTGAAAGTCCCCATGCTCCCCCGGATCATGACGGAGCACGCCCACAGCGTCACGGGCATCGACATCAACCCCGGCGCCACCATCGGCCGGTATTTCTTTATTGACCACGGCACCGGCATTGTGGTGGGCGAGACCACGGTCATCGGCGACCACGTGAAGGTCTATCAGGGCGTGACGCTTGGCGCGCTGACCACCCGGGGCGGACAGAGCCTGCGGGGAAAGAAGCGCCACCCCACCATCGAGGACAATGTGACCATTTACGCCGGCGCGTCTATCCTTGGCGGCGGCACGGTGATCGGCCGGGACAGCGTCATCGGCTCCAACGTCTTCATCACCCATTCCATCCCCCCCTGCACCACAGTGAGCGTCAAGAGTCAGGAGCTGCAGTTCAAGCCCCGGAACTGCGAAGGAAACTGCGCCTCATGCACCAAGCCGGAACCCTTCTGGGAAGGGCAGAAATAATGTGAGGGCACACCCCAAATGAACCGCACCGGTTCGTGCGGATGGTAAAAAACGGGGCCATGAGCGGGAATGTTTCGTTTCAAATGGAGTGGCGCAGCGCTGGCGGCGCCACTCCGGTTTTTATCCGGATGCGCTCACAGGAAAGCTTTTTCAAAGATTTTGCCGGAGCGTCTTGACTTCCCGGACAAACGTGGTATAATCCTCATATGTAATGAATGTAATAAACATGTGGGGGAGTAGCAAGCACGGTTTCCGCCGCGCAGCAAGTCAACAGTACGGCGAAAGCCTGGCTTGCTTTAATTTGCCAGACTCATGTATATCCGTCCTTTCGGTTATGCATGATCTGTCTCTTTTTTCAGACCTGACATATCCGTTCGGATGTGGGCAGGTTTTTTATTTTGGGAATCTTTGATTCAGAGCTTCCCCGCTGTCCTTCGGATATACCATTATGATTCGGGGAAAACCCCAATAAGGAAAAGGAGAATCATTATGCTTGTACCCGTTTTGTTATTCGCACTTGGTCTTGTGCTGCTCATCAAGGGCGGCGACTGGTTCGTGGACGGCGCCACCGGCCTTGCCCGGCGGTTCCACATCCCCGAGATCATCGTGGGTGCCACCGTGGTGTCCATCGGAACCACATTGCCGGAGGTGATGGTGTCCGCTACCGGCGCACTGAACGGTCAGGGCGCCATGTCCTACGGCAACGCCATTGGCTCCATTATCTGCAATACGTCTCTCATTGCCGCCATTACCCTGGCCGTCCGTCCTGACCCCGTGGATGTGCAGTCCATGAAGAAGCCGGTGATTTTCTTCTTCGTCGCCGCCGCCGTCTACTGCTTCGCCGCCTACGGGATGGGGGAGTTCACCCGGCCGCTGGGCATCGTGCTGCTGGCGATGTTTGTCTTCTACATGGTCGTCACCGTCCGTCAGGGCATCAAAACCCCCGCTCCCCAGGACGAGGAACCCCACGAGGACGGCACGTCCGTCCCCCTGTGGAAGGAACTTCTGCTTCTGGTGGTTGGCGCGGCGGTCATTGCCGTGGGCGCGAACCTGCTGGTGGACAACGGCACCATCATCGCCAAGGAGCTGGGCGTGCCGGAGACGGTCATTGCCCTGACCTTCGTCGCTCTCGGCACCAGTCTGCCTGAGCTGGTCACGGCCATCACCTCTCTGGTGAAAGGCCACGGCTCGCTGTCCGTCGGCAATATCATCGGCGCGAACCTATTTAATCTGGTGCTGGTTTCCGGCGTTTCCGTCACACTGGCTCCTTTCGAGGTGCCGGTGGGAAAGACCTTCTTCGGCATCAATTCCTCCCTGATTCTGGACATGCCGCTGATGCTCGTCGTCATGGCGCTGCTGACCATTCCGGCGCTGACCACCAAGAAGCTCCACCGCTGGCAGGGCATCCTCCTGCTGTGCATTTATGCGGCTTTCTGCGCGATTCAGTTCGGGCTGTAATACTATTTCTGAATAAAATGATTTCATCATTTTATTCAGCCGTTTCACGGCTGACCGCCTGAGCGGCGGTCAGAATGTATTGACTTCGTTTTTTAGCGGCAGTAGCCGCAGGCCGCAATTCTGCGGCCTGATAAAACGCTTTTAAGCGTTTTATTAAAAGCTCGTATAAACCAAAATAGTGAAGCGGCGGCGGAGAGGGTTTCCTCTCCGCCGCCGCAGTGCATTTTCCCCCAAGGTTGATTTTCTTCCGGGCGTGTAGTATAGTGGTGAGGAGATAACGACGCCGCTTCGGCAGAAAGGATCGAAAAACCATGACGCGATATGAATTTGAGGTACTTTCCCACCTGGAGCGGAACGGAGCGGGACAATATTCCCTGCGGACGCTGTCGGACGCACTGACGATCTCCGGTGGGGAAATTTCCCGGTGTCTGGAGCGGTTGACGGCGGGACATTGGATCACCCAGGATGGGGACACCCTCGCCGTCACGGACGCCGGCTTGGCTGCGCTGGAGCCTTACCGGGTGAAACGCGCCATCATTCTCGCCGCCGGGTTCGGCTCCCGGATGATGCCCGCCACTGCCGACCGCCCCAAGCCTCTGGTGACGGTGAACGGCGTGCGCATTCTGGAAACGCTGCTGGACGCACTGGTGGCGGTTGGGATTCGGGACATCACCGTTGTGCGGGGCTACCGGAAGGAATGCTTTGACGCGCTGCTGGAAAAGTACCCCTTCCTGACGCTGGTAGACAACGACATTTACAGTAAGACCAACAACATTTCCTCCGTCATGGCGGGGCTTAATAAGCTGGACGGCTGCTACCTGTGCGAAGCGGACTTATATATCACCAATCCCGGCATCATCACCAAGTACCAGTACGCCAGCAACATCCTCGGTGCATACTGCCTCGAAACCGACGACTGGAGCTTCCAGATGGACGCAGCCGGTCACATCATCAACTACCAGAAGGGAAACACCTTCTGCTACAACTACTATGGCATTTCCTACTGGACGCAAGCGGACAGCGCCCGCCTGCGGGAGGACTTCCGGCAGGTCTACGGGGAAGCCGGCGGGAAGGACTATTTCTGGGAATTCATTCCTCTGGTGCTCCGGAAGGAGCGCTATGCCGTGGAGATCCGCCAGTGCAGGAAGTCGGACATCATGGAGATCGACAATTACTACGAGCTTGCGCAGCTGGATTCCACCTACCGAACGGAGGAGACGCTATGAAATGCTACGAAGGCCATATCCTGACGGTCAATCAGAATAACGACGTTGCCCGTTATCTCGTGGAAGGCGGGGGAAAAATCGTGTACGTGGGAAACGACCTGCCAGAACAGTACCACTCCGCCGAGGTCATTCAACTGGGTGAAAAAGCCCTTATTCCCGCCTTTGTGGACGCACACCAGCACTTTGCGTCCTTCTCCACTTTCCACGCGGGTCTGAACGTCATGGACGCGGCGTCCAACGCCGAGATCATGGAGATGGTGAAGCAGTTCGCGGCGCAGTCTCCTAAGAAAACGCTGATCGCCTTCGGCGCGTCCCCCTACTGTGTAAAGGAGGGGCGGCTCATCAGCCGTCAGGAGCTGGACGCCGTGTGTCCCGACAAGGAAATTATGGTGGTAAAATACGACGGCCACGCCTGCATTGTCAATTCCAGACTCCTGAACGCCATGGAAAGCAAGGTAAAACACCTTCGCGGCTACCACCCGGACACGGGGGAAATGAATCAGGAGGCGTTTTTCGCCTTCTCCAACGCGCTGACCAATTCCCTGTCCATTCCCGAGTTGATTCACAATATGCAATCGGCGGTGGATTTTCAGGCAAGCCGGGGGATCGGCTGCGTCCACACCGTCAGCGGCGTGGGCTTCGCGGGGGATTTGGACATCACACTGGAAAAGCTCTTTGCCAAGGGACTGAAAAACGGGTTCCAAATCCGGGTATTCCCCCAGAGCATGAACGTGAAAACGGCCACCAGCCGGAATCTTCCCCGCATTGGCGGCTGCTTCGCCTGCGCCTTGGACGGCTGCTTCGGTTCCCACGACGCGGCGCTGAACGCCCCCTACGCCGACGAAACCGGCGGCGAGGGCGTGCTGTACTACGACGATCAGAAGGTCATGGATTTCTGCAAAGAAGCCAACCGGGCGGGATTGCAGATCGAGCTGCACGCCATCGGCGACAGGGCATTTGACCAGGCCTGCCGCGCAATAAAAGCGGCGCTGGACGATTGTCCAAGAGAAGACCACCGCCACGGCATCATCCACGACTGCCTGCCCACCCCGGAGGGCATTCAAATTTGCCGGGACTATCATATCCAGATGCCCATGCAGAGTGCGTTCATTGGCTGGAAGCAGGAACCGGACGATTATCTGGAGCACATTCTGGGTCACGACCGTCTGGAAAAGCTGAACCCCATCCGCACGTTCCGGGATAACAATATTGTGGTTTCCTTCGGTTCCGACGCGCCATGTACCACCCCCGACCCCATCGCATGGATGGACAGAGCGGTGAACAATGATAACGCCGGTCAGGCGGTCTCCGTTCAGGACGCTCTGCGGATGTGTACCTACAACGGCGCATGGGCGGCCTTTGACGAACAGGAGCGGGGCAGTCTGGAAGCCGGGAAAATCGCGGACATGGCAGTGCTGTCGGAAAACCCGTACACCGTCCCCAAGGACAAACTCAGTGGTCTTCGGGTGGAGCGGCTGTACCTCAGCGGAAAGTCCTACGAAAGCTGCCGGGAAAGCATTCTTCCCATGATGCTCCGGGGGCTGACCTCCCGGAACAAGGCGTAAAGGCGGATTCCTATGACAAAACACGAATTTTACATTCTCAACGACCTGTATAACGGCAGACAGGGCCGGGGCGGCTGCACGTCGGACATTGACCGCACCCGCGCGCTGGACGATCAGGCTGCCATCAACGCCCTGACGGACGCGGGGCTGATTGCCCGGGACACCGGCGCTCTGACCGGAGCGGGTCTTGCGGCGCTGGAACCCTACCGGGTGGACAACGCGGTCATTCTGGCGGCGGGCGCTTCCACCCGATTCATCCCCCTCTCCTTAGAGCAGCCAAAGGGGTTGTTCGAGGTGAAGGGTGAAAAGCTGATCGAGCGCCAGATTCAGCAGCTGAAGGCCGCCGGAATTGACGACATCACGGTGGTTCTGGGCTATAAAAAGGAAATGTTCTTCTACCTGAAGGAGAAGTACGGCGTTAAATTCATCATCAACGACGCGTTCAACATCAAGAACAACATTGAAAGCCTGTACCTCGCCCGAAACGAGCTGAAAAACACCTACGTCTGCGTCAGTGACAGCTATTTTGTGGAGAATCCCTTTAGCCGCTTTGAATACCAGACCTTTTACGCCGGTCTGTCCGTCAGCGAAGCAGTGAACGAGCTGTACGTGGATACGGACGGCGACGGAAAAATCATCCGGATGGCAGAAAACCGGGACGCGGGGCGCGTGCTGCTGGGGCATTCCTTCTGGCGAAAAGAATTCTCCGACGCCTTTATCGCCCTTGCCGAAGCCGACCGGGAGGTCGGCCGCTATCACGCCTGCTTCTGGGAGTGGCTGGTGAAGGACTACCTTGCCCAGCTGCCGCCCATGTATTATAAGGAATACACCCCCGGCACGATCTTCGAGTTTGACTATTTTGAGGAGCTTCGCCAGTTCGACACCCAGTACCTGAGCCACACCCACAGCGGCATTATCCGGAACATCAAGCTGGTGTTCCGCTGCGACGAGGAAGACATTGTGGACTTCCGGAACGTCAGCGAGGGCATGACCAACACATCCTTTATTTTTAAGATCGACGGTGTGGACTACATCTACCGCCACCCGGGGGACGGCACCGACAGCATCATCAACCGCCGCAACGAGAAGACTTCCCTCATAAAGGCGAAGCAGTTGGGCATCGACCCGACATACATCTACGCCGACGTCAACGAGGGGTGGAAGATCTCCCGGTTCGTCCCCCAATTCCGGGAGCCGGACTACGGAAGCTTTGCGGATTCCAAAAAGGTGCTGTCTGTCCTGCGGAAGCTCCATGCTTCGGACGTGAAAGTGGACTACGGGATGCGCCCATGGGAGGACGCGCTGAGTATGCAGAAGCTGCTTACCGGAAAAGACCCCAACTGCTTCGCTCCCCACGAAGCGCTGAAAGCAAAAATCGGCAGACTCTATCAGATGACGCTGGGCGACGGCGTGGAAAAATGCTTCTGCCACGGCGATACCTACCGCCCCAACTGGATGCTCCTGCCTGACGGGGACGTAATTCTCATCGACTGGGAGTACGCAGGCTTTTCCGACCCCGGAATTGACGTTGGCTACTACATCGTAGACGCCATGTACGACTTCCCGGACGCGGAACGGTTCATCAAAGAGTATCTGGGAAGCGGATACGACGCGTCCGGCCGCTTCCACTACATGGCCTATACTGCCATCATTGCCTATTACTGGTTCGTCTGGGCGCTGTACCGGGAATCCTGCGGTGCGGACATGGGGCAGTCGCTGGAAAACTGGCGCGCCATGGCGGAAAAGTACGCGGATTATCTGCTGAAAGAATAAACTGAGCGCAGAAAGCCTCGATTCATGGGGCTTTCTGCGCTTCTTTTACAAATATTCTGCGGCTCGGGAAAGTGGCGGAAACGGCAGTTTCTGCTGCTTTTTGAGACCCTCCGCTCGGGCGGAGACATTTCCCCAATAGTGGGAAAAAGTATGCATTTCGTCTATTTATATCGATACAATTGGAGCTTTATACAAATTTTTTGTTTAAAATGACAAATTCGCTGTGGACAAATGGCTCCGGATGAAGTAGAATAAGGGGCGTACAGTGCGGTGTGTGCCGCGAAATTTGAAAGAGGTGAAGTAATATGGCGTTTTCTTTTTTCGGCGGGGTCCATCCCAAAGAAAATAAGTGGTATGCCTGCGACAAGGAGACTCAGGTTTTCCCCGAGCCGGATATCGTTGTGATCCCCATGTCCCAGCATATCGGCGCCCCCTGCAACCCCCTCGTGAAGAAGGGTGACCCGGTGACCGTGGGTCAGAAGATCGGCGATAATCAGGGACTGTGCGTGCCTGTCCACGCTTCCGTCTCCGGTAAGGTCAAGGCTGTGGAAATGCGCGCCCACACCAGCGGTACCACCGTGATGAGTGTGGTGATCGAGAATGACCATCTGGATACCCTGTGTGAGGACATCAAGCCCCGCACGCAGGAAGAGGTGGACGCCCTCAGCCCGGAAGAGCTGATCGGCATTATCCGGGAGGGCGGCATCGTCGGTATGGGCGGCGCGACCTTCCCCACCCACGTCAAGCTCTCCGGCGGCATCGGCAAGGTGGACACCGTCATCATCAACGCGGGCGAGTGCGAGCCTTACATAACGGCTGACGACCGGCTGTGCCGGGAGCATCCCGCGGAGCTGATGAAGGGTCTGAAGCTCATCATGAAGATCTTCGGCCTGACAGAGGGACACATTGCCATCGAGGACAACAAGCCTGAAGCCATTCAGTCGCTGAAGGAGCACCAGCTGGACGGTATCGTACTGGATGTGCTGCCTGCCAAGTACCCGCAGGGCGCTGAAAAGCAGCTGATCTACGCCGTCACCGGCCGGGAAGTTCCCTCCGGCGGTCTGCCCGCCGCGGTGGGCTGCGCGGTATTCAACGCCGCGACCACCCGCGCTATCCACGATGTGGTGTACGACGGTATGCCCCTCATCAAGAGAATCGTCACCGTGTCCGGCGACATCCTAATGGAGCCGAAGAACCTGCTGGTTCCCATCGGCACCAGCTTCAACGACCTGATTGACGCCTGCGGCCACTCCGAGAACCCCTACAAGGTCCTCTCCGGCGGCCCCATGATGGGCGTGGCGCAGTACGACCTGAACGTCCCCACCATCAAGGGCGTCAACGCCGTTACTGTGCTGGGCAAGAAGAACAACTTCTTCGTGGAGGAGCCTCACTGCCTGCGCTGCGGCAAGTGCATCGAGGTCTGCCCCATGCATCTGATGCCCGTTCTCATGTATCAGGCCACCCAGGACGGCGATGTGGACGGCATGAAGTCCGTGAACCTGCTGGACTGCATCGAGTGCGGCTGCTGCGCCTACACCTGCCCCGCCAGCGTGCCGCTGGTGCTGGGCTTCCGTGCCGGCAAGCAGATGATCCGCAACGCTGCCGCCCGGGAAAAGGCCAAGGCTTAAGGAGGTGGAGATCAAATGGCACAGATGAAATACTTTTATGAGCTGACGATTTCCAGCTCGCCCCACGCCCATTCCCCCGTCACGACCCAGACCATCATGCGGGATGTGCTGATCGCGCTGGTTCCCGCGCTGCTGGGTTCCATCTACTTCTTCGGTTTCCGCGCGCTGCTGGTGACGCTGGTCAGCGCCGCTGCCTGCGTGTTCTTTGAGTGGGGCTTCTGCAAGGTAAGGAAGCTACACTGCAAGACCTATGACCTGTCCGCCGTCGTTACCGGCGTGCTGCTGGCCTTCGTCTGCCCTGTCACCATTCCTTACTGGACGATCATTCTGGGCGACTTCTTCGCCATCGTACTGGTGAAGATGCTCTTCGGCGGCCTGGGCAAGAATATTGTCAACCCCGCCCTTGCCGGACGTGCCTTCCTGTTCAGCTGGCCGGTGCTTATGAGCAACTGGGTCAAGGTCGGCTTCAGCAACGCCGCGGGGCTGCTGTCCACCGCCGACGCCGTCACCGCCGCGACGCCCATGTCCGCCATGCACCAGGGCGCGCTGCCGGAGGAATCCATCCTGGACATGTTCCTGGGCAACATCGGCGGCTGCATCGGCGAAACCTCCGCACTGCTGCTGATCATCGGCTTCATTTACCTGCTGTACCGCAAGGTCATCACCGCCCGGATTCCTTTGGCTTACATTGGCACCGTGGCGATTCTGGCGTTCCTGTTCCCCCGGGGCAATGACCGCATCGCATGGATGGCCGCGCAGGTGTTCGGCGGCGGATTGATGCTGGGCGCCATCTTCATGGCCACCGACTACGTGACCTCCCCGCTGACCAAGCTGGGGCAGATCGTCTACGGCATCGGCTGCGGCGTCAATATCAACCGTCTTGGACACCGCCATGATCTTGACGTCCTCGCGGGAGCGGCCAGCGTGGCCAAGCGCGATATCAACCCGCTCAAGAATCTCCTCGCGGCGACGACGCAGATCATCAAGATATGTCTGAGCCATGCTCATCATCCCGTCCACCTTAGGGTTTACGACTTTTTGCCATACTAACGCAAAGGCGCGGTACCGCTGCGGGCACCGCGCCTAAATTCATAAACCTTGGTTTATTTGCATGCCAAACGACAGAGAGCGAATGGCTACTCTTCAGTAGCTACGGCCTCGTCATCATCGGCATCGACTTCGTCGTCATCATTCAAAGACTCGATCAGATGGCGAAGCTGCTCACCCACCTCGTCCAAAGGAAGCTTGGCAACGTACTGCGCATCGGTCTTGGGATCCAAAACAACGCCCTCGCCAGAAGGAACACGCATGCTCTCCAGCTCATTCTCATCGATATCAACAAGATCGGAGGCGGTCAGGCGCTGACCGGTGAGCAGGAAGGTCAGACGGCACGCGGCATCGATAGAGATAGAAGCGGTGCGGTCCAGATAGCGCGAAACCATGATCGTGCGACGCAGGTCATCATAGGAGCTATCGTCCGAGAGCTCGGGGGCGCTCATGCGATTGTACGTGCGGAAGAACTCTTCGTAGATTTGATGCACGGGCTCGTCTTGGTCGGAAAGGCCGCAAACGATGCTCATGTCGTTGTTCACAAGAGCGGAAATGGAAGAGCCCACAACGCGATAGACGCAATCGGCCTCGCGCAAAATAAGGTCATTGAGCTCGGCCGGGAGCTGGATGTCTGCCTTGACCTTGTGCTTTGCCGCACGAGCGATCTGGCGCACCTTATCGGTCATGCGCTGCAAGTTGAAATCGATGTAAATAATGGTCTGCAGCAAACGGAAGTCGGATGCCACCGGGCCCTGCGTCGCGATGAGGTTGTAGCACACGGCCTCAAGATTGGCGCAGCGCGCATCGATCTGGAGCGTCGCCTTCTTGGTCTTATTGGCGAGCTTCTTGTCGCTTGTCAAAAAAGCGGTGACGGCATCGTGGAGCGTTAGGTCGACGGCCTCGTAGATGGAAAGCATCTCGTGGCGCGCCTCGACGAGTTGACGCGAAAAGAGCTTGCGCATGGTTTTCTCCAATCAGACAGATGCG
>OLPR01001274.1_pt1 | contig 21003 bp, 18 predicted proteins | sample 1672761 | NCBI WGS metagenome assembly OLPR01 (sample SAMEA3136721, study PRJEB25190) | human gut metagenome | biome: human gut; feature: human-associated habitat; material: faeces | place: Austria | collected 2013 | reverse complement strand
CGCCCATGCCCATGCAGCCGTAGCGGCAGCTGGAGATACCGCCGGCGAGCAGGGTAGATGCGGCGCAGCTATCGATGCCGTCGTAGCGCATTTTGTCGCTGGTGCAGTCATAGCTGCCCATACAGTGGACAAGCGCCGTCTTTTTCTCGACGGCAACGTCGCCCGTGCCAAGCAGCTCTGCGCACGCTTTGGCGCACGCTTCGCCGCCGGGAGAACACAGCCCGGGCTGCGCTTCGCCCTTAGAGAGCGCCGCCGCATAGCCGGAGCAGCCGGAAAAACCGCACGCGCCGCAGTTCGCGCCCGGAAGCACCTCTAAAATCGCTTCCGCTTTCTCGTCCTTCGGCACGGCCATGATGGCGGAGGCGACCGCCAGAATAATACCCGCCAGAAGACCGATGCCCGCGACGATCAGAACCGGGATCAAAATTTTATCCATATAGAAACCCCTTTCGTTTTGCTCAGGCGAGCAGACGGTCTATAATGCCGTTAAAGCCGAGGAACGAAACCGCCACAAGCGACGCGGCGATCAGCGTGATCGGCAGACCTTTGAGGAAATTCGGCACGTCGCACAGCTCGAGGCGCTCACGCACACCGGCGAAAATGACCATTGCAACCATGAAGCCGATGCCTGCGCCGAACGCGTTGACAAGCGATGCCAAATAGCCGAAGCTCGGGTTTTCCGCGCCTTTTTCGAGCACGAGCATCGTCACGCCCAGCACGGCGCAGTTTGTCGTGATGAGCGGCAGGTAAATGCCGAGCGCGTTATACAGCGGCGGCATATACTTGTGCATCACGGTCTCCAAAAGCTGCACGAGCGCCGCGATGATGAGGATGAACACCACGGTCTGCAAATAATCGAGGTTCAGCGGGACAAGTACATACGTATACACCGGCCACGTGACCGCCGTCGCGATAACCATGACAACCGTTACGGCGCAGCTCATGCCGAACGCCGTATTGAGCTTTTTGGAAACGCCGAGGAACGGACAGATGCCGAGAAACTTATTGAGAATATAGTTCTCCGTGAGGATTGCGGCAAGGAAAATGCCGACTAAAAATTTAAGACTCATGCTTTGCCGCCCTCCTTTTCACATTTTTCCTGAACCTTGGAGCAGGAAGCCGCCAACGGGCACGCAGCGCAGCCCATGGTCTCCGGCGCTTTGCCCTCCGCGGAAAGCTTGCCCGCAATGGCGATGAGAATACCGAACACGAAGAAGCCGCCCGGCGGGAGCAGGAAAATGATGATGGGATCCATGAAATTCGAGAGGATCGGAATGCCGAACACGGTACCCGCGCCGAGCAATTCACGGATGATGCCCATGGCGAGCAGCGCGGCGGTGAAGCCCACGCCCATTCCAAGACCGTCTACGATGCTCGGCAACACGGGATTTTTGCTGGCGAACATTTCCGCACGGCCCAAAATGATGCAGTTGACAACGATGAGCGGCAGGAACACGCCGAGTGACTTGTTAAGCGCCGGCACGTAGGCCTTGATGAGCAGCTGCACAATGGTAACAAAACCCGCAACAATGGTGATGTACGCCGGGATGCGGACTTTATCCGGGATGATTTTTTTGAGAAGAGAAATAACGGCGTTGGAACATACGAGTACGAATGTCGTCGCAAGGCCCATGCCGATGGCGTTCGAGGCTGCCGTTGTGACGGCGAGCGTCGCGCAGGTGCCGAGCATCAGGCGCAGCACGGGGTTCTCTTTGATAATGCCTTTTGTAAATTCTTCTTTGAGGCTTTTTGCCATGTTATGCGCCCTCCTTTACCGTGTTGTACTTTGTGATGGCTTCGTTGACGGCGTTCGTCACCGCGCGGCTCGTGATGGACGCGCCGGTCATGGCTTCAATCTCGCCGTCCGACGGTGCCTTATTCTTCACAAGCGTGATGCCCTTTTCCGGCGCAGTCTGCTTAAACTGATCCGTAAAGGAAGCCTTTTCCGCGTTCGCGCCAAGACCCGGTGTTTCGCTGTGCTCCAGAATGACAACGCCGGTGATCTGCCCGTCGGCGCTGATACCGGTCATGACCTTCACCGCACCGCCGTAGCCCTTCGCCTCCGTCTGGAAAACGTAGCCGACCGTTTCGTTATTCGCTTTGCCGATGTAATAGCCGTCCGCTTCTTCAAAGCTGTCCGCGTCGCTCAAAACGACTTTTCTCGACTGCTCCGCTTCCAGTGCGGACTGCTCGGCGATTTTATCCTTCGTCAGCAGATTCGTGCCCGCCAGAAGCGCCGTGACGACAAGGCAGATGACAAACAGAATGAGCGCCGGTTTTAAAATATCTTTCGCGGTGATCTTCATTTTGCGTCACCCGCTTTCTTTGCCTTCATTTTGCCGAACGTCTGCGGCTTCGCAACGCGCTCAATGAGCGGCACTAAAATATTCATCAGTACAATGGAGTACGATACGCCCTCCGGCAGAGACGCGAACTGGCGGATTAAAATCGTCAGCACGCCGCAGCCGACGGCATAGATGACGCGTGCGCTGAAGTTGATGGGGCTTGTGGTGTAATCGGTCGCCATGAAAATAGCGCCGAGCAAGAGGCCGCCGGAAAGAATATCCATCAGCGGGTCGCGGCCGAGCAGTGCGGAAAGCACCGCTGCCGTTGCAAGGTACGTGACCGGGATAACCGGGCTGATAACGCGGCGTGCAACAAGGTAAATGCCGCCGAGAATGAGTGCGAGTGCACAGGTCTCGCCGAGGCAGCCGCCCGTGTTGCCGAGAAACATATCGAGGTAGCTCGGCAGCGCCGCACCCGTGCCCTCGGAGAGAACGCCGAGCGGCGTTGCGGTCGTCATGGCATCGGAGAAGCTGTGGTCCATCGGCGCCGTCCACGCGGTCATTTTCGCCGGGAACGAGTTCATCAGAATGATACGCGCCGTCAGCGCGGGGTTCACGAAGTTCTGTCCGATGCCGCCGAACATCTGCTTTACGACAACAATGGCGATGACGCCGCCGAACGCCGCAATGATGGGGCTGATGGAAACGGGCAGGTTCATCGCGAGCAAAACGCCCGTCACAACGCAGGAAAGGTCACCGACCGTCTGGCGGCGCTTCATGACGCGGCGGGATATGTATTCGCTCAAAATGCAGGACGCGACCGTTGTCAGGATAATAACCGCCGCGCGGAAGCCGAAAATGATGACGGACGCAATCATCGCCGGGGTCAGCGCCAAAATGACGTCCAGCATCAAGGTCTGGGTGGTGTCTTTCGACTGAAAGTGCGGCGAGGAGGAAACGATGAATTTGTTCACTTTTTAGCCGCCTCCTTCTTTACATAGTATTTGCCGAGGCGAATGGCCTGCACGATGCGGCGTTTCGCCGGGCAGGAGAATGCGCAGCAGCCGCATTCCATGCACGTCATGATGTCGAGTTTCTTCAGCATTTCCACATCCTTGCGCTCCGCGTATTTTTCAAGCTTTGCGGGCACAAGGTTCATGGGACATGCCGCAACGCAGCGGCCGCAGCGGATGCAATCGGTCGGCTCCAAAAGGCGCGCTTCTTCCGCACCGAACGCGAGTAACCCGTTATTCTGCTTTAAGACCGGCAGCTCGTCGGTTGTCACGGCGACGCCCATCATCGGGCCGCCCATGATGAGCTTCTGCGGTTCTTCCTTATAGCCGCCGCAGAATTCCATGACCTCGCGAATTTTTGTGCCGATGGGCACAATGACATTCTGCGGGTTCTGCACGGCGCTGCCGTCCACCGTGACGCGCTTCATCGTCAGCGGCATGCCGGTGCGCATGTAGCTTGCAAGGAACGAGACGGAGCCGATGTTCATGACAAGGCAACCCACGTCTGCCGGCAGACCGCCCGCCGGGACTTTTCTGCCCGTTGCCGCCTGCACCAGCACCTTTTCCGCGCCCTGCGGGTAGCTTGCATGCAGCTTTAACACGCGCACTTCGTCGTTCGGGTCCATTTTCGGGTCATCCGCAATGCGCGTCAGCGCTTCGATGGCGTCGGGCTTATTGTCTTCAATCGCGATGATGACACGGTGCACGTCTAAAATCTCTTTGATCTTATAAATACCGGCAAGCACGTTTTTGCCGTTTTCGAGCGCCTCGCGGTGGTCGGAGGTAATATAGGGCTCACACTCCGCAACGTTGACGATGAGCGTATCGATTTTTTTGTCCGGGGGGACGTTTAATTTCACGTGCGCCGGGAAGCCTGCGCCGCCGAGACCGACGAGACCCGAAGTGCGCGCCGCATCGGCCAGCTGCTGCTTCGTTTTGATCTCCGGCGGGGGACATACCGCAGGGTCGTGCTCCATTAACCCGTCCGACGTGATGATGACGGCGTCCACCGCCTGCCCGCCGGGCATAATGACTTTTTTGATCTCCTTCACGGTGCCGGAAACCGAGGAATGGATCGGCACGGAAACGTATGCGTCGCTGTCCGCGACCTTGGTGCCGACATACACGTGGTCGCCCTTTTTCACACAGGGCACACACGGTGCGCCGATGTGCTGCGTCATGGGCAGCGTAATCTCATCGGGCGGCGGCATCACGTGCGTTTCGGTGTGCGCCGTATTCTTGTGGTGCGGCACATGCGCGCCGCCGTGCGTGCGGAACGGGCGCTTCGGAAAAGACTGTTCCATCTTTATTCCTTCCTTTCTTTCGCGTTAAAAAACAGACTTTGCCGGTGCAAGACACAACAAAGTCACAGTTTTTGAGTTTATTCAATTTTAGCACTGCTTTTGTACATTGGCAATAGAAAAAAGCGGTATTTCCACAATTTTCTGACGGAATATGGGCATACACATTGATTTGTAAGCTTTACCGCATGCGTCGCACGGACGAAATGAGCCCCGTATCGTACTCCGAACGCAGGATGGAGTAACACACATTGTCAAAAATTTCGCCGTCAAACCGCTTAAAGCCGCACGGCATAACGCCCTCAAAGATGAATCCCGCGCGCTCAATGACCTTTCTTGACGGCTCGTTACCCACAAAGTGGCTGATGGCGACGACCTCGACGTTCATCACTTCAAACGCGTTCTGCACCATGGCGCGCAGCGCTTCCGTCATGTAGCCGTTATGGCGGTAGCGGCGCGAAAGCTCGTAGCCAATCGAAATACTGTCCGTATTATAGCGGCAGTAATCGCGCTGATACTTGATCTTGCCCATCACTTCGCCCGTTTCGCGCAGGGTGATGGCAAAGGCATACGGGTCGTCTGCGGCGCGCCTCAATTCACTCTCCGCCTCCGCCGGTGTAGAAACCGGCTTTGAGCCCGCCCGCAGCATGGTATCCGCATCGGCGGCAAACAGCAGAAAGCCGCTCATGTCCTGCATGGAAAAGCGTCTAAGGCGCAGGCGCGGCGTTAAGATTTCCGCTTTTCCGAGTGTATCACCGCGCATTTTTCGGCTCCTTCGGCAATGCCGCGCCGCGCGGCAAAATGAAATTCAGTGCGTGCGGCAGAATGTTGTATTCCTCGCTTTTCACCTTGATGCACAAGCCGTCCATATTGCTGACGACTTCATTTTCGCTTTGAATTTCGATCTTCACGCCGCGGCGGTAAACGAGCAGGTCGGAAAACGCCGGGTTGCTTAAATGCTCACCGCGCTTATACTTCGGCACAAGGCCCGGAATGCGGGAATAGGCGGGCTTTCGGATCAGCACAAAATCGAGCAGACCGTCGTCTATCACCGAGTTCGGCGCGCCGCAGTACCCGCCGCCATACCAGCGACCATTGCCCGCAAGCGTGAACAGAAATTCGCCCGTAACGGTCTCTTTTGTGCCGTCCGCATAGTAAAACGTTACGGTCATTTTGTCCGCAAGGTGCCCCAAAAAGCACTTTGCAAGCGAAATGGTATACGCAAGCTCGCCCGAAACGAACGGCAGGTGCTTATAATAATTCATCTCCGCCGCCACCTTGGCGTCAAAACCCACAGAGCAGATGTTCACGGCATCGCCGTGCTGCGTGCGGATCATATCGATGGACACAGTCTTGCCCGCCAGCTGATTTTCCGGATTCAAAAACACTTCGCGCTTGCCGAATGAGCGCACGAAGTCGTTGCCGCTGCCGCACGGGTATACGCCCACGGCGACGTTTTTGTGAAACTCCGCACCGCGCACGACCTCCAGCACCGTGCCATCGCCACCGACAGCCCAAATGCGCACCGCATCGCCCTTTTCGGCGGCCGCTCTCGCCAGCTCCTCGCCATGGCCCGCGCGCTGTGTGAGATAAATTTCCGGCTCTTCCCCGTGCGTGGCATGCACGGCGCGGATGCGCTCCATAAACTGCACGGTATGGTCGTGCTTGCCGGCTTTTGGGTTGATGATATAAACATTCCGCATATGTACCCTCCCCTAAAGCATTTTTTATGCCTTAAAATACATGTAATACTGGCAGCGGATCATGCCGTTGTAGAGCTTGCGGCGGCGGTCGGCTTTTTTGCCGAAGCATGTCTCAAACCGCTCGTCCGGACTGATGGCAGCATAGCTCCAGCCGCGCTTCGGCGTGAAGACGCACCCCATCGTTTTGTAGATGTCCTCCGCCGTTTTCACGTCTAAAAGCCGCTCGCCGTACGGCGGATTGCAGATGACGCAGCCGAACGGGCCGTCGTTGCTGAAATCCTTGATGTCGCGCACTTCTGCGGAGATATACTGCGCAACGCCCGCTTTCTTCGCGTTTTCAAGCGTCAGGCGCACGGCATCTGGATCCATGTCATAGCCGAACGCCAAAAAGCCCTCATCGCGACGTTCAAGTGCCTTTGCGGCAATGCGCTCGTTGTCCCAGATATTTCCGGGGACAGCTTTCCACTTTTCCGCCGCAAAGTGGCGGCGCAGGCCGGGCGCAATGTGCATGGCGAGCATGGCGCCCTCGATTAAAATCGTACCCGAACCGCAGAAAGGGTCGATGAGCGTGCCGTCCGTGCGCACACGGGAAAGCTTTGCCATGACCGCCGCAAGCGTCTCTTTGATGGGCGCTTCGTTGGAATTTTTGCGGTAGCCGCGCTTGTGCAGCCCCGCGCCGCTCGTATCCAGCATAATGCTGACCTTATCTTTCATAATCAAAAACTGAATCTGGTAGTTCGCGCCCGTCTCCGGGAAATGCTCCAGCTTATACGTCTCCTTGAGGCTTTCCACCACGGCTTTTTTGATAATGGCCTGACAGTCCGGCACGCTCATGAGCTGACTCGATAAGCACCGCCCCTTGACCGGAAATGCGTCGTCGCGGCCGATCCACTCCGTCCACGGCAAGGCCTTCACGCCGCGAAACAGGCTTTCAAAGCTTTTCGCTTCAAACGTGCCGAGCAGAACGAGCACACGCTCCGCAAAGCGGGAGCGGATATTCGCGTGGGCGATCATCTCCGGGGAGCCTGCGCACAGCACACGTCCGTTTTCCGGCGCGACATTTTCCGCGCCCATATCGCGGAGCTCCTCCGCTACAAGACCCTCAACACCCAAAAGGCAGGGCAAAACAAGCTGATATGTATGCAAAGTTATCACCATTTTCATTTCATATATTTAAGTAATTTTTAGTATACCATAAATCGCGCACTTTCGACACCGTATACAGAAAAATAAATAAAAAAATTACCCGCCGACTTTTGAAAAGCCAACGGGCAATGAATTTAAGCTTAATAGAACGTTGCAACGGGCTGCGCGGGCGCTTCGGCAGGCTCGATGTTCTGAAGCGTCAGAACCGGACCCTTGCGACCGTAGAGCTTGTGCCACTTATACGCAACGGAAAGGCGCATGGTGTACCACTTTCCGTTTTCCGGCATTTTGTCCGCGTCGCACAGCGTGAGCAGACCCGCAAACTGGATATCCTCCACGCAGCAGGTCATCAGCTGGCGACCGAAGAAGAACATGCCCGGCTTCATGCGCGGGTTCACGGCTGCAAGGCCCTTATACTCGACGACCTTGCCGTCGTACTTCTTCGGATCTTCGGAAAGGTCACGGTACCACAGCGCGTAATCGCCGTCTTCAATCTTTACGACCGGCGCGTTGATGTCAAACGGCAGCGGATCTTCGATCTCGTCGTATTCGACGTCGCCGTTCGTGTACTCGTAGGCGATGTCCGGGCGGCGGCTGATGCCGCGCACAATCTTGTGGAACGCCATTTTGTCCATGTCCTTCGTGAAGCGGTTGAACACGACCAACTCGCAGCCGGAGAGCTTATCCACAACAAGGCCGCGCATGTTGGCGTTGTAAGTGAGGAATGTCGTCGCATCCGCGAACATGAATTCCTGGTAGACCGCCCAGTTTTCCGGCATGTTGTCGTACAGCGTTTTCAGCTGCCACATGCCGTTGTACTCGATGAGCACACGGGAAGCACGATGCTTTTTCGCGAGGATGTCAAGCGTTTCGCTCGTCAGCTCGTCTTCGTCCTCAATGTTTTCCACATAGATATTCTTCATGTAGGGGCGGGACTCGTCGTACTCCGCCTCGCCTTCCTCGCAGACGAGCAACAAGGTACGCTGCCCGTTATTGAAACGCTTATCCGCAAGCGTTTCGTCTATAAATGAGGTCTTGCCTGATTCGAGAAAGCCCGTAAACAGGTAAACCGGCATATCATCCATCAATATTCCGCCTTTCTGTAAGGTTCAGCCCGCATTACGCGAACAGCGCTTCGATCGCGGCCTCGTTGATGTGAGAACCGATGACGCACAGGCGGCCGATGACACCGGCGCTGCCGTTGCGCACAGAGGTCTCTTCCGGCACATAGTCGAAGTGGATCCACTCGCCGTCCCGGCCTGCGACGATGCCCTTTGCACGCAGGATCATGCCGTACTTTTCGCTGTTGTCAAGCTCTTCGAGGATGTGTTCAATCTCGTCCTTCGTGAACTTGCGGGTCGTCTCGGTGCCCCAGCTTGTGAACACCTCGTCGGCATGATGATGGTGGTGATGCTCGTGGTCGTGCTCATCATGGTCGTGATCGTGGTCGTGGCAACCGCAGGTGCAGTGCTCGTCATGCTCATCGTGGTCGTGATGGTGGTGCTCGTGCTCGTCGTCATCGTCATGGTGGTCATGGCAGCCGCAGGTGCAGTGCTCATCATGCTCTTCGTGGTCATGGTGGTGATGGTGGTGCTCGTGCTCGGTCTCCTCGGCAAGGAGCTTCAGCTCCTCTTCAAGGGTATTCTTGTGCTCCATCGTCTCGAGAATCTGTGCGCCGGTGAGCTGATCCCACGGGGTGGTAATGATGGTGGCGTTCTGGTTGTGCTCGCGCAACAGAGCGACGCAGGCTTCAAGCTTTTCGGGCTTGATACCGTCCGTGCGGCTCAGAATGATGGAGTTTGCGTGCTCGATCTGGTCGTTATAGAACTCGCCGAAGTTCTTCATGTACATTTTGCACTTGTTTGCATCGGCAACGGTGGTGAAGCTATTCAGCGTAACGTCTTCCATGTGCAGGTTCTGCACGGCACGGATCACATCGCTCAGCTTGCCTACGCCGGACGGCTCGATCAAAATGCGGTCCGGGTGGTAGGTCTCCAGCACCTGACGCAGCGCCTTGCCGAAGTCGCCCACAAGGCTGCAGCAGATGCAGCCCTGGCTCATCTCGGTGATTTCAATGCCGGCGTCCTGCAAAAAGCCGCCGTCAATGGCAATCTCGCCGAACTCGTTTTCGATGAGGACGAGCTTTTCGCCCTTAAAAGCTTCGGAGATCAGCTTGCGGATCAGCGTGGTTTTGCCTGCGCCGAGGAAGCCGGAAAAAATATCGATTTTCGTCATATTCTCATGCCCTTTCGCAATAATTTACGGTTTGCTTTTTTGGTGAGACCGCGCAGCTTCGCTGTTCTAACGACTTGTTTTTGAACAAGTCGTTCAGGAAACCCATTGACTGGGTTTCCTACGTATTGGAACATCCCCCGGACGCTCCAATACTACTATCCTAGTCTTCGCGAACGCAACAGGATTTCGCTTTCTGCGGAAAGCGACCAAAGGTTTCACCTTTGGAAACTGACAAGCTTTTGAAAAAGCTTGAGCAAAACTTTATTCGTTTGCTTACCGGAAGAATGGAAGTTTACTGAAACTTTCGGTCTCTCCAATCTTGTATTGTAAATCTTTCTTTTAAAAGTTGCAAGGGAAATCGATAAATGTTTACACTTTCATCATTTTCGTGCGGTTTCACACCGTTTCTATGCCTTCGCTTAGGTCAAAATCCTCGCTTAAAAGCGCCGCAAGCTCCGCTTCCGTCAGCCTTGTCACGTCTCCGCCCGTCAATCTGCGAGACTGGTTTAAGATCGCGTCCTCAACCAAATTGCGCACCAAGCGTCCGTTGCCCGCCGTTCTGGCGTCCGTTGCCTGCCGCTTTTCGTAATATTGAAGCAGCGGCGTTTCGCATGTTTCATCGATCGTATAGCCCTTTTTCTTTGCAGTCAGCTTTGTAATGGCCAGCAGCTCCTCCGCCGTATAATCCGGAAACTCGATGATATTCGGGAATCTCGAGCGCAGGCCGGAGTTCGCCGTGAGAAACTCCTCCATTTCTTTTGTATAGCCCGCCAAAATAACGATAAGATCTTCTCTGTGGTCCTCCATCCCCTTGACGATGGTATCGATGGCTTCCAGTCCGAAACTGTCGTCTGCGCCGCGGTACAGCGAATATGCCTCATCGATGAACAGCACGCCGCCGAGCGCAGAGCGAATGACCTGCTGCGTGAGCGGTGCGGTGTGACCGACGTATTTGCCTACAAGGTCGGCGCGCGTGACTTCAATCAGCTGCCCGCCGCTCAGTACGCCCATGGCTTTTAAATAGCGTGAAACGAGCCTTGCGATGGTCGTTTTGCCCGTGCCGGGATTGCCGGTAAAGATCATGTGCATGGTGGGCACATCGGCCTTCATGCCGCGCGCTTCGCGCAGCCGCTGAATGATATAGTTCTGCTCAAGCGACAGCACGTAGCCCTTCACTTCACTAAGTCCGATGATCTCGTTAAGCTCCGATTTCACTTCTTCGGCGGCTTTCGGGTCTGCCGCCTGCTTTTTCTCTTCTTCCACCGTGACGGCAAAATCCGGGAATGTGAACATAAGCACACCGTCTTTTACGCCGAGTGTGCCGGAAACGGTCTTTTCACCGTCCTTTTCCGCGCGGCGCAGCTTTTCTTCGCTCAAAAGGCGGAAGCAACGTTCCGTCAGCCGCGCCATGCTCTCCACGCCGTCGCGGCGACTGAATTTATCCGCCAAAAACGCCGAGGCATCTTCACCGAACGTGAACGTGTAGTTTAGCTTAGCCTTTGTGCGGTCGTTTAATGCACCGAGCGCCGCTTCGCCGATCCTGAGCAGGCTCTCGCGCGTGAATTCTGCCGTGCGGCAGAAATCCGTGACGGAGGACAAAAATGCCGCGCCGAATGCATCGGTGAACGCGCTGTCCTTTTGGCTCGTCAAAAAGACGAGGTACTTCCCGTTTACGGAGATTTCGCTGACAGCATCGGGCACAAGCGCCGTGCCGACATCGATGAGCATGCCTTTCTGCAAAGCATAACGCGAAGCTAATTTTAAAACGCCCGTCTCGCACAGCGCCGCCACCATGGGCAGCAAAGATTTGTGGCACTGCTCAAAATTTTCAAACAGCACAATATCGTTTTCGCCGTGCAGTGCGGAAAAAAGATCCTGTGTGAGTAATTTACCGTCTTCGGCGTTCGGGTAGCGGGAAAGGTCGATATTCGTGACCTCGCCGTTTTTCAAAACGCCCTCTTTGCAGAGCGCCGCAGCCGAAGTCGCAAGCGCACTGTGCCTGCCTGTGCCCTCTTTGCCGGAGATCACGACGACCGCCGCGGGCTTGCCGTTTTCGCGCCCCGTCACGCTCGGGCGGCGAAATGCGGTGAACAGGCTGTCCAAAAATGCGTCCTGCCCAATAACCGTTCTGCCCGTCGCTTCCCTCGCCTCGCGGAACGACTGCGCGGGGTCCTGCGGCGGCTCCTCCGCGCCCTTTGCCTTCGGCTTTTTTTCTGCGGTCTCCGCTTTCGGCGCTTCTGTTTCGGGCGTGCCGGTCAGGCCCTCGGCGTCCAGCAGACGGCGCATTTCGTCCATGCTGCGCTGCGCGTCGCTCGTCAGCTTATCGAGGTCGCTGATCTGCCGATTCAGGCTGCTCTGCATGTTGGCATTCGTTTTTTCGATGCTGTTCAAAAAATCCTCGGCGTCTTTTGCGGCGCGGCTTTTCGTGCCGCTGCCCACGTTCAGCTTGCCGCCGGAAAACAGCGCATCCAAAATGCTGTCAATATCGTTTTTCACCTAAAATCCCCTTTCTCCGGGTAAAGCTTACCGCGCTTCGATCGCTGCGACGATGTTTTGCACCAAAGCGCTGTCCGTCACTTTATATTCGTTCTCCGGGATACCCACGCCGTTCAATTTGCCGCCGAAAAAGATCTCCGGGTTGCCGCAGACGCTTGTGTCATGCCGCAGGGAGCGCGCCGAGGCGTGTACACTGCGCGTGCCGGTCTCGTTGATAAATTCCCCGACATTCTGCGTGTTGATGCCGCCGCCGGGCAGAATATCGATGCGGTCACTTGCGTATTCGATCATCTTTTTCACGGTCTTTGCGCCCTTTATCGCGCTTTCACGCTGGCCGCTCGTCAAAACGCGCGTCACACCGAGGGCAATAAGATCATCGAGCGCTTTAAATACGTCCGGCACCACGTCAATGGCACGGTGGAACACAATCTCGGCGTTCGGGTTGATTTTCTTGATTTCCCCGATAAAATCGGCGCAGCGGTCGGTGTCAACCGTGCCGTCCGGCTTCAAAAAGCCGAAGACGATGCCGTCCGCGCCCGCATTTAACAGTGCCTCCATATCGCGGCAGCAAGTCATGTAATCGAAATCCGTGTAGCAAAAGCCACCCTCGCGCGGGCGCACCATGCACATCACGGGAATTTTCAGTGTATTTTTCACGGCCTGCACCGTGCCGATGCTCGGCGTAAGGCCGCCCAAAAACAGCGCGGAATTGAGTTCAATGCGGTCTGCGCCGCCTTTTTCGGCCTGTACGGCGTCTTCAAAACAGCCACAGCAAACCTCAAACAATACTTTTTCTTTCATATTTATACCAACTTTCGTTTATTTGTCCTATCTGCGGCGCTTTAAAGCACACCGCTTTCTGCACTTTCGACTATTCTCACACAAATGCCTTTACAATCCTCTAAAAAAGATTATAATAGCTTTGAACGTAAAAAGAAAGATAAATCGTTAAATTCTAAAGACAGGGGACGAGATTATGTCAGATACCGTTCGTTTAACAGAAGAATTCCGCGGCGGGCTTTTGGACCTGACGCATTACGGTTACATCAGCATTGTAGATGAAAAGGGTAAGGTCATCTACTCCGCAGGCGACCCGGAGGCCATGGTTTTCTACCGCTCCGCTTCGAAGCCCGTACAGGCGCTGCCCGTTATCGCGCATCACCTCGACGAAAAATACGGTTTTACCGATGAAGAAACCGTGCTGTTCGCAGGCTCACATCTCGGCGAAAGCTTCCACGTCAACGCTTTGAAATCCATCATGAAAAAGGCCGACTTAAATCCGGAAGACCTCATCATGAAGCCGACCGTGCCGGGCTCTACGGAAGCAAACGAAGAGCGCATCCGTCAGGGTCTGCCGAAGTCGAAGCTCTACCACAACTGCAGCGGCAAGCACGCGGCGCTCATGCTCACCCAGCGTGAAATGGGCGGCGACGTGAAGGATTACTGGAAGGTCGGCTCCGTCGGACAGAACGAAGTGCTGCGCACCATGAGCGTGCTCTCCGAGTACCCGGAAGAAAAGGTCGTCATCGGCATCGACGGCTGCGGCGTGCCGGTGTTCGCTTACCCGATGAAGAACATCGCGACGGCATATAAGAACCTCGCGTGCATCGATACCATTCAGGACGACGTTCTGCAGGACGCTGCCCGCCGCTTTGTCCCGCGTATCCATGAATATCCGCACATGATGCGTGGCACGGGCTACCTGTGCTCCCTCATCAACCATGATGCGAACATCATCGCAAAGGGCGGCGCGAACGGCGTGTACGGCATCGGCCTTAAAAAGGAGCGCATCGGCATCTCCTTCAAGATTAAGGACGGCACCGAGGCGGTCTGGCCGCTCATCATCCGCGAGATCTTCCGCCAGATCGGCTACTATAACGCCGATACCGATAAGATGCTCGTCTCGCTTAACAACGGCGTCACCGTCAACGACAACGACACACCCGTCGGCGAAGTGAAAACCGTGTTTACGCTTGAAAAGCACTTTTAAAATTTAATTTTCATTCAGCATTTTAGATAAAGTCTCTGCATCGATTTGTCCCGGTGCGGAGGCTTTTCCTTTTGACGCAAACGTCATCACAGAGCCGAACGCCCCGCCGCGCACGCGCGTCACCTTGCCGAGCTCGCCCATGGAAATGCCGATGAGCGGCCCGCAGAACGCAGTGGATTCATTCATCGCCGCCAGCATCACCATCACATCGCGCTCATTCTGCGGCATCACGGCGATTTTCGGCAGGTCGGCATTTAACGCCATCATGCGCTTATAGCGGTCGGTGATTTCCTCGCGTGCAGGTGTTTTGGCAAAATCGTGGTTCGAGATAATAAGCTTCGTACCCATATCGTGCATAGCCTGAACGGTCGCCTTTGCAATGTCATCGTACTGCTCGCAAAGGAAAAGCTCTAAATCGACAAGCGGCGCACCCAAGGCGCTCAGCTGCGCGTTCATCGCAAAATAGTCCATGGGATCTATCGCTTTTTCGCCGCCCTCCGCTTTTGTGCGGAATGTGCACAGCACGGGCAACGGCGCAGCCGCTTTAAAAATTTCCGGCGCGGCCGCAAACATGTCCTCGTCAAAATAATCGATGCGCCATTCGATAAGATCCGCCGGGGTGGTCTTGACCTCTTTTACGGCATCTAAAACCGCTTCCGTTGTCTTCTCGCACACCGGCACACAAATTTTCATTCTGCCGCTGCCGAATACCAAATCATTTACAACTACCTGCCGCATAGCTTTCGCTCCCTTTTTGTCAACTTGTACACAGTATAGACAATTTAAGCACAAAAGTCAAAACAAAAAGTATTTGTATCTTGTAACAGACTTCTAAATCTGCTATGATGATTTTGTAACCGAATAAACCCCTTTTTCCTACTTATAAAATGAAAGGAGTTGGCCTTATGACCCGTTTACAAAACTCTTTATTCGCTTTTCTTTTGTGCATCATTCTGCTTTTCACCGCCTGCCAAAGCTCACCGGCATCCTCGGGCGGCGTAGATGAACCGCAAAGCACCGCATCAGAACCGAGCGCGGCCGAGACCGCAACGCTCACTGCGCGCATTGTCGATATTTCGGGCAATCTGCTTTTGCTCGCCGGTAAAGACGACGGCGTGTACCGCTGCGCAAGGCCAAAGGACGCGCCGAATGACCTCATCCCCGGCATGATGGTGGACGTCACCTACGGCGGATATATCAAAGCCATTTACCCGAGCGAGCCCGATAACGTGCAGAAAATCACCGTACGCGAAAATGAAACAGACGGGCGATGCGCGCTGTATTTGTCCGTACTGCAGGAATTATTCAACACGGACGAAACGCTGCAAAGCGACACCGAATATGTCTCCGTTGATCTGACCAAAACGCCGCTTACGAAAGGCGAGATACAGGCGATCGCATGGCGGTTCGGCGAGCTTACCGAGCGCTGCCCGCTCACGTTCACGTTTAAAGAGCTGCAAGACGAGGGCTACTTAGAAACGGACGAGCTTTTGTGGGAAGACGGCTGCTTATTTAAGATCACGGAGAAAAACGACGAAAACGGCGTGCTGACGTTTGACGCCGAAAAATGGCGTGCCGGGGACGGTGCCTCTTACTTTTTAGACTGCACTGCAAAGCAAAATAAAGACGGCACCTATGCCGATTTTGAGATTGGCGCATTTGCTGCCGCATAATGTTATCATTAAAGAGGGAATCAACATGTTGAAAAGTCAGGAAGTTCGCAAGCTTGCGCCGGAAATGGACCCGCTGCGCATGGGCATGGGCTGGAAAGAGGAGGACCTCACAAAGCCGCAGATTTTAATTGAAAGCACCTACGGGCAGAGCCACCCCGGCTCCGCGCACCTTCTAAATTTGGCGCAGAAAGCAAGCCGGGGCGCATACGAAGCGGGCGGCAAGGGTGCGCTTTACTTTGCGACCGATATTTGCGACGGCATGGCACAGGGGCACGATGGCATCAATTATTCCCTGCCCTCGCGCGACATCATCGCCGACCTTGTGGAAATTCACGCCAACGCGACAACGTTTGACGGCGGCGTTTTCCTCGCAAGCTGCGATAAATCCGTGCCTGCGCTGCTCATGGCTATCGGCCGCATCAACATTCCGGCCGTGTTCGTGACGGGCGGTGTGATGGACGCGGGTCCCGACCTTTTAACGCTGGAGCAGATCGGCAAATACAGCGCCATGTTTGAGCGCGGCGAGATTACCGAGGAGCAGTTCACGTATTACAAGCACCACGCGTGCCCCTCCTGCGGTGCATGCTCGTTCATGGGCACCGCGTCCACCATGCAGATTATGGCGGAATCGCTCGGCCTCATGCTGCCCGGCACGGCGCTGATGCCCGCCACCTGCGAAGATCTTTCCATCGCGGCGGAGGAAGCCGGCAAAACCGCCGTGGCACTCGCGAAAAAGGGCGTGAAAGCGTCCGATATCGTCACGCTGAAATCGTTCGAAAATGCCATCATGGTACACGCGGCCATCTCCGGCTCCACAAACACGCTGATGCACCTGCCCGCCATCGCGCATGAGTTCGGCATTCCGCTCGACGCGGATACGTTCGACCGCATGCACCGCGGCGCGCATTATCTTTTGAATATCCGTCCCGCAGGCGAGTGGCCCGCGCAGTACTTCTATTATGCAGGCGGCGTACCGCGCATCATGGAGGAAATCAAAGACCACCTGCATCTCGATGTAATGACCGTCACGGGTAAAACGCTCGGCGAAAATCTGGAAGATTTAAAGAAAAACGGCTTCTACGAGAAGTGTGATACCTATTTAAAGAAAACCGGTCTCAAGCGCACGGATATCATCCGCTCGTTCGATGATCCCATCGGCACGAACGGCGCCATTGCCATTCTGCGCGGCAACATCGCCCCGGACGGCGCGGTCGTAAAACACAGCGCCGTGCCGAAGGAAATGCACAAGGCGCTTCTGAAGGCGCGCCCGTTCAACTGCGAGGAAGATGCCATCCACGCCATTTTAACGCACCAAATTCAGCCGGGCGATGCCGTCATCATCCGCTATGAAGGCCCGCGCGGCAGCGGTATGCCGGAAATGTTCTACACCACCGAAGCCATTTCGAGCGACCCGGAGCTTTCTGCCAGCATTGCGCTGCTGACGGACGGTCGCTTCTCCGGCGCAAGCAAGGGTCCCGCCATCGGCCATATTTCGCCGGAAGCCGCACAGGGCGGCCCCATCGCTTTAATCGAAGAAAACGACCTTATCGAGATCGACATTCCGCAGCGTATTCTGCGCGTCGTCGGTATCAACGGCGAAAAATGCAGCGAGGAAGAAGTGCAGCGCGTGTTTAACGAGCGCCGCAAAGCGCTGCCACCGTTTAAAAGCCGCTACACGCATGGCGTTTTAAAGCGCTTCACGCAAACGGCACACTCCCCCATGCAAGGCGGTTACATGGACTAAACCGAATCCTAAAAGCCTGCGTTATGCAACTCTCATTTTGAGTCCCTGCACAACGCAGGCTTTTCTTTTTCAAAATTCACCATGTATATACGTATAAATATACATTAATTTGTGCATTATTCCGCTTGATTTTTGAATGAAATCGGCGTAAAATACATTCATCTTCAAAATTATACAAACCAAAGCTTAAAGGTATATTGCGGAAGGGTGAATGTAAAATGAAAATTAAAAAGGTTTGCGCTTCATTTTTAGTTGGCGCTATGATGCTCTCACTTGCGGCATGTTCGGGCAGTACGAAGAAGATTGAAAGCCCGGCGGACTTTGAGGGCGCGAAAATTTCCGTGCAGACGGCGACCTCCGCGCACGAAAGCATTCAGGATATGCAGGACGAGGGCATGAACATCAACGTGCTGCCGTACGAAAAGGTGACGCAGTGCTTTGACGACCTCGCACTCGGCCGCGTGGATGCCGTGTACGTGGACAGCGTCGTTGCGGGTTACTACCTCGCGGAGGACGACACGAAATACCAGAAAACATGGACGAGCGAAACCGGCGAGCCAATCGGCGTATGTCTTAAAAAGGGTAACGACGATTTGAAAGAGCTCATCGAAGGTGCGATTGATACCTTATATTATGACGGCACCATGGCGCAGCTTTCCGAAAAGCACTTCGGCTCCGCCGCCGATGTGGACGGTGTGCGCAATGTGACGGAAAAGCCGGTGCTTGACCTTTCTAAGCTTAAAACGCTCAAGGACGGCACCTTAACCGTCGGCGTGGAAGTCGGCTACCCGCCGATGGAGTACACCGATGACGCAGGGCTTGAATATCAGGGCTTCGACATCGACTTTGCAAAAGCGCTCGGCGAGGTGCTGGGCGTAGACATCGAGTTTGTCAACACCGCGTGGGACGGCATTTTTGCGGGCCTTGATAAAGAGCAGTACGACGTCATCATCTCGTCCGTGTCCATTACGCCGGAACGTCAGGCCGCGTATGACCTTACGGAACCGTATGTCTCGAATCAGCTTGTCATTGTCACGTTGAAGTAAAAACACCGATTTTACCCACAAATCTTGAAAAATACCTATGTATATATGTATAAATATACATTAATTTGGCAGTTTCGCTATTGACCCAAACGGATTTTGGGGGTAGAATACAAGTATTCTAATCGATTGGTACAGTGAAACGACTGTATCTCTTTATCGGGGAAAATTGAGAAAGAAGGACAAAACACATGAAAATGAAGAAAATCCTTGCTGCCGTGCTCGCCGGCGTAATGGCACTCTCCGCCACCGCATGCAGCAGCTCCAGTACAAAGAAAATCGAAAGCCCGGACGATTTCGCCGGCGCCAAAGTCAGCGTGCAGACCGGCACCACCGCCCACGACGCTCTGCAGAAAATGCAGGAAGATGGCGTTGACGTCGAGATTCTCCCGTATGAAAAGATTACGCAGTGCTTTGATGACGTTTCGCTCGGCCGCGCGGATGCCGTGTACGTAGACAGCGTTGTCGCGGCGTATTACCTCGCAGACGACGACTCCAAATTCCAGAGCGTTTGGAAAAGCGACGAAGGCGAACCGATGGGCGTCTGCATCAAGAAAGGCAACACAGACCTTTTGGAGCAGACCGAAAACGCCATCAACACGCTTTATTATAACGGCAAAATCTCCGAGCTCGCCATGAAGCACTTCGGCACCGATGTCACCGAGGGCGTGCGCAACGTCACCGAGGAACCGACCGTTGACCCGAGCAAGGTCAAGACCGTTAAGGACGGCGTTTTGACTATTGGCTTTGAGGCCGGTTATCCGCCGCTTGAGTACACCGACGACAGCGGCCTTGTGTACCAGGGCTTTGACGTTGATATGGCAGAAGAGATCGGCAAGCTGTTCGGCCTTGAGGTCGAGTTTGTCAACACCTCCTTCGACGGCGTTTTCGCAGGCCTCGATAAGGGCCAGTACGATATGATCATCGCCGGCGTTTCCATCACCCCGGAGCGTCAGGAAGCGTATGAAATGACCGAGCCGTACCTCTCCAACCAGCTCGTCATCGTCACAAAGAAGGACGCATAAGCGCAATAACGTAAAATGAAATTTCGGCAGGAGGCCCCGTTTTGAGGTCTCTTGCCCCATTTATATCGGAAAGGATATCACCATGAACGCCATTCAACAAATCATCGGCTGGATGCCGGCGCTGCTCCAGGCCACCGGCGTAACGCTTGCGCTTTCCGTCACCTCCGTGCTGACGGCACTCGTGCTCGCCGTGTTTCTTGCCCTCGGCAAGATCTCCAAAAACACCGTACTCCGCTCCGTGTGCGGCGCGTACATCTTCTTCTTCCGCGGCACGCCGCTTCTGATGCAGCTGTTTTTCCTCTATTACACACTGCCGCAGCTCGTTCCGGCGTTCAATATTCAGAGCCGCTTTTTGGCCGCTTGGATCGCGTTCTCGCTGAACGTCGCAGCCTACCTCGCGGAGATCATCCGCGCAGCCATTCAGTCCATCGATAAAGGCCAGCTCGAAGCCTCCACGGCGCTCGGCCTCACCCACTCGCAGGCGATGCGCCTTGTCATCATCCCGCAGGCCTACCGCCGCATGATTCCGCCGATCTGCAACGAGTTCGTCATGGTGCTGAAGGATACCTCTCTTGTGTCCATCATCGCGCTGACCGATTTGACCTACCAGACGAAGATTATCGCTTCCAACAAGGCGAGCGCTCTCGTTTATATCCCGGCTATGATCATCTACCTCATCATCACCGGCGTGTTCACCGTTATTTTCAATCGCCTTGAAAAGCGCCTGTCCATCTACGAATAAGGAGGAATACGGCTATGTCTATCATTAAAACGGAAAATATCTGTAAGTCCTTCGGCTCCGTAGATGTGCTGAAAAACGTCAGCCTCACCGTAGAGCCGGGCGAGGTGGTCGTCATCATCGGACCGTCCGGCGCCGGCAAATCGACGTATCTGCGCTCTTTAAACCACCTTGAAAAGCCTACAAGCGGCAAGATCTGGATCGACGACAAGCTCATCGAAGACCGCGTGAACGGCCACAATCAGGTAAAGCTGCCGCATAAAGAGCGCGCCGCTATTTTGCTTGAGATGGGTATGGTGTTTCAGCGCTTCAACCTCTTCCCGCACAAAACGGCACTGCAAAACGTCATGCTCGCCCCGATGAACGTGAAGGGCGTGCCGGAAAAGGAAGCCAAAGAAAAGGCCGTGAAGCTTTTAAATCAGGTCGGCCTCGGCGATAAGCTCGATTCCTACCCCGCAAAGCTTTCCGGCGGCCAGCAGCAGCGTGTGGCCATCGCCCGCGCGCTCGCCATGGAGCCGAAAATGATGCTGTTCGATGAGCCCACCAGCGCTCTTGACCCGGAGCTCGTCGGCGACGTTCTGAACGTCATGAAGGAGCTTGCGGAAGAAGG
>OLPR01001271.1_pt1 | contig 21009 bp, 19 predicted proteins | sample 1672761 | NCBI WGS metagenome assembly OLPR01 (sample SAMEA3136721, study PRJEB25190) | human gut metagenome | biome: human gut; feature: human-associated habitat; material: faeces | place: Austria | collected 2013 | reverse complement strand
GGCGGTTGTATCCACTGGATACCCGCTTCCCTTCGTTCCCCTTTGGAAACCTTCGGGCACCGAAGTTGGAGAGAAAACCATGGAACGGCAGTTCAACGTCCGCACCGTAGTCGGCGCATCAATCCCCCGGAGGGAAAGCTCTTACAGTAAAGTTGGTTTTCAGCGCTGCTTGCATATTGCTTTCCTCGGGGCAAACAATCGGCGCGGCGCTCCGTCGGGCGTTTGTCTGCCAACAAAACGCCCGCCCATTCGGCTGCAAACCCCCAATCCTGCACCCCCAACCCCACGGAGTGGATTTTCTCATAGCAAGGAGGCTCCCCTCTTCATGAAAAAACATGCCTGTATCCCGTACCCTCTGCTCTGCCTGTGCGCACTTCTGCTCATTGCCGTGATCGGCTGGCAGATGCTCCCCGCCCTGAGCGAATCAGATACCGCCGTTCCGGCGTTCGAACCGCTGGAATACGGCGCGTCCGGCGAACTGGTCAGCTACGTTCAGCAGTGCCTGTCCGAGCTGGGGTATTATGACGGAAAAATTTCCGGCAACTTTCTGGAAGGAACCCGAAATTGCCTTAAACGCCTGCAAAAGGATTACGGGCTGGAGATCACCGGCAAACTGGATGAGGAAACATGGCAGCTGCTCCTGACGGCTCAATACCGGGTGCTGAAAAATGGCGACGACGGCGACGAGGTCGCCCGCCTGCAGCAAAGGCTGATCGATCTGGGCTATCTGGACGCGAAGGCCACGGGTAAATTCCGCTCCGCTACCGAGGGCGCGGTGAAAAACTTTCAGAAACAGAACGGGCTGGAAGTGACCGGCGTCGCCGATCTGGATACCCAGCAGCGCCTGTTCGGCGAAACGGCGCTGGCTAAGGGCGTTTCCCCTACGCCGACCCCCGACCCCATGACCGACGCGGGCGATATTAACGACGTGGTCATCGTGGGCGACGGCGAAAGCACCGAGGACAGCCGGGAAAACGTTCCCTTTGCCCGGCGCATGACCCGGGGCACCCAAAGCGAGAACGTCAAGAAAGTCCAGACCCGACTGAAAGAACTGGGCTTCTTCGACGGCCCCATCAGCGGCTATTATATGGATCAGACCATCGCCGCCGTGAAGAAATTTCAGGAGTATAACGGCCTGCCCATCGACGCGGATATGGACGAGGAGACCTGGAACCAACTCTTCAACGCGGGCGACGTGGTGGACGTGAACGCCACGCCCCGGCCCAGCCCCGAGCCTACGCTGCCGCCCTATTATGTGGTGGTGGATGTGACCAATCAGGTCACGAAGGTGTACTCGCTGGATGAAAATAATGAGTATACCGTGCTGGAGCGGCAGATGATCTGCTCTACCGGCGTGAAGGGCTGGGACAGCGATCTGGGCGACTGGGTCACTAACGGCCGCCGGGCCCGCTGGTGCTATTTCTCCAAGTGGGGCGGCCACGCGCAGTACTGGACGCGCATCAATGAGAATATCGCCTTCCACAGCGTGACTTATTCCGAACCCGACACTCGGAAGCTGAACGTTAAGTCCTATAACAAGCTGGGCCGTCGGGCTTCCCACGGCTGCATCCGAATGCTGGTCAGCGACGCCAAGTGGATGTACGATAATATCAAGAAGGGCACCACCGTTCATATTACGGAGGACTTGCCGCTGGATGAGGAGCTGACCAAGTCTCTGCTGCCTCCTGATCTGGATAAAAAATATATGCTGCCCAAGACCACGCCGGAACCCACCGCTGAGCCTGCCTACACCAGCGACGGCACGCCGCCCCAGCCCTTCCGCACCCTGAAAAAGGGCTCCAAGGGTGAGGATGTGTACTGGCTTCAGCGGAAGCTAGCGGATCTGGGGTACTATCAGGGTGCCGTCACCGGCGAATACTGGAGCGGCACCGCCGACGCGGTCAAGGCCTATCAGAAGGATCAGGGCCTGAAAGCCGACGGTATCGCCGCCAAAAAGACCCTCGAAGCCCTTTACGCGGATGTGCTGAACACGGAAACCGCTGAATGAATGCAAACCGCCCGCCGAATGTCCGGCGGGCGGTCTTCTATTGCTCCATAGGGATGGGACGGCTGACCCGGCAGACCCGCGCCAGTTCTTCCCGCAGAGCGGTAAGCTCGGTTTTCAGCGCTTCTTTCTGCTCCTGCAGCGTCGCTATTTCCAAATTTTGGGATTGTGCTCCACTTTCCAACTCTAAATTTCGATTTTTAGTATCTTCTAGAGACGCTTGCAGACTGTTTTTCTCTTCTAAAAGGGAGCCATACTCCCCTTGCAGGGAATGAAGCTCCGCTTGGACGCCTTCGGCCTGCTGCAAAGCCGCATCCCGCTCCACTGTCAGGCTGTTGTTGATCCCCATCAATTCCTGATAGCGGGTTTCCCAGTCCTCCACTTGGGATTCCAGCAGCTGATTCTGCCCTGCAAAAGCCGCTTCGGACTGGGCGCGTTCGTCCACTGTCTGGGCCACGGCGGCGTTGGCTTCGTCGATGGAAGCCTTTGCGTCAGCCAATTCTTTTTCCAGCGTTTCTTTCTGGGTGGTCAGTTCCTCTGCCCGGTTCTCAAACAGCTGCTTTTCCCGCTTTGCCTTTTGTACTTCCACCTGCTTTTCTCCCAGTTGTACCTGCACCCGCCGCAGCTCGGCGCTGGTCTCCGCGTGCTGGGCCACGATGTAGCCCGAAACCATCAACAGCAGCGCCACGATGATCGCCATAACGGCCACAGTCTGTTTCATCTTCCCCCTCCGTTCCGGCGGCGAAAAAACGCCGTCCCTCTCTGGTAGGATGAGACGGGCGGCGGGGGATTATTCGATTCGGCTCCTGTTTTCCAAAAAAAGCCCCGTCTTTCGCCAAAATAGAAAAACGGGGTTTTTTCGGATAGGATTTTTACCGGCTCTTGTGGAACAGAAGCCGCTCGTAGCGTTCGGGATCGGCGTCCCGAACCATGATCTCCAATTCTTCGTCGCCCATGACGGTGTTGCGGCCGCTCTCATAAAGGTCGTCCACCATTTCCTTCACGGCCACTACCAGCGCGTCCTGCTTATCCACCTGATGCTTGCCCTTAAGGCGGAAGTAGGAGTTCATCCAGTGGGCGATGCCGGCCAGACCACTGTGCGCGTCCACGGCCACGGTAGCGGGACGGTTCAGGATGGCGGCGGTATCGAAAATGTTGTAGATCTCCTCGTCCTTCAGCAGGCCGTCGGCGTGGATGCCGGCTCGGGTCACGTTGAAATGGCGGCCCACGAAGGGCTGACGGGGGCTGATCTCCAATCCGATCTCCCGCTCCATGAACTCGGCGATCTCGGTCACGGCGGTCAGATCCATGCCGTCTGTGGTGCCGCGCAGGGCCTCGTATTCGATGGCCATAGCTTCCAACGGGCAGTTGCCTGTACGTTCGCCAATGCCCAGCAGCGAGCAGTTCACGCTGGAGCAGCCGTACAGCCACGCCGTGCCCGCGTTGCTGACCACCTTGTAGAAGTCGTTATGCCCGTGCCATTCCAGCTGGGAGGACGGAACCTGCGCGTAATGGTGCAGACCGTAGACGATGCCGGGCACGCTGCGGGGCAGGGCCGCGCCGGGATAGCTGACGCCGTAGCCCATGGTGTCGCAGGCACGGATCTTGATGGGAATACCGCTTTCGGCGCTCAGATCCATCAGCTGCTCCGCAAAGGGCAGCACGAAGCCGTAGAAGTCCGCCCGGGTAATGTCCTCGAAGTGGCAGCGGGGCACAATGCCGCGATCCAGCGCCGCCTTGACGATGGCCAGATATTTTTCCAGCGCCTGAGAGCGGTTCAGGTGCATCTTTTTGAAGATGTGGTAGTCGCTGCAGGAAACCAACACGCCGGTCTCCTTCACGCCCGCCGCCTTCACCAGCTCGAAGTCCTTTTCGTTGGCCCGGATCCACGTGGTGATCTCGGGAAATTCCAACCCCAGATCCTGACACATCTCCAGCGCTTCCCGATCCTTGGGGGTATAGAGGAAAAACTCGCTCTGCCGGATCAGACCCTTGGGGCCGCCCAGCCGGGATTCCAGCTGGAACAGCTTCACGATCTGCTGGGGCGTAAAGGGGCTGACGCTCTGCTGGCCGTCCCGGAAGGTGGTATCCGTCATCCAGATCTCATCCGGTACGCAGATAGGCACCAGACGGTTGTTGAAGGCGATCTTCGGGATGGCCTCGTAATCGAAAATTTCCCGGTAGAGGTTGGGTTCCTCCACTTCCTGCAGCTGATACTTATACTTGGACTGCATCAACTGGTTGGTTTTTTTGCTGAATTCGAGCATTTAGTTCAGCTCCTTTACAAAATTGGCCAGCCGCTTCATACCCTCCTCGATGGCCTCCATGCTGGTGGCGTAGCTCAGACGGCAGAAACCGTCCGCCATGAAGGACTCGCCGGGCACCACCACGGCGTGCTGCTTTTCCAGCAGGGCGTTGGCAAAATCGCTGCTGCTGGCGATCACCTGACCGTCGATCTTTTTGCCCAGCAGGGGCCGCACGTCCATCATCACATAAAACGCGCCGTCGGGCTTATTGCAGCTCAGGCCGGGAATGGCGTTGATCCGCTCCACGATGCGGTCCCGGCGCTGCTGGAAGGCCTGACGCATGGTCTCCACACAGGCCTGATCGCCGCTGAGCGCCACGGCAGCGGCGTGCTGGGCGGCGCTGTTGGGCGCGGAGGTGGCCTGACTCTGGTAGTTGGTCATGGCCTTGATAACGTCCCGGGGGCCGGCGGTATAGCCGATGCGGAACCCGGTCATGGCGTAGGACTTGCTGACGCCGTTGACCACCAGCGTATGAGCCTTGGCCTCCTCGCTGAGGGAGGCGATAGAGCAGGGCTTTTCGCCGGTGTAGAGCAGCTTTTCGTAAATTTCGTCGGAGACGATGAAGAAATCGTGCTCGACGGCCAGCTGCATCACGTTTTCCATCTGCTTCCGATTCCAGACGCAGCCGGTGGGGTTGTTGGGGGATGTCAGCAGGAACGCCTTGGTACGAGGCGTGATGGCGGCCAGAATTTCCCCGTTGGTGGGCACGAAACCGTGCTCTTTTTTCATTTCGACAAAAACGGGCGTGCCCCCTGCCATGCGCACCATTTCCGGGTAGCTGACCCAGCAGGGCGTGGGGATGATGACCTCGTCGCCGGGGTCGAGAATGGTCTGGAACAGGGTATAGAGCGAATGCTTCGCGCCGTTGGAGACAATGATCTCCTGCGGGTCATAGTGCAGGCCGTGATCCTCTTCAAAACGATGGATGATGGCCTCCTTCAGTTCGGCCGTGCCGCCTACGGGCGTATAGCGGGTCATGTTCTGATCCATTGCATCCTTCATGGCGTTGCGGATGGGCAGGGGCGTGTCAAAATCCGGTTCTCCGGCGGCAAAGCTGACGACGCTGACACCCTGTGCTTTCAGGGCCTTGGCCTTCGCATCCATGGCAAGGGTAGCGGACGGAGCGATCCGCCGGGCTTTTTCGGAAATCGTGCGGGGCATAACGGAACCTCCCTTATCAGGCTCGGCCTGAACAAATGAAAGTTTTTTGATTCCATCCTGCAAAATGCACCATTGGGGCAGGAGGAGCGGCAGCCGTTGCCGTAGCAGGACATAGTATAGCATATGACGCAAAATAAGTAAAGTGCGGAAACGGCTCTTTTTATTTTTGAACTGAAATTTGCATTTTTCAGAATGAAAATCTGCATAACGGATATACGAAAAAGTCATCGTAAGAAGAAAAAACAAGTTTCGGCATTCGAACTTTTTTTCGGCCAAAGCATATACTGTTCGGGAAAAGAATGCTATAATGAAAAGAGATCCGCGTCTTTCGGCGCGCAGTGGAGGAATGAAAAATGACGGCATGGCTGATCCGCCGTTTTGTGAAGGATTATGAAAATACGGAAAACGGAGAAGTCCGCGCCGCCTATGGCACGCTGGGCTCCTGCGTGGGCATTCTGGTCAACCTGCTTCTGTCTGCCGGCAAATTTCTGATCGGGCTTCTCAGCGGCTCGGTGGCCATTCTGGCGGACGCGGCCAACAACCTGTCCGACGCGGCGGGCAGCATTGTGGCGCTGGTCTCCACCCGCGTGGCCCGTAAGCCCGTGGATGCGGAGCATCCCTTCGGCCACGGCCGGATGGAGTATCTGGGCTCGCTGGGCGTGGGACTGCTGATCCTCGTGATGGCCTTTACCCTCTTGAAGGAGGGCATGGAGGCCATCCTCACGCCCGCGGCGCTGAGCGTATCGTGGCCGGTACTGACGGTGCTGGGTGTTTCCATTGCGGTGAAGGCATGGCTGTATTTCTTCTATCGCCGTCTGGGCCGGGCTACCGACAACGGCACCCTGCTGGCCGCCTCCAAGGACAGCCTGAGCGACGTGCTGGCTACCGGCGCGGTGCTGATCTCCACCGGGCTGTGCGCCCTGTTCGGCTGGCGCATCGATGGCTATATCGGTCTGGTGGTGGCGCTGATCGTGCTCAAGGCGGGCTATGAGGTCTGCCGGGACACGGTGGACCGGCTGCTGGGCGGCAAGCCCGACCCGGAAAAAAGCCGCCGTCTGCGGGAACTGCTCCTGAATTACGAGGGCATTCTGGGCATTCACGATCTGGTCATCCACGACTACGGCCCGGGCCGCTGCTTCGCCTCCGTCCATGCGGAGGTCAGCGACCAGTGCAATATCGTAGCCATTCACGAGATCATCGACAATGCGGAACGGGAGATCGGCCGGGAGCTGCACATGCCCATCTGCATCCACATGGATCCCATCGCCACCGAGGACGAGACCACCAACCGGGTGCGCCAGCAGATGAACGATTTTCTCCGGGAGATCGACCCGGCACTGAGTATGCACGACTTCCGCATGGTGATGGGGCAGGATCGCATCAATCTGATTTTCGACGTGGTGGTGCCGGCGGACTATACCGCCCGTCAGGAGCTGATCCGCAGCCTGAACGCCTACGCCCGCTCGCTGGACAGCCGCTACCGGCTCGTCGTTCAGTTCGACGTGGATTACACCTGAGGGCCGTCCGCTTGCATTTTTGAAAAGACTGCGGTATCATTTTCAGGAACGATTTTTCAAGGAGGAACTTTCCGATGAGCAACGAACGCAAATCCATCGAAGAAATGACCGCTGATACCGAGAAGCCCGTCCGCGACCGCAAAAACTGGGTGGCCTTTGTGGAAAGCGACGCGGTGAACTTCATGACCCTGAACGAAATGGAAAAGATGACCCTGGACGACGGCAGCGGCAACAAGGCCAAGCTGAGCCGCCGTAAGGACGGCAGCGTGCTGGTGGAGTGCACTTCTTCCAACGTGCTGTAAGCGAGACTGTTTTTGAAAAAGAGACGCTCCAAAGAAACGTCAACTTAGGGATTTCAAGAAATTGAGCTTTTAAGACGTTTCCCGAACGGCAAAACAAAACCACCGATTGGAAAGCAGAAATGCTAATCGGTGGTTTTGTCATTGTGAAAAAACAGGGATACGTTGCGCTATTTGAGTTACAGCGCACTCTTGTAGAGGTTTTCTTTTGAGGCTCAGGATAAAAATGTGCTAGGAGTAATGCGTTTTACGGTATTGTGTAACGCGCTGTGCATAGCAATCATAAACGAAAAAGCAGGCAGTATTAGGCAGTTATTTGTCAATACTGCTTGCTTTTTTCTGTATTATGCTCATCGCATACCAGTGCTGCCATTCTTGGCTGACGACCTAAAATGAATATTGCCCCATTGGCAAATAGTGTTGCAGGTTATGAAATGCATCTATAAACCATTTCCATAGTGGACAACCGTGCAAGTAGCGGTCTCCAGATCTCCTGAAAGAATTCTGAGCAAGGAGGTCTTGCCGCTGCCGTTGGCGCCGATGAGCCCAATTCTTTCGTTTTCGGCGACAGAAAGTTCGCTTATATTCAAAACATCACGTCCGTTGAATTCAAGCAGAACATGTCTTGCCCTTACGATTTCCCGCATCATATTCCTCCGTGTTCCACGTGGTTATGACTAAAGCGGAACTCTTTTGCAAAAGCCTTTTTCTTATCATCCGAAAAATGATGCGTGATAACAAAAACAATGCCACCGGATAATTCGGTAAGAATGTCTTCGATCTTTTCGGCTGTCTCCGAATCCACATTGGCGAGTGGCTCGTCTACAATAGTGATAGGAGCTTTGCGCAACAGTGTTCTGGCAAGCGCGATCCGTTTACGCTCGCCGCCGGATAAATTGCTGCCGCCTTCTCGAATCATACTGTCGAGCCCTTCCGGTGTTGCAAACTTATGCAAATTAAGTTTTTGCAGCAGTGCGATCAGCTCATCATCGCACATGTCACGATACATTGTGAGGTTGTTACGCAGCGTATCGTTGAACAGAACGGGATCCTGCCGCATAATTGCGATCTTTTCGTTCAGTTGCTTCACGCAAAAGGCGTTTGAATCGTTTATGAGTATCTCTCCGCTCTGGGGTTCGTAATATCCAAGCAACAGATTCATGCTTGTTGACTTGCCGGAGCCACTCTGTCCGGTAATCATACATTTTTCGCCCGTATTCACTTTGAGTGAAAAGTCATTTAAAATCGGAGATGCACCCTCGTACCCAAAGCATACGTGCCGAAAAGCAACGCTATTAATCTGTGAGATTTCTATTGTCCGTTCGCTACCGGCAGGCGCTTGCTCAAACAACGATTCAAGCTTTTTTGCTACCGGTTGCGTGCTTAAGTATTCTTGCAAGTATGCGGAAATTGCGATGATAGGATATGAAAGCTGGTCGATAAGACCAACCGCAATAAAGAAATCACCCGCAGAAAAGTCTCCGTTCAGAACGAGCGCCGCAGTTGCCATAATTACGATGAAATGGCTCATATAGGATAGGAGCGCCGTGATTGTTTTTGATAAGTAAGTGACCTTTTTGAAACGGAATAGTTTCTCCGAGACTTCTTCGTTGCTCTCTCGAAATTTCCGGGCGATCACTTTCTCAATAGAATAGTTTTTTATCAGTTCAAACCCGGAAAGCCACTCAACTATATTTCCGAGATGTTTTTGAAAGCTGCCGATGCTTTCGTTTTTTGCATTTTGAAGCCTTTTCTCGATCAGCTTTGGTATATAGAGCGGCATAGTCAGTAAAAACAATGTGAGAAGAGCAACGCGGTAGTCTAACCAAAACAGCGCGGCACTTACAATGAGTGTCTTTGACGAAATTTCTATTAATAACGGGATGTTATCAAGATAGCTTTCATTGACTTGATCGATTTGGTCGGTGTATTGCGCGACAAATTCGCCCTGCTGTACGGCCATCGCCTCTACAGGGCTGCGCATTAGCAACCAGTCAAAATACAAGCTGCGCAAAGACTTCTTGTTTGCAACAGAAAAGCGCCCTCGAAAATAGTCATAGCCGTAAAACGATGCCATCTCTACTGCTATGGCTGCAAAAAAGGCGATTGCAAGTCGTAATACTCCGGCTGATATGCCATCAAGCGCAGTGTCCAGCAATTCCCCTTTCAAAAATTGCACATAGGTTCCAGCAAAGCCGGCGATGAATACAAAAAGCAAACAAATCGCCAAATACTTCCAGTGACTTTTTATTATGTTTTTCATGATATTATACTGCTTTTGCTAACGCAAGCAACAGCGCCAACAAATCGCACCTTTCCATTTTTTGTGTCCCAAATTAGCCGCTTAGCGCACCTGAATGGCAAAGCGGCAGCAGTATGACTTTGAAGTTGGAACGGCACAGAACAATAGAAAGCTGTGGAAGCATGAGCTCATTGCATAAAGCAGCATGAACAAGGATTAAAATGTTCGTGCCGTTAAACTGACAACCAAATGCGAATTATCATAGTACACCTCATTCGTGGTATTCTTGTATAACCAGTGTATCACAAGGACAGAAAATTTGCAAATATATAATCCATCCGAAAGATTTTGTGAAATTTGGCCGGAGCTAAGATAATGTGACCGGCAGTCTCAGCGACGAACGCTTTGCCAGAATGTCCGCGACCTGTGAAGCCGAGCACCAGACCTTGGAAAAGCGGGTGGCTGAGCTGCAAATCCTGATGGACGGTGCGAAGCAGAAGTCCATGAACGTCTTCAGATTATCTACAACGCTATTGGCGCAGTAGAAATTCCCAATGAATAAGGAAGCGGCATAGCCGATATTTCTACCGACTATGCCGCACTTTTTTCCGGGATTAAAAATCCCTATGGAGCACCTTCTAAGCTGAGCATCTCTTTTTGCTTCCTAATTTGCCAATCCTTCGCCGCCATGATATACTATCAGCGGAATTTCCGGCGGCCGCGCCCCTTTTGACGGGCCGCAGAAAGAAAGGCGCTATGGCTATGCGTATCAATGTGACCCGTTCTTCCATGCCTCCGATGGAAGAATATGTAGAAGAAATCCGCAGTCTGTGGGACAGCCACTGGCTGACCAATAACGGCGAAAAACTGAAAAAGTTGGAAGCAGCGCTGAAGGAGCGGCTGGACGTGCCCTACGCGGCGCTGTTCACCAACGGCCATCTGGCGCTGGAGGCGCTTTTGAAGGCGCTGGGGCTGAAGGGCGAGGTCATCACTACGCCCTTCACCTTTGCGTCCACCACTCACGCCATCGTCCGGGCCGGGCTGACCCCGGTGTTCTGCGACATCCGGGAGGACGACTACACCATGGATCCCGCGAAGGTGGAGGCGCTCATTACCCCGCGCACATGCGCCATCCTGCCGGTGCATGTGTACGGCAACCTCTGCGACGACGGAGCCCTGTCCGCCATTGCGAAAAAGCACGGGCTGAAGCTGATCTACGACGCGGCTCACGCCTTTCACGTCAGCCGGGACGGGGTATCCGCCGCCCGGATGGGCGACGCGGCCATGTTCTCCTTCCATGCCACCAAGGTGTTCCACACCGTGGAGGGAGGCTGCGTGACCACCGCCGACCCGGAGCTGAACCGGCGGCTGGAATGGGAGCGGAACTATGGCATCGAGGACGAGGAGACGGTGCTCTACCCCGGCGGCAACGCCAAAATGAGCGAGTTCCACGCCGCCATGGGCCTGTGCAACCTGCGCCATCTGGATGAAAACATCGAAAAGCGCCGCCATGTGGTGGAGGGGTACGACCGCCTTTTGTCCGGCCATGAGGGAATCGTCTGCCCCGGGAGGCAGGCGGGCGTTGTGTCCAACTACGCCTATTATCCCGTGCGGTTCACCGGTCAGGCCGGAAGCCGGGACGAAATCTGCGCCCGGCTGGCGGCGGAGGATATCCACGCCCGGAAGTATTTCTATCCGCTGATTACGGAATTCGACTGCTACCGGGGCCGCCCGGGCTTTGACTCCTCGCTGACCCCCATCGCCCTGCGGGCCTCCCGGCAGGTGGTGACGCTGCCCCTGTACCCGGAGCTAAAGGACAGCGACGTGGAGCGGATCTGCGGCCTGATTCTCGGGAAGGCGTGACCCTATGAGCGAGAAACGCAGCCAGTCCGCGGCTTCCTCCTTCGTGTTCAAGCTGCTGGAGAGCTTCGGCAATCAGGGCATCGCCTTTGTGGTCAGCCTGGTGCTGGGACGTCTGCTGACCCCGGACGATTACGGCGTTTTGTCCCTGTTGTTGGTCTTCACGGCCATTGCGCAGGTGTTTGTGCAAAGCGGCCTGAACACCGCCCTCATCCAGCGGGCCAAGATCGACGAGACCGACCGCAGCTCCGTGTTTTTTCTGGGGCTCGCCATTGCGGCGCTGCTCTATACGGCGCTGTTCTTCGCCGCGCCCGCCATCGAGCGCTATTTCGCTATGGTCGGGCTGGCAAGTTGCCTGCGGGTGCTGGCGCTGATTCTGTTCCCTGGTGCGCTGACCAGCGTACAGAACGCAGTTATTGCCCGAGAAATGTCCTTCCGCAAGCTGATGACCGCCAGTCTGGCCGCTACGGTGCTGTCCGGCTGCGTGGGCGTCGGCATGGCGCTGCGGGGGCTGGGCGTATGGGCGCTGGTGGGGCAGCAGCTGACCAATCAGTTCAGCCTGTGCCTTCTCCTGCTGGTGCTGGTGCGCTGGCATCCTCATTTCTGTTTCTCCTTCCGCCGGGTGCGGAGCCTGTTCTCCTTCGGCTGGAAGCTGCTTTTGTCCAGCCTGATGGATACGGGCTATCAGCACCTGCGCTCCTTTGTCATCGGCAAGAAGTTTTCCTCGGAGGCGCTGGGCTATTTCAACCGGGGCAAGCAGTTTCCGGAGCTTCTGATGAACGCGGTGAACGGCTCCATCCAGAGCGTGATGCTGCCGGTTTTATCCGAGCAGCAGGACGATCTGGAGCGGATGAAGCAGACCATGCGCCGCTCCATTATGGCCTCCAGCTTTCTGGTGCTGCCGCTGATGGCGGGGCTGGCGGCGGTGGCCCGTCCGCTGGTGAGCCTGCTTCTGACGGACAAATGGCTGCCCTGCGTACCCTTCCTGCAGATCTGCTGCATCGACTTCGCCTTTTACCCCATCCACACCGCCAACCTGCAGGCCATCAACGCCATGGGGCGCAGCGATGTGTTTCTGAAATTGGAGATCATCAAAAAAAGCTACGGTATCGCCATTCTGTGCGTTACCGTGTTCTGCTTTGAGGGCGTGTTGCCCATCGTGTGGGGCGCGGTGGTCTCCACGGTGATCTCGTCGTTCGTGAACGCCTTTCCCAACAAAAAGCTGATCCATTACGGCTACTGGGAACAGATTCGGGATATTCTGCCGCCCATAGGCATGAGCCTTGTCATGTTTCTGGCCGTCAGCGCGCTGGGCCGTCTGCCCCTCGGCAGCCTGCCCCTGCTGCTGGTTCAGGTGGCGGCGGGCGTACTTCTCTACGGCGGCATGAGCCTGCTGTTCAAGCCGGAGAGCTTCCGCTGCCTTGTGCAGATGGCGGCGGCCCTCCGCCGGAAAGCCGCCGGACAATCCAAAGGAGGGACGGAAGCATGAGCCGCATTCTGCTGACCGCGGTAGGTTCCATGGCGGCGAATCCCGCCGCGCGGCGCTATCAGGCGCTGGGGCACACCGTATTCGGGTGCGATATTTACCCCCGGGAATGGACGCCGCTGGCCGGAGAAATCGATTTCTTTCAGGCCCGGCTGGCCACGGAGGGCGAACCCTACGTGGAGCAGCTCAGGGAGGCCGTCCGTCGGAACGGGCTGGACTTTCTCATCCCCCTGACCGACCCGGAGGTGGACGCGCTGGCCCCTCGAAAAGCCGAATTCCGGGCGCTGGGCTGTACGGTCTGTGTGCCGGAGGAGCGGGTCGCCGCCCTGTGCCGCCGCAAGGACAAGATGAACCGTTTTCTGGCGGAAAAGCAGGTCTGCCGTCTGATCCCCACGGAAAGCGCCGTGCCGGGACAGCCCTGCCCCTTCCCCTTCCCGGTCATGATCAAGCCCCGGTCGGGCCGCTCCAGTCTGGGACAGGCCGTGGCGGCGGACGAAAAGAGCTACCAGACGGCACTGGCGGGCCGGGAGGACTGCATCGTGCAGCCTTTTCTGGAAGGGGATATTTTCTGTGTGGACGTGGCCCGGGACGCTTTCGGTCATACCCGCGCCGCCGCCCGGCAGGAGCTTTTGCGCAACAAAAGCGGGCTGGGCATGACCGTGGAGGTGCTGCCCGGTCATCCGCTGGAGGCCGTCTGCGCCGCCATTGCGGAGGCTGTGGGGCTGGTGGGCGTGGTGAACATGGAGTTCATCCGCCACGGGGACGATTTCTTCTTTCTGGAGGTCAACCCCCGGTTCTCCGGCGGCGTAGGCTTCTCCATGGCTGCAGGGATGGACTTTGCGGAAATGATGCTTTGCTGCCATTCCTGCGGCAGCGTCGAAGCCTTCCCCGCCGCGCCGAAGCATGCCCTGCTGGCCCGGGAAAGCGCCATCGTCCTGACCCAACTGCGGTAAATTTGATTTTTTCAAGGAGGTACTGTCCCATGAATGTGAAAGAACGGTTTCTCAACTATGCAGTCATTGACTCCGGCTCCAGCGAAACCACCGGAACCCATCCCTCCACCGAAAAGCAGTGGGATATGGCCCGGCTTTTGGAAAAGGAGCTGAAGGAAATGGGTGCGGAGAACGTCCGCGTCAGCCCCACCTGCTACGTCTACGCGGAGATCCCTGCCAATGTGCCCGATCAGCCCGCCATCGGCCTGATCGCCCATATGGACACCGCCCCCGCCGTGCCCACCGGCCCGGTGCATCCCCGCTGCCTGGTGTATGCCGGCGGCGAGCTGGACGTGGGCAACGGCGTGGTCATGAAGCCGGAAGAATTTGAATGTCTGAAGCGTCACGTGGGCCACGAGCTGATCGTCACCGACGGCACCACCCTGCTGGGCGGCGACGACAAGGCGGGCATCGCCGAGATCATGACCCTGTGCGAGCTCCTTATGACCAACCACGACCTGAAGCACGGCAAGGTCTGCGTAGGCTTTACCCCCGACGAGGAGATCGGCGAGGGCGCGGACGACTTTGACGTCAAGGGCTTTGGTGCGGACTTTGCCTACACGGTGGACGGCGGCGGCGTGGGCGAATATGAATGCGAAAACTTCAACGCCTCCTCTGCGCTGGTGGAGGTCAAGGGCTTCAATATCCACCCCGGCAGCGCCAAGGACAAGATGAAGAACGCCAGCAAGATCGCCATGGAGTTCAATGCCATGCTGCCCGCCGCTGAGTGCCCGGAGCACACGGAAGGCCGGGAGGGTTTCTATCACCTGTGCGGGATGCAGGGCGACGAAAGCGGCGCTGTGCTGCAATACATTCTGCGGGATCATGACGCGGCCAAACTGGAGACCAAGGAGGCCATGATGCTGGCCGCCGAAGCTTACCTGAACCAGAAGTACGGCGCGGGCACCGTGCGCGTCACCCTGAAGGACAGCTACCGCAACATGCGGGAGGTCATCGACCGTTACCCCGAAGTGACGCAGCGGGCGCTGGACGCCATCCGCTCCGCCGGAGATGAACCACAGATCGTCGCTATCCGGGGCGGCACCGACGGCGCGCGGCTTTCCTGGGAGGGCCTGCCCTGTCCCAACCTGCCCACCGGCGGCTACAACGGCCACGGCCTGATGGAGTACGTCTCCGTGCCCGAAATGGAAAAATGCGTCAAGGTGCTGCTGCATCTGGTCACTGCCCGGAATTAAAAACGATCATAGCAAACAGGCCCGCTTCTCCCAAAAGAAGCAGGCCTGTTTTGACTTTTTCCGTATGATACAGCCTTCGCCGGGGAATACTGCCCCATGGAACCCGCCGCCGTCTGCGGCATAGGATGCAGCGGAGGGAGCGCCCATGAAGAGCAGACTTTTTACCGACCCCCAAGGACTGGATGAACCCTTCGGCCTGTGCGCGCCGGACAAGGTGAGCGTCTGCGTACAGATGGATCGGGAGGCGTATCGCCACGCGCTGGAACGGGCCGCGTCGCGCCGCCTGACCAGCGGGGAATATTTGGAGCAGTTGGTCTGGCAGGATGAGAAAAACCGGGAAAAAGAACCGTAAAAGGCAAAATCCGCAGGAGGATCATTCCTCCTGCGGGTTTTCGTTGGCTGTTTCCGATCGCAGACCCGTCAAAAAGCGGGAAACGATCAGCCGTCGGCCGTCCTCCTCCACGGCGACCACGCGGGTGGAGGCATATCCGGCGGCCTCGCCCTCCTCCGTGCGGTACTGATCCTCCGGCACGGGGTGGCGGCGCGGCGGCGCGGCGGTGGGAACCACCTCCACATCCATGATGCCGCTGGCGTGGAGGACGGCCAGAGCCGCCTCTGCGGGCAGCCCCAGCAAATGTTCAAAGGTCAGGCGCATCAGACCTCCATGATCTCCTTTTCCTTCTGAGCGCAGATGGTATCGACGCCCTTGATGGCCTCGTCGGTCTTTTCCTGAATTTTCTTTTCGGCCTTGGCCCGGTCGTCCTCGGTGATCTGGCTGTCCTTTTCCAGCTTCTTCACCTGCTCCATGGCGTCCCGGCGGATGGAGCGAATGGCCACCTTCGCGTCCTCTGCGCTCTTGCGGACCATCTTGGTCAGCTCCTTGCGGCGCTCCTCGTTCAGTTCGGGGATCACCAGCCGGATCAGCTTGCCGTCATTGGAGGGGTTCAGGCCCAGATCGCTCTTCAGGATGGCCTTTTCCACCAGCGGCAGGGCCTTCTGATCCCACACGTTGATGACCAGCATCCGGGGTTCGGGCGAGGACACGTTGCCCATCTGGTTCAGGGGGGTCTGCACACCGTAATAATCCACCATTACGCGATCCAAAAGCTGCGGATTAGCGCGTCCGGCGCGGATGGACCGCAGTTCCGTCTGAAAAACGGAGGTGGTCTTCTTCATTTTTTCCGTGGCGTTGTCAATCACCTGCTGATACATTCGGTTTCCTCCCTTGGCTTTATCAACAAAATTTGCTGAATAGCAGTTTGAATTGACTCTATTGTACCGCTTTTCGGGATAAATGGCAAGATGGGAGTTGCGTTCCGCACGGGGGTTTGTGGTATACTGTGACGGTAGGCATTGCGCTCATGATTCAGGAGCCTTTCCAAAGGAGGAACCGTCACTTTGAAATGGTTTTCTTTTCCCCATTTTCTTCGGCGGGGGAACGGGAAAAAAGCGCCGTCCCAGCCCGAAAAGGCTGTGGAGACGGCTCATCAGCCAGAGGACGAGAACGCCCGGAGCGAAAAGCTGCCCGCCCCGGAAAAGGGCCGCGGCCCCATCACCCATTGCGACCTTGCCAGCCTTTCCAGCCTGACCCTTCCCTTTGAGAGCGATCCCTTTTTCCGGCTGCGTCCGCCTTTCACCAAAGAGGCGGCGGAGCTGTCGATGGAGCTGGCTCAGATGACCTATACGCTGGAACTGGAGCCGTGGGAACAGGCGGGCTGGAACGATTTTTCCATCCAGATCGACAATTCGCTCAAAAGCGGCATCAGCCATTCCGACGCGGCCAGCGGCGAGGCCATGCGGCGCATCGTGGACGCGTGGAAGCTGGGAACCGCCAAGGCGGCGCTGAACGCCCAAAACCCGGTTTCACAGGTGCTGAGCACTCTGCGCCAGCGGGAACGCAGCGACACCATCAAGGCCGTCTGCATGGCCCATCCCGGCGAAAACGGACAGACCGTCATCGCCATCGGCTTCATGGGCACCGGCAAGCGGATGTACGACTGGATCTCCAACCTGCGCTTTTCCACGGAGGAAGGCTTCCACCGGGGCTTTTATCAGCTGTGCACCTTCTTTGAGGAAAGCGTGGAGCAGATCGTTTTCCCGGCGACGGCGGCCCGTCAGGGGCTGGAAAAGCTGACGCTGGGTGATATCCTTTCGGATATGCGCTCCCTGCGCAGCCCCTACCGGCTCTGGATGGCGGGACACAGTCAGGGCGGCGCGGTGATGCAGATCTTCACCAACCGGCTCATTCAGCACTGGGGCGTGCAGCCTCAGAATATTGTGGGCTACGGCTTTGCTTCGCCTACGGTGGCCACCGGGCGGCTGTTGTACGATCCGGCCAGTTATCCCCTGTACCACCTGCTCAATTCCGACGATTTGGTGCCCCGGATGGGCGGACTGCTGCATCTGGGCCTGTGCATGGAATACCCTGCGGACGACGCACTGCGGACGGCGGCCTACGGGCTGGATTCTCTGGGCATCAACGAGGAAGCGTACCTTCGGCTGGCCCCCTACCGGGACGCCATGCAGGACACCGGCAGTGTGCTGACCATCCTGTATGCCTTTCTGGCGGCGCTTCGGGAGCATATGGAGGAGAGCGAACCGGGCAAACGGCTGGAGCAGCAGCGGCTGCTGAGCTGGCTTGGCAAGGCCATGTCTTTTGCGGGAGAGAAAGCCTCCGATGGGTTGGACTGGGCGCTTCAGCGCATCCGGGAAGGGTATGAGGACCTGATGCAGGCTTCCCTGCCCACACGAAAAATTCATACGCTAATCGGCGAATTTCGGGTGCTGTTCCGTGAGATTCCTCTGCGGCGCATCCTCAGCGCCATTGCCGAGCTGGGCGAGCCGCCGCACCACATCATGCGGGAAAAGCAGCCGGGAGCCTATGCGTGGATCGTGGAAAACGGGCTGGACAAGCTGCGTCCCTTTATTTGGGTCAAACAGTCCGGCCAGCTGCCCCGGCGCAGCTATGCGGAAGGAAAGGTCAAGGCTGTCGCAGTCTGGAACGAATATCCCGTGCGGGTCTCCCGCCGCCATCGCCGCCCTGCCCGAAGGATGGAGCCCCGCGGCATTCTTCGCCGCAGCTATTCGGCCCTTCGCCGGAGATAGATCTGTTTCATCCTCGGAAAAGATGCTATACTAATGGGCGAGATCCATGAATACAAAAGAGGGAGGGCGAAGCCATGGGAGCGAATCAGGGCTTTCTGCGTCCGACAGGCAATCTGGCCCGTCGGGAAAAGACTGTGCCTTCGCCTGCGCTGTCTCAGTGGGAGACGACACCTTATCCCTCCAACGACCTTCGGGAGGGCCTGACCAATAGCAGCGCCCGTCCATCGCCGGCCGCGCTGCGTTCCCCCCTGACCCCGGCCAAGGCGATGAAGACCGCCACACCCGCCCCGGTGCAGCCGATTCCCAAACAGACACCGCTGACCGAGGAGGATTGGCAGCTGGAACGGCCGCGCCGTCTCATTCGCCGGGAGTCGGAGAAAGCGCTGTCTCCCACAGCTGCCCGCCTGACAGAAGAACGCGCCGATTACGATCAGCCCGAAGGAACGGCATTGGAGGAAGTATCCGCGCCCGTACCGGTCACGCCCCCTCAGGAAACACCGCCCGCCGAACCTGAACAGGTGCTGAGCGCTTCTCCGCTGGACGATGCGCTGTTTTCCGACTTGCTGCAAAGCAACCCGGATATCATGGGATTGTTGGAAGACCCGGAGGATTGGCCGGAGGACGGGGAGGACGCGCTGCCCGACGATCAGATTCCCGAACCGGCTTCAGTGCCGGTTTCGCTGTTCCCTGAAAGCCGTCCCCGGCGGAAATGGCCGTGGATCGCGGCAGGAACGGCGCTCTTGCTGGCGGCGGGCGGCGCGGCATTATGGAAAACCGGGCTATGGGCCCGCCTTTTGGAGCGGCTTTCCTAGGCTGCTTCCCCAATTTTTTTGAAAGGAGCCGCTGCCTTGCGCAACTTGACTTCCTATGAGCTGCACACCGGCAAGCTGACAAAGCCGGTGGTTTTCGGCGTGGTCAGCGACCTTCACGACGAGCCCTACGACGATCTCTGGCCCCTTCTGGCGAGCTGCGACGCGCTGCTGGTGCCGGGCGATGTGGTCAACCGATACACCCAGACTTCCGCCCGGGGAATCGCTTTTCTGCGGGAAGCGGCCCGGCGGATGCCCACCTTTTTCTCACTGGGCAATCATGAAACGAAAACCAGGCAGTTTCAGACCCTGATGCAGGCGCTGAACGGTACCGGCGCGGAGATCCTGGTCAACCGCTACGTGCCCTTCGGCGAATGCTGGATCGGCGGCTGGTACGACCCGGAGATCGTGCGTCAGCCGGACTGCATGGACGAATTTGAACGTCTGCCGGGCTGCCGGGTGCTGCTGTGCCACAAGCCGGAGCACTATATCAAGTTTCTGCGCGGCCGGGACATGGATCTGGTGGTGGCGGGGCACGCCCATGGCGGACAAATTCGCATCGGTTCTCAAGGATTGTACGCGCCCGGGCAGCATTTCTTCCCGAAATACACCAAGGGCATCGTAGACGGGCGGCTGGTGATCTCCGCAGGCGCGGGGAACCCCTGCGGAATGCCCCGGTGGGGCAATCCCTGCGAGGTACTGAAAATTACGTTGGACTGAAATTTTGGAAAATTCCGCGGCAGCGACGGCAGAACATCGGCTTTCTATTTCAAAAAATCATTGATTTTCAACGCCTTAAAGTGGTTGACAGAAAAAAGTTGAAATTTTTTGAAAAAAGTTATTGACATCTGTCCGGGTATGTCCTATAAACCACTTCGCCGACGGGGTGAGGCAAGTTGAAAAAAACGAACCGGGCCAAGGCGGCAGGCTTCTTAAGGGAAGTAGTTATAGAAGAGAGTAAATAAGTGGATAAGAGAATACGCAGACGGCGGGTATTTGTGAAAATAAATATGTAAAGTCTAGTGTATCTGAAAAAAAGGAACCAAGAAAATTCTTTTATGAGTAAGTAATTAGACGGGATTGAAGAATCATTTTAAGATGAGAGTTTGATCCTGGCTCAGAACGAACGCTGGCGGCAGGCTTAACACATGCAAGTTGAACGGGATTTGTGTGGTGCTTGCACCATATAATGAGAGTAGCGCACTGGTGAGTAACACGTGGGAACGTACCTTTTGGAGGGGGACAACATCTGGAAACGGATGCTAATACCGCATAAGACCTGAGGGTGAAAGATTTATCGCCGAAAGAACGGCCCGCGGAAGATTAGGCAGTTGGTGGGGTAAAGGCCTACCAAACCTACGATCTATAGCTGGTCTGAGAGGACGATCAGCCACACTGGAACTGAGACACGGTCCAGACTCCTACGGGAGGCAGCAGTGAGGAATATTGGTCAATGGACGCAAGTCTGAACCAGCCATGCCGCGTGCAGGATGACGGCTCTATGAGTTGTAAACTGCTTTTGTACGAGGGTAAACCCGAATACGTGTATTCGGCTGAAAGTATCGTACGAATAAGGATCGGCTAACTCCGTGCCAGCAGCCGCGGTAATACGGAGGATCCAAGCGTTATCCGGATTTATTGGGTTTAAAGGGTGCGTAGGCGGTCAGATAAGTTAGAGGTGAAATTCCGGTGCTTAACACCGGCGCTGCCTCTAATACTGTTTGACTAGAGAGTAGTTGCGGTAGGCGGAATGTATGGTGTAGCGGTGAAATGCTTAGAGATCATACAGAACACCGATTGCGAAGGCAGCTTACCAAGCTATATCTGACGTTGAGGCACGAAAGCGTGGGGAGCAAACAGGATTAGATACCCTGGTAGTCCACGCAGTAAACGATGATAACTCGTTGTCGGCGATACAATGTCGGTGACTAAGCGAAAGCGATAAGTTATCCACCTGGGGAGTACGTTCGCAAGAATGAAACTCAAAGGAATTGACGGGGGCCCGCACAAGCGGAGGAACATGTGGTTTAA
>OLPR01001270.1_pt1 | contig 21011 bp, 24 predicted proteins | sample 1672761 | NCBI WGS metagenome assembly OLPR01 (sample SAMEA3136721, study PRJEB25190) | human gut metagenome | biome: human gut; feature: human-associated habitat; material: faeces | place: Austria | collected 2013 | reverse complement strand
GCGCAAATTCCCTGATTCGTCTGGGGTCGCAGACCGTGACGGAAATCAGCGAGTACGGAAAGCTGCTGCTTCCCGTCATGACGGCGGCCATGGCGGCGCAGGGCGGGGCGGCGTCCTCCACGGCGCTGTACGCCGGGACGGCGGTGTTCGACTCGGTGCTGAGCTCCCTGATTTCCCGGATGCTCGGCCCCATGGTGTACCTGTTTCTGGCGCTGTCGGCGGCAAACGGCGCAATCGGGGAGAATATTCTGGGAAAATTGCGGGATTTGGTCAAAAACGTCGTCAGCTGGAGCCTGAAAACCATATTGACGGTGTTCACGACCTATATGACCGTCACCGGCGTGGTCAGCGGCACTACCGACGCGGCGGCGCTGAAAGCAACGAAGGTCACCATTTCTTCCGTGGTTCCCGTGGTGGGCGGAATTTTGTCCGACGCTTCGGAAGCGGTGCTGGTCAGCGCGGGGCTAATGAAAAACGCGGCGGGCATTTATGGAATTCTGGCGGTGCTGGCGGTATTCCTAAGTCCGTTCCTGAAAATCGGCGTCCACTATCTGATACTGAAACTGACAGCCGCCGTATGCGGCATCTTCGGAGAAAAGGGACTGACGGAGCTGATCGGCGATTTTTCCACAGCTATGGGACTTCTGCTCGCCATGACCGGCTCGGAGTGCCTGCTGCTGCTCATCAGCACGGTGTGTTTTCTGAAAGGAGTGGGATAATGGAGGCGCTTCGGCAATATGTTATTTCTGTGGTAGCTGCCGCCATGCTCTGCGGCATTGTGGTCAGGCTGTTCCCCAATGGAAGCGGCAAGCAGATGGGAAAGCTGATCTGCGGGCTGTTTCTGGCGTACACTGTTCTGAGTCCCATTTCGAGGGTGGATTTTTCCAAATTGCCGGACTTTTCCCTGCGGTGCATGGATGACGCGGAGGACGCCGCCGCGATGGGAGAAAATCTCGCGCGGGATTCCATGGCGGATATCATAAAGGAAGAAACGGAAGCATATATCTTGGACAAAGCCGCAGACCTCCACGCGAACCTGCGCGTTGAGGTCGCTGTCGGCGAAGACAATCTCCCGGCGGCAGTCACGATCTCCGGGGAGGCGTCCCCTTACGCCCGGCGGCAGATACAGGCCATGATCGCAAATGATCTGGGTATTTCAAAGGAGAATCAGAAATGGATTGGGTAACGCTGAGAAGCAGGGGAAAGGAGCTGGTCAGGAAATACCGCTATGTCCTTTTGGTGGTGCTGGCAGGGCTTTTTCTCATGGCGCTGCCCGACGGAAAAAACACAAAAGCAGCCCCGGAACCCGCCGCCGCGGAAACGGAACCCAGGCAGGACCTGCAAACCGGGTTGGAAGAAATTCTCAGCCAGATACAGGGCGCGGGCAGGGTGCGGGTGCTTCTGACCCAGCGGGAAGGGGAGCGGACGGTATACCAGACGGACGAGGATTCCACGTCCTCCGGCATCCGGTCGGACACGGTTTTGCTCAATGGCTCTGACCGTTCTCAGACCGGGCTTGTGCAGCAGGTCAATCCCCCTACTTATCTCGGCGCGGTCATCGTATGCCAGGGGGCGGACAGCGCGTCCGTCCGGCTTGCCATCGTATCAGCGGTGGGCAGCGTCACCGGGCTGTCCACCGACAAAATAACCGTTTTGAAAATGAAATGAATGATTGGAGGCATTTTTATGAAGGTATGGAAGAAGAATCTGATTGCGGCGGCGATTTTGGTGACGGTATGTGCAGGCATCTACGTCAACTGGCGCTACACCGAGGATCAGGCGGCGGCAAATCTCACGGATACGCTGGACACGGAAAAGGTCATGTCCGACGACAATCTGGTGCTCAGCGAGGACATGGCGGCCATCTCCGCCGGGGAAGACGTGGCGACCACCTCCACCGACTACTTTGCCGCCGTCCGCCTGTCCCGGCAGCAGGCGAGGGACAACGCCGTGAATCTGCTTCAGGAAGCCATGTCCTACAGCGAAAGCTCCAAGGAAGCGGAGTCCGCGGTAGAGCTGGAACAGATCGTGCAGACGGCGCTGAGCGAAGCCCAGATCGAGAGCCTGATCATCGCGAAGGGCTATGCCGACTGCGTGGCCTACATGTCCGGCGAGGGCATTTCCATTGCGGTGGCTTCTCCCGAGGGCGGCTTGCAGCGGGAAGACGTGGCCGTCATCGCGGACATCGTCATGGCGCAGTCCGACTATTCTCTGAACGATATCCGTGTTGTGGAAGTTCAATAAGTTTATGCCCCGGATGAAGACCATCCGGGGCAATCTTGTAAATCCGTGCTTTGCTTGCAGAAAATGGTTGTATTTTTCTGGATTTGTGGTACAATAAACAAAAGTATGTCAAGCCCACGGGCGGGACAAACATTTAGGAGGTAAAACCTTATGGCTGAATATAAGCAGTACATCACCCAGATTCAGGAAAATGGAAGCGTCATGATCTCTGAGGACGTGGTAGCGACCATCGTGGCCCATGCCCTGTCCGAGGTGGAGGGCGTCGGCTCTCTGGGCATCAAGCCCGGCGTCAGCATCGCAGACTTTGCCAATAAAAAGAATTGGGGCAAGGGGCTGAAGATCCTGATCGCGGAGGATAACACCCTTACCATCGAGTGCGGCATTATGGTCTGCTACGGCTACAGCGTCGTGGACGTGGCGAAGGACGTGCAGGCGGCAGTGACCGCCAGCGTGGAGTCCATCACCGGCACGAAGGTCGAGAGTGTCTCCGTCAACGTCTGCGGCATCGTCCACAAGTAAGGTCGGGCGGTATGAAAAGAGGCGACGCCAGAGAACTGGCAGTACATCTGATTTACGGCCGGGCGTTTACCGGCGAGGAGCCGGAGCAGGTGGTTTCCACCCGTCTGGACAAGGAATATTACGGAAAACTGGCCGAAGAAAATGAGGTATATGCCCAGCGCCCTGACCGGTTCCAGCTGCGCTATATCGACTCGGTGGTCACCGGCGTTGCCAACCGGGAGGACGAGCTGGACGATGTGATCCGGCAGTTTTCCATCGGCTGGGACATCAGCCGCATTTCCAAACTTGCCCGGTGCATTCTCCGGCTGGCGATTTACGAAATCCTTTACGTGGACGACGTTCCCACCGGCGTTGCGGTAGCCGAAGCGGTGCGCATTGCGAAAAAATACGACGGCGACGATACCGGCGCGTTTATCAACGGAATCTTAGGCAGCTTTGTCCGCAGCCGGAACACGGAGACGGAAGCCCCTCAAGAGGAAGCAAAATGAGCGTCATCGGCATCGACACCAGCAATTACACTACCTCCATCGCCTTTTTTGACGGTGAGGGGGGAGAAAATTGCTCCCGCCTTCTGCCCGTCAGGCAGGGGGAGCTGGGTCTGCGTCAGTCCGATGCGGTATTTGCCCATATCAAAAGCCTGCCGGAGCTTTCCGGCAGGCTGTTTTCCCGTATTCAGAAGGACGCCATCACGGCGGTGGGCGTCAGCACCCGTCCCCGGGCGGTGGAGGGGAGCTATATGCCCTGCTTCATGGTTGGCTACTCCCACGCGAAGTTGCTGTCGGACGCTCTGGGCGTGCCGCTGGCGGAGGTTTCCCACCAGCAGGGACACGTGGCCGCGTCGCTGTGGAGCGCGGGACGGATGGATTTGCTGGAGAAAACCCATCTTGCATGGCATTTGTCCGGTGGTACCACGGAGCTGCTTCTGGTAGAGCCGGAGGGCAGAAATGTGAAGTGTACCCGCATCGGCGGCACCACGGACATTTCCGCCGGTCAGCTGATCGACCGGACGGGGCAGCTTTTGGAGCTGCCGTTCCCATCGGGGAAGCATCTGGACAGCCTCAGCCGGGAAGCGACGGGGAAGGACGTGTTCCGGGTGAAGTGCAGGAACTGCGAATTTTCCCTTTCCGGCGTGCAGAACAAGGTGCAGCAGTTCCATGCCGCCAGCGCTGACCCTGCCGAAACTGCGGCTTACGCTCTGCGGTGCGTTGCGGGCGCAGTGTATCAGGCGACGGTTCAGGCGCTGGAAGCCTATCCGGGGCTGAGCGTGGTGTTTTCCGGGGGCGTTGCGTCCAATTCCATGCTCCGGGAGCTGACGGCAACCCTCCATCCCGTTTTTGCACAGCCGCAGTTTTCCACGGACAACGCCATGGGCGTCGCCGTGCTGACAAAACGACTGACGGAGGAATAACATGGCTCAGAACGTTCTGTCCATCACCCAGTTAACCGAATATATCCGCGGACGGCTGGACGACGACCCCTTTCTGGGGCAGGTGGCCGTCCGGGGCGAGATCAGCAATTATAAGGTCTACCCATCTGGGCACCACTATTTTACGCTGAAAGACGAAGGGGCGGCCTTGAAGTGCGTCATGTTCAAGGGCAATGCCATGCGTCTGCGCTTTCGGCCGGACAACGGCATGAAGGTCATTGCCATGGGTAAGGTCACGGTCTACCCCAGGGACGGGGCGTATCAGCTGTACTGCGCCGCCATGGCCATGGACGGCGTGGGCGACCTGTACGCCGCCTTTGAGCAGCTGAAGAAAAAGCTGGCGTCGCAGGGCTTATTTGACCCCGCCCACAAAAAGCCGCTGCCCAAATGTCCCGGCACCATTGGCATTGTTACCAGCTCCGCCGGTGCGGCGGTGCATGATATGCTCCGGATTCTCAGAAAGCGATATCCGCTGACGAAGGTGCGGCTCCTGCCCGTGCGGGTGCAGGGCGTGGAAGCGCCGGGGGAGATCGCCGCGGCCATCCGCTACGCCAACCGTTACAAGCTGGCTGACCTGCTGATCGTGGGCAGGGGCGGCGGCTCCATTGAGGATTTGTGGGCGTTCAACGACGAACTGGTTGCCCATGCCATTTTTGAATCGGAAATTCCCGTGATCTCCGCCGTGGGACACGAGCCGGACGTGACCATTTCCGACTACGTGGCCGATCTTCGGGCGGCGACGCCCTCCAACGCGGCAGAGCTTGCCGTGCCGGATCAGGACGCTCTGCGGCAGAATCTGGACGCCATGTCCAGCGCCATGGCGTCCGCTCTGAGCCGCCAGTTGAAGGCGGCGCGGCAGCATCTGAACGTGCTGTCCCAGTCTCCCGCGCTGCGAAGCCCCACGGGGTACATCGAGCAGCGGGAGAAGAGTCTGGAGCTGCTGAAAAACCGCCTGATTGCGGCGCAGAACCAGAGCATCACCCGGAAAAATCAACGCTACATTGCCGCCGTTTCCAAGCTGGACGCCATGAGCCCCCTGAAGGTGCTGACCCGGGGATACTCCATGGCGCAGACGAAAACGGGGGAGGTACTCCGTTCCATCCGGCAGGTGGAGCTGGGAGAGCGCGTCAGCGTCCTGCTGAGCGATGGAAAACTGTCCGCAACCGTAATGGATAAAAAGGAGGAAGCGCGATGAATCCGCAGAACAAAACATTTGAGGAATCCATGGCACGTCTGGAGCAGATCGTCCGGGCTATGGAACGGGGTGACGTGGCTCTGGAAGAGTCCTTGAAGCTCTTTCAGGAGGGCACCGAGCTGGTGCGAAGCTGCCAGAAGCTGCTGGACGACGCCCAGCTTCAGGTGAAGAAGATCATGACCGCCCCGGACGGCAGCCCTGTAGAGGAGGACTTTCAGGATGAGCCTTGACGCTAGAAGCCGGGAATACCGGGAGTATGTGGAAGCCTATCTGAAGGATTTCTACGCGCAGTTCCACGATGCGCCCCAGAAAGATCTCTACAAGGCCATGGAATACAGCCTGCTTGGGGGCGGCAAGCGTCTGCGGCCGATTTTTGCCTTTGAGTTCTGCCGCCTGTGCGGGCGGGACTGGAAGGACGCCGCGCCTTTCGCCGCCGCCGTGGAGATGATCCATACATACAGCCTGATTCATGACGATCTGCCCTGCATGGACAACGATGACTACCGTCGGGGACGGCTGACAAACCACAAGATTTTCGGTGAGGGCATGGCTGTCCTGGCGGGGGACGCTCTGCTGACGGACGCCTTCATGGTCGCGTCCAAGGCCAGACTGGCAAAACCGGAGGACATGGCGACGGCTGTCGGGCTGCTGGCGGAGTGCGCCGGTTCCCCCGGCATGGTGGGCGGACAGGTGCTGGACATCATGAGTCAGGAGCGGGAGCTGAGCGAGCAGGAGGTTCTGGACATTCAGTCCCGGAAGACCGGCGCCCTTATCAATGCCGCCTGCGCCCTGGGTGCGATTGCCGGCGGTGGGTCGGAGGAGCAGTTTGAGGCTGCCTGTCAGTTCGCGGCAGGGCTGGGGCTTGCGTTCCAGATTCGGGACGATATGCTGGACGTGATCGGCACCCAGTCGGAGCTGGGAAAAGCCACCGGCATGGACGGGGAGAAGAACACCTTCGTCCGCCTGTATGGTCTTGAAAAGTGCGAAGAACTGGTGAGAAAATACACGGATTACGCCATTTCCGCACTGTCCGCGTTTGAAGATACGGAATACATCACCGCCCTCGCTCACAGCCTGACCACACGGCGCGTGTAAAAACCATAGGATAAAGTTTGCCCCCGGCCATACGGCCGGGGGCAATTTTGTGTGTCATTCCAGCTTTTCGGTGATCTCCGCCATTCGCTCGATGGGGAAGGGCGGATTGCCGATGGGCTTCATGGCGATGGACATGAGCTTGACGGGGTTATCGTCCGCCGCGACCCGGTTGGAGCTGAACGCGCCGCACCGGCGGCAGCGGTGGATGATCGCCCATTCGCCGTTTTTCCGAACCCACACCGCCACCGGCTCCATCAGTCCGCCGCAGTCTGACTCCCGGTCGCCCGGCTCGATGTCCAGATGCACGGAACACAGGCAGTTGGGGCAATGGTTCCGGTGGTCGCTCCCCGCGCCCGCCAGGGCGATGGGATGGCCGCAGTTCCGACAGGTGAAGCTTTCGTCACAGGGGTGAGTTTTATAATAGCCTTTTTTGTACTGTTTTCTTTTATTTTCCCGGTTCATTTTGGGAATTCCTCCTAAAAGTATTTGTTGAAAATTCTTTTGGGAGGTTCGCGGAATTGTGATTGCCAACCTCCCGGTCAGATCACAATATCCATTTGATTACGATTAAACAAACAATTACCTCATTATTTCATATTTTTAGATGCGCATTTTGCGCGGGGAATTGGATTACCGGATGTCCTCGTCGTCGAACTTGTCGCCGCATTCAGGGCAGAATTTGGGCGGATGCTTGGGGTCTTCCGGCTCCCAGCCGCACTTATCACAGCGGTACAGCGGCTCGGACGCGGGCTTCTTCGCGCCGCATTCGGAGCAGAACTTGCCCTTGTTGACCGCACCGCAGGAGCAGACCCAGCCGTCGGCGGGCTTGGAAGCGCCGCACTCCACGCAGAATTTGCCCGTATTCACCGCGCCGCAGGAACATTTCCAAGTATTTGCACCGGCCGCGGGTGCAGCGGGGGCAGCGGGGGCGGCAGGAGCGGGCTGCTGCTGACCCATCTGGAACAGGGAAGCAGCGTTGAAACCACCGGCGGACTGCGCCATGTTCATGCCCATGAAGCCCATCATCGCACCGTTTTTGTTTCCGGCGGCGGTCTTCATTGCCTCGGCCTGTGCCTGCACCATGTGCGCCGCCGCCATGTTGGTGTTGCGGAAAACGGCGGACTTCTGCAGCTCCTTGATGGTGGCCTCGTCCTCGGCGGAGGCGGTCACGGAGTTGACGCCCACGGCGACGATGGCCAGACCCCGGGTTGCACCCCACTTGCCGGACAGAACTTCGTTCATGGCCTGCGCCAGCTCCATGGTGTGGCCAGGCAGGGCGGAATACCGGATGCCCTGGGCGGAAATTCGGGCAAATGCGGGCTGCAAAGCAGTGAGAAACTCGGATTTCAGCTGGCTGTCCAGCTGGTCGCGGGTGTAGTCCTGAGATACGTTGCCGCATACGTTCTTGTAGAACAGCATGGGGTCGGCGATCTTGTAGGAATACTCACCGTTGCAGCGGATGGAAACGTCCATATCCAGACCGATGTTGTTGTCCACAACACGGAAGGGGATGGGAGCGGGGGTGCCGTACTTGTTGCCAACCAGTTCCTTCAGGTTGAAGAAGTACACCCGCTGATCCTTGGCGGTATCTCCGCCGAAGGCGAAGCGGCGCTTGAGGGTTTCCCAGCTGCCTTCCAGACCTTCCAGACCGCCCTGAAAAATGGTGGGTTCGCTGGAGGAATTCCAGGTGTATTCGCCGGCCTCGGCGGCGAACTCCACGATCTTGCCCTGCTCCACGATCATCATGCACTGCCCTTCGTTTACCGCGACGACAGAGCCGTTGGAAATGATGTTGTCAGAGCCTTTGGTGTTGCTGTTGCGGGAGGAGGTGCGCTTTTTGCCCTTGGTGACCAGAACGTTGGCCGCCATGCTGTCACAGTAGAAATACTCTTTCCACTGATCGGCAAGGACGCTGCCCACCGATCCCAATGCTGCTTTGATCAGACCCATAATGCTTTCTCCTTATGTAAAAAATTTTTTGATATCAAAACTTTCCGCCACCGCCGCCGTGGGTGCTTCCGCTGGAGGACGTGTGGACGGAGCTGCCGCCACCGCCGGAGCTGCTGCTTTCCTGTTGGATGCGGGTTTTGGTGACGTTGCTGTACAGGAACAGATCCTGATTGGTGCGCAGGTGGTAGGAGCTGTCATTCAGGTAGCTGCCCGCGCTGCGCTGGGGGCGCTTGGTGTTCATGCAGGCGCGCATGATGAGGACGGTGATCGCGCCAATGACTGCGCCGATGGCAATGGAAATCAAAATATTTACGTGCTCATAATAGACGACATCTTCCTGATCGCCGTGGTAGTAATCGCCCGAGGTGTCTGCGTACCCGTCAATGGGTGCGCCATCACTGTAGGCGGAAAAATAGGTGGGCAAAGCATCCAGAAACGCGTCGAAGGCGCTATAATAATCGCCGTTTTTCAGGTACGGAAGGGCGCTTTCGCCGACCTGCTGGATGCCATAGTCCGTCAGAGCGTAGATGGCGTTTCCCTTTGTGGAAATGTACCAGTCCCGTTCCTCCATGGACAGAAGGAACAGCACGCCGTCAGCTGCATAGCCGTTGTAATCGTAATAATCGTCGGCATAGTCCTGAGGACGTTTTCCGTCCAGACTGTCCACCGTCAGGATGACCACGTCCATTCCGTATTCCTGCCGAAGCGCCTGCGCCTTTTCTTCCAGCGCGCTTTCCTCCGAGGAGGACATGAGATCGGCGTTGTCAATGACGTATTGCTGCTCTGCGCCGACGCTCAGGAACAGGGAGGGGAGAAGCAGCAGGCACAGGATCAGGCAAATCAGTTTGTGTTTCATACTGTTTCCCTCCTTAAAGCATCAGAAGCTGCACCAGCGACGCAAGCAGCGCGACACCGGCGGTGACTCCGGCAAACCATGCGGCTGTCTTCTTGGGGCAGATGGGGAATGCGCCGGTCATTTTGCCGGTCTGGCCGTTCATGGCGAAGGTGTAGATTTTGTCCTTGTACTTCGTATTCAGAATCCACACGGGGAAGAAGACGTAGCGTGCCCTGTTGTGTTTGATGTTCAGCTGCCGGGAGGTGGGAACCACCGAGGAATAGCCGGTAAAGGTGCTTTGCAGCCGGTCGTCCATGGCGGCGTCTACCCGCTGACGAACCCGCGGTTCGCCGTTTTCCGAGGGAACGTCGTACTTGTCGGCGAGATAACCGGTCAGATACGCCATGTCGAAGGAAGTAAGCTGTTTGTAATCAAACGGCTCAATGGACTCCATGAAAGCGTCCTCCATTTTGGTGGAGCCGTCCATGGGAATGCCCACGAAATCCGCCGCCGCGTCCCGCTTCAGCAGGAAATGGTCGGTTTTGGTATATTCATATTTGGAATCCGACCATGTATGTATCCGTGTGGCCTTGTAGCTGCCGCTGAAATCCGCGGCGCAGTCATACAGCCAGAAGGGGACGTACATTCCGGTGATCTTCTCCAGCCGCTGTTCCGAGGTGAAGCCTCTGGGAAGAAGGGGCTTGCCCTTGCAAAGGCGGAGAAACGCGGCCTTGGCGTCCTCCTTGCCGGTTTTGAAGGGGATGACGCCGTCGGGTTTCAGACCGCCGCTGAGACGGGTGGGCATGATGGTGGGGTTTTCGCAGTAGGGGCAGAAGGAAGCGGCAGTATTCTCGTCGCAGAGAATTTCTCCGCCGCAGGAGGGACATTGAAAAGCGCGAAGGGTGCTTTCCTCATCCTCGCTGAATTGCTCCGTCTGTTCCTGCTCCCACTGAAATTCCTCGGCGTCCTGCGGTTTCTGACTTTCGTTGAAGGCACGGACGGTGTCGATGTCAAAGGTGTTGCCGCAGTATTCGCAGGTCAGCTTCTGAGCGTCCGACCCAAAGTGCAGACCGGCATTGCAGCATGGGCATTTGTATTCCAGAACGCGGGTTTGTTCCTCCATGGTTTTCTCCTCCAATCATTCTCTCAGATATTGTAGGGCGCAATCCACAAATACGGCCGCGCCTGTGGAAAGGACGCTCTCGTCGAACTTTACCTTTGGATGGTGCTGGGGGTAAACATAGCCCTTGGACGGCTCGCCCGCCGCCAGCGCCAGCATCAGGGACGGGACTTCATGACTGACGTAGGCAAAATCCTCCGAGCCGCCGCCCCGGGCAGGCTTCCCGCCGCTGAGTTCTGCCGTGGTGAACGCGCGGTTTGCGCCCAGCAGGTCTTTGAGATACCCCGTGACTTTTTCCGAAAGGTCTTTGTCGTTGACAAGGGTGGGGCATCCGCTGCCGAAGCTGACCTCGGCACTGGCGCGGAATGCTTCCGCAATGCTTTGCGCGATGGCGGTCATGCGCTCTTTCAGATAAGCGCGGGTTTTCTCATCATAGGTGCGGATGGTGCCGCCCATGGTCGCCGTGTCAGGGATAACGTTCCCGGCCTCTCCCGCGTGGAAGGTGCCGATGGTCAGGACTGCCTCGTCAGACGCGGACAGCTCCCGGGCGTGTATCTCCTGAAGGGCAATGAGTATATGTGCCGCCGCCGTCAGGGGGTCAATGCCGTTCTGGGGTGCGGAGCCGTGACAGCCCTTGCCATGCACTCGGATGGTAAAATAGTCCGCCGCAGGGGCGCTGACGCCGGGGGCGGAGACCACCACCGTCCCGGCCGGAAGCGGCATTCCCGCCGCAACGTGAATCATCAGGGCTGCGTCGGGTCTGGGATTTTCCAGCACGCCGGAGGCAATCATGTCCTTGCTGCCCTCGAAAATTTCCTCCGCAGGCTGGAACATGAGCTTGACCGTACCGCCCAGTTCCGATTCGTGGGCTTTCAGGATTTTCGCCGCGCCCAGCAGCATGGCGGTGTGCATATCGTGGCCGCAGGCGTGCATCCGCCCGTTTTTGCAGGCGAAATCCACGTCGGCTTCCTCGGCAATGGGCAGGGCGTCCATATCCGCCCGAAGCAGCAGAACTTTCCCTCCGGGCTTGCCGACGGTGGTGACAAGGCCCGCTTTTCCACATTCCTGAACGGTATACCCCATCTCCGTAAGTGTGGATTTTACATAAGGCTTCGTTTCCGTCAGGTCAAATCCGGTTTCCGCGTGGGTGTGAAGCCACAGACGATGGGCTTTGATCTCCTCCTGAAGCGCCGACGCTTCCTGCAAAATCTGTTCCTTCGTCATATAAATCAGCCCCTTTCATCTTTAGTATGCCTCGCTACAGAGAAAAGTCCTCATTGTCGTACTTGGAAAAATCCACGGCCTTGGGCTTGGGCGGGATGCGCTTGCAGGGGTCATATTTGAATTTGCGGCACTGGTCGTCCACCGTTTTCAGTCCCTTTTTGGCGCACAGGATCTGCCCGCCGCCCAGACGGGCGCCGTTTGCGCAGTAGGCGCAGGAACGTTCTATTTTCTTGCGAAACAGCATGGCGGCATCCTCCCAACAATCGTTCTTGTATTATACACCAAATACTCTGGAAAAGCTACCCCTTTTTTGAAGCTTTATCACCAGCGCCCCGACGGACAGCACCCCGAAGGGAAGCCAGATGCCGTATGCTATCAGCGCGGCAAGGGCGAGAGAAAAAAGCGTTTGCAGCAGCTTCCCCCAAAAGTACGGTTTTAAAGAAAGTCCTGCCGTGACGGACACGGTCTGCATGGTGACGCACAGGCCGCCGAAGGCCAGTATCCCCGAACAGATGCAGAACCGGGCGGAAACGTCCGTGACGGCCAGCAGCTCACAGCAGCCGTTGGAAAGCTCCAGAATCCCCGTGACCGCGACCTGTACTGCCGCTGGGAGAATCCAGAAAATCCACCGTTTCAGAAATGCCAGCAGAACCCGGAAAAGCACTACCCAGCCGCATACCGTTGCCATGACCGTAATCGCGGTGTTCAGGGCGGAAGCGGGGGAGTGGGGACTTGTCTTCGTCAGCCTGACGGGGGCGGCGGGTTTCCCCGGAATTAGCAGCGCCGCAAACAATGCGCCCACGATGTGGATGCCCCACAGCGCCCACGCCATCCACCGGCGGGGGAACATGGCCGCCGCCATGCCGAACAGGAACGCAGGCCCCGCGTTGCTGCAAAAAGAAAGCAGCCGTTCCGCCTCCGGTTTTGTCAGCTGCCCGCTGCGGAATGCGGCGGCGACGTTCTGCGCCCCCACGGGATACCCGCCCAGAAACGCCGGAATCAGCAGGGATTCCGCCCCATCCGGCATTCCGAACAGCCGCCCCAAAGGCCGCAGAACCGCCAAAGAGCTGCCAAGCAGGGAGCTTGTCAGCAGAATGGACAGTACAAAAAAGGGAAACAGCGAGGGGATAACCGTCCGCAGGCACAGCTCGATGCCCTGACGCGCCCCATCGATCGCCGTTCTTCCATCCAAAATCAGCGCCAGCATCCCAAAACTCACACAAATTCCTGTCCAGAAATTTCTCCGTTTCACCAGACCTCACCTCGGAAGAATCTATGCAAATCGGCCGCTGTCCATTCATATGCTTTTCCCAAGGGGGCTGGTTTCATGGGGAAGGGACGAATGATTTTGCAGCGGCTGGCGGATGGGGCTGACCTTTCCGCAGAGCCGCTGCCGGGGCAGCCCATTGTGGAGATCGCCGGCGACCGCCGGGTGCTGATCGAAAACCACTTCGGCGTCAAGGAATACAGCCGGGAGAAAATCGGAGTCAAGGTGAAATACGGTCTGGTCTGTGTCTGCGGCTGTGATCTGGAACTGATCCGCATGACGAAGGAGCAGCTGATCATTTCCGGCAGAATCGACGCGGTAACGCTGATCCGGAGGGGGTAACATGGATATCTGGAAGTCTCTGGACGGGATGGTGGAGGCGGAGCTGACCAGCGCGGAACCGGGCGCGGCGCTGGAAGCAGCCAATGCCCGGGGCATTCCGCTTTATGACGTGATACAGGTGGGCGACCTGACCGCCCGGTTTCGGGTACGCAGGCGGGATTACCGGACGCTGGAAGCCCTCAGCGAAAAGCGGGGAGAGACGCTGCGTCTGCGCCGCCGGATGGGCGCGTACTGGACGCTGAAACGGCTTCTGGCGCGGCCTATGCTTCTAGCCGGGCTGGCGGTGTTTCTGGCGGCGGCGATTTTCCTTCCCACCCGTATCTTTTTCGTGCGGGTGGAGGGCAATGTGACCACGCCCACCCGACTTATTCTGGACGCCGCGGGAGAAAGCGGCATCCGCTTCGGCGCTTCCCGGCGGGCGGTGCGGAGTGAGAAAATGAAAAACGCTCTGCTGTCGGCGCTTCCTCAGCTGCAATGGGCGGGGGTGAACACCTCCGGATGTGTGGCCACCGTTTCCGTGCGGGAGCGGACAGACCCGGAGGTGACGGAGCCGGATTCTGCGGTGAGCAGCATTGTGGCCTCCCGGGACGGCTTCATCGTCTCCGCCACGGTCACACGGGGCAATTTTTTGTGTCGCGTGGGGCAGTCGGTGAAGGCAGGGCAGGTTCTAATCTCCGGGTACACCGACTGCGGCATCTGCATTCAGGCGACCCGGGCAGAGGGGGAGATTTACGCCCAGACAAGCCGCGATTTTGCCGTCGTGACCCCCGCTGAGTGGACGGTTCGGGGGGAGCAGACCGCTGTCAGGCGAAAATACAGCCTCATCCTCGGAAAAAAACGTATAAATTTATGGAAAGACAGTGGAATTTTGCAGGGCAGTTGTGATAGAATGGATAGGCGATATGAACTGACCCTGCCGGGCGGCTTTCGTTTGCCGGTCACGCTGTGCGTAGAGGAATATACTTTCTACGATGGGGAAATGATGACTCTGGAGCCGGACGCGGCGGAAGCGGCGCTTTCCAAATTCGCTCAGAGCGCCCTGACCCAGCAGATGGTGGCCGGGCGGATTTTAAGCCGGGAGGAATCGATCACGCAGTCGGAGGATAAGTACCTGCTGGAAGGGACATACGCCTGCGTGGAAATGATTGGCCGGGTCCGCAGAGAACAGATTGGAGATACAAATGGGAAAAGTGGTTGAACGAATCGTCAACGCCGAGCGGGTGGAAGACCTGATCACGGTGTTTGGCTCTTTTGACGAAAATATCAAACGAATCGAGGAAGCCCTGAACGTCCGGGTGGTGAACCGGGGGACAGATCTCCGGGTCTCCGGGGACGAGGAAATGGCGGATAAGGCCGTGCGCACGCTGGAGGGGCTGCTGTCTCTGGCCGCCAAGGGCGAGACCATCGACGAGCAGCGGGTGCGTTACCTTATTACGCTGGTCAACGAGGGCAACGACGCCCAAGTGGCGCAGATGGCGAAGGATGTGGTGTGCATCACCGCCAAGGGAAAACCCATCAAGGCCAAGACCGTAGGTCAGCAGAACTACATGAAGGCCATCATGAAGAATACCATCACCATCGGCGTCGGCCCCGCGGGTACCGGCAAGACCTATCTGGCGGTCGCCGCCGCCGTGGCTGCCTTCCGGGAGCGCACGGTGAACCGCATTATCCTCACCCGCCCGGCGGTGGAAGCGGGGGAGCGGCTGGGCTTCCTGCCCGGCGACTTGCAGAACAAGGTAGACCCCTATCTGCGGCCGCTGTATGACGCGCTGTACGATATGCTGGGGGCGGAGACCTTCCAGAAGTATCAGGAGCGCGGCTCCATCGAGGTCGCGCCGCTGGCCTATATGCGCGGCCGCACCCTGGACGACAGCTTCATCATTCTGGACGAAGCCCAGAACACCACCCGGGAGCAGATGAAAATGTTCCTGACCCGCCTTGGCTTCGGCTCGAAAATCGTCATTACCGGCGACGTGACCCAGATTGATCTGCCCGACGACAAGGTATCCGGCCTGAAGGACGCCGTCCGGGTGCTGGACGGCGTGAAGGACATCGCCATCTGCCGCCTGACCGCCGCGGACGTGGTGCGCCACGCCCTGGTGCAGGAGATCATCAGCGCCTACGAGCGCTCCGCTCAGAAAAAGGAAGTCAAAAAACCGACCCGTCAGATTCAGGGCCGTTACCATCAGAGGAAGAATTGACATGAGACATAAAATCAACATCGTATTTGAGCAGCTGAGCCTGCAAAAATTTGCCATCAAAAGCATCATCCGCACCTGCATCAACGCGGTTCTGGACGCAGAGGGCATCAATGTCCCCTGCGAGATCAACGTCCTTGTGACGGATGACGCAGGCATTCAGGTGGTCAACCGGGAGAGCCGCCACATGGACAAGCCTACGGACGTGCTGAGCTTCCCCATGTTCCAGCTCATCGCCGGGGAACCGCCCACGGACTGGACGGACTTTCAGGATCCGGAGACCGCGCTGGTGCCGCTGGGGGATATGTGCATTTCTCTGGAACGGGCGATCGCGCAGGCCAAAGAGTTCGGCCATTCCACCCGCCGGGAGGTGGGGTATCTCACCATCCACTCCATGCTCCATCTGCTGGGCTATGACCATCTGGACGAGGGCGAGGAAAAGAAGAAAATGCGCGGAAGAGAGGAAGCCATTGCCGCGTCCATCCCCAACATGAGCCGGGATTGAGGAGACTGGAAAATGAAAACGAAATCCGCTATGATCACCATTGCCGGGCGCCCCAACGTGGGCAAGTCCACCCTGACCAATTATCTGGTGGGCGAGAAAATCGCCATCGTATCCAACAAGCCCCAGACCACCCGCAACCGCATCTGCGGCATCGTGACGAGGGGCGACACTCAGTTCGTGTTCGTGGACACCCCCGGCTACCACCGGGCGAGAACGAAGCTGGGCGATTACATGGTAAATGTCGCGAGAGAATCCATTTCCGACGTGGATTTGACCATCCTCGTGGTGGAGCCGATCGCGTCCATCGGGCCACAGGAGGAAGGGCTGATCGACAAGATCAAGAGCAGCCATTGCCCTGCCATTCTTGCCATCAACAAAATCGACACCGTGGAAAAGGACGCCCTTCTGGAGGTCATTGCCGTCTATTCTCAGGCGGCGGCCTTTGACGCCATCATCCCCATTTCCGCCAAAACCGGCGACGGAGTGGAGGATCTGCTGGAAACCTGCGGCAAATACGCCGAAGAAAGCCCCTTCCTGTTCCCGGAGGACGTGACCACCGACCAGCCTGAGCGGCAGGTGATGGCGGAGATCATCCGGGAAAAGCTGCTGTGGTGCCTTGACCGGGAGGTTCCCCACGGAACCGCCGTGGAGATTACAAAATTCTCCGAGCGGGACAGCGGCATCATTGACATTGACGCCACCATTTACTGCGAAAAGGCCAGCCACAAGGGCATCATCATCGGCAAAAACGGCGCCATGCTGAAAAAGATATCCTCCATGGCACGGGCTGACTGCGAAAAATTCATGGGAACGAAGGTGTTCCTGACCACCTGGGTCAAGGTGAAGGAAAACTGGCGCGACAGTGATTTTCTTGTGCGCAATTTCGGCTACAGCGAATAATTTCCAGTGGTATTTTCCTGAAGTATGGCAAACCCTACTTTCAGGAGGGATGTCTATGAACGCTTTGGATTACTGGCAGCTGTTTCTCGAGACCGGCGCACCGGAAATGTATCTCATGTACTGCAAGCACAAATCGGAGGAAACCCATGTATTTGACGATTCAGGGCATCGTCCTGAGAGTTACGGACTACAATGACAAGGACGCCTTGCTGACCATGCTGACCCGCCGCCATGGCAGACTGACCGTGAAGGCGCGGGGACTGCGGCGGAAAAACAGTCCGCTCATCGCCCCGTGCCAGCTGCTTGCCTACGGGGAATTCACGCTGTTTGAATACCGGGGACAGTACACCATCAACGAAGCCCAGTCCATCGAGCTGTTTACGCCCCTGCGCCGGGATTTGACCAAGCTGTCTCTGGGTACGTATTTTGCACAGGTTTCGGAGGTCCTTTCTCAGGAGGATATGCCGAACCCGGAGCTGCAATCGCTGCTGCTCAACTGCCTGTACGCCCTTTCCAGGCTCGACCTTCCGGAAAGTCAGGTCAAGGCCGTGTTCGAGCTGCGCGCCGCCTGCCTGTCCGGCTATACCCCCGACCTCACCGGCTGCCATGTCTGCGGCAGCCAGACGCCGGAGCGGTTCGACCTGTCGGCGGGTATGCTGGAATGCCGGAACTGCCGAAGCCCTGAGTCGAACGGCATCCGGATGCCGGTGCCGCCATCCGTGCTGGAGGCCATGCGCTACATCTGCTATTGCGACAGCAAAAAGCTGTTTTCCTTTCAGGCGGGGGAGGATACCTTACAGCAGCTTTCCGAGGTGACGGAGGCATACCTCGCCACCCAGCTGGAACGGGGCTTTTCTACCCTTGATTTTTATAAATCGTTACTTATATAGGAGAAAACCATGTCAGAATTATACGAAAAATCTCTGCGAAAACTGGAACTCGATCAGGTTTTGCAGCTTCTTGCCGAATGTGCCGGCAGCGAGGGCGGCAAGGAAGCCTGCCTGTCGCTGCAGCCTTCTTCCGACTTGGAGGAAGTGGAGCTGATGCTGAATCAGACCACCGCGGCCTCCGACCTGTGTACCCGGAAGGGCAACCCCGTTTTCGGGGACGTGACCGACTGTTCCGCGTCTCTGGAGCGGGCAGACCGGGGCGGCAGCTTGCAGCCTGTGGAGCTGCTGCGCATTGCGGGCATTCTCCGCTGCGCCCGGAATATCAAGGGCTACGTCGCCGAGGATGACAAGGCGACGGTGCTGGATGCCCTGTTTCAGGCGCTCAGCCCTAACAAATATTTAGAGGACAAAATTTTCGGCGCGATTCTTTCTGAGGAAGAAATCGCGGACAACGCCTCCCCGGAGCTGTCCGACATCCGCCGCCATATGCGCATTCAGGCGGGGAAGATCCGGGACAGCCTGCAAAAAGTCATTTCCTCCCCGGCCTATTCCAAATTCCTGCGGGAGCCGATCATCACCATCCGTCAGGGGCGGTACGTGGTTCCTGTGAAAAGCGAGTGCAAAAACGACGTGCCCGGACTGGTGCATGACGTGTCCGCCACGGGTTCTACATACTTTGTGGAGCCAATGTCCGCCGTCAACGCCAACAACGCCCTGCGGGAGCTGGAATTAAAGGAAAAGAAGGAAATCGAGCGGATTCTGGCGGAGCTGTCCAGCGAGGCCGCTGGCTACCGGGAAGCCATTGACCTGAATTACCGGATGCTGGTGCAGTTGGACGTGATCTTTGCCAAGGCCAAGCTTGCCTACCGGATGCGCGCATGGGCGCCCATTATGAACGATCAGGGCAGGGTGGAGCTGCGTAACGCGCGGCATCCGCTCATCGACCCCAAAACCGTGGTGCCGATCTCTCTGCGGCTGGGTACGGATTTCGATACCATGATCATCACCGGCCCCAACACCGGCGGCAAAACCGTCACGTTGAAAACCGTGGGTCTGCTGACACTGATGGCGGAGTGCGGCCTGCATGTCCCCGCCGGGGACGGAAGCGTGCTGTCAACCTTCGACGCCATTCTCGCCGACATCGGCGACGAGCAGTCCATCGCCCAGAGCCTGTCCACCTTTTCCAGCCACATGCGCACCATTGTGGACGTGGTCGCCCAGTGCGACGACCGGACGCTGGTGCTATTCGACGAGTTGGGCGCGGGCACCGACCCGGCGGAGGGCGCGGCGCTGGCTACCGCCATCATCGAATTCTGTCGGAAGCTGGGCAGCCGGGTGGTTGCGACGACCCATTACGCCGAATTGAAGCTCTACGCCATGCGCACGAAGGGCGTCATCAACGCCTCCTGCGAGTTCGACGTGGAGACCCTTCGACCCACCTACAAGCTGCTCATCGGCATTCCCGGCAAGTCCAATGCCTTTGCCATTTCCCGGAAGCTGGGACTTTCAGAGGAAATTCTGAAGGAAGCCGACGACCTTGTGGACAAGTCCGACAAGGACTTTGAGGACGTGCTGTCCCAGCTGGAGCAGCAGCGCCAGGAGATGGAGGACGCCAAAGCCGAGATGGAGCGCCTCCGGGCTGAGACGCTGCAGCAGAAGCAGAAGTCCGATGAATACTACGCGCAGATCCGCCAGGAGCGGGAAAAGGCAGTCGAAATGGCCCGGGCCGAGGCCAACCAGATCATCGAAGACGCCCGGGCGACGGCGAACAAGGTCCAGGAGGAGCTGCGCCAGATGCGCAAGCAGCTGCAAAAGGGCGCGGATCTTTCTGGGTACAACGCCAAGCAGTCCGAGCTGCGCCGGGCGCTGAACGAAGCGCAGGACAAGCTGGCGGAAAAGCGCAAAGCCGCCCCCCGCCCGGCAGCGACGCGCGCCATCCGTGTGGGCGATGTCGTCGAGCTCCTCAAGCTGGGGACCCGGGCGACGGTTCTCGCCTGCAACAAGGACGGCAGCTACCGTCTGCAGGCCGGCATCCTGCAGCTGAACGCCAAGCCCAGCGAGGTCTATTTGTTAGAGCAGGCCCCCAAGCCGGTGGCAAAAACGCACCCCAAGCCCAGCGGCCAGACGCTGCATACCCAGGCCGCCCCGGCGGAGCTGGACCTGCGGGGGATGGACAGCATCGAAGCCATCAGCGTCCTGGACCAATACCTGGACCTGGCCCTGCGGACGAAGCGCTCCCCAGTGCGCATCATTCACGGCAAGGGCACCGGCGCGCTGCGGGCCGCCGTTCAGAGCGAACTGCGGCGGAAGAAATTTGTGCGCAGCTTCCGCCTGGGCGTCTACGGCGAAGGCGAGAGCGGCGTGACCATCGCAGAATTGGATATTTCCTGAAAAATCAGACGGTTTTGCTAGGTAATTGCTTGATAATTCCAAAAACCGTGCTATAATGATTGCAAAGAAACGCAGGCAGCCCTGCCGGACCGGCGGGGCTGTGTGAATTCTCGTGAAATTTATCTGAGAAGGTGTAGAGTATGACACGCATTGACATTTTTTCCGGTTTCCTCGGCGCAGGGAAGACGACCCTGGTCAAAAAGCTCATCAAAGAAGCCTATCACGGCGAAAAGCTTGTCCTCATTGAGAATGAGTTTGGCGATATCGGTATCGACGGCGCGTTTTTGCAGGAGTCCGGCATTCAGATTTCGGAGATCAACTCCGGCTGCATCTGCTGCTCCCTGGTGGGCGACTTTGGCCGCGCGCTGCAGCAGGTCATCCGGGAATTTAGCCCCGAGCGCATCCTGATCGAGCCCTCCGGCGTCGGCAAGCTCAGCGACGTCATCGCCGCCGTCAAGAAGGAGACATCGGAGACGGTTCAGCTGGGCTCCTTTACCACAGTCGTCGACGCCACCAGCTGCGATATCTACATGAGCAGCTTCGGCGAATTCTATGAAAACCAGATCGACACGGCATCCTGCATCGTCCTGAGCCGGACGGATGAGATGACGGACGAAGAGATCCACGACGTCGTCGCGATGCTCCGCAGCCACAACGACTCGGCCACCATCATCACCACCCCGTGGGACAAGCTGACGGGCGTCCAGATGCAGGAGGCCATCGAGCAGACCCAGACCCTGGCCCTGGAGCTGGCCGCGCTGCAGCACGAGGAGGCCCATCACCACCATCATCACCATGAGCACGAGCATGCGCACGAGCATCATCACGACCACGATCACGAGGATCATAACGAGGCGTGCGGCTGCCATCACGATCATGACCACGACCATGATGACGACTGCGGCTGCCA
>OLPR01001269.1_pt1 | contig 21019 bp, 25 predicted proteins | sample 1672761 | NCBI WGS metagenome assembly OLPR01 (sample SAMEA3136721, study PRJEB25190) | human gut metagenome | biome: human gut; feature: human-associated habitat; material: faeces | place: Austria | collected 2013 | reverse complement strand
GACACGGCGAGCCTTGACTTCAAGTACGGGCATGACGTTTTCAAGTGCTTCGGTGAAGGCTTCAAGAGGATTGAGACCCGTCTTTTCCTCGATGATCTTGAAAGAATCGTAAACGATCTTCTGGGCAACGCCCTTCTTGCCGTCGAGCATGATGTTGTTGATGAGCTTGGTTACAAGCTTCGAATTGTAAAGCGGATCCGGTAAAACGTCTCTCTTTGCAATCTGACCTCTTCTAGACACTGAAATTCCCTCCTTCATTAAAAAATATGAGATCATTGGTACTCGAAATAAAATTCCGTAAATGCCTATCGGTCAGCCGTATATAAACAAATCATATTACAGCGTCAGTGATAGGAAAAAGGATTCGAGCGGCGCTTATTTCTTTGCGCGCTTTGCTCCGTACTTGGAGCGGGACTGGTTGCGTCCGCTTACGCCCTGCGTATCGAGGGTGCCGCGGATGATGTGGTAACGTACACCGGGGAGATCGCGTACACGTCCGCCGCGGATGAGCACGACAGAGTGTTCCTGCAGATTGTGTCCGATACCGGGGATATAGGTCCATGCCTCCATACCGTTCGTCATACGAACACGGGCTACCTTACGGAGAGCGGAGTTCGGCTTCTTCGGCGTGGTGGTGGAAACCTTGGTGCAGACACCGCGTTTCTGAGGTGCGCTCAGAGCGATCGGCTTGTTCTTGATGGTGTTGAAGCCGGTCTGCATTGCGGGAGTCTTGGACTTGTAAGTCTTCTTCTGACGTCCCTGTTTCACAAGCTGGTTAAAGGTCGGCATTGTCTTCCTCCTTCTTGAAAGATTTGTTTATATACGACCGCGGACGAGAGATGCCCGCGAGAGGTATCATAAAAAGGATACGCAGGTATTTTTGCCGCGCGAAAGCGCAAAGATACAAATACCCTTATAAAAGCGTATATCACATTATAACACCGCCGTCTGCGCTTGTCAAGTTATTTTTCCGTTTTTTGCGAAATAGCCGGATTTGCGCACCGAAAGCGCCGGGATGGGCTTTTTCGACTGTGCGCGGCAACGGAGATTTTACATATTTATATATCCGGCTTATATATCCGGCGCACGGAGCACCGCCGCATATCGGAGCGAGGGCGCAGGAGCTGGGATGCATAAATCCGGCATTCTGCCGCAGAAGAAAAATTCCCCTTGACACGGGGAGGGAGGTATGGTATACTTGATACGGTAAAAAATTCAGACTTGCTCGGATAGGAGGGGTTGACATGAAACGCATAATTTTGTCGGATGTCATACGGCTCTCCAAATCAGACGGTGTTCTGAGGTAAAGTCTTAAAGAACGTACACATCCGGAACCGGGTGTGTTTTTTATTTTAAACGGCGTCCCCGGCGGGGCGCCTTTTATTTTTCTCCCGATATTGTGCGGCAGAGCCGATGACCTACCGAAAAACGGACTGTGCCGCAAAGCCGGAATTTCCGGCGTGCTGCCCGGTGAAAGCGGAGCGCGCGGCGATGCCCGGAAAACGAAAGGGGGATTTTGTGTCTGCACGCTTTGCCGCACGGGCAAAGCCGAACAAACGAAAAACTTGACTTTAAAAAACAAAAGGGGGAATGCTTTTGAAGAGACTTGCATATTTTCTCAGAAACATGGATCAGGATACACATACATATCCGGAAATGTACGATGCCGAACTTTTTGTCGTTGATCCCGAACGATTGACGGCTGCGCCCGATAAATGCTTTGACCCGATATATTATAATGAAGATATCGGATTCAAAATCACGGGAACACACAAATTGGCGCAGGATAAGCCGACGGTTACGATCAATATCCCGATTGAAATGCTGAGCATGGAAGAGGATACGCTGCAATCATATACTTCCGCGGCGGCAGCCGATCACTGCCTGCGGAAATTTGCCCCGTATATCGACGGGCTTAACGCCGAGCTTTATAACCGAAGCCGTCCCGACAGCGAAAACGGGAAATATTATCTTTACCGCCCGGGCGGCGAGGTGCTTTACCGCAACACCGCATACTTTGCGCCGTGTCCGCAGCGGGATTACGATTATCTGAGCAAAAACAAAGTTATTCTTTTGGATGACGGGATAACGCGCCTTCCGAAAATGTGTCTGTGCATACGGATGCTGGTACAGCTCCCGAAACGCAAGATCCGCAAGACGCTTCGGATGCTTTGCCGTGATCTTCCGGATGCAGTAGACAGATTCATCACGGAGTTTGATCCGACGTCCTTTGAGGAAGCTCTGAAGCTCGCCGAAAAACAAAATGCTGTCCGCAGTTGGCTGAAAAACAGCGATTACTGCGCGTTTATCGCCAACGGAAGTATTCTGCCGAGAGCGAAGGGGACCGATCTCCCGATGACCGACGCCATACCGTTCAGATCGACGCCGGACGACGAGATTGAGGTCTGCGGCGTGCGCGGAATGGGGATCAGAAAAGGCGTGACGGTCATTACCGGCGGCGGATATTCGGGAAAGTCCACCGTGCTTGATGCGATCTCAGCCGGAATTTACGATCATGCTGCCGGAGACGGGCGCGAGCTCTGCATAGCCGACGGCAGCGCCGTTACCGTATCCGCCGAGGACGGAAGAAGCGTAAAGCACGTCAACATCGCTCCGTTTATAAAGTGGCTTCCCGGCGGAGATACGTCCGATTTCTCGACGGATCACGCCTCCGGCTCGACTTCACAGGCGGCGAACATTATGGAGGCGGTTGACTGCGGTGCGAAGCTTCTCCTGATCGACGAGGACAGAAGCGCAACTAACTTCATGATCCGCGACCGCATGATGAAGGAGCTTATAAAGAAGGAACCGATCACGCCGTTTACCGACCGTGCGGGCGAGCTTTACAAAACGCAGGGAGTATCGACGATCCTTGTTATCGGCGGAAGCGGAGAATATCTTTACGTTGCCGATAAAGTTTACATGATGGACGATTATCTGATACACGATGTGACGGAGGAATCAAAAAGAATCTGCCGCAATCACGGAATAACGCAGGATCAGCCTCCCGAAGCGGAATGGACTCAGCAGAGAAAACTTTATTCCGATCATTTTTCCTCTTATCCCGAGGGGAGCGGAAGCGAGAAACTTGAAGTATCCGACATGGGTATTATCACGATCGGGGATGAGAAGATCGACGTTCGCGGACTGCACGACATCATAACGTCAGCGCAGCTTGATGCGCTCGGATTTATGCTGAGGTATCTTGAAATATCAAATAAAAATCACGAGGTCGATCTTCCCGGCGAGATCGATAAGCTGTATCGGAAGATCATGGATACGGGTATGGACAGCGAAGGGCTTGATACAGTTTGGTCGTCTTATTTCACGAACTGCGAACGCTTTCTCGATCTTCCGCGCAAGCAGGAGCTGTTTGCGGTGATAAACCGTATGCGAAAAGTCATGATCGTAAAATGCATGCATAAAAATTCATGATTTATCCTGAATATTCATTTCGTCGAAACAGCGCCCGCCTTTGTCCGATGAACGGATGCCGCTTTGATGCCCCAAAGGGCAAATATTGCCGAAAGTCACCTAAATATACAGGCTGCGTTAAAAAATTAGGCTTTTATTCGCAAAATTTCATGTAATATGACAACGGCGGAAACAAAAAAATCTGTTGACAATTCGTCTTTGAAAGTGTATTATTGTATCTTAATTCATGGAGGATGTAGATGATGAAGAAAATACTTTCACTTGCAACGGCGGCTCTGCTTCTTGCCGGATCCCTCATATCCTGCGGCGGCAAAACAGGCGGTTCTTCCGACACCATCAAGATCGGCGGAGTGGGTCCTACAACCGGCGGTGCTGCCTCCTACGGAACATCCGTAAAGAACGGCGCGTCTCTTGCGGTTAAGGAGATAAACGACGCCGGCGGCGTGAACGGACTGAAGCTTGAGCTTTCCTTCGAGGACGACGAAAACGATCCCGAGAAGGCTGTCAATGCTTACAATAAACTGAAGGACAGCGGAATGCAGATTCTCATGGGAACTGTTACCTCCACCCCCTGCAAGGCGGTCAAGGACAACGCTCATGACGACAACATGTTCCTGCTCACTCCCTCGGGTTCAGCCGTTGAGTGCACGAAATACGATAACGCATTCCGTATATGCTTCAACGATCCCGATCAGGGAACCGCATCCGCGCGTTATATAAAGGAAAATTCTCTTGCTGCCAAGGTCGCTGCCGTTTACGACAGCTCCGACGTATACTCGAGCGGTATTTACGAGAAGTTTGCGGCAGAGTGCAAGGCTGAGGGCATCGAGGTTGTCGAGAGCCAGGCATTCACCTCCGACAACAAGTCCGACTTCTCAGTTGCGCTTCAGAAGATAAAGGACAGCGGCGCCGAGCTTGTATTCCTTCCTATTTATTATCAGGAGGCTGCGCTTATACTTAAGCAGGCGGATACCGCAGGTCTCGATGTCAAGTTCTTCGGCTGCGACGGACTCGACGGAGTTATCTCCCAGCTCAAGGACGACGCTGCTCTTGCAAACGGCGTAATGCTTCTTACTCCTTTTGCCGCAGATGCAAAGGACGACAAGACCGTCAAGTTCACCGCGGCATACAAGGCTGCTTACAACGACGAGACACCCGATCAGTTTGCGGCTGACGGATACGACGCTGTATACACCATCAAGGCTGCGCTTGAAAAGGCAAATGTCACCGATGCGAATATCTCCGCATCCGACCTCTGCGACAAGCTCAAGGCTGTCATGACCGAAATCACCGTTGACGGAGTTACCGGAAGCATGACGTGGAACGCCGAAGGCGAGCCCACCAAGGAGCCGAAGGCTATGTACATTCAGGACGGCGCTTACAAGGCGATGGACTGAGCCGACATAACCGGACGTGATCTGAAATGAATAAATCCCCGGCGTTGCCTTCGTAAGTGAAGGCTTTCGCCGGGGATTTTTCGTCGTCGTACCTTCTTTAACGGCTCTGCCCGAAGCATCCGGGAATGTCCTCTTTGAGAAAGTCGGAGCGCGCTATGTACGGCGCTTCAATACGGTATCCTTTGCTTTTCATTATGCGTAATTTGAAGTCGAGAAGCTCGGCGGGAAGTACGGCGTGACCGAGTTCGTGAGTGATAAGTTTGCTGTGATCCGCTTGCCTTGACATTCCCGCGGGAATCGAGTATACTTTAGGTGATAGTATTTGCAATTGATAAAGGAAGCATTCCTGATGGTTCTGACAGAATGAGAGGAATTGCAAAGGACAGCGTTAAAAATTTCAAAAATAAATTGTCGGAAATAGGTCTTGGAGTAAGATAATTGATTTTTTCATGTTTCTTTTCGGTTGGATCAATGATTGCCGGATTCTTGGACTTTATTTATGGAAGTTTTGACGGAAGGTGCAGGTTATGGTAAAGGGACCGAGATTATATTTGTTGTATTGCATAATATGCTTTTTGCTATTTTTCATCAGTTATTATAAAATAGTAATTTGTCATACCAGAGAAGAATGGTGGTTTATTTTTGTGCCACTAATAGCCGGAATCATTTTTTTAATTATTTTCATCAAAAAAATGTTCGAAAACAAATGAAGTAAGTTTTTTGTGAAAGCAGGTCGGATTTCACATTATAAAGACATAAAGCGCGGCAGGCTATCGTTAGTTTTTTGAAGAACGCCGGCTTTGCTGTAATGAGTATTGTTTCACTTATAATTTTTATTCTGCAAGGTATTCCGATTCCGGCGTAAACGTTATGCGGCTGCGTCAGGACATTTTGCCTGCTGCAGCCGAAAATTTGAGCTTGTTATTATGTGAGGTGTTGTAATGTTAAAACTTGTATTGATCGGTTATGGTTCCGATGAAGAAACAGTGCGGTATGTCAGTGTGCTGCAAAACGAAATCTCCGACTTTATCAAGCAAAGTAATATGCATCTTTATAATCTGAAAAATCTATGGAAGGCGGAAGCCTTGCCGGATTTACTGAAAAGAAACTCGCGGCTGACATTTTCAAGTAAAAAAAGTACCTATTCGGATTATTGGGGTGTGGCAGGAGTTGAGGATTGTATGGAGCTATACCCGCGTTGGTTTTCATCATGCCCTCACGATGACACATACCAGCTGGCTTTGCAGTACAGTGTTTCCAATATGGCTTCTCTGATTAAAAAGTGGAGCACTTACAGGAAAGCTTCGGGAAACTCGGAACTGTATGACCTTGAAATATCGTACAATTATGAAAAAATGCCGGGAAACAAGAGCAAATGTACTGTTGAATTGTCCTTGAACAACAGCGATTTTTATCCGAAGCCTATTGAAATTTTTCAAAGTATATTGGTTAAATTGGACGCGCTTTCCGACGGAGTGCTGACATCGGCATATGTTACGGACGAGCCTGCCGTTCCCGGTGCGGCGCTGCCTCATTATTTTGATGATTACGAATTGCTTGAAAACAAAGTCTTGGATGTAGGGTATGCGTTTTATTTTTGCAGGCGAATCGGGGAACTCAATGACGTCAACGAAACGGGAGACTTGAAACAGTACAGCGTAAAGAAATTGAAAAACGGAACGTTATATGTATTTAACGGAGCCCCGGAAGATTACAATTACTGTTCGGCTTGTTCGGATATTCCGTTTTTGGGCAAAATCAAAATTCCGAGTTATCGTTTTCTCGATTGGCCGTCTCTGTGCCGAAAGAAAGAAGTGCCTTTCTCCTCCGATGGAATTGTTTCGGTTTGTTATCCTCAATTTCCCCCTTATACGAGAGACCCGGAGATTTTCTTTTCTTCCGGCTATACTTTGGATAAGTTAGAGAAAATGTATGCGGAACGCACTGTAAGCTGCTTTGCACGGTATAAGATAACAGATATACTTTCTTCTTTATGATGCACAGCTTGAATTAAGCACGGCGACGCGCAGTGGAAGGATCTGCTCACGTCATACGGCGGTCAGTCGATCTCCTACGACGCGCAGGGAAATCCCACCTCATACCTCGGTCATACGCTGACATGGGAAAAGGGACGGCAGCTTAAATCCTTTGATACTAACACTTACACCTACAATGCGAACGGAATTCGTACAAGTAAGACCGTAAATGAAGTATACCTACATGCTCGACGGAACGAAGGTTCTGAAAGAAGTATGGGGCAGCAACACGCTTATTCCTCTGTATGACAATGAGGATTCGGTTTGCGGAATCGTCTACAACGGTGAGCCTTACTACTTTGTAAAGAATCTGCAGGGCGATGTCATTGCGATTGTCGATGAGGATGTAGAGATTGTCGCAAAATATTCCTACGATGCGTGGGGTGTCTGTACTGTTGTAAGCGATACTTCCGAGTGCTCGATTGCAACGATAAATCCGTATCGTTACCGCGGATACTACTACGACAACGAAATCGGAATGTATTATTTGCAGAGTCGGTATTACAATCCGGTTGTAGGTAGGTTTATCAATGCGGATGATCCTGTAATTGGCGAAATTTCAAACGAAAAAACGTCGCACAACATTTTTACATATTGTGAGAATGAGCCTGTTCTTAATGCTGATTACCAAGGATTTTTCGTTATCAGAAGATGGATGGTTTCGGCAATAGCTGACTTTTTGCTTAGTTTACTTCCGGGTATTGGTTCTTTGTTTGCACCCGTAAAAAGTATTGCAAAGGCATACGGTAAAGCAGCACTTAAATCCAAACTTGCAGGTCCTTTAGGGTCTTTTGTGAAGTTTGTTGCCAGAAATGCTTCTAAGCTTCTTAATGGATTAAAAAACGGATTGAGTAAGTTATGGGGTGTGGGAAGGTGGATTGCAAACAAGATTCCCGTTGGAAAATTAACTTCCATGTTGGCAGGATTAACATCTTCAGTCGTGATTAATAAATTTCTTAACATCAAATGCTGATCGATCGAAACGATCTTTGGAAATCTTGGCACAGTTTCGAATACCGTACTCTGTATCGGGATTATGGGTGTGTATTTTCTGCTTGTTTTTAAATTCATGCTCAAACGCGGGTCAGACGGTGTCTGCAGAGAAATTCGAGCAGCAAGCCGCAGCCTACAGGGAAAGAATACGGAATGCAGATTCATCACTTGAAATACATGAATCTGCTCATATATGTCAGGACGGAGAGCATATTGCGGTGTATTCGGTATATTCACCGTCGGAGGCTTGTTTCGGGGTTACGTTAACTGTTATTTCTCCAAAGAAATCCAAGCTTCTTATAGAATTTACCGACGCCGATGACAATTGGAGCGAGAACAACATAAGTCTTTTCGCTTCGCTCATCGTTGAACTTACAAATTGTGAGATGACGTCTCTCGGGATTGAAACTGCGATTGAAAGTATGACGATATCGGATCATTATAGGTTTGACTCCGGTTCCTCTCTTTTTTGGGACGATTATCATTCAACGCTTTACTATACGGAAACCGAAGCGAATTGATAATGTGCCTTGAAAGATATTGATAATAAAAACATCCGCACCTCAGATGAGGTGCGGAGTTTTTATTTGACATTCCCGCGGGAATCGGGTATACTTGTAGGTGATGATTGATGTTTACGGAGCGCGGGGCAATCCGGATAATCTGTCTCGGACGTACATAGTGGCTTTCCGTTATCTATGGCTTAGTCATGGGAAGGAGGAAAAATGAAGAATCTCAAAGTGGAGACTTCACGCGATTTCGGCGACAGAAGTCCGTCAAAAAGCTTTTTCAGAGAGCTGTCCGGGCAGCTCACTCCGAAAATTGCGGATTTAATTGAGAGTGAGCACCTGCGTGAAAGTCTGCCGGAGTTAATTTGTATTTCTCTTGATTCTGCTTCATATACGGAATTCACAGAGTCGGACGGCTCGGAATTTCTGAATATGAGAATTTCCGCCTTTTCCGCGCCCTTAATAATATGTGATTTCATTGTTCGGTGGGAATCGGATAACGCAGATACGGTACATCCGTGGGATGATTTGAACGGCAGAACGGTGCGCTTTGATTTCTTTATCTCCGAGTACAATATAAAAAGACTCAATTGTACCGTGCGGCAGCTGTATCATCCCGTAATCGAAACCGAGCAAAGCGGACTTCCTTTTGACTATCAGATTTATTACGGCGGCGAGAGTCTGACAGTTGATTTCCGCTTGCCGACGGCGGATGACGAAACGGAAGAAATCCGCACTCTGACGAAGAATTTCACGGAAGCATGGAATGAGTCGCATGAACTCAAAATTCATGTGCTTGAGGTGAAAAAGATCTCGGGTTCGAAGGTACGGTGCGATGTTGATTTCGGCGGATGCGGTGTTGATGCGGTCGAGGCGATGATTTTCAGCTTTCGCTGCCGGGAGAATATTAAAAAAATCACATGTCGGTAAAGCCTTGAAGGGGAAAACTCGCAGAAAAGAGGAAAATGAACCGTGAAAACAGTTACATTTGCATCAAAAAAGAGCTTTCTCTGTTGTGTAAAGAAATATGCAGCGCCAAGCGTGGTTTTTATAATGACGATATTTATACAATCGAGCGGCATGGCGCAAAGGTTAAGGTAAAATGCTTTCCTGCGCGCAAAAACAAACGGGCAAGGAACAGAGAAGAAACATTAGTGATTTGTGCTATATATACTGCGATCCGTTCTGAGACCGCCTCGTGGAAAGCGGATGCGTATAATATCATTATTCCGCGGTCGGTAAAGCGAAGAAGGAAAGCACGGATGTTTATAAGGTGTGCGTGAATGAGCTCGAAGACAGGAAAATGACGGCGTTTTTTCGGAAATACGCAAAGCGGCTCACCGAGAAAACGGCGGATGCGGTTCTTAAATGCAGTTGGGCGGATCGTGTTGCCGAAGCGGTGCTTTTTGATCGTGACGGCGGAGTTTATAAAAGCCGCTTCGGCTTTCGGGTAAAGGCAGCTGTCATTATCGGTTTGCTTATACTATTGTTGTTGCTTCGATTGGCAATTCCGGGATATCATCCGAGTTTCAGATAAACAGTGTGCCGATCGATTCGGTAGTATAAGCCATTCGACGAGCTTCAGCTCTGCGCATCGTGATTGCCGCGCGCTTTATTTGCCGTATCGGCGTGATGGGACGGGAGTATATCCGGCGCTTCACCGAATTTGTTCAACTTCGAGAGGGATAACGGGAGGAGAAAACATGAAGTATTTTTGTGCTGCACTTATCGTGATCTTAGCTGCGCTTTGCTGTGCGGGAATTGTTACGGCTGTTTTTCCAAAAGCCGATCTTACCTTTGCCGACGAAGGGGAGGCGGTATTTCGGTACGGAGAGCGTGATGCAGTTCAGCCGATCTCGGCGGAGGATCTGTCGCGGATTTGCGATCTTCTTGACGGAAAAAGACTGTATTCCGATGATCCGTCCTGCGGATTTTCTGACGATGTTTCGGTCGTTATGAACGGAACGGAGCGTTTCTGCTTTGCGTGCGATTCCTGCCCCGTTGTATATTGGAAGAACAAAAACAAATTTATTAAGCTTTCGGAGAAGGAGAATGAAGAGCTGAAGGGCATTTTGGCGCTATACGGCTTTGAGTTTCCGTGCCTGTAGAACCGGATAAAGGCAATTCGGCGCAAGTATATGTTCGGGCTTCGTGAGATTTCTTCTGAATTTCATCGGAGCTAATATCCCGAAAATACAAAGGCAATTGCTTTCAGCCTATTTATTGAGGTTACAGAATTATGAAAAAAATAATCATCGGTGTTGTTTTGTGATTTCAATTTGAATATGGTGAACGAAGTGTTCAAACTCGATTTCGGTTCGGATGTGACGATTGTAGATCATTCCTTTTCGTCCCCTGAAACTTCTTCTTATTATGATGTCCCCGGTGAGATCGCGTTTAAAGTGATCGTTGAGTTTCCATCGGATAAAAAAGATGCATATTACAATATGATAAACGAGAAATATGCCGTGCTGACAAGTGAAGAAGAGTCTCCCGTTATTTTTGAAAGCATTTTTCCCGGTAGGTCTATCGTGCCGGACGCAATATTTGAAAGGTTTGATACTATAATAACAGAGAAGCGTTACGGGTTCATTCGAGAAGAAACTCGTCACCCGATTATGACTCTAATATGGATTGAAAACGGAGGAGAGTCGACCACTGTTTGCCTTTATACGGTAGGACATGATGAGGGCGGCAAGATCGTTTTTTCCGGTATACAGAACTGATACAAGATGCGCCTTTGTATTCGGGCATAGGGCAATGTGCTGCCGACCGCCGATCTCATGACGGATGCGCAAATATGTGAATAACGGAAAATCCCTTCGCATACCCGGTATGCGAAGGGATTTTGAATATAACAACTTTATTCTCCGGCTTTTTCTTCAGCGTTTTCGAGCTGTGCAATCGCTTCCTCGAGGAGTCCCGCGCGCTTGATCTTCTTTGAAGTGTTCTTCGGGAATTCTTCGCTGCGCACAAGGAATTTCTTGATCCGCTTGTACTGCTGAACCATGGAGTTTGCCTGCTTGACAGCCTCGGTAAGCTTTTCGCGGACAAGCTCTTCGGAATATCCGTCGGGATTTTCCTCGTCGAGTCTCTCCCTGTCGGGCAGGAGCATCGCAACGATATCGTAATCGCGTCCGGTCTCGTCCGGCACTCCGACCACGACGCTCTCGAGCACATACGGATTGCGCGAAAGATATGTTTCAAGCTCCTCGGGGAAGATGTTCTTTCCGTTGGCGGTGACGATGACGTTCTTTCTGCGTCCCGTGATGTGGAGGAAGCCGTCCTTGTCGATGAATCCGAGATCTCCGGTGTAGAGCCATCCGTCTACGATGACCTCGGCGGTAAGCTCGGGCGCTTTGTAGTATCCGAGCATGATATTTTCACCCTTGAAGCGGATGTCCCCGGTGCCGTCCTCGGCGGCATCGACGATTTCAAGAGTTGCGTTCGGTGTGGCAAGTCCGGCGGAGCTGTCGCAGTAGAACTTGTCGCGGTTGACGGCTGCGAGCGGCGCGCACTCGGTAAGACCGTATCCCTGAACCGCAAGAATACCGAAATCGCGCAGTCCCTTCAGTATGTCGGGATCGACCGCGGCACCGCCGGCGATCATCATTCTGAGCTTGCCGCCGAGGGTCTCGTGAATCTCGGAGAAAAGCTTCTTTCTGAGGTCGATACCGATCTTGCGGGATGCATTGGAGGCAGCGAGAGCCTTCTTGACCATCTTCTCCATGCCGTTCTTGCGGATGTTTGCCCATATCTTGTGGTACATGGTCTCAATGAGGAGCGGCACGCAGAGGATCATTGTCGGGTGAACCTCTTTCATGTTCTTCATGATGTAGCGCAGTCCCTCGCAGTAAGCGATCGTCGAACCGCGGTAGATCTGGCAGAGGAAGCCGCAGGTGCATTCGTATGCGTGGTGGAGCGGAAGAACCGAAAGGAAGGTGTCCTCGGGTCCGATATAGATCATCTGGCACATTTCGGTGAGGTTGAAGGTGATGTTGTGATGCGAAAGCATAACACCCTTCGACACGCCCGTCGTACCCGATGTGAATATGAGCGACGCCATTTCGTGCTTGTCTATCTCGAGGTCGAGATATGTGCGGTCTCCCGCGTTTATCTTTTCGCGTCCGGCGGCGCAAAGTCCGGCGAGCTCGTCAAAGCATATGAAGTCGAGGGGCTTCTCAATCTTCTTTATCTTGTCCTCGTATTTTGCGGAGTATATAACTGCGTCCGCTTCGGATATGTTTGCAATGTTTGCGATTTCCTCCGGCGGAATTTCCTTGTCTACCGGGATAACAACGCCGAGACCGCAGATAACGGTCATGTAGGCGAGCGCCCATGCGTAGCAGTTTTCACCCGTGACGATAACGCGCTTGCCGAGAAGTCCTCTCGCGCAAAGCTCGGTGCCGAGCCCTTCAACGTCGAGGAGATACTGATTGAAGGTGATCCCTTCGTAAACTCCGTCGCGCTTTTCGAGAAACGCGTTCTTCTCGGGCCATGTTGCGGCGCTTGTGTAGAGCATCTCCTTCAGATTCTCAATGGGGCGCACTTCGTAATTCTTATACTTTTTCATAACGAACAACCTTTCATGCAATATCCGTACCGCATTCCGGGATTTTGTCCGTTTCCGTCGTGCGGCAATGTTTATAAAATACAATCACGTTCACAGTTTAGCACAGTTTGCACAAAAATGCAATAACAAATAGAAAATCCGGGCGATTTTCTACATATAGTATATTCGGCGCGCTTTATATATTTACCCGAATACGCGTAAAACAAGCATGAGCACCGCATATTGCAGGATAATTATTGCCGGAATTCCGATCATGAATTTCGGTTTTTTCGTTTTGTGCCTGATAAGCAGCATCACGGCGAGCATTGCGGCGCTTCCGCCGAGCGCGGAAAGAAGGAGAAGCGTTTTTTCGGGCACGCGCCGCCGTCCCTTTATTTTGGAATTGTGCTTGTCGGCAATGCACACGACGGCGGATATAAGCGAGATCGCCGCAATGTACGATATCAGAATATAACGCAGGGTCTCGTTCATGTCATTCGCCGTACTTTCCGGATTCGTTCTGCGCCATTGCGTCGCACCGCTCGTTGTACGGATGACCGGCGTGACCCTTCACCCACACGAACGTGACATCGTGAAGGGCGAGGAGGCTCATGAGCTTTTCCCAAAGATCGGGATTCAAAACGGCTTTGCCGTCCGATTTCTTCCACCCCTTCTTTTTCCACGAATAAACCCAGCCCTTCGTGATCGCATCGGTAAGGTATTTCGAATCCGATGTCAGCGTCACGCGGCACGGCTCCTTAAGCGCGGAAAGCGCCTCTATCGCTGCGGTCAGCTCCATTCTGTTGTTTGTAGTCGCGGCTTCACCGCCGCATATCTCCATCTCGCGCCCGCCGTAGACGAGTACCGCACCCCATCCGCCGGGTCCGGGATTCCGTCGGCATGAGCCGTCAGTATATATTTCAACCTGTTTCATAAAGTTCTCCGTTCCGCCGCACGTCAGGCGGCAGCATCTCCGATTTTCCGGCGATTCCGAGCGTAAAGCAGCGTTTTTTGCCACTCGTCGGCACGAAAAGTTATATTTTACAAACGCCGAACATCCAAAGCCATATGACTGAAATGACAAAAAACGTACTTCCCGAACCGCCGTTTTATTTTATCACATTGTCTGATCGTTTTCAATAGCTCACGTCATTTTGATTTGCGGCATATACTTTATTGAAGCCGACGGGCTTTGAAAAGAAAATCCGAAACGCGCTCGGGCGTTTCGGACGCGGTTCGGCGAGGCGGCGCGAAAGACTGCGCAAGCCTTTGGGAGCCGCCGGAAAGATAAAGAAAGGTTTGATCTTAAATGGATTACAGAAACGATTGCAGAACTCCGCGCGACCGGATAGACGGCGATATGCGCCGCCGTATGACGTGCGGGTGCACGGCAGGCGGACGTTCGGACGGTATGTCGGGAAATACGGTAAGGCGTACACAGAACGCAAGGGATAACGGAGGGTGCAATATGCCGTCGCTGGCGATGGTATATTCGCCCTATCAGGAATTTACCGATCTCTATGAGGTTTCGGAGGCACTTGACGCGGGAACGATATTCCGTCAGCTCGATCTGCGCTTCTACGGAGAAAAATGCTGCAGGGGAGGCGGAAACAGATGAGAGGAAGAAAAAATGACGCTCTTCGCACGGTGTCGATGTATGGGCTCGCAATGTACGATGCGCTCCTGTATCTCGACGCTTACCCGTATAACGAGGAGGCGAAGAAATATTTCGCGGAGATGACGGAGAATGAAAGATGCGCCGTCGCCGAATACGAGAAAAACTACGGCCCGATCACCGCTTCGGCAAGCGTAGAAAATGAAGGATGGCAGTGGTCGGAGGGATCGTGGCCGTGGCAGAACTGTGAAGGAGGGATGTAATTATGTGGTCGTATGTAAAAAGGCTTGAATACCCCGTAAATATAAAAAATCCGAATCCTGCGGCGGCAAAAGTGATCCTCGATGCCCTCGGCGGTCCCGACGGTGAGCTCGGTGCGGCAAACCGCTACCTGAGCCAGCGCTTTACGATGCCGTACAATGAGGTCGTCGGAATTTTGACCGACATCGGCACCGAGGAACTCGGGCATGTGGAAATGGTATCCTCCATTATATATCAGCTTACACGCAATTTGTCGGTCGAAGAGATAAAGAAGGCGGGATTTGACGCATATTTCACTCAGCATACGACGGGAATATATCCTTGCTCACCGTCCGGGGAGCCGTTCAGCGCACTCGGCTTTGCGGTAAAGGGCGATGTCCTTGCCGATCTTAACGAGGATCTTGCAGCAGAGCAAAAGGCTCGTGTATGCTATGATAATCTGCTGCGTCAGATGGACGATCCCGATGTATGCGACACGCTCCGCTTCCTCAGAGAGCGCGAGCTTGTACACTATCAGCGCTTCGGTGATGCTCTCAGAATATCGCAGGACCGCATGGATTCAAGCAACTTCTACGGCTGGAACCCCGAATTCGACAGAGGACGCCGCGAAAGGTAATGCGGATTCTCGCGGTATGCGAAATCATTTACCGCAAGTACGGAATCAACCAACGGAAACAGCCCCGGCGGGGGCTGTTTCTCTGTTATGTAAGATGCGGCGTTTGTATTTAATAAGATGCGGAGACCGTATTTCCTAAGCCGCAGAATCCGTATTCCGCATGGCTCGGAACCAGTGTTTCGGCATTTGATTTTTTGTAATTTCCGACGCCCGGCACATCGACCGAGGCTTTATTTTGTCTGCCTTTCTTAAGTGCCGACCGGACTTTCGGAAACGTCATTCTCGGTAAAAACGCTCGTGAACTCCGGAAAAACGAAAAACGCGGATGCATTTTGCACAATTCCGACATGATTTGCACTCTGATTTGTATGCCTATATACAAAATTCAAAAAAACTGTTGACAAAGTACTTTGCGTGGTTTATAATACGATCAAAATACATAATAATTCGGCACCTGATAGAGGTTGCGGATATGATAAGTACTCTGTTGCACACGACGGCAAACGGCGGCAGGGGAAAGGCTGTTCCGCCGAAACGGTTTTGCGGTTGCCGCCGCAGGATTGTTGGGATCGTGTTTAAAAGACACGGTACTGTCACATTTATGTGGAGAGCTATCAACGGCTTTTGATTCCGTAATTTAACTAAAGCCTGCGATTACCTTTCGGGTCGCAGGCTTTTTATGTGTTTTAATACAAATTCATAGGAGAGAAAAACCATGAACAGAATCACAAGAACAGTCTCGTCGATACTCGCAGCGGTAATGTGCGTTGCTTGCTTTGCGTCGTGCTCTGCAAAAAAGGAAAGCAATGACATAAGAAACGCAAAGAACCTTGCCGATCTTAAAGGTGCAAAGATTGCGGCGCAGGCGGCAACCTTCCACGCAGATGCACTCTCACAGATTGAGGATGTACAGTCTTCAACCTACCCTGAGTTTTCCGACCTTCTCGCCGCTCTTAAGAGCGGTGCAATCGACGGATACGTAGCAGAGGAGCCCACCGCACTTGCCGTTTGCGGATCGGACGATACTCTTACCTACATTCCCCTGAAGAACAACGATACCGGGTTCACGGCTACCCCCGCCGATGTCGGAATTGCAGTCGGCTTGAAAAAGGGTTCGGATCTTCGCGAGAGGATGAATTCGATTCTTGCAGAGATTACCGATGATCAGAAGAAACAGCTTATGGAGCAGATAGTTGCCATATCCTCGGGAAAGACTGTTGATCAGTTTGCGATAAGCAGTGAAACTCCCGCGGAACCTGTCGGAACACTCAAGATCGGAATGGAATGCGCTTATGAGCCTTACAATTGGACCGATATGGAAGGGAAGACCTTTGGATGCATTCCGATAAGCGGAGAGGGAAAGGAAAATCTTTGGGCAAACGGATATGACGTTCAGATCGCCAAATATATCGCAGACCGTCTCAATCTCAGACTTGAGATTTACGCAATTGAGTGGAATTCGCTTATCCCCGCTATCGATTCCGGTGCGATTGATGCAATTATAGCAGGCATAAGCCCGACGGCAGAACGCGCAGCACAGGTAGATTTTACCGATACGTATTATGAATCAAACCTTGTTGTTATTATCAAAAAGTGATTTTTTAGATCATAAACGGAGTTTATAATGAGTTTTCTGAATGATGTAGTCAACATTTTCCTGAAGTATTATCCGTTCCTTCTTTCCGGAATCAAGAACACTCTGATTCTTTCGCTTGTAGGCACGGTTGCGGGACTTGCGGTAGGGCTTCTCACCGGAATGGTACGTACGGCACCTTTATCAAAAAATCCGGTTACGCGAACCCTCCATAAGATACTGAACGGAATTATTGCGGTGTATGTTGAAATTTTTCGCGGAACGCCGATGATGGTTCAGGCGATGGTTATCTATTGGGGGTATGCATTTGCTACAGAGGGGAAGACGCTTCCGCTTATCCCCTCGGGAATACTCATCGTTTCGATAAATACCGGTGCATATATGGCGGAGATCGTGCGCGGAGGAATCATTTCGATAGACAAGGGTCAGTTTGAGGGCGCAATGTCGATCGGAATGACCCATTCGCAGACGATGATCAAGGTAATACTTCCTCAGGTTATACGCAATATTCTTCCGTCTGTCAGCAACGAGTTCGTTATAAATATTAAGGATACATCGGTGCTTAATGTTATCGGAGTAACGGAGCTCTACTATTTTGCCGGCATAATAAAGAGGCAGAATTTTCAGACGTTCCAAACGTACCTTGTTATATGCGTGCTGTACTTCATACTCACGTTCTCGATCACGCGCCTGCTGCGCTATATCGAAAAGCGTCTCGACGGCAAGGACAATTACACGATTTTCGGATCGCAGAGTGATTCGGCAGCCGAGATACATATAAAGACGGAGGACTGAGCCATGAGCGAAAATGTAATCGAGCTTATACATCTTCAGAAGCAGTTCGGCGATCATGCCGTACTGCACGATATCAACCTCAGTGTAAAAAAAGGTGAGGTCCTCAGTATAATCGGTGCTTCCGGATCGGGCAAAAGCACAATGCTGAGATGCATAAATCTCCTTGAAACTCCGACCTCCGGACAGATAATGTTCCACGGCAAGGACATAACGTCCCCCGACTTTCACATAACGAAATACCGCACGAAGGTCGGAATGGTTTTCCAGAGCTTCAATCTGTTCAATAACATGACGGCGCTGAACAACTGCATAACCGGTCAGGTGTCCGTGCTGAAGCGCAGCCGGAGCGAAGCCGAAGAGGTTGCAATGAAGTACCTCAGAAAGGTCGGCATGGAGCCGTATATCAATGCGAAGCCCGCTCAGCTTTCCGGCGGACAGAAGCAGCGCGTGGCGATCGCCCGTGCGCTTGCGATGGAGCCGGAGGTACTGCTGTTCGACGAGCCGACGAGCGCACTTGATCCGCAGATGGTCGGCGAGGTTCTCGAGGTAATGCGTAATCTCGCGGCGGAAGGACTTACGATGATCGTCGTGACTCACGAGATGGCGTTTGCGCGCGACGTCTCCACAAACGTGGTGTTTATGGCGGACGGACTTATCTGTGAGGAGGGCGCACCGAAGGATATCTTTGAGAATCCGTCGGATCCGAAAACGCGCGACTTCCTTGCACGCTTCCTTGCAAAATGAAATAAAACGCCGCCGCTGTTTTGGGCAGTTACAACAGTTAAAATCTCCGCATAAGTAATCATGCGGAGATTTTCTGCTTTTTGATAGCCGGAAAGCGGCTCAAGAGGTACAGCCCCTTGTTCGGAACGGAGTGACGTAAAAACAGCCCGGACTTTCAAGTGTCCGGGCTGTCTGTCTTACAGTGCGTACACAGGAATTGATCCTGTATAGAAGTGCGCCATTAGCAATCAGAAGATTTTGTGTTTTAGAGAATATGGTCTGTAATGCAATCGTACCAATGAACGTAAGTTGTACCGTTTATGATAAGTCTGTCATTTTCAGGTAGCTGTTCGCTCCAAGACTTCTTGTATCGGTTGATAGCCCAATCATCACGATTGAATCTGCGACAAAGAATCGTCTTTCCATCTTTATCCAAAAACTGTTCGAAAACACAACCACAGTCATAGGTTTCAATATCCATTACACACACGGTATCATAACTTTTGCCTCCGATGATAACGGTATATCTGCCAACAATATCGAGGAGGAAATCTTTGTTTACGCTTGTAACCGTGTTTCCGACTCTCTGAATATCGCCTTTAACGGAAAGGTTCGTTTCATTACCGCAATTATCTTCACCAAATCCCCAGTTCGACATAAATTCATCGCCGTCAAGGAAAGTGATGTAATTGCGGATGTTTCCGTCATTTCGGAGCGTTGCAAGATAACGACAATGTGTATCTGTAAGCTGTGCCACAAAAGTACGGTTGATCACCTCGTTCTTATCCGAATAAGATGCTTCTGCTGCGGTAAGCTCCACGCCCTCAATACCGTGAACCTTGGCTTTGCCTGTAACTTGCATATCAAATACACGGCTGCATTTGCGTGAAGGAATATCGTACATACCCCAGGACAGTTTCTCGCCCGGCTTGGGAATCAAAAACCATCCCATAAGCTCTTCCCATTTTACGGAGAAGGGGGCGTTGGCATTTGCTTCAATTTTGTATTCGGGAATATATTCGGGCAACTTTTTCATAGTGCTTTCTCCTTTCGATACTTCGGTGTTATATGGATATTTGATTTTGAAGTTTTGTTTTGCCGTATGAAGTCTGCTTTTTACTGTTCCGACAGGAATGTTCAGTTGTTTGGCAATTTCGGCTTGCGGAAGCTCTTCCCAAAAATAGAGATACAAGATTTGCTTGTCTTTGTCACCGAGTAAATTCAAAGTTTCTCTGACTGTTGCAACTATGGAAACGCCATGTCTGCCGTCTGAAAATTCGCTTTCTGTCATTTCATCAATCGGGATTTTATACTGCGTTGTTTTCTTACGAAAGTAGTCATTACATTTATTTCTTGCAATGCTGATAATCCATGCCTTGAAAGAGTCATGGTTTCTTAGCTGAGGGAACTTTTGCCAAGCAGTAAGGAAAACCTCTTGCAAAACATCGTCTGCATCCGCTTTTGAGTTCAAATGAAATCTTACAAAACGTTCCACAGGCACTCGTTTTGCATCTAACAACTTTTCAAATTTATCCATATCTTCACCTCCTTTGGTCTATGAGTGATTAAAACCGGTTTCGCTTATATAGACGGTTTTCAGTATCGAAAGGTTCATTTTGTATTCAAAAAATAAGGAACAGTCAAAATAATGTCGAGTACCTCGGCTAACTGTTTTATGACCACCCACCATTCACGGCGGCGGCATTTCTGCGTACCCGAGAGGGAATCTTTCGCCCTCTCACGGCAGATCGCGGACTTTCCGGCTTTGCCGAAGCTCCGAATAAATCTCCGATATGGGCATTACGAAAGCATAACAATACGGCGGCGCACATCGGTGCGCCGCCGTGACGGAATCTTTATGAACGCCTCAGAGCTGATTTTCAGTCGAAGAGGCTTCGGGAAGCTTTTCGCGGCTTTCCTCGGGCACAACGCTGAAAAATTTCGTGTGGCGCAGAAGCGCCGTCGCAGATACCGCACCGCATCCGACGGCGATCGGGAACTTTCCGACCTCACTCAGCCATATGACCGAGATAACGCCGAAAAGCGCAAACGTGAGGATGCTGCGGTGTCTTACCGGATTTATCTTTACGATGACCGAGAAGAAAATATACAGAAACGCAAGCACGAACCCGATCGGCGTGATCGGTATCAGCGCGATCATCACACCGAAAGCCGTTGATATGCATTTTCCGCCGTGAAATCCGTTCAGCGGAGCGATTGCATGCCCGAGCACGGGCGCGGCTATCACCGCAGCAAAGTATATTTCACGGATGTCGACCGTCCTGCACGCCATGTACACCGGAAAAAATCCCTTGAACATGTCGAGCGTCAGGCAAAGAAGCCCCATCGGAATACCGCAGTTTACGAATACGTTCGACGCTCCGGGATTGTGATCCCGCCCGAGTGCGGCGATGTCCTTTTTCAGGATCAGGCGGGGCATCAGACGGCTGAACATCACACTCCCGAGGAGAAAGCCTCCGCCTATCCATATTA
>OLPR01001260.1_pt1 | contig 21115 bp, 26 predicted proteins | sample 1672761 | NCBI WGS metagenome assembly OLPR01 (sample SAMEA3136721, study PRJEB25190) | human gut metagenome | biome: human gut; feature: human-associated habitat; material: faeces | place: Austria | collected 2013 | reverse complement strand
CCTTCAACAGCACACTTCACGCCGGAGAGGTCAAGGCCTACATCCAGCTTTGCCTCGCGATTTCCCACCAAGCCCTGACGGTAGCTTCCGCGAGCCCGGCCCGCCCGGTCACCGACAACCCGGCGTACACCTTCCGGTGCTGGCTCCTCCGGCTGGGCATGAACGGCGAGGAGTTCAAGACCGCCCGCACACACCTCCTCAAGCACATGCCTGGCAATGCGGCTTGGAGGAACGGTGCCGAGACCACCCGCCGGGCCTCCTGAACCCGGCGGCGAGACCCGAGGAGGACACAGCTTTGAAATCCACCCGCCTGACGAGGCCCGGCGGTACTGGGCCGAAACCGGGCACAGCAAGGCCCGGTCGCGGGAAACAGCACAGCTTTCAAATCAAGAAGGAGGACACACCCATGAGAGAAACCTTCGCCATCGGCGCACAGCAGTTCAGCTCTCAAATCGACCCGCGCACCAGAACCGTGTGCATCCACAGCATCCACCCCTACGACGAGACCGAGTACCACTGGGCCAGACAAGGGGTCACCGGGTACAGCTGGTTCGTTTTCCGCGCCGGAAAGCGCATCATCACCCTTGGCGGGAGCACACCGCTGACCCGCGAACAGGTCGCGCAGGAGCTCCTGAATCTGGACAGGCAGGCACACCTGACCCGGCGCGGCGGCATCTGGTAAGCCGCCCAACGACACACAGCTTTCAAATCTGACAGGGCACAGCCCGGAAAGGAACACAGCATGAAAAAGCAGGACATCCGCAACATCTACACCCAGAAGGTCACCGAGCTTTTGAATCAGGGGTACACCATCTTTCCTGACACCATGGGCGGGAGCCAGGGGGAAATCGCGCACATCGACCTGACGAACGGCTCCGAAATCCTCCGCGTCCTCCTGACCCGCGACCACCACTGGGAGCGCGGCGAGGACGGGTACATCGGCGACTCGGTCAAACTCATCATCGGCAGGGCCGCGCCCGACACACGGGTCTTCGACAACTGGGACGGCACCGTCTGGAACAACCGTCTGGAGCCGCGCTTTGAAATCGAGTGGGCCTGGATTGGAGCCAACCGCAGGAACGACTGGTACGTGGACATGGAGGAAGGCCGCCGCATCAGCCGCCTCCAGTGGGAGCGGTACAAGGCACAGTACCCGGAGCGGGTGGAAGTCCTCGGCGACGCTTTCAAATCGGCGGCGCTCAAGTGGCTCCGCAAACAGCCGCGCATGAAGACCTGCAAACTGGAAGACATCGAACAGGTCAACCGGGTCTGGGGCGAAATCACCGGAAAGCGGAGCTTCCAAATCATCGCCAAGGGCAAACGGTACACCATCGGGTAATTCATTTTCACCCCGGCACACAAACCCGTTGACTTTCCCGCCGGGCAGAGTGAGTAATGTCACTGCCCGGCAGGGCCTTCAAATCGAGAAGGAGGTATTGCATCCATGACCACTTATCAGGTATTCTGCAAAGGCACAGCCCGCAGGTGGCTCCCTTACAGCAGGGAGTTCAAGACCCTGGAGGAAGCACAGAACTGCATGCGCCGCGCAGAAGGGCTGGGAAACTACAGCATCACCGGAGCGCCCATCAGCTACAAAATCGTCCGCCACACCCGGCAGGACGTCGCCTGACACAGCTTTCAAATCGAGGAGGAAAACACAATGAAGTACATCGCATACGGCTCCAACATGGTTCAGGAACAGATGGCGTACCGCTGCCCGGACGCCAAGCTCATCGGCACTGGGTACATTTCGGGAGCAAGGCTGGAGTTCTATCTCCACGCCACAGTCGAAAAGACGGGAGACATGAGAAACCGTGTGCCCGTCGCCGTCTGGGAAATCAACGCCCGCGACGAAAAGAGCCTTGACCGCTACGAGGGTTTCCCCAGCTACTACGTCAAGGAAACCTGGCCCGTGCACATGGACGACGGCTCCGAAATCGAGGGCATGATTTACATCATGAACATGATTCGCCAATCGCCGCCCGCCCAGCAGTATTACGACGGCATCGAAAACGCCTATCGCAAGCTGGGCCTGCGCTCTCAAATCCGCACGGTGCTGAAGCCCGCGCTGGAGAGGAGCCTTGCACGGGGGCACAGGTGGTAAACACAACAGCAAGACAATATCCCCGCACGGACACACGAATACAGCCGCTTTCTGGTCTCGGAAGGCGGCTTTCATTGTCTCTTTTTGGGCTTTCAAATCCGGGCCGTGTTGGCCCACGTTCGCGCCCGCTTCCTGCGGTCGGGTTTTCCCTCAGCTTCTTGGCCCAAAGCCCGCGACAAGGGCAAACGTGGCGGCGTGTGGGCAAAAGGAAAAGCGGCCAGCTTGCGCCGCTTTCAAATCCGCTGGGGATTACTTTCCTTTGGTCAGCAGGTCTGCCGCGACCTGCACCGCGCCGTCTGTGTCCTTGAACCTTACCACGATCTCGCCATCGGCTACCTCGTACAGCGCTTGGAAGGGCTGCTCCCAAATCTGTGTCAGGCCGGGACATTCCCGGATCGCTTCCGATCTGAGGGCTTTAAAATCCACATCGCCCACCTTCCACTTCTGGAAGATACGGATGAGCCGGGGCACATGCTCGGCCTTGATGGTCTGCATGGCTTCCTCGCCGGGCAGGGCTTTGAAATCGCCTGCGGGTGTTTCCTCCCGGAAGAAGGCCCAGCACTCCAGGGGCAGCGGGTTCCGCATGAAATCCAGCATGGCCTCTGCTGTACCGCAGTCGTCGCATACGAAGATACCGTCCGCGTGTCTGCTCAGGGCGTTGGTGACCAGCGCGGGCTTCATGCTGTCTCTGCCGCACCTGGGGCACGGCATGTGTTCGCCCGCTTCTTGCCGGGCTTTCAAATCCAGCAAGGCTTCCTGAATGTTCTTACTCATTTTCTGTCGCCTCCTCCGTCATGACCTCCAGCACCGCCGCTTCCTGCTCGGAGAGCCTGCGCTCCTGGCGAATGGCGGCGTACTTGTCCTTGTGGGCCTGCATCTTCGTGCCGTTCTTGAAGGCGCAGTAGCCCTTCAGGTGGCCCAGCAGGATTTTGCGTTCCGCTTTGGAATCCACGCCACTATATCCCAGCCGCTGCAGCCACACGTGCGCCAGGTACTTCTCGTTTTCCGTATCCGGTTCCACCCGGTCGGGCCGCACCCGCGTGGCCTTCATGGCCGCGTCAAAGATGCAATTCAGCAATCCCGCGTAGGTCGTCCAGCGGTCGGGCTGGCTTTCATCGAAGGGGAAGGTCATGGTCACCCTGCCGTCCCGGAAATCGAATCCGGTCAGGCCGTGGTTGGCTTTGAAATCCTCCAGCAAGTCGGAAAAGATGTCCGCGCTTTCAAATGTGCTCTCCTGCAGGCGGGTGATCAGCCGCTCCGGAATCGAAAGGCAGTCGCTTTGGGTCATGCGGTTGATGATGCTCTGGCGGGAATACAGCATGAAGATGAGTTTTTTCAGCTGTGCCGGGGTAACATCCTTCGCCGGAATGGAAACGTCCATCCGTGTGATGGGCTCCACTTCTGAATCAGCGGGCTGTGTTTCTGTCTGGGTTTCCAGATCCGCAGGCTCCTCGACCTGTGCCTCTGCGGGCGCTTCCGGATCTCCATCTGTCTCAGGCTGTGCCTCGCGGGCCTCTTCATGATCCGCGTCAGCGTCGTCAACGCTGTACCCGTTCCGGGCAAGGAAATCCCGCAGGGCTGTGAAATCATCCCCGTGGATGTTGCCGTCCCGGTCAACGGTGAAGTCGCCGATCTGGTAGCCGTAGGAAGGCAGGCCCAGGTAGCGGGCAGTCGTGCCCAGTTCCTCTGCGATGGCCTTGGCCAGCGCCTTGCGGTCGGTCGTGTTGGTAACAATGGTCATGGTGCGTACCTCCTTCAAATTTGGTACGACATTACTCACTCTGAAGGCCCGGAAAGTCAAGCAGAATCTGCTTTTAAATGTGCCCGGGCATGAAACCTGTCGTAGTCCCGCAGTTCACACTCTATCCGGCGTATGTGCTTCTGCAGGTCGCGGCGGTGGATAACTCCCGCCGTTTTCAGATCGGCTTTGGCCTGTCGGATTTTCCGCACAAGAATCTCTCTTTGATTCATATTCTTACGACTCTTATTTGTTACAATCTTCTTCTGGATAAAAGTAAGTTCGTATGCTATACTTGCGTTGCCGGAAAGGGCAAAGGAGGTCGCGACAATGAAAGCGAAACTGGTGTCGATGGTTATGATTCTTTCATTGATTTTTTGTTCATGTGCATGTTCAGAAGAAGAATCGGTTCCATCAGAAATCATTAATGATGTTAAAGAAATGGAAATTATCTCATCTACACATGCTGCTTTACCCGATGGATATTGCTGGTTTGTGTTAGCAAAAAAAGAGAGCGGATCAATCACTTTGAGATATTACGTACTAAATGACAACCGTTTTCTCTTACAGTTTGAATCAGAGCAATGTATCCCTCAAGATTCAGACAATTTATTAATTGGAATCGATTTCGAATTTGAAGATTTTACAACCCATGACAAATATGAATTACCAGTACTCACCATCTCTCAAATGAATGAAAGTGAAGGTTATTTAGAATGGCTTATTGGATATGAATACGAGAACATTGATACATGGAGACTGATGCGAATTTGGAGTTATTCAGAGTTTGGCAATGTGCTGATCAGGAATAATCAAATTCAGATTTATGAGGACATCGAAGCAGATCAGCCTTTTCTATCCCAAGAGTTTGAATATGATTTAAATCTCAGCAATGTTAATTACCCATCGTTCATTTCGCACATCAACACAATCGTCGAGTCATTCCAAGAATCCGTTGAGAACACAGAAGATCCGCATGGATAAATCAATCATCAAATTTAAAGGGAGAGCTACAAGGCACGCAGCTCTCCCTTTTTTGATTAGTTTACGGTTGCGCCACTACCTGTAGTTGGCAAAGTTACCAACTTCTCACATGCTTCAAGAGGTGCACCCGATACGACACGGTAACATTTACAGTTTGTAGAATTAATGGACTTGTCCCAATCTTTATGGTTTTCCGTATGTCCGTGAACAGCAACCTTACCACCACTATATGAACCTGCAGCAATAACCACATGAGGATATCTGAGATGTACAGTGTTGCTTGCTTTGTAATTGAAAATAATATCTCCTTTTTGAACCTGATTATAGGGGATCTCTGTAATCAATCCTTTAGCAATCAAAGAACACCTCGTTCTGTTTGTTAACGTCCAACTTCCTTTGTCCCAAGAAGTAGGAATACCGGTAAAATTACGCGCCCATCCGTCAAACATTGGAAGTCCACCTGCACAGAGACACTGATTAACAAAATTCGTACAGTTCTGGCTATTGGTAAACCCGAAAGTGTTATTATTGTTTGAAGGCTTTGTCATCGCGCCAGTTTCCTCTGTATGGTTTCCTCCATAAGTTACTGCATTGTTTGGAGAATAGTTGATGGTGCCGACTACTGTATGATCTGCATTATCAGCTGCAACATACTGTGCCATGATATATGCATCACCGTCAAATTTCATCCTATACCAGGTCTTGCCGTTATGGGTATAAGATTCACCTGTATAGTAGATAAAGGGATTACCAGGATATAAACGCCCGATAATAGTGCCACCCGGAGTCTGTCGAATGTTAACGAAATCGGTATGGTTAATTTTTCCATATGCTTCTGCCAAGATATATCATTCCTTTCGAATTTGATCTGTGCTTTATCGCTGGCCAGCTTCTGCACTTGATAGACAGAAAAGATAGAGAAACGCCCCGCAGGTTCACCACCCGCGAAACGTTCTCTATCCTTTCTTGTCGAGTGTATCATATCATAAAGGGCCAACTGGAATCTACCGGAATTCACTGGAATCTACTGGAATCAGCTACCCAATTCCGGAACAACCACACTACGAAGGGCTTTTGAGTGCACCTTGAACACATTGCTGACGGTGCAGTGCATCTTGTCGGCGATTTCCTCCCAGCTGTGGAAACAGATGTACCTGAGTTCCAGCAGCGTCTGATATTCCGGATTCTCCACCGCGTAGATCGCGTGCATGATTTCCTGCTTCTTTTCTACCAGATGGTCAATATCCGCATTGATCTCCGTCTGCATATCCACCATCTTGGCGATGGCATCTTCCATCGAATGCACGTTCCGTGTGTGGCTGACCACATCATCCTGCATGATGCTGGTAGTCTTGGTGGCCATTTCCTTCAGCGTTGCCAGCATGTCCAGTTTGGAATTAATCCGCTGGTCAAGATGAAACGCCTGATTCAGATATTCCTTTGCGGTCATTTTGCCGCCTCCTTCCGAAGTCTGTCAATAAGGTAATCCGGGTCGATGGTGGTCAGCTGGCCGTACCAGTCAGAGTGGAAGAATCGCTCCACCTCCATGGCGGTGGCCATCGCCGCTTTGGAATCCGGGTGCCGCCGCAGGGTTTTCAGCGCCGCCCGGTAATCCTTCACGGCCTGTTCGATGATGCCGTTGGCCAGCGCCTGATATCCGGTCATCGCTTCACCTCGGCTTTCACCGCCGCGATCAGTGCTTCCTGAATCCTGTCTTTTTCTTCCAGCGCCTTCAGCACACGGGAATCCACCGTGCCCTTGGTCACTATGTGCGTAATCACCACGGTCGCTGCCCTTTGGCCCTGCCGGAACAGGCGGGCGTTCATTTGCTGGTACAGTTCCAGCGACCAAATCGGCGAAAACCAGCAGATGGTATTGCCGCCTTCCTGCAGGTTCAGCCCGTGCCCGGTGGAGGCAGGGTGTGCCAGACCAACCTGTATCTTTCCCTCGTTCCACCGCCTGATGGATGTTTCCGAATCCAGCCTTTCAAAGGGCACATTGATTTCCGTCAGGCGGTGGGCAATCCGCTCGTAATCGTGCTTAAACCAATAAGCCAGCAACAGGGGCTTGCCGTTCATGCCCTCGATGATGTCCTCCAGCGCGTCCAGTTTCCGGTCGTGAATTTGCACGGTGGTTCCGTTGTCGGTGTATATCGCGCCATTGGACAGCTGCAGCAGCTTTCCGGTCAGCACGGCGGCGTTGGCGGCGGTCACCTCGCCGTCCGGCAGGGAGAGCACCAGTTCTTCCTTCATGGCATCGTAGTGCTCCCGTTCATCGGGAGACATTTCCACCTCACAGGTGGTGGAGATCAATTCCGGCATTTTCAGATGCCCACATGCCTTCATGCTGATGGTGATGTCTCCGATACGCCTGTAAATCTGTTCCTCCGCGCCGGGCAGGGGCTTATAGCTGTACACGATGGGGCCGTTCATCCGGTCAGACTTAAAATACGCGTTTCGGTACTGCCCGATGAAGCGTCCCAGCCGCTGGCCCATATCCAGCACACGAAACTCCGCGAATAAATCCATCAGACCGTTGCTGCTGGGGGTGCCCGTCAAGCCCACAATGCGCCGCACAAAGGGCCTTACCTGCATCATGGCCTTGAAGCGCTTTGCCTGCCAGTTCTTGAAGGAGGACAGCTCGTCAATCACCACCATGTCATAGTCGAACGGCATATCGCTTTTCTCCACCAGCCACTGCAGGTTTTCCCGGTTAATGATGTAGATGTCGGCCTGTTTCCGCAGCGCCGCCATGCGCTCCTGCGGTGTGCCGATGATCACTGACCATGTCAGGCCCTGCAGGTGATCCCACTTCTGAATCTCGGCGGGCCAGGTGTTCTTTGCTACCCGCAGCGGCGCGATCACCAGCACCTTCTGAATCTCGAAGTTCTGATACATCAGTCGTTCTATCGCCGTCAGGGTGATGGAACTCTTGCCCATGCCCATGTCAAGGAAAACAGCTGCAGTCTCGTGTGTCACAATGAAATCGGTGGCGAACTGCTGATACTCGTGGGGTACATACTTCACCGCAGCTCCCTCCCTGTGATCACTCCGATCTGTCCGGCTTCATGGGAGATGGCCACTCGGTTCAGTTCCTTTTCCCGGATCAGCCCGGCCAGCTTCTCCGAATGGGAGCGCAGTTCCCGGATGACCTCCTGATAGTGGTCGATCCGCTTTTCATAGAATTCTTCCATCGCGGCCACATCGGCGGTCTGGCTGTCGGCCCCGGTGAGATACTCCTCAATCCATACGCGGGCGTCGTAGCCCATGTACTCGTCCATCAGTTCCAGCATGTGCCGGGGTTCCATAATGGTCGCAACCTTTTTATCCTTCAGCTGTATTGTCATGTTTGCCTCCGATCTCATCCAGCATGCGCGGGATGGCTTTTGGATCGTCCAGCGTGAAGACCAGAAAGCCCAGCCGCCGCAGGAGCTTATGCCGGGCGATCTGAAGGGAACGCGGTTTCTGGCCGGGTGCCTTTACCTCCACAAATCCGGCATGCCCATCCGGCAGCAAGACCAGGCGGTCGGGCATTCCATCAAATGCGGGACACACCAGTTTTGGACAGATGCCGCCCCGGTCTTTCACGGCCTTCACCAGTTTCTGTTCGATCAGCTTTTCTCGCATGCAACGTAGTCCTTCCAGCATTCTTCGAACACATCAAGGCATTCTCTGCAGGCATGCTGGCGTTCCAGATAGCCCCTCAGAATCCGATGCCACCCATCAAACTTTCCCTTGCCGTTGCGGGGAAAACTGTCTTTGTCGCGGTAAATGTCTCCGGCCAGATCACCTGCAGGCGTCTGCTTTCCCCGGTGACTTCTCATCATGAATGTGTAAAACGTCATCTTTTCCTCCTGACCCCGGTGACGGTCGTGACCGTCGCTGACCAAAACTTTTCTATGGGGTTTTTCCGTATTTTCCCTATAGAAACTTTCTGGTACAGGACTGGAACGACCGTCACCGAAACAATCTGAAATAGTTCTGGTTGGTGACCGGAACGACCGTCACTGGGCAAAATCGCCCTTGAGTTTCAGCCCGTGAACAAAGCTGCCTGCGTGCTTTTTCTGACGGGTATACCCGGCGCTCTCAAGCACAGAGTAGAAGTCCGTCGTGCTGCGGGTGTACTCGCCGTTACGGAAACAGTAGGCCCGGTATTCCTGGTAGAGCTCGCCGGACTTCTGTTCGAAGCTGTCGCCAATCTCACAGCATTCCTCAAGGAAATGGCTCAGCCAGTCATTGCCCTCACGGTAGGCATTGATGGCGTCCTGGACACACTTCGGGGGTTTGAGCTTGAATCCGGCGTCGATGGCCTTCTTCGCGCCTTCGATCACCCAGGTCATGATGTAGGGACTGGCGTTCTCCACCAGATAATCGGTGTAGTTCTTGATGTCGCTCTTGCCCTGAATCTTGGCGTTGAAGGGAATCACAATCAGCCGCCGCCAGGTGCCGTCGTCGCTGGCTCCCACCTTGGGCAGGTGATTGGTGTACAAGACCATCGTGTGCGTCGGCACGTACTTGAAGGGGTCTTTGTACTTTTTCTCCGCTTCAATCTCGTCCGTGGAGCACAGCTGCTTAACCGTACTGGTGTTCAGCCGCATGCCTTCTTCCAGTTCGGCGGCGATAATCAGGCGCTTGCCCTTAAGCTCCGCCATCTCAGGCTTCACGTTTCGCTTGCAGCCAACGGTCAGCGCGTCCGCGCTCATCATGCCGCTGTAGTTGCCCAGCACACGGGCCAGCGTATTCCAGAAGGTGGATTTGCCGTTAGCCCCATCGCCGTAGGAAATGATGAGAGCTTCTGAGAACACTTTGCCCACCACGGCCATGCCCACGATGGTCTGAACGTAATCGATCAAATCCGCGTCCCCGCAGAAAACCCGGCGCACCGTATCCAGCCACAGGTCTTTACCCGCTTCACCGGGCGATGCGTTGGTGCACTTGGTCAGGTAATCCATCGGATCGTGTTCCTGCGCCCCGGCCAGCCCCAGCCGCAAATCGTAGGTGGCTTCCGGCGTATTGAGCAGGTAAGGATTCACATCCAGCTGGTTAATGTCCATCAGCACCAGAGGCTTGGCCTGGTTCAGGCTGGACATGACATACTTGTAATCCCGGTGCTTCATGACGAAAGCGTAATACTGCATCGCGGACAGGTAGGCCATAAGCAGCTTCATCTGATCGTCGCCGGACACGGCTTTGGAGAGCGTCTTGCCGCCTGCCGTAATATCCTCCTGGGACACACCACAATCCAGCAGCGCCTGCTTGGCGGAGGCTACCTGATCCTTCGCATCCTGCAGCTGTAAATCGAGGAATTCCATCATGGCCCCAATGGCCATCTGCTTGGATTCCTGCCAGTAGATGCCGTTGTAGCGGATGAGATCGGTGCTGTCCGTAAAGCGCAGTTCGTCGCCGTATTCCCGCGCCAGCACCTTGGCCTCGCCGATATCGGAATAATCGCCGGGCTTCAGCGTCTGGAAATCCGCCGCGTTGTATTGATCCGGAGGCACATAGCCCGCCTGCCTGCTGATCTTCTTTTCATACCAGCGTACGGCGCTGTTCCAGATGGTGGCCAGTTCTTCATCCTCCAGCAGAGGCTCACACTTGGCGGCCTCGTCCAGAAAAATCTGACGGGCTTTTTCCGTGTTGCCGTAGCGGATGACCACCCGCCCCGCAAAGCGCGACATGGTCTTATTCCGTGTGCCCGCGATGATGACGTTGCCAACCCGGCCCGTTTCCTTTTCCCCGGCGGAGGGCGTGATCTCCACCTCACTTTCAATGGTCAGCCAGCCCTCGTGCCAGATGGCGTCGCCCACATCCGCGCCGAAGATAAACCGGGCGGCGTCCAGCGCGTTATCGTCGAAGAAGGGATACTTGCGGAAGATGGCGCTTTTCAAATCGGCGTAATATTCCGCGTCCTGCGTGGGTTCAATCTCGAAATACACATGGAATTTCGGTCTGGGTGCCTTGCCGTTTTTCGGCAGCAGATTGTGTCTGCTGAATGCGATGGCGTAGCTGATGTCCGGCATCATCTCATCCAGCTTTTCCGGCGTAATCCACTCCGCCGGGTTCTCCGTGTGGTCGTTGTCGCAGTCCATGACCACCACGTTCGACTGACGGAAATTCTCCGTGTTGCGGTAGTTAGTGTCATACTCCGCGCACACATGATCCATCCTGACAGCTTCCTGAAGCTCCTCGGCATTTGAGACTTCCACCCTGTTGGGGTAGAGACAGTTCTTCTCATCGCCCGCCACATTGGCTGTCTGCAAAATCAGCTTCATTCCAGCACCTCCATCCTGTGTTTATGCCTGTGCTGTTGCATCGTCGCTTGCCCCATTGGACTCGCTCCTTTCATCTGATGTGAGGAGCGCCCATGCGTCCTCCGCTTCCTTACGGACAGTTGGAGGGCGCTTTTTCCGGTTTTGGAGAAAGAAAATTTTGCTTCCGCTTATATGTGCATGTGCGCGTGAGAAATTTTGCCGTCGACCGGAAAAACAGACCGCCCGCTGTCCGATAGAGGGTGAGGGCGATGGGAGGCGGCCTTCGAAAAAAAGTTTCACGAAAACCGGAAAAACCACATCGGAACTGTCCGTAAGGGGACGGAGGGGCACAAAGTCCTTCGGAAATGGAGGTGCTGCAAATGCAGGATTCGATGCGTGAAGAAAAGCCTGCCCTCAACGAGCAGGCGGCGAACGAGGAACTGTTCGAGGTGCTGATCGCCATCAGTGTGGTGGCCAAGCAGCTGGCAAAACGAGTGATGATGAAGGGAGACAACCATGAGCAGAATGAGCGAACTGGCCCAGACGCTGGATGACCTGACCGAAGTTGGGCAGCGGCTGATGGCCTGCGGGGAAGACCTGATTAAGGCTGCGGCCCGCGTGAAGGACTGCTTCTCCGGTGAGGACGAATCGGAGCAGGAAAAGCCCAAGACGGCGGGCAGGCGCAGGGCGGCGAAGGAATCGGAATCGGAGCCCGCCGAGGAGACCGCGTCGGAAGCGCCTGCGCCTAAGGTTTACACCAAGGAGGAAGTCCGGGCACTGCTGGCGGAGCTTTCCCAGAGCGGCTACCGTGAGGAGGCCAAGGCGCTGGTAAAGAAGTACGCCGAGGGCGGGAGCCTGACGGACATCGACCCGGCCCGCTATCCGGATTTGGTGGAGGAGGTGCACAGCATCCATGGCTGACCATGCGCTGCTCTCCGCTTCCTCCAGCCACAGGTGGCTGTCCTGCCCGCCCAGCGCGAAACTGTGCGCTGCACACCCCGACCGGGCATCGCCTTATGCCCAGCAGGGCACGGACGCACACAGCCTTGCGGCCTATAAGGTACAGAAGGCGCTGGGCATGGCGACGCGAGACCCTACCGACGACCTACAGTACTTCGATTCCGAAATGGCCGACTGCACCGATGGCTACGCGGCCTTCGTGATGGAGACCCTGGCCGAGGCAAAGAAGCACTGCGCTGATCCCATCGTTCTGGTGGAGCAACGGCTGGATTTCTCCCGCTGGGTGCCGGAAGGATTCGGCACCGGGGACGCCTGCATCGTGGCGGACGATGTGCTGCACGTGATTGACCTGAAATACGGTCTGGGCATTCTGGTGGACGCGGAGCGGAACCCGCAGATGATGTGCTACGCGCTGGGCCTGCTGGAAACCTTCGACGGCATCTATGATGTGTCCACCGTACGGATGACCATCTTCCAGCCCCGGCGGGAAAACGTCTCCACCTTTGAGATCAGTAAAGCCGACCTGCTTTCTTGGGCCGACACCGTGCTGGCACCCACCGCCCGGCTGGCTTTCAAGGGCGAGGGCGAATTCCGCGCCGGAGACCACTGTCAGTTCTGCACCGTCAAGGCGTCCTGTCGGAAGCGGGCGGAGTACAACCTGGAGATGGCCCGGTACGATTTCGAGGTGCCCAGCGAACTGACCGACGAGGAGATCGCCGCCATCCTGCCCCGCATTGACGAGCTCATCGCCTGGGGCGGGGACGTGAAGGAACACGCGCTGCAGCAGGCTATCGCAGGCACACACTACCCAGGCTTCAAAGTGGTGGCGGGGCGCTCGGTCACCAAATACACCAATGATGAAGCCGTCGCCGATGCCGTAAAAGCGGCGGGCGAAGACCCCTATGAACGGAAGTTGCTGGGCATTACGGCCATGAAGGCGCTTCTGGGCAAAAAACGATTTGACGACATTCTCGGTGGTCTGACCTATAAGCCGCTGGGAAAGCCAACCTTAGTCCCTGAGTCGGACAAGCGCCCGGCTCTTAACACTGCAAAGACAGATTTTGAGGAGGAAAATACCAATGAGTAAGTTTGTGAATCCGTGCAAAGTCATCACCGGCCCCAATACCCGCTGGAGCTATGCCAACGTCTGGGAGGCCAAGTCCATCAACGGTGGAGCGTCCAAGTTCTCCGTTTCCCTGATCATCCCCAAGACGGACACCGTCACCATCGAGAAGATCAGGAAGGCTATTCAGGCCGCCTATGAGGAAGGCCAGTCCAAGCTGAAAGGCACCAGCAAGTACATGCCCGATCTGGAAGACCTGAAGCTGCCCCTGCGGGATGGCGACAAGGAGCGCAAGGGCGATCCTGCGTATGCCGGGTGCATGTTTATCAACGCGAACAGCAGCAGCGCTCCGGGCATCGTGGACGCGGACTGCAATCCCATCCTCGACCGTTCCGAGGTGTACTCCGGTGTGTATGGGCGGGCCAGCATCAACCTGTACGCCTTCAACAGCAACGGCAACAAGGGCATCGCCTGCGGGCTGAACAATTTGCAGAAAATCCGTGACGGCGAACCGATGGGCAGTCGCTCCCGCGCCGAGGATGACTTTGACACCGACGACGACGATTTCCTGTCCTGATACGAAAAAAGCCGGGCGGCAGAGCGGAAAACTCTGGTGCCCGGCATGACAAAAGATTGGAGATGAGATTATGAATCCGGAAACCTATGAGCACATGAAAATGTTCCTTGTCGCCGCTGGCAGCGGCATGGTGGCTGGTACCCTGATTGCCGAGCTGATCCTCATTGTGAAGGAAGCCATCAGCTGGATAAAGGAACGGCGCGAAAAGCGCAGGGCCAGGAAGGAAAATGAGGAGCAGGCTTAATGGACGCGGCGGCATCGGCGGGGCTAGTGCCGCCTTTTTCAGGAGGATCGCATGAAGATTGAGTATATGTCGCTGGACTTGGAAACCAGATCCGGCACCGACCTTTCCAAGAGCGGCGTGTATCGGTATACGGAAGACCCGGAGTTTAAAATCCTGTTGCTGGGATATTCCATCAACGGCGGCGAGGTGTGCGTGGTGGACGTAGCCTGCGGCGAGCAGATCCCGGAGGACGTACTGCGGGCCATCGTGGATGAATCCGTAGTGAAATGGGCGTTTAATGCGGCATTCGAGCGAGTGTGTTTATCCGCTTGGATTCGGCGGCACCGTTCGGATTTGTTCTGCAGCTACAGCATCCCGGAGGACAGCGTCGGCAATTACCTGAATCCTGTGTCGTGGCGGTGCTCTATGATCTGGGCTGCGTACATCGGTTTACCGCTGTCGCTGGAGGGGGTCGGCGCGGTGCTGAAACTGCAGGAACAGAAGATGACGGAGGGCAAGGGACTGATCAAATACTTCTCCGTGCCCTGCAAGCCCACCAAGGTGAACGGAGGCAGGACGTGGAATCGCCCCGAACATGAGCCCGGCAAATGGGGTCTGTTCAAGGCTTACAACAAACGCGATGTAGAAGTGGAGATGGCCATCCAGAAAGCCCTGACCCGTTTCCCTGTGCCGGAGAGTGTCTGGGAAGAATACCACCTGTCGGAGGAGATTAACGACAGGGGCATCCTGCTGGACAAGGAAATGGTCAGGCAGGCAATTCGGCTGGATGCGCTGTCCCGCGATGAGCTTTCCGCTGAAATGCTGCATCTGACCAAGATGGATAATCCCAACTCCGTGGCTCAGATGAAGCAATGGCTGGCTGACCATGGATTAGAAGTGGAATCCCTGGACAAGAAAGTCGTGAAGGAGTTGCTGAAAACTGCGCCGCCCGAACTGGCCAAGGCGCTGGAACTCCGTCAGCAGCTGGCCCGGTCGAGCGTGAAGAAGTACATCGCCATGGAAAACTGTGTATGTGCCGACGGTCGTTGCCGGGGGATGTTTCAATTCTATGGTGCCAATCGCTCCGGGCGCTGGGCTGGGCGGCTGATCCAATTGCAGAATCTGCCGCAAAACCATATCCCAGATCTGGCGCATGCCCGCAGCCTTGTGAAGGCCGGAGACTACGAAATGCTCCGGCTCCTATATGAGGACGTGCCCGATACCCTCAGTCAGCTGATCCGGACGGCGTTTATACCGAAAGCGGGCTTTAAGTTCATTGTCAGCGACTTCAGCGCCATCGAGGCGCGGGTCATCGCGCACCTGGCCGGAGAGACCTGGCGCACAGAAGTGTTCCGCAAAAATGGAGATATCTACTGTGCCTCTGCCAGTAACATGTTCGGTGTGCCCGTGGAAAAGCATGGTGTCAACGGCCACCTGCGCCAAAAGGGGAAGATTGCGGAATTGGCGCTGGGGTACGGCGGGAGTGTTGGCGCGTTGAAAGCTATGGGCGCGTTAGACATGGGCCTGCAGGAAGATGAACTTCAGCCCCTGGTCTCCGCATGGCGGCAGTCCAACCCAAATATCGTGTCTTTCTGGTGGGATGTGGATGACGCAGTGAAGGATGCCATCCGGGGCCGCACGGCCACAGAAACACACGGCATCCGCTTCATTTACCAGAGCGGCATGCTGTTTATTGCCCTGCCCTCCGGCAGACGGCTGGCCTATGTGAAGCCCAAGATCGGGGAGAACCGTTTCGGTGGAGAGTCCGTCACTTATGAGGGCGTAGGGGCTACCAAAAAGTGGGAGCGAATCGAATCTTACGGCCCGAAATTCGTGGAAAACATCGTGCAGGCCATCTCACGGGACATCCTATGTTACGCCATGCGGACGTTGAGCCACTGCTTTATCTGCGGACACATCCACGACGAACTGATCATCGAGGCGAGCGAGGGCGTTGACCTAAATGCCGTCTGTGAGCAGATGAGCCGTGTGCCGCCCTGGCTCCCCGGAGCCGTGCTGCGGGCGGATGGATACGAGACGAAATGGTACAGGAAGGATTGAAAAAAGCGCTCACCGGGATGGTGGGCGCTGAAAATCACTCATGGGCCGGAACATAGTACTTCTGTGATCTGTGTTTTGGATTGTCTGGGTATAGCATCACAATAATGCCATGATCAATTAATGGCTTGAGAATATTGGTTCGGAAATAGTCCCTTGAACTAATTCCGCAAACCTCCTGCATTTCAGACCTGCTGCGCGGCTCATGACAGAATGCCAGTAACTCAGTCAGTTTTTCATCCTCCAGCTTAATTGCTCCTCTTACATCCGGGGGGAGCTTTTCTTGACCACCTACATGGCCACTTTCTTGACCACCTTCTTGCCCACTTACTTGCCCATCTGTGTTTTTAACCTGTGCACCTGGCCCTACCTTGGTCATCGCGCCGACGGAAAGCGGGATGATGATTTTGAATACATCGCCTTCGATGAATTCAGGCTCAGCGCCGCTGTACTGCCGGGTGTACTTGTAGCTGTTCCGCATGCCGGAACCAAGCTCGTCAGCATATCCGATCTCCCTGAAAACCTTGCTGATGGCGGGATTCTTGGCAAAAGGCTGGAAGGTTTCAAGGCTGAGCGCTCCGATTCCATGCGCCCGATTTCCGTTTTCGACCACAATGCGGTCGGCTTCAATCACCATCTTCGCCACATACCCGCTGGAGTAATCGCGATGTGCCAGGGAATTGGAGATAATCTCACGAAGGATTTTGTCCCTTGCGCTGACGCTCTGGATGCCGTCCATTACAAACAGGTCGTTTAGATGCTTCTGACCGAAGGCGAACATGCGCTCATAGGATTCCAGCAGGTTGGTGATAATCACATCCCGGTCGTCATAACGGTCAAGATTGTAAACACGATAGATGCAGTCTGTCTTATGATGCCCGCAAGCGGACATGATCATGTTGTCAGTACCGAAAAGCAATACCGCCGCCAGCGTAATTCCTGTACGACCCTGCTCATCGGTAAGAATCAGGCCGCTGGTACGCAGCAATTCTTCATCTTTCATTGTAGCCCATTCGTGGGGCTGGGCTTCAAACAGCTGTTTTCTGGTAATTGCCATCCGGCGGGCTTTTTCGATCAGATCTGCCCGCAGATCGGCGACAGACCAGTGAGGGTAAACACGGTTCACATAGTAGGTGCTCTGCTTCCGAGCATAGCACTGGAAAACCATGTCCGGGAAATCCGTGATATCCACATCTGCGTCATCGTTTCGATCAAATATCCGGTTGCGGTGCCTGACCACCGTCGGGCTTACAGGAATATGAATGTGAATGACTTCATATTCGCCGGGCTGTTCCTGGATGGTCTTCCCGTGTTTATCGACGGCGGAGAAGGTGCCGTCTGAGATAAAGCTGTAACGATGAGCGGTCAGATACAGTGGCGGGAAGATCTTGTCCTTGTTGTTTGCCAGCGTAGCAAAATTGGTGACCATTTTCCCGGCGGAATCCGGATCGATGCCAAGGATGACACCTGTGTCATGCACGCCGAGGAAAATATCGCCGCCCTCCCGGTTGGAAAAAGAGCATACGGAATCAAAGAGGCTTTTGGGCAGATCCGTTTTTGCCTCTTTGTACTCAAGCTGATAGTCCTCTCCGTGACGAATCAAACGAAGAAGGCCATCAGGCAACGGAGTGGAGCGTTGTCTTTCCATCCAATTCATCTCACTTTCCTATTCGTCACGAGTAGCAGCCTCGTCGAATATATGATCCAACTCCTGATTGGACGTGATACCCATTACGCGCTGGCACACATTCAAATCGGACATATCGAGTCGATAGAAATGCTCATTTCCATCAGGCCCGGTTAACTTGCGAATCAACTGTATCCGACCGAACTTGTCCCAATGTGCGGCAGCGAACTTTGCCAAGCCTACTGCCTTAGGATAATTGTCCTTCCTGTTGTAATCATGCGGCTCAAGAATATCAACAGTATATCCAGTAGAAATGGCCCGGATGACGATAAGATCGGGGTACATGGATACCTTTGATCCGCTCACCTCGTATGGTATTGCAAGCGCCCACTTCTTTCGATCCAGATTGCGAATCCAGCATACGACATCAGGCTTGGAAAGCTCTTCACGCAACACGCCCGCTTCCCAATTGTTCAGAGTGGCAAGGAATGTCCCATCCTCCATAAAATACATGTGCTTGGAGAAAGGCGTACTGGATTCGTTAATGTTGAAATCAATCGTCTGCGGCAAATCCCAGGGTTCCTCTTTTGCAGTGGATGCTGAGCTTATCAGACGGTGATACGCTTCCTTGCGCTTTTCAGGCAGGGTGCGGATGGTAAATTTGTACTGATTATAGAGCGCATTGAATTGAGCATCCGCGAAGGAAACCAAATTATCCATGGCTGTTGCATCTTCAATTAACACCATAACTTCAGTCTGAATCGCAACATCATCCTGCCGACTAAAGTGCCTGCGCCAGTAATCCTTATGAAGTCCTTCTGACAGAATTTTGCCAGCAAGCTCAAAATGGCGGCGGATATCGAATTCGATGACTGTCATTTCTTGCGTTTCCGCATCATAGGAATATGTGCTTTCGCCATAGTCATAAATCATCGATCCCATTGGGAACCCAGTCACACGTGAAGCTGCCTCTTCATAGTTTCCGGTAGACTTGATTCGAGCAACCTCCGAATCCATTTTATCAAGCATTGCATATCTCGCGTTTTTCAGCGCATTGTGGTCGATGTCATCCATTGTCAAGTTCCTTGCCATCTGCATATAGGCTTTGATGGGATTCATCTTATGCGCCGCTTCAACTACAGCGGTAACCAATTCAAGGCGTTCAAGCGCCCGGAAGACATCGGCAAATTGAGGATCGCGACGCAGCACCTTCATGTCACTGCTTGAGCCGGAGTCTGCAGGGAGAACAGCCTCACTGTTCTTGAGCGCCTCAATAACCTGCTTCACGGTAACTTCGTTGTAAAACGGCAGAAACAGGCCGACATTGTTCAGTTCCGCGTCTTCCATAATCCGACGGGCAAGCGGTGTGCGAATCATACGACCCAGCAGCTGCGCGATATAGGTATAGTCCTGGGCGCTACGGAATGACATCATGGTTTCTGCGCGGGGACAATCCCATCCGGTAGAAAGGTTTTGCTTGAAAATTACAATCCTTACCTCAGTGGAATCCTCAATGCGAGCAGGTTCGATCTTTTGAATGACAGTTCCTCCTACTGTCAGATCTCCATAATCATTAAAGGTATGCACGATTTCGCCAGCAACGAGACGCCGCCCGATGGTTTGCTGAATCATATCGATACAGGTAGCGAGGTCGGTGCGGGTCGCCTCCGTCGCGGTGCCATCCTCAACCTGAATGACGAGAACAGGCTCAACCTTATTCTCATCCTGATGCGAACAGTAGCGTTCCCAGTGAATGCTCTTTTGCTGCCAATTCTCAATGGCGCTTTGAAGCATATGGATTGTGCGACGGTTTTGCGAACATCCTTCACATAACGTACTTGCTTTCCGTAATCAAAAACCGCTTCACATGTGCCGTAGCAAAATCTCATCAGAACACCTCCTCCCAGTTACTCTTCATCGGGAATATAGTCCACAATATCGCCAACATTGACATTAAGGGCTTTACAGATTTTTCCCAACACTTCCATGTTTACCGTTTGGCCTTTGCCAAGCTTCGCGATGGTTGTTGAGGTTAGACCTGTAATCTCCTTAAGGTCTTTTTTGACCATGCCTTTGTCAATAAGGAGCTTCCAAAGCTTATTGTAGCTAAAGCTCATCGAGTCACCTCCCTATCATTAGGATCACAGGTACTATTATACCAGAGCGTCTCACAAATATCAAGTTAAAATCCACACATGTGGAGTTCGCAATCCGGCCTCAAAATCAGGTACTCGCGGTGGGCTAATCAGGTACTCGCGGGTGGAGACTTTTACCTGCGCCGTGTCGTATTATGGATTTACAAGGTCGGGACGCCGCCTTGTGAAATGGATTCTGCAGAATCATCACTATGGTTGTCTGCTCCTGGTGCCCGGTAGCTCCGGCACCTGATAGACCAGGACAGGCACGTAACCCGCACACTCAATATCAGGGAGCGTGCATCACCGAACGGAGGATCGTGTGATGGCACGCAAGCAAAGAAAAGTGAATCTCGGTTTTCCGTTCTCGACCATCGAGAGAGGACAATCGAGATGTCACAGGCAAAGATTGACAATCAAGGAACTACGACCGGGAAGCGCCTGGTAAAGGTGGCGGTCAGGATTAATCCAGAGACTATCGATGAGCTCCGCGCCATGTACGCGGATCAGAAGGAGACAGTCGAAATCCGGATGGTGAAGATCGGCGGGTGGCGCTACCCCTGCGCGATCTACCTTCTCCCGGAGGACGAGGTGGTTGGCTTCCAGCGGCTCCAGCAGAATGAAGCTAAGTTGGAACAGCGTGAGGCGCGGTGCTGGCTTCCCAACGGACAGGGCGGATTTATCCGCTGCGACGAAGAAAAGCATAAGTGCAGCGAATGTAAGCACTGCCTGAAGTTCAACTTCGATTCCAACCACCCGACCAGCTATGAAGCCCTGCAGGAATTCTGCGCGGAGCAGGATGAAGACCTGTATTGGGCAGGTGAGGATGTTCCGGGCATGAAGGAGCCTGCGGCGGACGAGGGGGGTGAACCGGAGGAAGCTTTCACCGAAATCATGGAGATGCTGGTGAAGATGCTGACACGGATTAAGCCCAAGTACGGCGCGATTTTCCGCGAACTGCTGAAGGGGAACGTGCAGCCCCTCAACATCGCCAAGGCCCTGGGCCTGGGAAAGAGCCAGATCTACGACGATGTTCCCAAGGTGCAGGAAGCGGCAAAGCGGCTCTACTTTGAACTGATGGACAAATAAAAAAACGGCCTGACGGACTCGTTTCCGTCAGGTTTTCTCTTGCCTGTGTTCAGGCAAAAATGAACACAGGCGAGCCGTGAACACCCCCTGAACACCCATAAACACCCCCGTGTTCAAACGGTATGAACACCGGCTGAACACACCTCGGTGAACACGGCTGTGAGGGGCGGTGATTGCCGAAATCCTTTGATTTCAAGGGCTTTCCGGGGTGTTCATCGAAGTGGTTTGTGTTTCAATCTTTACCAGTGGCCCAGAGCACATCGTTCACATCGATGGGGTCACAGGTTCGAGTCCTGTTGCGACCACC
>OLPR01001258.1_pt1 | contig 21202 bp, 18 predicted proteins | sample 1672761 | NCBI WGS metagenome assembly OLPR01 (sample SAMEA3136721, study PRJEB25190) | human gut metagenome | biome: human gut; feature: human-associated habitat; material: faeces | place: Austria | collected 2013 | reverse complement strand
GTACTGTCAAGAGTTATGCGCAAATACAACAGCGTCACTTATGAAGTTGGTAAGGCGAAGGCCGAACAGGCCGATGCAGATTGCGGCGCAGTGTGCAGGAAGAGTCGTATTCTTCGGCAAGAAGCACCACCTTGTCGGCAAGGGCGCGGATGCGCTCGCACTGCGTGCGGGAACTGAAATAACCCGCCTTCCGATAAAAAACTATGCGTCACACAGCCGGGTGATTCTTCCTCGACGGCGCGATGTTTTTTCAGGCGCGGGATTGGGCTTATTCCTCCGCACAGTCGGGAGCGTCGGGCGGCGGATTTTCCTGACTGTGCAGACTGCGATAGCGTCCCGGGGACATGCCCACCTCGGCCTTGAACATGCGGCCGAAATTGGAGCTGCGGCTGTAGCCCAGACGAATGGCCACCTCCTCCAGTGGGATGGACTCGTCGCACAGCAGGTCGAAGGCGCGGATGAGCTTCTGCTTGCTGACATAGGAGGAATAGGTCTCGTGGAAGGTTCGCTTGAACAGGTGGCTGAAGGCGGACTCGGACAGGCCGAAGGTCTCGGAGATGGTGTAGATGGAGAAGCTGGGATCCAGCAGATGCTCCTCGATGTACAGAAGCACGTCCTGCGACAGCTGATTGCGGCGGGCGAAGTCGTTTTTCGGAAAGCTGGTCATGGCAATCTCCACGGCGCTGCTCAGCAGTGCCTTCATTCGCCGTGGATCGTCCAGCCGCCCCTGGGACAGCGGATTCATTCGCTCCAACGCCGAGGCGCTGAGCAGGCCGCCGCGCTCCAGCGCGCCGCAGATCATCTGAAGCGCGTCGATGGTCAGCATCTGAAGCTCCGGAACGGAATGGTTCTCCTCGCCGAGGCAGGCGCTCAGCAGTGAGGCGGCAAAGCGCATATCATCCGCGGACTGCGTGCGCAGGCTCTCGGCCAGCTCGCGCAGCGCATCCTCGCCGAAGGGCGTTTCCGGGGGCATCTCCAGACAGGGCGCATCCCACGGAACCACCGCCGGCTCAATCCGGCACAGCGCGGGCAGATGCTTCAGCAGCGTCTCGTAGGCATCGGGCAGGGCGCTCCAGCCCTCGCACAGCGGCGCACAGCAGATGCGGCAGCCGGGAAAATGCAAGGCAAAATAGGTGCTCGCCACCGAATCGCCGGTCTCCGCCGTGCAGTGGAACAGCAGCAGCACGTCGTGGCCGCGGCTGGAGATAGGTCGTCGTTTTATGAGTATGCCTTCGGTATCCGATTACGCCCTGTATGCCATTGCTTTCCAGCAGATGCGCAATCCATGCGCTGTGGTATCCCGCGTCCAGCCCCATATACTTTGGCAGCTTCCCAAGCCTTTGCTCGATTTCCGTGAGTGTTTCGGGCCTGGGCGTAATGTCGTTGATGTTCGCGGGCTCTACGTGTACGTTCACGATCACATTATGCAGATTGTCCACTGTGCGGTGCTCGCTGTAATGGAAGCCGTCCGGCTTGCCATTCCTCGACTGCTGACCGCTCTCCCCGGATCCGTCGTACTTTCCATCAATTCCTTTCAACCGGACTTTGAATTGTATTATTCTGTCTACGCCGCCGTTGCCCAGAGCGAACGGAAAAACAATCACGATAACCTGGCAATTTCAATCCCGCATAAGATTAAGGATGGCACCTCGAAACTCTATTGCCGCCCCTGTTATGGATACAAGCTCGATAGGAACGATGAATTTGTCATTGTTCAGGAAGAGGCTGAAGTTGTAAAACTGGTTTTGAATTTGTATTCGGATGGCCTGAGCATATTCGGCATCATGCGCGAGCTTGAGCAGAGAGGGATCACTTCCCCATCTGGAAAAGCGAAGTGGTGTCGCCGTTCCATCGATCTCATGTTCGAAAATGAGAAGTACCGCGGAAACTCCGTAGCGACGGCTCCAACGCCGAGTGACGCGCCGAAGGATCTGCCACGCCGTCGCTATATGCTGTTCATGCACCACGAGGGAACCGTCTCAAGCGAACAGTTTGATGATGTACAAAAAGAAATGGAGTGTCGCAGCAATATCGAATTTGATGAGAACGGTGTGCATCGGAAGAAAACGCAATACAGGGTAAAGCTGAAGATCAACGAGGATGGCTCGATACCGATTGAACAGGAACCAGACTAAAGCCAGAATAGACCACTCGCTTTATCAAGATATGTGAGTAGTCTATTTTTATCCATATGCGGTACATCCTCTTTGCTTAGGAATATCGCGTTATTTCATAGTGCTTTTTAACCATGAACGTTATTCGTGATAAGGCAGTAATGCACATTCGCTCTTTCATGAATTCAATATTTCAAGCATAAGAGGGGGTGCAAATTTGCCTCCTAAAGCAGTAATATGAGTAGGCTAAGCTGAAAATCGGTCGTTCCATAGGGGTGTTCAAAATGAACGATATGGTTCGTTTTGAATCTCTAATCCGTTCAAATGTCATTTTCAGAGGAAAGTAAGCTCTGTTTCTTTATTTTATCTCCATTTCTGCGTCGCGCATCGCCCAAATATGCAAAAATGAAGTACCCAAATATTGTATCAATATCTGGGTACTACAGGCTGTCAAAGAAGCCAGATTGCAAACTCGCGATCTGGCTTCTTTGACAAGCTGACAATCCCCGTTTTCATTCGAAAACGGGGATTGGGAAAAACGATCAGTGCGCCCAGTTGTAGGCGGCGTAGATCGCCTTCTGGTGTTCGGAATTAATGGAATCCGAGCCGTGGGTACGGCTGTTGTAAAGGTGCAGGCAGAACTGCCCGTCGTAGCCGTTGTCGTAGATCGTCTGATCGCCGTGCGGCATGGTGTTGATCGCTGCGGCGACACATTTGCCGTTCGCAATCAGGATCACGGAGCGCGAATCCCAGCTGTATCCGCCGCTGCACATGGAAAGGAGCTTTACGGTATCGTCCTTCGTCGCCGGTTCAATGTCCGCGTGCGAGGAGCCGCCCATGCGCTTGATCGTGATCACAGTGCCGGTCTCGACGTCGTACAGCATTCCGTAATCGCCTTTCCGGAGCACGGAGGAGCCGCCGTTGTACCAGTCCATCACCACGACGCTCGCCTTCATCGCCTTCACGACGTCGGCATAGCTCGGCGCGGGATTCGATTGCTGAATCTTCGTCGGGCTTACGCAGCTCATCGGAATATAGCCGACAATGCTTCCGTCCCTGTTCTCGACCCGATAGAACGAACCGTCAATGCCGACGATGTAAATGTCCGTATTCACGCCCAGCTTCGCCGGCGAATGCGTCGACGACGTGGAAGCGCTCAGATACAGATAGCTCTCCCTGCCGACATAGCCGTGCAGACGATTGCGGAGCGACAGGCTCGCCAGCGGACAATAGGCGGTAATTCCATCGCGCGTAACCTGCGCCCAAACGCCGTTTACGCCCGTGAGCGTCACCTTCAGACCCTTCTGAACCGGAATCGACGGGCTGGACGTGCTCGGCTGCGCAAAAATCACCGAATTCGTATGAAAATACATCCCCATGCCGTCCGCCAGCGCAATCGGAAGAACCAGCGCCAGCATCAGCGTCGAGATCAGAATGGTTCGCAGAACCCTGCGCCTGATTCGTATCATGTTGCTTGCCTCTTTTCCGTCATGGTTTTGTCCAATCTTTTCTTCTATTATATTACAATAATATGTCTGATATGAGTCAACTTATGTTTAGTTTTTGATTTTTAATATTAATTCAACGTTATTAACATCATTTCGAAACGATTTTGCCGTCGCAGGGCATACATGGATATGCTAAAATTGGGGGCGATAAGGAGCATAAACCGTATGAAAATGAAGGTATTCGACATTCATGCACACATTTATCCCGAAAAAATCGCGGATAAAGCCGTGCATTCGATCAGCGCGCTGTACGGCGGATTTGAAATGAAGGGCGACGGGCGCGCGAAAACGCTGATTCAGCGCATGGACGCCGCAGGCATCGATCAGTGCGCTGCGCATTCCGCGGCGACGACGGCGCATCAGGTTTCGAGCATCAACCGCTTCATTCTTTCGGAGGCCAATCAGTTTCCCGACAGGATCGTTCCGTTCGCGACGCTGCATCCGGACGTTCCGGATTTGGAAAACGCAATCGCCGAAATCTGCGCAGGCGGCTTTTCCGGAATCAAGCTGCACCCCGAATTTCAGGGCTTTAAGGTGGACGAGCCGCGCGCGATCCGGATGTTTGATCTCATCGGCGACCGCATTCCCATTCTCCTTCACTGCGGCGACGCAGTGCGCGACAATTCCGCGCCGGAGCGAATCCTTCATCTATTAAAGGAAGTTCCGCGCATTCGTCTGGTGTGCGCGCATCTGGGCGGATGGCAGGTCTGGGAGCGCGCGGCGAGCGTGCTGACCGGCGCGAATATCTGGGTAGATACGTCGAGCGCGCTGTACGCGCTTTCGCCGGAGCGGGCGGCGGCAATCATTCGCGGCTACGGCACGGAGCGCGCGCTGTTCGGCAGCGATTTCCCGATGTGGGATCCCGCTGAGGAGCTTCGGCGCTTCCTGAATCTTCCGCTGACCGATTCGGAGCGCGAAAACATCCTCTGGAATAACCACATCTGCCTGTTTCAAGGCGAAAAATAAGCCAAATATCGACTTTTTTCCGAAAGCGGGCGCAGGCGTTTGACGTTGCGCGTCCGGGCATGATATAATGCAAATATCCATAAACGGAAAGGAGCGCTGTTCATGGCACGCGCGAAGAAGAGCAAGAATAGAGTTTCGGTTTGGAATTGGCTGCTTACGCTTCTGCTGATGGCGATTCCGGGTGTGAATCTGCTGGCGGTAATCTGTTTTCTGATCTTTGGAAAGGCGCAGCCGAAGCGCAGCTTCGCGCTGGCGGTGCTGATCTGGACGATCGTGATCGCGGTTGGAACCGTGGTCGTTCTGATGCTTATACCGGAGCAGGTGTCGAATTTCGCCAATACGCTGCGCAGTCAGCTGGATGCGCTGCCCACGATTGCGCCGACGATCGCGCCTGCGGCGTAAGGCGTAAGTCCGCTTCATGAGACGCGTTGCCCGAGAGGATTGGGGCGCGTCTTCTTTGTATCGCTGAAAGGATTGGAATACTATGCACTTTGGCTATATCGAAGACCTGCTTTCGGATCCGCGGAGCACGCTGATCTTTCTTCTGCTGGCGCTGCCGGGGCGTTTGCTCGCCATTTCCTGCCACGAAGCGGCGCACGCGTATGTCGCGAACCGCTGCGGCGACCCGACGGCGCGGCTGATGGGGCGCCTGACGCTGAATCCGTTCAAGCATCTGGATCCCGTGGGCGTTCTGATGATGCTTCTGCTGGGCATCGGCTGGGCAAAGCCCGTTCCGGTCAATCCCCTGAATTTCCGCGAATACCGCAAGGACGATCTGAAGGTCGCGCTCGCGGGCATCGCGATGAACATCTTTCTGTTCTGTCTGGGCTATCTCGTGCTGTGCGGGTTCATGGCGCTGGCGCTTTCGAAAATTCCGTACCGCGCGATGTACTGGCTGGCGAAGGACGACGTGTTCCGCTCGAGCTACAACGGCGTTTCCGCAATCTTCCTCGCGAGCGAAAGCGGCTATTGTTATTCGCTTACCAACCTGGTAAAGACCGCCTATTCGATGGGCGAGGTCTGCGTCGCGCCGGTATTCGGCCCCGTATTCGGCTATCTTTACGAGATGATCTATTATTTCGTGATGACGAATCTGGTGCTGGCGATCTTCAACCTGATTCCCGTTCCGCCGCTGGACGGCTATCACGTCCTGAACGATCTGGCGCTCAAGCGCCCGCTGTTTGCCGATCAGCGCGCGCAGGGCGTCGGCATGGCGATTCTGTATGTCGCGTCGTTTTCCGGCGTGCTGGGCGATCTGCTGGGAAAGGTATATGAATTCGTGCTCAGCGGGCTGGGCGGATGCGTGCTTTCGCTGTTCCGGGCGGTGAAGCTGATTTAATATGGCGTATATCGTTTCGCTCAAACAGTTCGACGGGCCGCTGGATCTTTTGCTTACGCTGATTTCCACGGCGAAAATCGACATTCAGGATATCTTCGTCAGCGAAATTACCGAGCAATACCTCGAATCCATGCGCCTGATCGACGAATTGGACATGGACACGGCGAGCGAATTCCTGCAAATGGCGGCGACGCTTCTGGAAATCAAGAGCCGCGCAATGCTGCCCAAGCCGCCGAAGCCCGAGGATCCGAATGAACTAAGCCCGGAGGAAGCGCTGATCAAGCAGCTGACGGAATACAAGCTGTTCAAGGAAGCCTCCGAAAAGATGCACGTGCTCGAGGAGGAAGCGCGCGCGCTTCTGACGAAGATGCCCGAGGAATACCCCCTCCCCCCGCCGAATATCGAAATCACGGGGCTGACGCTGGACAAGCTGGCGCGCGCATTCCGGCGCGTGCTCGAACGCGCAATGGAGAGCGAGCGCGCGGACGCTATGGCAAACCGCGAGATCAAGCGCGATCGATTCACCGTTTCCGGCTGCATGTCGCGCATCGCGCGCAAATTAAAAAGCGGTCGATTCGGCTTTACCGAGCTTTTCGACGAAAACATGACGCGCGCGGAAGTGATCACCATGTTCATGGCGCTTCTGGAGATGGTCAAGCTCAATCGCCTGCACGTCGAGCAGCAGGCGGCGTATGAAGAAATCTATTTAAGCGCGTTTACACCGGACGCAAATTGAATTTTCGACGCTTTTTGATGTAGATTCAACATCGAAAAGCGTCTTTTTCCTGCATATTCCAAGATTTGTTGAGTATAAGAATGTTAAATTACGTTTTATTATGCCATATTTGCACAACCATCAGAAAAAATCATAGGCAATTTCATCTGTGATATTGACATTTCGCTTCATTTTTGATAGAATTTAACTGTTCAATGAATATAAGCGCGTTATTTTAACACGCATATATGCAAAAAGGTAAGGGGTAAACTTAAATGAAGAGATTCCTGACTCTGGTTCTTGCTCTGGTCCTGACGATTGGCTTCGCGTCCATCGCGAGTGCTGAAACGCAGAAGCGCACCGTGACGTTCTGGCACTGCATGGGCGGCACGATCGGCGAAGCGGTTCAGGCGAACGTCGATGCGTTCAACGCTTCTCAGGACGAAATTTTCGTCGACGCTCAGTATCAGGGCGCTTACGACGACTCCCTGATCAAGGTTAAGGCTGCGGTTCCCGCGGGCGAAGGCCCGGACGTGTTCCAGATGTTCGAAATGGCGACCTCCTATCTGGCGGATGTGGATTGGGTAGTGCCCTTCTCCGATCTGCTCGAGAAGGATCCCTTCATGAGCCTGGACGACATCGAAGGCGCGATGCGCAACTACTACACCGTGGACGGCAAGTTCATGTGCCTGCCCTTCAACCCGTCTTCCCCGATCATGTACTACAACAAGGACGCTTTTGAGGCGGCCGGCATCACCGAGATCCCCACGACCTTCGAAGGCATCGCGGCGATCGCAGAGCAGCTCACCAGCGTTGAAGGCAATCCCGAATACGCGATGGGCCTGACCATCTACGGCTGGTTCTTCGAGTCGATGCTCGTCAACGCGGGCTACTACTACGTCAACAACGAAAACGGCCGCGCCGCGACTGCGACCGCGATCGATTACGACACCAACGGCGGCGGCAAGCTCGTTATGGAAGCCTGGAAGAAGCTGGTTGACGACGGCGTAGCGTTCAACTTCGGCGTTGACAACGACGGCGCGAAGGCGGCGTTCATGGCCGGCACCACCGCGATCACCCTCGAATCCACCGCTCAGCTGACCACCATCACCAATGGCGCGAACTTCAACGTTGGCACCGCGGTCTTCCCGTCTGCGGCTTCCGAGCGCACCGATCGCGCGATCATCGGCGGCGGCAACCTCTGGATGGTCAACTCCGGCGACGAGCAGCGCATGGCGGACGCCTGGACGTTCATGAAGTACATGGCGTCTGCGGAACCGGCGGCGAAGTTCTCCATGGCGACCGGCTACTACGCGGCGAACTCTCATGCATACGAAGTTCCGGAATACGTCGAGTTCCTCGAGAACAACCCCAATGCCCGCACCGCTCTCGATCAGCTGCGGAGCTCCGAGCTGAACAACCTGACCGGCAGCCTGTTCACCGGCGTGAACGCTGAGCTCCGTCAGATCTGGCAGGAGGAAATGGATCTGTACCTGCAGGGCGCGTACACGATCGACGAGGCGCTCGCCACGATCGCGGATCGCTCCAATGCGTCGATCGCTTCCTATAACGCCACTGTCGGCGCGTAATTCAGGCAAATCACAAGGGAATTGACCGTACCGGCGGATTTTCCGCCGGACGGCTCGCCCCCTTTGAAGCGCAGTGTTTCGGCAAAAGGCAATAAGTTCAAGCGTGAAAGGGAGCAGAGGCGACTTTGCTCCCTTTTATGAGCATTTTCCATAGTAAGGAAGGAATTGACATGACAGCGAACATTCCGCAGCAAACGGCACGGAAGAAAGGGATCACCTTCCGGGATATCAGCCCCTATCTGTACATCCTGCCCTCTCTGATTCTTTTTATCTGCTTTGTATTCTATCCGTTCGTGAAGACGATCGTATTGAGCCTGAGCGTCACGGACAATTCGGGCAATATCATCGGCTCCGCCGGTTTCCAGAATTATGCCACTGCATTCAGCGACAAAAATATGTGGGGCGCCATTCGCATCACGTTTAAGTACGCCGCGATGGTCGTCGTCGGCTCGATCGTGATGGGCACGATCTGCGCCATCCTTGCCAACGAAGTTTTCCACGGCCGCGCATTTGTGCGCACCGTGTACGCGATGCCGATGGCGATTTCCTCGGCATGTATCGCGGTTATTGCGACGTTCGTCCTGAACCCGACGATGGGCGTGCTGAACCAGATTCTCGGCACCACGAACAAGTGGCTGCGCGACATCAAGTTGGCGCTGCCGTCGATCGCAGTTGTTACGATCTGGATGAACATCGGTCTGAATTACCTGTTCGTCATTGCCGCGCTGCAAAGCGTGGATCGCTCGCTGTACGAGGCGGGCAGCATCGAAGGCGTTAATTTCTTCCAGAAGCACTGGTACATTACGCTGCCGAGCATTTCGCCGACGCTGTTCTTCCTGCTGGTCATCAACGTGATCAACTCGTTCCAGTCCTACGCGCAGATTCGCCTGATGACGCAGGGCGGCCCGGGCAAATTCACGACAACGCTGGTCTATCTGATCTATCGCGAAACGTTTGAAAATATGCGTTACGCATCGGGCGCGACCATGTCTGTCATCCTGTTTGTGATCCTGTTCATTCTGACGGCGCTTCAGTTTAAGGTAGAAAAGAAGGTGACGTACTAATGGCGCAGATCAACGGAAAAAAGATTAAGGTCACGCCCACGGAGGGCAGAAGCAATTCTGTCGCCGGTATCGTCGCGTTCGTGCTGGGCATTATCATCGTCTCCCCGCTGCTGTACTGCCTGATGGCGAGCTTCCTGACGGAAAAGCAGATCTTCGGCAAAGTCATTTTCCCGACGTCGTTCTACACGCAAAACTACGTAAACGCGCTGCAGCAGGCGCCGCTGTTCCGGTTCATCCTGAACTCGGTGATCGTTTCCGGCGTTTGCACGTTCCTTCAGCTGTTCACCGGCTCGCTCGCGGGCTACGCGTTCGGCTGCCTGAAGTTCAAGGGTCAGAACATCATCTTCAAGGTATTCATTGCGACGATGATGATCCCCGGCAACGCGATCATTATCTCGAACTATCTGACCGTTTCCGGCTGGGGTCTGATCAAGAGCAACACGCTCTGGCCGCTGATCATTCCGTACATGACGAGCGCGTTCTGCGTATTCAATATGCGTCAGGCGTATAAGTCGCTGCCGAAGGATCTGTCCGAAGCGGCGGAAATCGACGGCTGCAACACGTTCCAGTTCTTCTATCGCGTCGCGATGCCGCTGACGCTGCCGGCACTCGGCGCGGCGGGCATTCAGACCTTCCTCTCCGTCTGGAACCAGTACCTCTGGCCGCTGCTCGTGACCAACACGGTCAACTGCCGCACGGTTCAGCTGGGTATCGGTATGCTCCAGAACGCGGACGGTCAGGCGTTCGGCACGATCATGGCGGGCACGACGATCGTTATGATCCCGTCGCTGCTGGTCTTTATAATCGGTCAGAAGACGCTGATCTCCGGTCTGACGGCGGGCGCTGTCAAGGGCTAAATCCAAATCGCATGGGTGGCTGCGCAACAATACGCAGCCACTTTTTTGTATGTGCATGCTTTATTTTCACGTTTTATGCGCGTTTTTGAGATATTTATGCGTTTTGCAAGTATATTTTTACATTTATATAACCGTATTTGCGTATAAATATGCTAGTTATATCCTTTTTTTATGTATTATAATACAGCCATTCCAATTCAAGAGAGGACGGCTGAATATGAAACTGGTAAAGATGATCGCGCTGATTTGCGTACTGATGATGGGCTGCGCGTCCGTGGCTTCCGCGTGCACCTCGATTTATATCGGCAGTGATTTAACTGCGGACGGAACGACGATTTTCGGCCGTTCGGAGGATTTCTCCATCAAGGATTACAACAAGCTCTATTACGTAAGTCCGGCAGGCAACCATGTCGCCGGCGAAGAATATCAGGGCTGCTACGGATTTACCTACACCTTCACCCACGACAGCTATTCCTACACCGCGCGGCGTGACGACAATCTCTCCGGCGTATGCCCCGATTGCGGCGGCACGCACGCGCACACCCCCTACGAAGAGGCTGGCGCGAATGAAAAGGGCGTGATCATTTCCGCATCGGAATTCATGTCCGGCAACGACGCGGTGTCCGCACTGGATCCGCACACGCAAAACGGCATTGAGCAGGCGGAAATCACGACCATTCTGCTGAGCGAAGCTTCGACGGCGAAGGAAGCCCTCGATCTGCTGACCTCCATTTACGATGAAGTGGGCACGAACACCGGCTCCGGCATCTTCATCGCAGACCAGAACGAAACCTGGTTCATTGAAAACATGACGGGGCACACCTACCTCGCCGTGAAGCTGAATCCGAGCGTCGTGTTCATGCAGCCGAACATCTCGACGATCGGCAAGATCAACCTGAACGACGCCGAGAATGTGGTTGCCTCCGCGAACGTAATCTCCGTTGCGCAGGAAGCGGGCACCTTCGTTGGCGACGCAGATGCGAATATCATCGATTTCAGCGCATCCTACAGTCCCGAAGCGGGCGAAAGCAAGACCGCGCGCCTCGCCTCCGGTCTGAATTACCTGAACGGCGTGGACACATTCACCGCTGAAAACGTCACCGACGCGGATCACGTGCTGACGAACGTTGGCTCAGACGGCGAAATCATTCCGCTGACCAGCAGCATCAAGCTCTCGAAGGCATTTGGCATCGACGACGTCGTGAACTTCTACCGCGCTGACGCGATCAGCAACGTCTCAACCGCAGAAGTTTCCATCTTCCAGGTGGACGCGAATGCCGAGTTGGACACTGCGATTGTTGAATGGGCGGCGATGGGCGAAGGCCGCTACACCGCGTTCATCCCCTACTATCCGCTGCTGACCACCGAAACGGCTGACTTCTACATGGTCTCCGGCGCGACCACGCTTCAGGAAACCGAACCGACCGAGGGCGACTGGTACAAAACGGACGACGGCTACATGATCTATCCGGCAAACTGGAAGACCTCCAACTACTGGGTCATGAACGTCATTTCCAATCTGATGAACTACGGCGAATTCAGTGCCGAAGACAAGGCTTCCGTTCAGGATGCGTTCCTCGCCACGCAGCAGGAAATCTACACCGATTTCGCCGCGATGCAGGAAGCCGTCGCGAATGCAGGCGCCTTCGAAGAGAAGCAGAGCGCCGCAACCAACGGCAGCAAGCAGATGGCGGAAAAGGCATTCGCCGACGCGCTCGAAATTGCTGAAACCTATATTGCAAAATAAATCCGAAAGACCGGCGCTATCGGGCAGCGCCGGTCTTGTTTTTTGCTTTCATAAATATCAAGCTCCGCGCAATCGCTTTTCTTCCCTTCCCCTCGCAATCCATTTCGCCGCGGGGCGCTCGATCAGGTAAGTGACCATCGTTGCGGCGATGAACGCCGCCAGCCAGCAGATCGCCGTATAGCGGATTCGCCACGGCTCGCCCGCGTTTTGCTGCGGCAAATCGACCGAATAGGCGGGGATATGCCATTCCTTCAGCTTCAGCGCGAGCACCTGATGCCAGATATAGAAATTCAGAGAAATCGCAGACAGGAACCGCACCGCGCGGTTGGAATAGAGCGCGCGCATCATTCGAACGCTGCGGCTTCCGAAAACCAGAAACATGCCGCCGAGCGCCGAAAACGCGAATCTTCGCGCCATTTGCCCGCGCCGAGAAAGCTCATAGCCGGAAATTCTGCTCTGCGAATGCGCGAGAAGATACATCAGAACGATCGCGAGCAGCGAAATCGCCGTCGCCGCCCACGCCTGCCACGGCTTTTGCCTTTTGCGCGAAAGGCGCGCGTAGATATGCGCAAGCAGCATTCCGTTTGCGTACACGTCCAGCAAATTCGGCAGCCGATTCATGAAATACGTCGTATCCTCCATCGGCAGCACGTAGAGATACCGATATGCCGCCGCGATCAGCACCATGCCGGCATACGCAATCGCAGGTTTCTTCCGGAAAAAGCGGCAAATCAGCGGCGCAAGCACATAAAACTGCACCTCGACCGCCAGCGTCCACATCGCGCCGTTCAGCGGCGTTGCAAAATATGTTTCGGGAAACAGGTTATGCGTGAACGTCGCGTGCGCAATCAGATCCTTCGCCAGCGCGCCGCCGGAGGCGTATTTATGCTGCGGCAGCGCGAATGCAAACAGCATGATCAGAATGCAAAACCAGTAGCTCGGCAAAATTCGCGCCGCACGCTTCCGATAAAACGTCCTCGCCGGCGCTTTCTGACCGTTCGCATACGGCAAATACAGCAAAAAGCCGCTCAGCATCAGAAGCATCTCCACGCCCAGATAGCCGGTTGAAACCAGCGGGCGCAGATTTACGTTCATGCCGAACAGCCGAATATTCAGATTGATCCACGATTGCTGCCAGATGTGATACGCCGCAACGAGCGCCGTGGCGATCACGCGCAGAGCGTCCGCCGCGTCGACATAGCGCGCGGAGCGCTTGCCGGGCAGCAGCGCGCGGGGCAGTTTCATTCAATCACCTCGCAAATTCAGAATGTCAGAACCCCCAGATGCTCCAGCAGAATCTTGATGCCGAGCAGAATCAGAATTGCGCCGCCGACGACCTCCGCCGGGCGCTTGAATCTTGCGCCGAACACGTTGCCGACGCGCACGCCGATCGCCGAAATCACGAACGTCGTGCAGCCGATCAGCCCCGCCGCCAGAAAAATGTTGACCTGCAGGGTCGAAAACGTGACGCCCGCCGCGAGCGCGTCGATGCTGGTCGCAATCGCCATCATCAGCATGGGTTTGAACGAATACGACGCGTCGACCTCCTCTTCCGCCTTGGAAAGCGCCTCGCGAATCATATTCACGCCCAGAAGCCCCAGCAGTACGAACGCGATCCAATGGTCGAACCGCGTGATGTATTTTTCGAACGCCGAGCCCAGCAGATAGCCCAGCGACGGCATCAGCGCCTGAAAGCCGCCGAACCATGCGCCGACGATACACATCTGCTTCGCGCCCAGCTGCTTCGTCGCCAATCCCTTGCAGACCGACACGGCGAACGCATCCATCGAAAGCGCAAACGCCAGCAGGAGAATTTCAATTATGCTCATGGAAACCCCTCCGCATTCAAAGATAACAAAAAACCCACGCGCAGCCGCGCCGAACCGGGTGCGGATGACACATGAGTCTCGTTCTTTAAGGCAGGCCAGATTCCATGAATCAGTATGTTGACCAGCCACGCAAGCGCGCAAACTACTCCCTCACGGGGTATTTTGTTTAGCTATTTTAGCACTCTTCGAGGGCGATTGTCAAGAGGGATTGTGTTAATCTCGGTACTTGACATGTAACCGAGTCGCTGTCCGACTCGATTCGCGTCCAATTGGGAACAAAGCTCTAACTCGCACCACCCAGATTTTGAAGCGCTTCCCGATTCAAAATCGTCGTAACCAAGCGCGGCAGCAGGTGTCAGCGGGCACCGCCCGCCGTAGTGCCGGACAAATAGAGCTTTTTATAGAAGCCGTTCTGCGCGAGCAGCGACTCGTGCGTGCCCTGCTCAATGATCTTGCCATCGCGCATCACCAGAATCATGTCCGCAGAGCGAATCGTCGATAGACGGTGCGCAACAATGAAGCTCGTCCTGCCCTGCATCATCCGCGCGAACGCCGCCTGAATACGCAGCTCCGTGCGCGTGTCGATCGACGAGGTCGCCTCGTCCAGAATCAGCATCGGCGGCAGGCACAGCATCACGCGCGTAATGCACAGAAGCTGCTTCTGCCCCTGCGACAGCATCCCGCCGTCTTCGCCGATCACCGTGTCATACCCCTCGGGCAAACGGCAAATGAACGAGTGCGCATAAGACGCCTTCGCCGCTTCGACAATCTCCTCGTCGGTCGCATCCGGCTTGCCCATCGCAATGTTTTCGCGAATCGTGCCCGCCTTCAGCCACGTCTCCTGAAGCACCATGCCGTAAGCCGCGCGCAAACTGTGGCGCGTCATATCGCGAATGTCCGTGTGATCAACCGCAATTGAACCGGCATTTACATCATAAAACCGCATCAGAAGATTGATCAGCGTGGTCTTTCCGCAGCCCGTCGGTCCAACGATCGCCACGCGCTGACCCGGCTTTACGTGCAAATTGAAATCCTCGATCAGCTTTTTGTCCGGCACATACGAAAACGCCACGTGATCGCAGTCCACATAGCCCTCCGTATTCCGGAGCGCAACCGCGTTCTCCTTTTCCGGAACCTGCGCCGGCGCGTCGATCAGTTCGAGCAAACGCGCCGCGCACGCAATCGCGTTCTGCAGCTCCGTGACAACGCCGGAAATTTCGTTGAACGGCTTCGTGTACTGATTGGCATAGCTCAGAAAGCACGTAAGCACGCCCACCGTCATGCTTCCGGACAGCACCGCCAGCGCGCCCGTCAAGCCAACGCCCGCATATACGATCGAATTGACGAATCGCGTCGCCGGATTCGTGATCGATGAAAAGAATGTCGCGCGCAGCGAACAGGTCTCCAGACGGCTGTTGATCTCGTCGAATTCGCCGACCGACGTTTCCTCATGCCCGTATGCCTTGACCACCTTCGCGTTGCCGATCATCTCGTCGATGTACGCGGTCAGCTCGCCGCGGGTCTTTGATTGCAGCGTGAACATCGCGTGCGTGCGCTGCGCAATGAATTTCGCCACGAACAGCGAAAGCGGCGTGATCACCACGACGACCGCCGCAATGCCCGCGTGCCTGGCAAACATGAATCCGAGCGTGCCCAGAATCGTCATAACGCCGGTAAACAGCTGCGTAAAGCCCATCAGAAGGCCGTCCGCAAACGCCTCCGCGTCCGAAATCACGCGGCTGACAATCTCGCCGTGCGGATGCGAATCGATATAGGAAAGCGGCAGCGCCGAGATTTTCTTCAGCGCATCCTCGCGCAGATCCTGAACGACCGAAAACGTCACGCGGTTGTTGATCGCGTTCATCAGCCATTGAATCAGCGCTGTGACCGCCACAATTACCAGAATTTTGATCAGAATCGGCAGGATTTTATCGAAGAATACGCCATGATCGGTGATCTGATCGATCGCTTCGCCCGCGTAAACCGGCACCAGCAGCGTAAGCACCACCGTGACCGCCGCGAGAAAGAACGACGCGAACACATAATATTTGTATTTGCCGATGTAGGTCAGCACCCGCCGGAGCGTTCCGCGCTTATCCGCCTTCATGCTTTCGCCTCCCCGCCATACTGCGATTCATAAATTTCCCGATAGACCGGACAGGATTCAAGCAGCGCTTCGTGCGTGCCCAGCCCGACGGCTTTTCCGTCGTCCAGCACCAGAATCTGATCCGCCGCGAGAATCGACGCCGTGCGCTGCGACACGATGAACACCGTCGGATGATAATCGAGCCTGCGAATGGCAAGGCGCAGATTCAGATCCGTCGCCTGGTCGAGCGCGGACGCGCTGTCATCCAGCACGAGAATCTCCGGCTTGCGCACCAGTGCGCGCGCAATCGTCAGCCTCTGGCGCTGACCGCCGGAAAGGTTTCTGCCGTTCTGCTCGATCATTGCGTCCAGACCGCCCTTCGCCTTTACGACGTCGTCCGCCTGCGCCGCGGCAATCGCCTCGTTCAGTTCCGCGTCCGTCGCGTCGGGCTTGCCCCAGCGAAGGTTGTCGCGAATCGTGCCGTGGAACAGAACCGCCTTCTGCATCACGAAGCCAATCTTGCTTCTCAGCGTCGCCTCGTCCTGATCGCGCACATCCACGCCGTCGACATAGACCGCACCCGACGTCGCGTCATAGAATCTCGGAATCAGCCCGACGACGCTGCTCTTGCCGGAGCCGGTGCCGCCGATGACGCCGATCGTCTGCCCGCGCAGCGCGGTAAAATCAATATCCGTCAGCGATTCCGCGCCGGCGTTATTATATTGAAGCGAAACATGATCGAAGCGCACCGCCTCGTCGTTCACGATCGCGGGAACGGGCTTTTCGGGCGAATCCATATCGGGCTTGATATTCAGAACGTCCGTAATGCGCTTCCAGCTGGCGAGACCCTTGTTCATGGTCACGATCAGGTTGGCGAGCTTGATCAGCTCGACGAGGATCTGTCCCATATAATTGTAAAGCGCGACAACCTCACCGGGCTTCAGCACGCCGACGCTCACCTCGAGCGCGCCGGTATAAATCAGCCGCGCGATCGCGAAATTCACCAGAAGGTAGGTGATCGGATTCATCAGGCCCGAAATCCAGCCCGCGCGGCGCTGGCGCGTGGTCAGCGTGCGATTCTTCTGCTCGAATTCCTGATACTGCGCCTCTTCCTTGCAGAACGCGCGAATGACGCGCGCGCCGGTCAGGTTTTCGCGCGTCGCGCCCAGCACGCGCTCCAGCGCCTTCTGAACGCCGCGCATCATCGGAATGTTGATCGCCATGACGCCGAACACGACCAGACTCAGCGCCGCGATTACCGCCACGAAGATCAGCGCCGCGCGCACGTCGATCGTAAACGCCATCAACATCGCGCCGAACACGACGAACGGCGAGCGGAGGAACAGGCGCAGCGTCATATTCACGCCGGTCTGCGTCTGGTTGACGTCGCTGGTCAGGCGCGTAATCATCGTGGACGTGCCGAGCGCATCCATATTCGAAAACGACAGCTTCTGCAAATGCGCAAACAGCGCGTGGCGCACGCCGGTGGCAAAGCCGGTCGCCGCCTTCGCGGAAAAATACTGCGCCGTGATCGACGAAACCAGCCCGACCGCCGCCAGCGCAAGCAGAATCAGGCACATCCTGAAGATGAATCCTTTGTCGCTGTTCTGAATGCCTGTATCGATGATCGCCGCCATTACCAGCGGAACCATCAGCTCGAACGACGCCTCCAGCATCTTGAACAGCGGCGCGAGCACGCATTCCTTTCGATACTTCTTCAGGTATCTCCACAAGCTCTTCATAACGAATCCTCCATCCCTGTTTCCGGATAACAGTATACCGCGCGCACGTAAAATCTGCAGGCAGGGTTGCCTGTGCAGTGAAAAAATATGTATGTACATGTATTATTTAAATATGCCGTGTCTCCCGGAAATTGCGTCTTTTTATGCGCGCAAGGATTGAATTCACCGTCCGAATGTGATATTATGTTAGCAGAATAAATTGCTATATTAAGGGGGATTTTTTCATGCAGGAACGCGAACGACTGGGCTCGCGGCTGGGATTCATTCTGCTTTCGGCGGGATGCGCGATCGGATTGGGCAATGTATACCGCTTTCCGATTTGGACGGGCGCTTACGGCGGCGGCGTTTTTCTTCTGTTTTATCTGATTTTTCTGATTCTTCTGGGCATTCCGGTGATGACGACGGAGCTTTCGGTGGGCAGAGCGAGCCAGCGAAGCATCGCGACGTCGTTCGACGTATTGGAAAAGCCGGGGCAGAAATGGCATTGGATGAAGGCGCTGGGCGTTGCGGGCAATTACCTTCTGATGATGTTTTACACGACGATTTCCGGCTGGTTCCTGATTTACTTCGTGAAATACTTAAACGGCTCGATCATGGAGCACACGACGGCGGAAGCGCTCGGAAACGTGTTCGGCTCGATCGTATCGAATCCGGGGCTGAACATTCCGGTTACGATTCTCGTAATCGTAATGTGCTTCGGCGCGTGCGCAATCGGGCTTCAGAAGGGCGTTGAAAAGATCACGAAGGTGATGATGGTGCTGCTGCTGATCCTGATTCTGGGTCTGGGCATTTACGCATGCACGCTGCCGGGCGCGGGCGCGGGACTGAAATTCTATCTCGTTCCGTCCATGGCGACGCTCAAAAGCCATAACATTCCGCTCGGCACGGTGATTTCCGCGGCGATGAGTCAGGCATTCTTTACGCTGAGTCTGGGCATAGGATCGATCGCGATTTTCGGCAGCTACATCAAAAAGGATCGCTCGCTGCTGGGCGAGACGTTCACGATCGTCGGATTGGATACCTTCGTCGCGCTGATGTCCGGTCTGGTGATTTTCCCGGCGTATTTCACTTTCAATCCCGGAACAACGGGCGTTACGGCGGATCAGGCGGGCGCGGGCTTCCTGTTCACGACGCTTTCCTCCATATTCAACAATATGGCGGGCGGACGGCTGATTGGCACGCTGTTTTTCATGTTCATGGTATTCGCCGCGTTCTCAACGGTGATCGCCGTGTTTGAAAACATCATGTCGTTTTGGCTGGAATGGACGAAGCTGAAGCGCTGGCAGGCGGCGCTGATCAATATCGTCGCATTTTCCGCGCTGACGCTGCCGTTCATCTTCAGCAATGTCGACGGCTGCGCGCTTTCAAAAAGGATCTTCCTCGGGCGCAATTTCGGCGATTTCGAGGATTTCCTCGTTTCGAATATCGCGCTGCCGGTGGGCTCGCTGATTTACGTGCTGTTCTGCACGAGCCGCTATGGGTGGGGCTGGAAGAATTACTTTGCCGAGGTCAACGCCGGCAAGGGCGCGAAAATGCCGAAATGGGCGCGCGTTTATATGTCGATTCTCCTGCCGCTCATCATTCTGGTGATTCTGGTAATGTCCGTGCTGCCGACGAAGGTTGCATCGACGGAGGCGGAGGATTCGCACATTACCGAGGTTCAGCCCGCGGCGAGCATCGCACCGATCGAAGCCGAATCAACCGACGAGCTGCCTGCGCCGTAATAGACGGAGCGCTCTCCCTTTCATTACCATTTCACGCGCCGCGTCCCGAAAAAGGGGCGCGGCGTTATTTCCAATTATTTACAGTGGTTGAATTTGCCTTTTTTCGGGAACATCTGGAACCCCCCGCGCGTCTAAAAGACAAATAAACGGAGGTGATCAACATGAAAAAGAGACTGATTGCGATTTTGCTGGCGGTACTGACGGCGCTCTCCATCATGATTCCGGCAGCGGCGAACGCGGAAGCGGACGCATGGATCAAGCTGGTGTACAAGGACGGTTCGCTGAATCTGCGCTCCGGTCCGGGCAAGAACTACGATTCGATCGGCTATGTCAAGCACGGCGACGCGGTGGACGTTTACTTCGGCGATTCCCAAACCGACTTTGAAGGCGAAGAATGGTCGCATGTCAAGGTCGAGCGCACCGGCAAGGTCGGCTATGTCAAAACGAAGTATCTTTCGAACAAACCCGTAAGCGGCGGCACTGCGAGCGCCACGACGAAGGTTTACGTCAGCAAGAACGGCGGTTCGCTCAAGCTCCGCAAGGGCCCCGGCACGGATTACGGCGTTGCGGGCTATGTGCAGCACGGTCAGGAAATCTCGGTTGAATCCCGCGGAAGCACCTGGTCGAAGGTAAAGGTCATCTCCACCGGCAAGGTCGGCTACATCAAGACCCAGTACATTTACGGCAGCGGTTCTTCTTCCACGGGTACCAAGCCCACGAATCCCACTTCCTATCAGCTGGGCACGATCTCCACGAAGACCAGCGCGGGCACGGTCAATATCCGCAAGGGCGCGGGCACTTCCTACGCGTCAGTCGGCAAGGTCGGCCGCGGAACGCTTTTGAAGATCACCGGCGAGGACGGCAAATGGTACAAGGTCGTTACCGCGAACGGACTGACCGGCTACGTTTCCAAGAGCTATGTCTCCCTCGGCGTTTCCGCACAGACGACCGCGAACCTGAATATGCGCAAGGGCGCGGGCAGCAACTACAGCCGCGTGACCACGCTTTCCAAGGGCGCGTCGCTGACGATCTACTCCGTATCCGGCAACTGGGCATACGTCAAGTCCGGCAGGAACAGCGGATATGTATCGATGAATTTTGTGAAGATTCGCTAACGCGAAACCAAAAGCGCCTCGGGTGGTCCGGGGCGCTTTTTCATCAGTCCGAAGAAATGGATTCAACCTTTTCCAGAATTCTATCCAAATCATATTTTGCCGAATCATCCCATCTGCTGTTCAGTTCTTCGATTGCATTGCTCATTTCATCAAAATCGCATTCGCTCGAATTGTCCCTGTCATAACGGATCGCATCAACGCTGGATTCAACATTTGAAATCGCTTCAAGAATATCGGACGAATCAAACGACTCCAATGCTTCCGCAGCTTCCTTGATTTTTTCTTCCAGCGTCTTTATCTTTGCTTGAACCTCGTCCATATTTTTCTTGAAGGAATCCATCATCGTGTTGCTCGCACTATTAAAAGCTTCCCGCATATCGGCGGTTAAAAGATCCCTCTGCTTTTCAATCCGTTCCAGGCGGGTTGCGTAGCCTGCCAAAGCCATCACCGTGCGAACCAGAAGCTCCTTTTCCGTAGCGGAAAGCAGTTCTTCCCGTTCGGCGGAAATATCCTCGCGTTCCTTCCTTAACGCTTCGGCAGAGCGCGCTCTCTCTTCATCAATTCTTTTCGCGTTTTCTTCGCGCAATTTCGACAGCTTGGCGTTATTCTCCACCACATTTCTCTCTATCGATGCCGCTGCCTGCTCCTGCGCTTCCTTAATGCGCGTTTTCCACTTTTTTTTGCTCAAAAGAAAAACCGCCAACAGGACAATCAGCAAGCAAATCAGTACAAACGAATATGGGTTGGCTAAGAATTCATCGAACATCGCCGTCTTCCTCCATTCAAAAGCTGCTTACAGCATATCAT
>OLPR01001255.1_pt1 | contig 21240 bp, 19 predicted proteins | sample 1672761 | NCBI WGS metagenome assembly OLPR01 (sample SAMEA3136721, study PRJEB25190) | human gut metagenome | biome: human gut; feature: human-associated habitat; material: faeces | place: Austria | collected 2013 | reverse complement strand
CGTTCTATCTGCCGCACCTTCTGAAGGCGGCGATCGACGCGCGCGCCTGCGCAATTGTGCTCGTCCACAACCACCCGGGCGGCACGCAGCGTCCGTCCAACGCGGACGTCGAATGCACAAAAGAAGCGCTGAACGCGCTGCATACCCTCGGCATTCCCATGCTCGATCACGCAATCGTCGCGGCGGGAAAAGCAATCAGCCTAAGGCAAAACGGCTGGATTCCAAGACCAATGTGGTCGAGACAGGACGAATTTACGTATCTCAATCGGCGATGGCTGGCGGAATGAACATTCGGCATTCAAACGCGCAATCGCTGCGGCGAAAAAGGGAATCGGCATAAAACAATCCGGCGGCTCGAATCCACAAAGAATCATCTCGCACCCGCAAACCGGAAGCCAGCCGCCTGAAACCGCCCGCGATTGACAAAGCGCCGCGTTTCTTCTATAATATGTGCAGTATTTGCACGAACGGTTCTGATTTCACAAACGGAGGTTTTCCGAATGAATATCGCATTGATCATCGCCGGTGGGCGCGGAATGCGCATGGGGCAGGAGATTCCGAAGCAGTTTTTAACCGTGAACGACAAGCCCGTGATCGCGTACACAATGGAGGCGTTTCAGAAGCATCCGGACGTCGACGCGATCGCCGTGGTCTGCGTGGACGGCTGGGAATCGATTCTCGCGGCATACGCGCGGCAATACGGCATCACGAAGCTCAAGCACATCATCCCCGGCGGCGAAAACGGCCAGGGCAGCATCCGCAACGGCGTATTTGAGCTGGAAAAGCATTATAAGCCCACGGACATCGTGCTCGTTCACGACGCAATCCGCCCGATGGTCAGTCAGGCGATCATTTCCGGCTGCATCGCGACGACGGCGGAGCGCGGCTCGGCGATTGTGACCATTCCCTGTCAGGAAGCGATGCTCGAAACGGAGGATCAGCTTTCGACCCACGCCGTGTTCCCGCGCGACAATTTAAAGCGCACGCAGACGCCGCAGGGCTTCCCGCTCGGAAGACTGGCGGACGCGCATCGCCGTGCGCTCGAAAAGGGCATTACGAATTCCGTCGCCTCGTGCACGCTGATGGTGGAGCTGGGCGAAACGGTGTATTTCTGCGCGGGGTCGGAGATGAATATCAAGCTCACCACGCCGGACGACATGGTGATTTTCAAGGCGCTTCTGAATGTAGCGCGCGACTGAGGACTGAATATGGAGAAAAAATATCTATCGCTCGAAGAGTATCATGCGGTCTTATTCGATATGCTCAAGCAGGTCGATTCCATTTGCCACGCGGAGCGGCTGCGCTATTTTCTGTCCGGCGGCACACTGCTGGGCGCAATCCGGCATAAGGGATTCATTCCGTGGGACGACGACATCGACCTGATGATGCCGCGCCCGGACTACGAAATTTTCCTGAAAAAGGCGGAAAAGCGGCTGCCGAAGCGCTATATTCTCGCATTTCCCGACCGCACGAAGGATTATTCGCAGCCGTGGATTCGCATTTTCGATACGCGTGTCGCCGTGGACGATTCCGGAATGCAGCGCACGCTCACGCGCTCGCTGTTCGTGGACATCTTCCCAATCGACGGACTGCCGTCGAATCGGACGCTTTCGAACCTGTGCTTCAAGCGCGTGCGCGCGTGGGATATTCTGCTCAAATGCGCGCGGCGCAAGGCGCTGTATCCGGATGAGCGGCTGAAATGGCTGAAAAAGCCGATGATGACGCTCACGCACGTGCGGACGCTTCCGAAATATGCGGTTTCCCTGAACAAATCGGCGCGCCGGTATTCGTTTGAACGCGCGCATTACGCGGGCGTGCTCGCGACGACGCATTACGGCAGCCGCGAGCGAATGCCGGTCGAGGTATTCCGCGGAAGCGTTCAGGTTCCGTTCGAAGGCGGACTCTTCCCCGCGCCAATCGGCTACGACACGTATCTTTCGCGGCTGTACGGCGATTATATGCAGCTGCCGCCGGAGGAAAAGCGCGTATCCGAGCACAATCTGCACGCCTATCTGATTCCCGAAGAGGAGAAAAAATGAACCGCGAAATATATCTACGCGACGTCGATCGCGCGATTCAGGCGCTGCCGGACGTTCAAAAGCTCCATTCCGCGCGCATTCTGATCACCGGCGCGACCGGTCTGGTCGGCGCGTTTCTGACCGACTGCCTGCTGGCGCTGAGCGATCAAAACGCGCTGGATCTGCGTTTATACGCGCTTTGCCGGAACGCTGCCCGTGCAAAGGAACGCTTCGGCGAACGCGTGAATGCAATCGCCGCGGACGTTTCCGAAGCAACCGCGCTTCCCGAATGCGATTACATCATCCACACCGCGTCAAACGCGCATCCGAAGGCGTTTTCCGCCGATCCCGTGGGCACGATGCTTGCAAACATTCTGGGCGTTCGCAATCTGCTGGAGCATTTGCGCGCGCAGGGGCACGGGCGGCTGCTTTTCGTATCCACCGGTGAAATTTACGGCGATAATCCCGCGATTCGGGATGGCTTTGCCGAAACCGATTTTGGCAAAATCGATTCCATGAATCCGCGCGCATGTTATCCCGAGAGCAAGCGCGCCGCGGAAACGCTTTGTGCGAGCTATTTATCGCAGTATCGGGTCGACAGCGTGGTCGCGCGGCTCTGCTATGTCTATGGGCCGACGATTACGAATGAGAATTCGCGCGCGGACGCGCAGTTTCTGCGCAACGCGCTTTCGAAAACGGATATCATCATGAAAAGCGCGGGCGCGCAGGTGCGCTCGTATTGCTATGTCGCGGACGCGGCGCGCGCACTGATCACCATTCTCTCAGGCGGCGAATCCGGAAGCGCTTACAACGTCGCCAATCGCGCCGCCGTGCGCTCCATTCGCGAATACGCCGAGGCGCTTGCGAAGGTCGCGGGCGTTCAGGTGAAATTCGAAACGCCGGAGGACGCGGAAAAGCGGGGCTATTCCACCGTTTCGCGCGCCGTTCAAAAGCCCGATCGGCTGGAAGCGCTGGGCTGGAAGCCGCTGTTTTCGTTCGAAGAGGGCATTGAACACACATTCAGAATCATCGAGGAAGCATGAACGCAAATATCATCAAAAAAAATCCAATCCTGCTCAAGGCAGCGCGGCTGGCGCGGAGAATTCTCGGGCGCAGCTGGATGCGCGCGGCGCACGTGCGCGGCGTAAAGGCGAACACCGTTTTCTTTTCCAGCTTTCACGGCAAATCCTGTTCGGACAGTCCCAAGCGCATTTCTGATGCGCTGCACCGGCTGAATCCGGAGATCGATATCGTCTGGCAGCTCCATAATCGCGCCGACGCGCCGGATTATGCGCGCACGGTGCGCCCGCATTCGCTCGCAGCGCTTTCCGAAATCGCGCGCGCGCGGTGCATCGTGGACAATTTCAATCGCCCGATTCATTTCTTAAAGTTTTCCGATCAGATTTACGTTCAGACATGGCACGGCGATCGCGGCTTCAAGAAAATCCTGTACGACCTGAACGACGGGCTGAAATACCCGGACGGCGCGCAGATGAATCTCGCTGTGTCCGGATCGGATTTCGGAACGCGCGTATTCCGCTCGGCGTTTCGGTATTCGGGCGAGGTGATGCAGCTGGGCATGCCGCGCAACGATTGCCTGCTTTCGCCGAACGCAGAGGACATTCGGCGCGTTCGCAGCCTTCTCGGCATTCGGGATGATGAAAAAATCATGCTTTACGCGCCGACGTTCCGCGATGCGACGGTCGGCGGCGCATTCAGCGCGGATTTCGACATTCGCCGCGCGCTGGATGCGCTCGAACGCTCGACGGGCGAAAGGTGGCGCTGTCTCGTGCGCGCGCACGATCTGAATCGCGGAATCGCGCGCGCCGCGGACGCGACGGACGTGACGAATTATCCGGAAATGAGCGATCTATTGCTGATTGCCGATTTGCTGATCACGGATTACAGCTCGTCCGCAGGCGACTTTGTGCTGCTCGATCGACCGGTGATCCTGTATCAGCCGGATCTGGACGCGTTTATGAAGAGCGACCGCGAGATGTATTTCGATATTCGCTCGTGCCCGTACGTGCGCGCGGAATCGGAGGACGCGCTGATGCAGCTGCTCGGCGATTTTCCGTCGATTTCGGCGGACGGAAGCGCCGTGCGCGCGTTTTACGGCGTAACCGAAACGGGCAAATCCGCCGAAGCCGTCGCCAAATGGATTGAAAAAAGGATGGGGCGCAAATAGAACTTCCTCCAACCGCACATGAATATGGGTATACAGCAGTAAAAGCTCCCCCAGCCCTGCAAAACAAGGGAAAGCTCGAGAGGGCGAAGTCCTCTCGAACTACAATCGTCCCCGGCGGCGTGTGCGGTGGAAAGGTTGCTTGCCTGAAAGTCAAGCAAGTCGCTTTGCGACCGACAGATTATGAAAGCGGCATTCTGATTCCGGTGAAGAAAAGCAAATAGCAAATCCGCCCGACGCACCGTCGGGCGGATTCCCATATGTACCCGGCGCATCGTCGGGCGGCTTCCCATATGTACCCGACGCACCGTCGGGCGGCTTCCCATTAGGTACATTTCTTTTGATGATACTTCGCATAAGGGTGGATTCTGGAAAGCAGCAGATAGTCCCGATAACCTTGCTAGAAAAAATACAAGAAGCGGTACATATGATATTAATCTAAGGCGATTAGGAGCGTAAAGGAGGGCTTCATATGTTTGAATATCGCATCACCAAATATAATCCGATTTTCCGTGTAAACGGAATATATACACGCGATGACTGGACCAGTATATGCGATGTCGGGAAAAAATATAATGGATGTACATTGACCACCGATGAGTGCGCAACCGTGATGTCTAATTATGTGAATTGCATCATGGAGATCATTGCAACGGCGCAGGTGCCTGAATTCACAGTCTCCGATGTTGAAGTGTATAACATAAAATACAAGAGAAAGTTTCGCTTGAAGAACGGAGAAGTCGTCTCGCAGCAGAGACTCCGTTATATCATTATGGGGTGTCTCGAAGAAAAAGTCTGGTGCCATTTATCTAACAAGAATGCTTATATTCACTTTGGATATGATCTGTATGTCTATGTGGGATGCGAGCTGGATCATTCTTCTATTGAACACATATGTTCTAAGTATGGATTATTTGGCGAACCATTTACATCGCCTTATAAGGAATCCTAAGATACTTTAGCCCATGGCTTATAAGATGTCACATTAGAAAAAACATCCGCACATCCACCGAACACCCCGAGGCGTTGGATAAGGGATGATTTGTTCCGGCGGGCATCGATGCGCATAGTTTATTACAGGTCGTCGATGCCGCCGTGGTGGTCGGGCGGATTCCTGCATATGCCCGAGCGTCCCTCGGGCTATTTTTCAGAATTCAATCTCATTCAGATAAAACCCTGGGGATTTGCGCAGTGGCAGTGTGTCGAACGCCAGATTCACCGCATCCAGATACGCGTCGATCGTTTTCGCCTTGCGAACGGCTTTTCGCGCCTTCATCGGGCTTTCAAACGCCGTAAGCATATACTGCGTGATTTCCTGCATATGCCCGAGCACCGCCTTCTGCGGCCAGAGATTCGTGTAATTCTGGAGCAAAGAATCATGAAACGCGCGCATTCGATCGATTGAAAGCGTTTCTCCGCCGGCAAACGTCTCCGCCAGCGCGGGATTCGCGATCAGTCCGCGCCCGAGCATCACCGCCCGCGCATTCGGGCATTCGGATTCAAACGCGCGCAGATCCTCGATTGTGAACAGATCGCCGTTATAGACGAACGGCGCGCGCAGCGTTTCCATCGTCGCGGCGCATAGCTCGCGATGCGCGTGTCCGCGATAGAATTCCGCCTTCGTGCGCATATGAACGATCATTTCGCTCGCCGGATACGCATTCAGAAGCTCGAGCAGCGCGCCCCATTCGTCGATTGATTGATAGCCGATTCTGGTTTTGATCGAGATCGGCAGCGCGGAAGAAGCGAAAATCGCATCCAGAAACGCGCGCAGCGCGCCCAGATCCCGAAGCATTCCGGAGCCCTTCCCCTTCGCGGTCACGGTTCCGGACGGGCAGCCGAGGTTCAGATTGACCTCGCGATATCCGCAATCGGAAAGCAGCTTCGTCATTGCAGCGAATCTATCCGCGTCGCGCGTCAGAAGCTGCGGAACGACGGGCACGCCGGCATTCTCCCGCGGGTCGATCGCGCGCTGCTCGCGCGACGAAAACGTCAGCGATTCGGACGGACTGATGAACGGAATGAAATATTTCTCCACGCCGCCGAACATCGCATGGTGCGCGCGGCGATAGATCGAATCGGTCACGCCCTCGAGCGGCGCGAAATAAACCTGCATGGCGCTTCTCCTTTGAATGCGGAATCGTTTTATTATACCGCAGAAAGCGGAAAAATGCAAACGAAAGCGAGCGGGAGAATCCGCTCGCTTGAATCCGCTCGCTTCGGTATTCACATTCAGTTGTTCCTGTAAATCTCGCAATAGAGCCTTCCGCTGTCCGTCCATGTGTAAATCGTGATGCTGCCCCAGCCGTCATAGCGGAATTCGAAATCGATGTCGTCGGAATAGTCGGTCAAAATCGCGTCCGCGGAATTGGAGACGTAGGACTGATTGTATTTCTCGCCGTAGGTCGATTTCTCAACGACGGTAATGTCCCCCGCGTTCTTCACCGCCAGCCACAGCGCGCTCGCAACCTGCGCGACGCCGCCGCCCGTGGTTTCCACGCCGCGGCCGTTGATCGCGCGAACATAGCCGTATTCCTTCGTCCGCGGGCCGACGACGTCGTTAAATGAGAACGTGTCGCCGCTCAGGAGCGTGGTATCGTAAATGGTGGTCGCCGCGAGATCGATATTGTTCAGCAGCCTTTTATCATTCCCGCAATAGATCGACGCGGATCCGAGGAGCCTGCCGGTCTTGCCATCCGGCGCGGGCGTAGCGAACCAGTTGCCGGAATCAAAGCTCGACGCAGTCTGGGTCACGGTGCAGTAGAGGTAATTGTCCGCGAACCACGTTTCGATCAGCAGCGACTGGCTCGTGCGGTTCGTAAAGCGGAAATCCTTGTCATTTTTGTAGTCGGTGACGACCGCGTAATCGCCGTCCGGAATGTAACCGGCATTGAAATCGCTGCCGTAGGTCTTTACTTCGTCAAATGCGACGCTGCCCGCCTTCAGGTTCAGAAGCGCCATGTACAGCGTGGTCGCAACCTGCGAAACGCCGCCGCCCATTACCTTTGCGCCCCGATCGTTCAGCGCCTTGACGTAGCCCTCCGCCTTTGTGCGCGGGCCGACGGTGTCGTTGAACGAGAACGTCGCGCCGGATGCGACGTAAACCTGATTGATCGCAAGCGCCGCGCGCTGCATATTGCCGAGACGGCCGCTGCTCGCGCCGCGGGTGCTCGTGCGGTACGACGCGTACTGATCTGCCGCGCTCGCGGGAACGGCGAACGCTGCGCCCAAAAGAACCAGCGTCAGCAAAAGTGCAAATGCTCTTTTCATGGTGAAGTCCCTCCTCCATCCTCTATGCTGTTTGGACGTTTGCGCGCGCGGAAATGTTCCGCATAATCTTCCGTTTTTTTCAATTTTTTGATTGATTGCGACATAACGCAAATCGCCTTGAATCCGCGCGCAAAAACGAGTATGATATTGAAAGTAGCCCCGCGCAAACGAGGCGGTCGACCGGCAAAAAGGCGTCGCGCGCCGAATTGCGCGGCGGCGTATTTAGGAAAGCAAGGAGAACGCGTATGCTTACAAGCGAAGCGCCGCGCGGCGCAAACGCAATGCCCGTGGGACGCTATGTTCGCCGCGCATGGCCGATGATTCCGGCGCACGCGTTTCGCGACGCGTTCAAAAGGCGGGACGTAAAGATCAACGGTTCTCGCGCGAATGAAAGCGATCCCGTTTCCGCGGGTGATCAGATCGAGCTGTTCCTGCCCGACCGGTATTTGCCGGATGCGCCTGAAATTTCATTCGATGATGGAAAGCTGATCGCGTGCGTAAAGCCGCAGGGCTTGCCGGTGGACGTGGATTCCGACGGAATCGGCGCGGACACGCTGCTTTCGCGCATTCGGCGCATTCATCCGGACGCGCAGCTCTGCCACCGATTGGACGCGCAGACGGGCGGGCTGGTGCTCGCGGCAGCGGACGGCGAAACGCTCGCGCGCGCGGAGGAAACATTTAAGCTGCACGCGATTCAGAAGACGTATCTCGCGCTCGCAAAGGGCGGATTCCGGCGCGCCGAGGGCACGCTGAGCGGGTATCTCGTCAAAAACGCGCGCGATTCGCGGGTTACGGTGATCAATCACAACGCGCCGGGCGCGAAAAGAATCGAAACGCGCTATCGCGTGATCGAGGATTGCGGCGCGTTTGCGCGCGTTCAGCTCGAACCGGTCACGGGGCGCACGCATCAGCTGCGCGCGCATATGGCTTCAATCGGGCATCCGCTGATCGGCGACGACAAATATGGCGACCGCGATTTGAATCGCAAATTCGGTTTGCCCTTGAGACTCTGGTGTGAATCCGTCCGGATTCTGAAGGAAAGCCCGCTCGCGGAATACCGCGGGCAGACGTTTGCTTCCCCGAAGCCGGATTGGTGGAAATGATATTTAACGGGAGAAAAGAATGAGCATTAAACTGATCGTATCGGACATCGACGGAACGCTGATTCCCTTTCACGGCAGCGTTTCCGAACGGACGCGCGCGGCGGTTCGCGCGTGCGCCGAAAAGGGCGTAACCTTCTCGATTGCGACGGGGCGCTGGTACGTTCCGGCAAAGGCGGTTACGGAGGCGATCGGGCAGACGGACGGCTGCATGATCATTGCCGGCGGCGGCGCAATCGTGACGCTTTCCGGCGAAGTTATTCAGGAATGGGGCATTCCGGACGCGCGCGCAGAGCAGGTTTACGCCATCATGCGCAAGCACGACGTAATGATGAACACGTTCACGCGCGGCAATCTCTATCGCCTGAATACTCGCGCTTACGGCAGGCGCGTGGACGAGCTGGATTCCTATCTGGGCGGCGCATTTCTGGTGCACGCGGACGATCAGGCGCTTTTCGAGCGTGACGGGCTGAAACGGCCCTATAAAATGGAAGCGTATACGCGCGACGAAGCGAAGCTGCGCGAAATCGCGGAGGAACTGAACGAAGCGGGCTTTTCCGTAACCAGTTCGTATCCGACGAACATCGAAATCACCGAGCGCGACATGGGCAAGGGCGTCGCGGTTGAATGGCTTGCAAATAAAGTCGGCGCGACGCGCGAGGAATGCATGGCGATGGGCGACAATACGAACGACCTCTCCCTCCTCGGCGCGGTCGGCTGGCCGATTGCAATGGGCAACGCCGTAAGCGAGCTCAAAAGCGTCGCGCGGCTGATTGCGCCCGACAGCGCGGACGACGGCGCGGCGATCATGATCGAGCGCGCGCTGGAGGACAGGCTATGATGCACATCGTACTGGTTCAGCCCGAAATTCCGCAGAACACCGGAAACATCGCGCGCACGTGCGCGGCGACCGGCGCGCGGCTGCATCTGATCGAGCCGCTCGGATTCGAGCTTTCGGACAAATATCTGAAGCGCGCGGGGCTGGATTACTGGAAGCTGATGCAATACGAAATTCACCCGAGCTGGGAAGCCTTCCGCGAAAAATATCCGGATGCGCGAATGCACTTTGCAACCACGAAGGCGCCGCGCGATTACTGCGCCGCGGAATACCGCGACGGCGATTTCCTGGTGTTTGGTCGTGAAACGCGGGGCTTGGACGAGCAGCTGCTGGCGGACCATTACGCGCAGTGCATTCGCATTCCGATGCGCCCGGACGCGCGGAGCCTGAACCTTTCCAATTCCGTGGCGATCGTATTGTACGAATCACTGCGGCAGCAGGATTTCCCGAATCTGAAGGGCGAAGGCAGTCTGACCCAGATCGATCCGCCGGGCGACTGGCGCGACTATGTTTGAGGAAACGGACATGGAAAATCAGGGAAAACGGCTCAACAAATTCATTGCGGATTCGGGCTACTGCTCCCGCCGCGAAGCGGATCGACTGATCGGCGAAGGGCGCGTGAAGGTAGACGGCAAAATCGGCGTGCTGGGCGATAAGATTCTTTCGGGCATGATCGTTACGGTGGACGATCAGCCGCTCTCCGGTCGCGGCGACAAGGTGTACATTCTCTTAAATAAGCCGCGCGGCGTCGTCTGTACCGCCGACCCGCGGGAACCGATGAACGTGGTGGATTACCTGAATTACCCGATTCGCATCTTCCCCGTCGGGCGGCTGGACAAGGATTCGGAAGGATTGCTTCTGCTCACCAGCGACGGCGAAATCGTCAATCGCCTGCTCCGCGCGGCGGGCGGACATGAAAAGGAATACGAGGTCGAGGTCGATCGGGCAATCACGCCGGAATTCGTTCAGAAGATGATGGCGGGCGTTCCGATTCTGGACACGGTCACGCTGCCCTGCCGCGTGCGGCGAACGGGCGAACGGTCGTTCAACATCGTTCTGATTCAGGGGCTGAATCGCCAGATTCGAAGAATGTGCGAATATCTGGGCTACAATGTCAAATCGCTCAGGAGAATCCGGATTATGAATCTCCGCATCGGAAAGCTGCGCCCGGGACAGTGGCGCGAGCTTACGGAGGAAGAACTTTCAACGCTCCTCGCCGGCATCGGCGCGGAAGGATAGGGAGGCGCTGTTATGGCGAAGGTTACGCTCAGAAAAACCCGCGAAACGCGCGTGCGCGGCGGGCATCCGTGGATTTACGCGTCCGAAATTGAAAAGGTGGACGGCGAATTTGAAGCCGGCGATATCGTCGACGTCTGCGATTTTCGCGGCAAATTCATCGGTCGCGGATTCTACAATCCGCAATCGCAAATCAGTCTGCGCATCTTAACGCGCAACGACGAGCCGTGCGACCGCGCATTTTTCGCAAAGCGCATTCGCGACGCGTGGGAATACCGAAAGCTGCTGTGCGATCCGAATTCCTGCCGCCTGATTTATTCGGAATCCGATTTCCTGCCCGGTCTGGTGGTCGATAAGTTCGGCGACGTGCTGGCGCTGCAATCGCTTTCGCTGGGCGTCGATCGCATCAAGGACATGATCTGCGATCTGCTGATGGAAATCGTTCATCCCGCCGGCGTCTGGGAGCGCAGCGACGTTCCCGTGCGCCGTCTGGAGGGCATGGAACAGACGACAGGGCTTTTGCGCGGCACTGTGCCCGATCGCGTAGACATGGTGGAAAACGGCATTCATTTCCTCGTGGACGTGAAAAACGGGCAGAAGACGGGCTTCTTCCTCGATCAGAAGGAAAATCGCGCGGCGATTGCGCCGCTGTGCCGGGGCGCGCGCGTGCTGGATTGCTTCTGCCACAACGGATCATTCTCGCTGCACGCGGCGAAATTCGGCGCAGGCGACGTGCTCGGCGTGGACATTTCGGAAGAAGCGCTTGATGTTGCGCGCGAAAATGCGAAGCTGAACGGGCTTGAAAACGTCCGCTTCGAGGCGCACAACTGCTTTGATCATCTCCGCGAGCTGACCGACGAAGGCGCGCAGTTCGATCTCGTGATTCTCGATCCGCCGGCATTTACGAAGAACAAGGCGGCGCTTCAGAGCGCGCTGCGCGGCTACAAGGAAATCAACCTCCGCGGGCTGAAGCTCGTTCGTCCGGGCGGATTCTTAGTGACCTGCTCCTGTTCGCAGCACGTTTTGCCCGAGGTTTTCCAGGACATGGTCAATCAGGCGGCGCGCGACGCGAAAAAGCGCATTCGCCTCGTCGAATTCCGCACGCAGGGCAAGGATCACCCGATTCTGCCGCAGGCGGTCGAAACGAAATACCTGAAATGTATGATCCTGCAGGTGATGGAATGAATCTTGAATTGCACGTGCCGGGGCTTCGCGAAATGGACGCGCGCGCGAAATGGCTCGCGGATCCGGAAACGATGGCGTACAACCGCGGTCAGGCAATCGACGCGGACGGCTATGATCCCGAAACCGGCTGCATCGATTTCCCGATCGGCGACTGGCGCTATTGGCGCGAAATCTGGCTGTATCAGGAGCCGAACCGGTTCAGCGCGTATCTGCTCGACCGCGATAGCGGCGCGTTCGTCGGCGAGGTCTGCTATTACGACGGTTTTGATCCGGACGCGGTACGCGCCGGGATTCTGATTGCGAGCGCGCATCGCGGAAAGGGATTTGCGTCCGAAGGTCTGAAGCTGCTTTGCAATCGCGCGTTCGAGCGCGAGGAAATCGCCTGTCTTGCCGCCGAGCTTGCCGAAGAAAACGAGCGCGCAATCCGCGCGTATCTCTCCGCGGGATTCAAGGTCGTCCGAATCGAGGACGGCGTCGTTCGCCTGGAAAGACATAAATAATTGGAAGGAACCGCTGCACGATCGAATGCAGCGGTTCCTTTTTTAGCCGCGCCGCACAAATGAGGCGGTCGGCTGGCAGATGGATTTTTCGTCAGATGGCGGAAAAGACATTGCCCGACGCGCCGCCGAATTGCGCGGCTGCGTCTTAAGCAAATTGCGGATGTACCGCGTATCTGCGCATCTGTTTTATAAACAGGATCAGCGCGACGCCGCAGCAGAGAATATCCGCGATCGGCGTTGCCCAGACGATTCCGTAGATCGGAATGATTTCCTTCAGGATAAACATCAGCGGAATATCCAGAATGCCCTTTCTCAAAATCGCGAGGATGAACGAGCGCATTCCCTCGCCGGTCGCCTGAAAGAACGAAATGAACGCATACGCGCACGCGGAGAACGGCCCGCCGATGCACAAAATCTCCAAAAAACGCGCGCCGTAATCGACGGACGAGGAACCGTGCTGGATGAACAGCCCGATCAGCGTGCGGCTGAAGATCAGGCTTGCCGCCATGCACAGCGTCGCCATCGCGACGGAAATCGAGGTGGAAATCGTAACGGACGATTTCATGCGCTTCAGATTGCCGGCGGCGAAGTTGAATGCGATCAGCGGAAGCACGCCCTGCGTCATGCCGCGAACGATGCAGTGCGCCAGCATATTCACCTTCTTCGCCACGCCGATGCCCGCCTGCATCGCCGTTCCGCACAGCGACATCAGGTTATCCAGTACCGCATAAGAGATATTTTCGCACAGCGTCATCAGGCACGCGGGCAGGCCCGTCGCCAGAACGTCGCGCGGAATGCCGAAGCAGAACATGCCGTATTTCGGCTTCAGACACAGCACGGATTTTTCACGCTTTAAATACATCAGGAACAGGAAATACGCCGTTGCAATCACATTGGAAAGCGAGGTCGCGATGCCCGCGCCGAGCACCTCCTGCCCTTTAGGGAGAATCACGAACATAAACAGCGGATCCAGCGCGATATTCAGAACGCCGCCCATCGCCACGCCGATGCTCGCCTGCGCAGCGTATCCCTCGGAGCGCACCAGATGCGCAAGCAGCGCGTTCAGCGAAGTGCCGAGTCCGCCGATGATCACCGTGACCTGAAGATATTGAATCGCCGCCGCGTGCACCTCCGGATCGCTGCCGCCGAGCAGATTCATGAACATATCCTCAAACAGATACGCGGCGACGGAATACAGGAGCGTAACCGAAACGCAGCCCCAGAACGCAAACGCCGCGGTATTCTGTGCGCGATCGTTGTCCCCTGCGCCCAGCGCACGTGCGATTACACTCGCGCCGCCCACGCCGAACAGATTCGAAATCGCCGACAGAAACATGAACGCCGGCATACACACCGTAACCGCCGTAATCATCGCGTCGCTGCCGGTAAGGCCGATGAAGAAGGTGTCCGCCATGTTGTAGACCACCAGAATGATCTGCCCGATCACCGTGGGCACTGCGAGCTTGATGACCGCCTTCCACACCGGACAATTTGCAAACAGTTCGAGTTTTTCCGTATCCTTCATTTCAGCTGCTCCTCCCATGTAATATTTTCGAAGGTGATCATCATCATCACCGTAACCGTCCAATAGCCGTCCATGATCACGCACAGCGCGAGAAAGCCGATCTTTAACAGTTTCCTCAGCAGGCAATCGCCGAAGAAATCAAACGCCAGACAGCAGCCGACCGCGCCCAGTCCCGTGCGCAGCCACAGGTTCATATTGGGCAGGCAGTCCAGCGCAATCGCCAGCGCCAGGCACGGGCCGAACAGGATCAGATTCACCGCAGCCGCGCTCATCGCTCGCCGCAGGCAAAACACCGCGTTTGCCGGAAGGTTCGTTCCGCGTTCCAATGTAATTTCCCGCGCCACTCGCTTTCGCATTGGCGGCAAAAACGCCGTCCAGAAGTACCGCGCACATTGGCCAAACGCTTTCTTTTCGTCCCCGCGCATTCCCGTTCTCCCCCTCTTTGTCTCTCGGATGAAACAGTATGCATAGTGTACGCCCAAATGTCCATAATGTCAAATGATGTTTACTTCTAATTCGATAATTTTGCATTATAACATAACATTGCCCTGCATCCGCCAAATTCTCCATAAATAAAAACGAAGGTTCGATCACATTCTGTTTTCATTCGAATTTTGCGCAATTAGCATGAAATTTCAATCCGAAATTTGCGTCATATTGGTATGATTTCACAGTATTTCGATTTGCGTGTCCGTTTTGCGAATCATTCATAAGAACTTTCTTGACGTCCCCTCATCATAATAAGCTCATATAATTATAAGCCAGCATCAAAATAATCGTCTGCTTATCAAAACAAATACTTATCGTTCAAGTTGTTCACATTTTCGCGCTTGCACCCGACAGGGCAAACGTGATATGATATATAAGAATATATTTTCAAAAGACCGAGGAGGCATTTCATGGCGAGAAAACAGGCGAGCGGGCAATGGACGACGATCATCCGGCCCAAGCGCGGCTGGTTCGCGATTGATTTTAAGGCGCTCTGGCAGTACCGCGATCTGGTCTGGCTGATGGTCAAGCGCAATTTCACGATCATGTATCGCCAGACGATTCTGGGGCCGCTGTGGATTGTGCTGCAGCCGCTGTTAACGACGGTGGTATTTACCGTTGTATTCGGAAACATCGCGGGCCTGCCGACGGATGGACTGCCGCATTTTCTGTTTTACATGGCGGGCAGCATCGCGTGGCACTTTTTCTCGAGCTGCTTAACGAGCACGTCGAAAACGTTTGTGGAGAACCGGAATCTGTTCGGCAAGGTATATTTTCCGCGGCTGTGTATGCCGCTTTCGGTGGTCGCTTCGGAGCTGATCAACTTCTTCGTTCAGTTTGCGATGTTTCTGGTCTTTTTGCTGATTTACGCGCTGAAGCCGAATTCGCCGGTGCATCCGAACCTGAAGCTGATTCTCCTGACCCCGCTGATGCTGATTCAGCTGGGGCTGCTGGGCCTGGGCTTCGGCATCATCGTTGCAGCGCTGACGACGAAATACCGCGACCTGTCGATGCTGGTAACGTTCGGCGTGCAGCTCTGGATGTACGCAACGCCGGTTACGTATTCGTCCTCGATGATCGCGGAGCGCTTCCCGAACCTGCTGGGGGTGTATATGCTCAATCCGATCACGCCGGTAATTGAGCTGTTCCGCGCGGCATATCTGGGCGTGGCGGACTATTCGCTGAAATACAATCTGCTCTCGCTGGGCGTTACGGCGCTGACCGTGATGCTGGGGCTGATTCTGTTTACGCATGTGGAAAAGACCTTTATGGATACGGTCTGACGGAAAGGAGCGCATGAATGGCTGAACGACTTCTCGAAGTGGACGGCGTTTCGAAGGAATACCGTCTGGGTCAGATCGGCGGCGGCACGCTCCACGGCGACCTGACGACATGGTTTGCGCGGATTCGCGGCAAAGAGGATCCGAACAGCAAGCTGGGCGTGGACACGGTAAACGTCAAAACCGGCAAATTTCTGGCGCTGAACGACGTAAGCTTCAACGTCGACCGCGGCGACGCGCTGGGCGTAATCGGCTTAAACGGTGCGGGCAAATCCACGCTTCTGAAGCTGATTTCGCAGATTACCGCGCCAACCTCGGGCGAAATCCGCATCCGCGGGCGCGTCGCAAGCCTGCTCGAAATCGGCACGGGCTTTCATCACGAGCTGACCGGAAGGGATAACATTTACCTGAACGGCGCGATTCTCGGCATGAACCGCGCGGAGGTTCGCTCGAAAATCAAGGAAATCATTGAATTTTCGGAAATTGAGCAGTTTATCGATACGCCGGTGAAGCGCTATTCGTCCGGCATGTATGTAAAGCTCGCGTTCGCGGTCGCCGCGCATCTCGCGCCGGATATTCTGATTTGCGACGAGGTGCTCGCGGTGGGCGATCTGGCGTTTCAGCAGAAATGCCTGAACAAGATGAGCGACGTTGCGCGCGACGGCCGCGCGGTGCTGTACGTCAGTCATAATATGCGCACCGTCTCGCAGCTCTGCAATCGCGGCATTTACCTTGAAAAGGGCGCGCTGAAATACGACGGTTCGGTCGAGCATTCGATCGAGCTTTACGGCGGCAGCGGTCTGAGGAACACCGATCGCGATCTGGATCACATGGATCGCCCGCTGAAGCGCGGCGACACGATGCGAATGCTGCGCATGGTGATTCACGATTGCCCGAACCTCGAATACCAGATGGACACGCACATGGATTTCACGCTCACGAGCGTCGCAAACGTGTCCGATCCGCATTTGCGCGTTCGCATCATGCTGTATTCCAGCATGGCAGCGCCGATTGCAATGACGCAGACGGAGCCGTTCGAGGTCACCGTGGGCGAAACGTTCACGCGCAAAATCCGTATGCCGCTGGACGGCATTGCGCCGGGCGAATACGGCATGAAGATTTCGCTGATTTCCGCAACGCCGCAGGGCTTGAGCTGCTATTACGACACGATTCTGGACGTTGGGCATTTCGTGATCGTCGATGATCCGGCGATTACGAGCGGATTCGTCTGGCAGGAGCGTCTGTGGGGCAATATGCGCCTGAAGCCGCTGGAGATGCTGTAATATGGAACAATTGCATTCACAGCCCGCGAAGACCGTGGTCGCGATGCACGATTTGAGCAGCGTCGGCAGATGCGCGCTCACGGTGGCGATTCCGGTGCTCGCGGCGATGGGCGTTCAGCCGATTCCCGCGCCGACGTCGGTGTTGAGCGCGCACACAGCGTTTCCGGAATTCGTTTCGCAGGATTTGACGGACTATCTTGATTCGTGCCTGAACGAATGGGGGCGCATGGATCTTCGGTTCGACTGCGTGTACACGGGCTATCTCGCGTCCGCGCGGCAGGCGGAAATCGCGCAAAAGTTTATCGAAGGTCAGAAGGGCGCGACGATCATCGTCGATCCCGTGCTGGGCGACGACGGGCAAATGTACCGCGCGCTGCCAAAGGAAATGCCGGAAGCGATGCGAAAGCTCTGCGCGTCCGCCGATCTGATCACTCCGAATCTGACCGAAGCGGCGCTCCTGACGGGAAAGCCCTGCTCCGGCGACGCAATTTCGGAATCCGCGCTTGAAGAAATGCTGATTTCCCTTCGAGCGCTCGGTGCAAAGACCGCGCTGATCACCGGCGCAGCGCTGAAGGACGGCGATTCGGAATGCAAATCTTCCCCCGAATCCGCATCCGCACCGCTGGGCACGCGAACCGGCGATCCTTCAGCAAAGCACGTCAACGCCTGGATGGGCGCGGACGGACAAATACATATGCTTTCGTATGAACCGGTCGACGCGGCGTTTCCCGGCACAGGCGACCTGTTCGCGTCGGTCATCGCCGGAGCGCTCACGCGCGAAAAGCCGCTCGATCGCGCGATTGCGATTGCAACGGAATATACGCGCCTTGCCATGCTGAATACGGTAAGCTGCGCCACCGTGCCGGTTTACGGCGTTCAACTGGAGCAGACGCTTGGAACCTTAATTTCAATGATCTCTGATTAAAAAAAGGAGGGCAACCCCAGTGAGCAACAACGATATGTTTTTGACGCAGCAGCGGCTGGAGAAGCGCTGCCGGGAGCTTGAAAACTTCCGGTTCGTTTCGATGCAGTCCATCGCGCCGATGACGGCGATGCCCGGTCAGCTTGGCGTGGACGAGGTTTATCACGGAATGCCGGAGAAGATTGAAGGCGGTCAGCTCGCAATCGGCGATGAGTTCGTCGGGCGCGATCGCTATCTCTGGGCGCAGAAGACGATCACCCTGCCCGCGCACCGCGACGGATTCGAGGTTTACGGTCTGTTCAATTTCGGCAAGACCGGCGGCGGTCACAACAGCGGCTTTGAATCGCTCCTGTATGTGGACGGCCACCCGTTCCAGGGCGTGGACACGAATCACAACGACGTGAATTTTGAATCCCTCGAGGGAAAGACCGTAACGCTTACGTTCATGCTGTGGACGGGGCTCGAGGGCGGCGGCGTAAAGCGCGAATTCCGCCATCGCATTCAGCAGGCGGACGTCGGCTATCTGCACACCGCGACGGACGAATTCTATTACCTTTCCAAGGCAATTTACAAGACCGTGAATCTCCTCGATGACACGGACACGAACAAATACCTCCTGATCCGCGCGCTGGACAACGCGTTCAACCGAATCGACTGGGATCCGGATTGCTTCTATGAAACGGTAGACGGCGCGCTCGAATCCCTGAAGAGCGAGCTTGAAAAGGCGCGCACGGAATCGCCGATCACCGTAAACGTGGTGGGGCATACGCATATCGACGTGGCATGGCTCTGGCGGCTCAAGCATACGCGCGAAAAGGCGATGCGCTCGTTCAGCACGGTGCTGAAGCTGATGAACGAATTCGACGAATACATCTTCCTTCAGTCCCAGCCGCAGCTGTACGCGTACATCAAAAACGATTGCCCCGAGCTGTACGAGAAGATCAAAGCGCGCGTCGCCGAAGGCCGCTGGGAAGCCGATGGCGGAATGTGGCTTGAAGCGGACTGCAACATTTCCTCGGGCGAAGCGCTTACGCGCCAGTTCCTCTATGGAATGCGCCTGATTCAGAACGAGCTGCATCACAAGTGCGAATACCTGTGGCTGCCGGACGTATTCGGCTATTCGTGGGCGCTGCCGCAGATCCTGAAGGGCGTGGGCGTCGACACGTTCATGACCACGAAGATCAGCTGGAACCAGTTCAACACCATGCCGCACGACCTGTTCAAATGGCGCGGCATCGATGGCAGCGAGGTCATGACCTATTTCATCACCACGCCGGAAGTCGGCAGATCGCTCGACGACCGCTTCTCGACCTACAACGGAATGCTCAGCCCGCGCGCCGTGCTCGGCAGCTGGACGAAGTTCCACGATAAGAATCTTTCGAATGAAACGCTGATCTCCTATGGCTATGGCGACGGCGGCGGCGGTGTGAATCGCAATATGCTGAAGATGCGCCGCGCGATGGCGCAGGTGCCGGGGCTTCCGAATGTCGAAACCGCGCGCCCGACGGATTTCTTCCGCCGGCTGCACGAAAAGCTCGAAACCACCGATCAATATGTACCGACGTGGGACGGCGAGCTGTATCTCGAATATCATCGCGGCACCTATACCTCGCAGGCATACAACAAGAAGATGAACCGCCGAATGGAATTCGGTCTAGCAGCGGCGGAATGGCTTTCCTCGATGGCGAAGCTCGCCGGCGGCAATTACAATCAGGCGGCGCTCGTCGAGGACTGGCAGACGGTGCTGCGCAATCAGTTCCACGACATCATTCCCGGCTCGTCGATCGGCGAGGTCTATCAGGATTGCCATAAGGAATACGGTCGGGTCGAGGCAAGCATCGCTGCCATCGAAAAGGACGCGCTCTCCGTGCTGGCGAAGCCGGAAGCGGACGCGTTCACGCTCTGGCATTTCGGCAGCTTCCCGCGCCGCGATCAGGCGTTCATCGCGGAAACGCGCAAAGGCGCGTTCAAGGATTCAAACGGCGAAACGCTCTCCGCGCAGCCGGTTGAGGGGGGCTATCTGGTATCGGTAACGCTTCCGGCAATGTCAATTTCGACGATTTATTTCGTCGAAGGCAGCGTGGAAACCAGAGAAACGCCGTTTGCATACGACGCTTCCGCCCGCACGCTGCACACGCCGCATTACGACGTCGTCTGGAATGAGAAGGGGCAGTTTACCCGCCTGTACGATCTGGACAACGCCCGCGAAGTGCTCGCCGAGGGCGCGCGCGCAAACGTGCTTGAGATCTACGAGGACAAGCCGCTCAACCATGACAACTGGGATATCGACATCTTCTATCTCTTCAAGCATGAAGAGGCGACGCTCGCGGGAGAACCGGAGCTGATCGAAAACGGCGCGCTGCGATTCGTGCTGCGCTTCCGCTATACGTATCGCCATTCCGAATTCACGCAGGACGTGATTTTCTATACGGAAAGCCGCCGCATCGATTTCAAAACCGAAGCGGAATGGCACGAGAATCACCGCGTGATGAAGGCGGCGTTCCCGGTAAACATTCGCTCCACGCATGCGACGTATGATATTCAGTACGGTCACGTCGAGCGCCCGACCCATTACAACACCAGCTGGGACTACGCGCGCTTCGAGGTCGTTGCACATAAGTGGGCGGATCTGTCCGAGGAGGGCTACGGCGTAAGCATCCTGAACAACTGCAAGTATGGTCACAATATCTACGAAAATGCGATGCACATCACGCTTCTGAAGGCGGGCAAGAATCCGGACACCGAGGCGGATATGGGCCATCACGAATTCACCTATGCGCTGCTGCCGCATACCGGCTCCGCTGCGCAGGGCGAAACGATTGAGGAATCCGTTCGCCTGAACCTGCCCGTGCACGTGCTGGCGGGCAGCGCGGCGAAGGAATCGCACATTGAAATCGGCAATCGCGGCGTATATATCGACGCGCTGAAGAAGGCGGAGGACGGCGACGACCTCGTGCTGCGCGTGCATGAATGCCGCGGTGGGCACGTGAAAACCGAGCTGAATCCGGGCGTCAGTATTCGCGGCTACATCCCGTGCAACCTGCTCGAAGAGCCGACCGGAGCGTTCGTTGAATCCAAAACGATTCCCCTGTCCCTCGCCCCGTTCAAGCTCGCGACCTTCCGTCTGGTTCTGGAATAAACGAAAGACCGGCCAGTCTCTTTTTCCGAGAGGCTGGCCGGTTTCATTATGCCCTGAAAGCCTAACCTTTTTGTTTTGGCGAATACGATTTCAAAGAAATATTTAAGCTGTTCGCCTTTTCATTCAAACAGCCGTCTACACGAAAATGACCATCATTTTCTCCTCATCGCACAAAAACCGGCAACGGATTCCTCCGTCGCCGGTTCCAGACTGTCAAAAACCCCGGAGAGCTCGAGAGGGCCGCAGCCCTCTCGAACTTTCAATCGAGCC
>OLPR01001250.1_pt1 | contig 21263 bp, 24 predicted proteins | sample 1672761 | NCBI WGS metagenome assembly OLPR01 (sample SAMEA3136721, study PRJEB25190) | human gut metagenome | biome: human gut; feature: human-associated habitat; material: faeces | place: Austria | collected 2013 | reverse complement strand
TAGTTTTATTCCGGTCGGTGACAGCCGCCATGATGCATTAAATAGAAAATTACTTCTTCGCTGTCTGTCTCTCCACCCAAAGCTTATCAGCCATCTTCGTCCAGGCCTCAGCGTAAGGCTTACATTTATCGCAAAGATGCTGTACATCTTCCGGTGACTGTGGATCGGTAGAGTGAGCACCGGTCTCTTTTACCATCTTTGGTAAGCATTCCGGATTCTCAAGCATTGGACATGGGCGCAGCATGTTGTCATTGAATGGCTGTCCTTTTCGGTATGCCTGGAAGATTGGACTCTTTAATGCATCCAGAAGACTGACTTCATGGATATTGGCATTCGAATAATGGATGAATACACAAGGATCTACATCTCCGGCTGCATTGATGTGCAGGTAGTAACGTCCGCCCGCGATACATCCGCCGATGTATTCCGCATCATTCTGGAAGTCCAGACTGAAGATTGGTTTGGAGCTTCTGAAAGCACGGATACGTTCGTATACAGCTTTTCTCTGCTCTGGATTTGGCATAAGTTCCGGAGCGGCGTCATTTCCAACTGGCATATAGTGGAAGAACCAGATGAATAAAGCACCGGCTTCGATGATCATATCGTAGAATTCTTCACTTGTGATATCTTTGTAGTTCATACTTGTATAACAGGTTGAGATACCAAATGGAAGGTTGTGTTCTTTTAATAACTGCATAGCATGTTTTACTTTATCAAACACACCAGGACCACGGCGTCCGTCATTGGCAGTTTCAAATCCTTCCAGACTGATTGCAGGAACGAAGTTCTTAACTCTTAACATTTCCTGACAGAATTCTTCATCGATCAGTGTACCATTTGTGAAAGATAAGAATTCACAGTCAGGATGACGTTCGCAGATTGTGATGATATCTTTCTTACGTACCATTGGTTCCCCACCGGTATAGATATACATGTATGTACCAAGTTTCTTTCCCTGTGTTACGATGTCATCGATCGTTTCGAGAGAAAGATTCAGTTTATGTCCGTATTCTGCAGCCCAGCATCCGGTACAGTGCAGGTTACAGGCTGAAGTCGGATCTAATAAAATCGCCCAAGGAACATTACAGTCTTCTTTTTCCTCGGTTTCCTTCTGAAGAGCAGAACCCTTCAAAGAAGCGTTAACAATAAAGTTTGTAAAGAAAGTTTTTCGTACACCTGGATCCAGCTCCCATACTTTCTGTGCAAGCTGATACCAATTACCTTTTTCGGCGATACCCTGACGGATCGCATTACGCTGACTTTCATACCAGCCTTCTGGTGCAGCCTTGTCAACGATACTCATAACCTTTGGAATATTAGTTTCAGGATCCTTATCCATGTAGTTAAGTGCTGCCTGAATAGCGGAAGCAAAGGCGGCGTTTTTTACTGTGTCTACAACATTCATAGTGTTACCTCCTCATTTTACTGCATTATATTCTCTTTGCAGTTACCTTATCTTAAAACTTTTGATTTTCAGATTCAAGCAAATGCGACATTAATCGTATATTGTCGTATTTTGGCAATTGCCATGCAAAAAGAATCAGCGTTTATTCAGGCATTGGGCAAATGATAGTTCCTAATTTTTGCAGTTGGAATCTTCATTACCGGAATCTGATAGCGTATGTCCGTTTAAGGAAATATCTGTTGTTGTCTCGTCTCCATAGACCAGGGAAGCTGCGTAATGTTCAAGCTTTTCTACCAGTGCACGGGAGGCTTCATCAATGGAGTAATAAGTGCCGGATTCAAATCTGGCTGCAGCCGGAAAGCAGAAGAGCGGCCATAAGACAAGGCAGTGCGAGTACATGTAGATGTTTCATGAGAAATCCCCCTTTTCATAAAATAAATCTTGTTCTCCGAATTATAACATAGGTCGCTTTTGTGCTTCAAATTGTAAATTGTACTTATAAAAAAACGAACTTTTTTAATTATACTTATAAAAAGGGGTGGAAAAATAAGAAGGTTTTATATATAATAGGGATAGAAACGTTCAAAACCACATAGGAAAAGGAGATGTATTCATGGAAATGTTATCAATCGAGAAGGAACTGCAGGGCAATTCTTACCCGGGACGTGGCATTATTATAGGAAAGAGTGCAGATGGGACCAAAGCTGTAACTGCTTACTTTATTATGGGAAGAAGTGAGAACAGCCGTAACCGTGTGTTTGTAGAAGAAGGGGAAGGCATCCGCACACAGGCATTTGATCCATCCAAACTGACTGATCCAAGCCTGATCATTTATGCACCGGTACGAGTACTTGGCAACAAGACGATCGTAACCAACGGAGATCAGACAGATACCATCTACGAGGGCATGGACAAGCAGCTTACATTTGAACAGTCACTCAGAAGCCGTGAATTCGAACCAGACGGACCGAACTACACACCTAGAATTTCTGGTGTTATGCATATTGAAAATGGAACATTTAACTACGCAATGTCAATCCTAAAGAGCAACAACGGCAATCCGGAAAGCTGCAACCGTTATACATTCGCATATGAGAATCCTGCAGCAGGAGAAGGACATTTCATCCATACATACAAATGTGACGGCAATCCGCTTCCGAGCTTTGAAGGAGAACCAAAACTGATCGCAATTCCGGATGATATGGATGCATTTGCCGACAGCTTATGGAACAGCCTGAATGCGGACAACAAAGTATCATTATTCGTACGCTATATTGATATCGCGACAGGTACATATGAGACAAAGATCATCAATAAGAACCAGTAAGAGGAATCGATAAGGAGAATAGATATGAACGAATTAGAACTGAAATATGGATGTAATCCGAACCAGAAACCTTCCAGAATCTATATGGAAGACGGAAGTGAACTGCCGATCAAGGTTCTGAATGGAAGACCGGGATATATCAATTTCCTGGATGCATTTAACGGATGGCAGCTTGTAAGTGAGTTAAAGAAAGCAACCGGACTTCCGGCAGCTACATCATTCAAGCATGTATCTCCTGCAGGTGCCGCAGTCGGACTTCCACTGAGTGATACGCTTGCAAAGATCTACTGGGTAGATGATCTCGGAGAATTATCTCCGCTTGCATCTGCATACGCAAGAGCAAGAGGCGCAGACCGTATGTCTTCTTTCGGAGATTTTATTTCTCTGTCTGATGTATGTGACGTGGATACTGCTAAACTGATCAAACGTGAAGTATCCGATGGTGTGATCGCTCCTGGATATGAACCGGAAGCGCTGGAAATCTTAAAAGCAAAGAAAAAAGGAAACTACAATGTAATCCAGATCGATCCGGATTATGTACCGGCTCCAATCGAACACAAGCAGGTATTCGGTGTTACATTTGAGCAGGGAAGAAATGAATTAAAGATTGACGATGATTTCTTCTCAAATATCGTGACAGAGAACAAAGAACTGACAGAGCAGGCTAAGATTGATCTGGCAATCTCTATGATTACATTAAAATATACACAGTCCAACTCTGTATGTTTCGTAAAAGACGGACAGGCAATCGGTATCGGTGCAGGACAGCAGTCCAGAATCCATTGTACACGTCTTGCAGGAGGCAAAGCAGATAACTGGTGGCTCAGACAGTCACCGCAGGTTATGAATCTTCCATTCGTGGATGGAATCAGACGTGCAGACAGAGACAATGCGATCGATCTCTATATGGGAGACGATTACATGGACGTGCTTGCAGACGATGCATGGCCGGCAATCTTCAAAGAGAAACCGGAAGTATTCACAAGAGAAGCCAAGAGAGAATGGCTGGACAAGCTGACCGATGTTGCACTTGGATCAGATGCATTCTTCCCATTTGGGGATAATATCGAGCGTGCGCATAAGAGTGGTGTAAAATACATTGCACAGCCGGGTGGATCCGTACGTGATGACAATGTAATTGCAACATGTAATAAATATGATATGGTGATGTCATTTACCGGAATCCGTTTATTCCATCACTAATCGGGATATAATATAAGAGACACATCCTAAAGTTGATACTATATATGTCGCAGAAAGCGGGAAGGTTACGTAAGAGCGTAGCTTTCTCGTTTTTTAGATACCAAAGTATTCAGGAATAAAAGAGTTACGGGAGTTACTATATATCATATTTATATATCGAGTATATTTGGTTTTTATACAAATAGAGGAAAATGTAGTACGATTTCGGTATCTATATAGCATTTGTTTCTTCAAAAACGATTCTAAATAGGCTAAAATAGGAGAAAAGAAAGAAGGCGATGCAATTGTCAACGATGGAACTGTTGATCGTATCCGTTGGATTATCGATCGATGTATTTGTGGCGGTGGCCTATATGGGAGCTGGATTTTCAAAGATCAGATGGAAGAATCTGGTCCTCTTAAGCGTTCTGTTTGGCGGTATCCAGCTTGGGGTACTGGTACTTGGAAACCTGATCACATTGCTACCGTTACTGTCTATTACCAGAACGAAGACGGCGGCTGACAGATGGGAAGGTCTGACAGTGCTGATCTTTGCGGCACTTGGCATCTATATGATCCTCAAAGGAATCCGTAAAAAGAAGGTGTTGGAACGCAGAAAAGATGAGATCGAATGGAAAAAAACAACGTTTCTTGCACTGATAACGAGTGTCGATGCATTCTTTGTCGGAATGGGACTTGGATTCCTGGATACAGCCATGATCGAAGAGTCATTGGTGTTATTCCCGGTAACGGTTCTGGAAGCGGTAATCGGTATATTTGCAGGATACAGACTGGGACTGAAAGAAAACAGACGTGCATACTGGGTCGGGGGAGCACTCCTTTTACTTGCCAGTTTCGACGTAATTCTCCATTATTATACGTAAAAAATGGAGCAATTTGACGGTAGATTTTTCCGGATAGCAGGGGTATAATAATTTACTACAAGTTATCTGAGAAAAATTAAGGTGATGAGATGGAGCGCAAAAGTGAATTAACAAAAGCACTATTGGGAGAAAAATTTAAAGAACTGGTGGCGAAAAAAGGATTTGAAAAACTGACGATCAAGATAATCACAGATGCAGCAGGGGTGATACGTCCGACGTTCTATAATTATTTTCAGGACAAATACGAAGTGATGGAATGGCTTCTGTGGGAAGACGTATTTAAAGAAGTCTCAGAACTTATGGAGCAAGAACATGTAATGGAGTCTCTGCAGCTTTTGTTCCAGAGATTTGGAGAAGACAAGACTTATTACGAAAAGGTATTTGAAGTAACAGGGCAGAATTCCTTTGAGGAGATGCTGTATGGACAGGTTTTCCATATGGAAGAAATTCTGGTAAAGCATCATCCGTTAAAACACTTAAGAAATATGCCACACGTCGACGAAAAGGTATTTCTGGAATTTCATGCAATATCATTGGTGAATGGACTGAAATACTGGCTTATCCGGGAAAGCAAAAATATTTCGGCGGGAGATGCAATGGAATTTTATCAGTATATGATGTCACATTCAATCCTGGATCTGTTGGACATTGAGAATACGGAGAAAAAATAAAGGGTTTCACTACACAGAGTGGAACCCTTTTCCTATAATCTCGCTGGTATTGGATATCAGTAAGAATGCACCAGTTGTATGAGCTTTTATGAAATTACGAAGCTTGATTGCTTCATTTGGACTAAGTACAGTCAGGATGATATATTTGTCATCGCCTGTGAAGGCACCCTGTGCGAGTACGATTGTTGCACCTCGTTTCAGGTCATTTTTGATAAATTCACAGATTGGTTCCGGCTCGCTACATACCACGTGGAAATACTTCGAGCGGTTCAGACTTTCAATCAGACTGTCGATCAGTGTCGAACGCATCGTAAGACCGAGCAGTGAATAAAGACCCGTCTTAATGTCAAATACGAAGAAACCGGCGATTGTGAATAAGATATCGGAAGCAAGCAAGCCTTTTCCGATGTCAACGCTGGTGTATTTCTTCAATATCATGGCAATAACATCCGTGCCCCCGCTGGATGCTCCGATATTGAACAGAATGGCCGAACCGATGGCAGGAAGTACAATCGCGAAGATCAGTTCCAGCAATGGTTCGTTGGTAAGCGGGTGGCTCATTGGATAGATACGTTCCAGTCCGGACAGCGTGACAGAAAGTAGGATACTACTATATGCAGTCTGTGCAGCAAATTTTTTCCCGAGAACGAAAAGCCCTATGATCAGAAGGAGCATATTCGCAATGAAGGAAAAATCACTGGCCGAAAGAGGAGTGAACTTGGCAACGAGTACCGCAAAACCGGTGATACCGCCAAACGTGAAGTTGTTGGCGAACTTGAAAAAGTAGATACCCACTGCCATGATCAGTGTACTGCCAGTGAGTAGTGCAAAGTTTTTTAAATGTTCTTTCATTTGAAAAATTCCCCAGTTTTCCTTTTGTAATTATTTGGATATGAAAGAAATCTTTCATATCCTCAATGATTGTAACGCTCGTGTCTGGAAAAGTCAACGTATTGGTGGTATATTATTAAGAGACAAAATATTCAGAAAAATGACCGGGAGGATAAGAAAAAATGAAGCTTTTTTGGCAGAAGGCAGAAGTACAGAAATTTGAACACGCAAAAGATTTCGCAGAAGAATATAATATAGGTAAGAATGATTTTATTCTTGCAAGTAAAAGTACATATGAGACATATTTTGCACCACTTGGGCTGGAAGCACATGTGGAATTTAAAAGTAAATATGGAAAAGGCGAGCCTACAGATGTGATGATCGATGCATTGCTGGCAGATTTCCGTAAGACGGATTGTGACAGAATTATTGCAATCGGAGGAGGAGCTGTTATCGATATGGCGAAGATCCTGGTGCTTGCAGGAAATTACACCGCCGAAGAGATCTTTGGAAGGAAGGTACCGCTTAAAAGAGAGAAGACTCTGATCGCAGTGCCGACGACTTGTGGTGCCGGTTCGGAAGTTTCCAATGTATCAATTGCAGAGTTTACGAAGTTACATACAAAGATGGGACTTGCTGTCGATGAGATCTATGCAGATCGTGCAGTGCTGATTCCGGAGCTTCTGACCGGTCTTCCGTATTCATTTTTTTCGACAAGTGCGATTGATGCGTTCATTCATGCGATTGAATCCTATGTATCGCCGAAAGCAACTTTATATACACAGATGTTCAGTATGAAGGCAATGGAGATGATCATTGAAGGATTCCGGAAGATTGCTGAACATGGGGAAGAATACAGAATGAATCTGCTGGATGATTTCCTGACAGCAAGCAATCTTGCCGGTATTGCATTCGGCAATGCAGGAACAGGAGCGGTGCACGCCATGTCTTATCCTCTGAGTGGCGTGTATCATGTCACACATGGAGAAGCGAACTATCAGTTCCTGACAGCTGTATTCGCAAAATATCAGGAATTAGATCCAAATGGCAGAATAAAGAAACTAAATAATTTCTTAAGCAATATTTTAAAGTGCAGATCAGATGAAGTATATACCAAGATTGAGAAACTTCTGGATCAGATCATTGCAAGAAAACCGTTACATGAATATGGAATGAAGGAAGAAGAAATCGAGAGCTTTGCGAAGACAGTTGAAGAGACACAGCAGAGACTTCTGAATCAAAGCTATGTGAAACTGACCTGGCAGCAGATGGCAGAGATTTATAAAGAATTGTATTAATTTTTATATATAATAGTGCAAAAGAGTGTGATTCAGATTAAAAACTGAATGTTTTGCTTCGGATCGGAACATACTATCTTCTATAAAGAGGAGGATAGAAATAATGTATAAGTATTTACCCATTACGGATGTATACGCAAGAGAAATACTTGATTCGAGAGGAAATCCGACGATAGAAGTGGAAGTACTTGCCGGAGATGAATTCTGCGGAAGAGCAAGTGTTCCGTCCGGTGCATCGACCGGAAAATATGAAGCAGTTGAATTACGGGATAAAGAAGAACGATATGGAGGCCTGGGCGTGCAGCAGGCGGCAGATCATGTCAATGCAAGGATTGCGCCGGAAGTGATCGGCATGAATGTACTGGATCAGGCAGCGATCGATCAGGCGATGGTCAGGCTTGACGGAACAAAGAACAAATCCAATCTTGGTGCCAATGCCATGCTTGGAGTCTCGCTGGCGGCTGCAAGAGCGGCGGCCGGGGCGTTGGGACTTCCGCTGTATTCGTATCTTGGCGGCACAAATGTGAAAAAACTTCCGGTTCCAATGATGAATATCATGAATGGCGGTGCTTGTGTTATTATAATGACACAAGGCAGAACCCCTTATAATACAAGGGCTCTAGCGATTTAGTCCTAAATAAATTTCGTAACCAATCAACGAATTTATGAAGGAAAGGCCTCTCTTTTATAAATAACACAGTACAGAAGTAATAGAATTTCAGAACTCTGCTGAGATGTATTTACTATACCACGAAAGCGGTGATAATTGAATAAAAATATATTTTGGACTGAATTAGCTCGCATGAGATTTATATCTCAGCTGTCTGATTCAGTCTTTTTATTTAACAAGAAAGAAGGGAAAGATTATGGCAAAAGTAATTTCTATTGTAAACCAAAAAGGGGGAACGGGAAAATCAGCATGTACAGCTAATTTAGCAGTAGGATTAGCACAAAAGAATATGAAAGTGTTAATCGTTGATGCCGATCCACAGTCTGATGTATCCGCAGGATTTGGATATCGTGATTGTGATGAAAGTAATGAAACACTTACAGCTCTTATGGATACAGTAATGAAAGATGAAGATATTCCTTCAGACTGTTATATCAGGCATCAGGCAGAAGGAATAGACATTATCTGTTCTAACATTGGACTGGCAGGTACGGAAGTACAGTTGGTAAATGCAATGAGCAGGGAATATGTATTGAAACAGATTTTATATGGTATCAAGGATCAATATGATGCAATTATCATTGATTGTATGCCATCATTGGGAATGATCACAATCAATGCACTGGCTGCATCAGATGAAGTACTAATTCCGGTTGAAGCGTCTTACCTGCCAATCAAAGGATTGCAGCAGTTATTAAAAACAATCGGTAAGGTCCGTAAGCAAATCAATCCGAAGCTGCAAGTCGGTGGAATTCTGTTTACGATGGTCGATGCTCATACGAATGATGCCAGGAATAATATGGAACTTCTCAGAAATGTATATGGAAGTCAAATTCATATCTTCGATAATTATATTCCATTTTCTGTAAGAATGAAGGAAGCAGTCAGAGAAGGACAGAGTATTTTCTCTTATGATCCGAAAGGCAAAGCTACAGAAGCTTATCGGAGAGTGACGGAGGAGGTGCTGAAAGATGCCATCTAAAAAAAGAGCAACTCCCGTTTCCTTACAGCCGCTTGATGCATTGTTTGGAACAAACGAAGAGACAACCAATGGAATTAGTGAGATAGCAATAGGAAGTCTTCATCCATTTACGAATCACCCGTTTCAAGTAAGAGATGATAAGAAAATGGAAGAATTAGCAGAAAGTATTACACAATATGGCGTGTTGGTTCCTGGTATTGTGCGGTTGAGAGAATCCGGTGGTTATGAGCTGGTAGCTGGTCATCGGCGAAAACGAGCATGTGAACTTTCTGGACTAGAGAAAATGCCGGTTATCATCAAAGATCTTACAGATGATGAAGCGACGGTGATTATGGTAGATTCCAACATTCAACGAGAAGAGCTGCTGATCAGCGAAAAGGCATTTGCTTATAAAATGAAATATGAGGCGTTAAAGCGTCAGGGAAAACGGTCTGATTTAACTTCTTGCCAAGTTGGCAAGAAGTTGGCGGCAGAAGAAGTCAGTCAGAATACAGGAGATAGTTCCAGACAGATTCTTCGATATATTCATCTGACAGAGTTAGTAGCAGAGCTATTAGAATTGGCAGACGAGAAGAAGCTTCCCTTTAACACAGCTGTTGAACTTTCTTATTTGAGAACTGAAGAGCAGCAGATATTATTTCAGTATATGAGTAATCACAGTATGGTACCGTCCATGAAGCAGGCAAAGGAATTGAAACAGATTTCAAAAGAGCGGATGTTGACGTATTCAGAGATTGATCAGATTTGCATGAATGAAAGTACTGAAAAAGTTCAGGTGCAGATTCCGGCGAAGAAATTGAAACAATATTTTCCAGAGACATATACAAAGACTCAGATGGAAGAAATTATATTTATGCTTCTGGCATCGTGGGCAGAAAGAGAGGGTAAAGAATGAGCAATGAAGATATGGCAAGTAGAATACAAGTCTATCTGAAAAAGATAGAAAAGATACGTGTTAAACGGATGAAAAGAGAGAAGTTTAAACATTTGTTGAAAACATTAGGATTATCAGCAGGAAGGAAGTGAAAGTATGGCTTTAAAAATTGTACGAAGATATGATGCGAACGGAAGGGAGCTTACGGAGAAAGATCTGGAAACCTTTCGATTGGATTCTCCTGTGGTTAGAGAAATATTGGCAAACCTTAATCGGGAGGTGACAGAAGGAATCAGACAGAGGGAGAAAAAAGATGACGATTGAAGACGTAATTAAAAAATCAATTCTGCCGCTGGCATTTATGGTATTCTGGTTTTGGATGACAAAAACAATTATGAAAGTCAGCGGACAGACGGATTGGTTCTGGTGGATATTTATTGCCGGATTACCATTTGGAATACATAAAATGCGGCTGATTCTAATCCCTAGAGGAATGGATACCACAGCAACACTAGGATTGGCTGCATTAAGTGTCATCATTGGAGCTTTGATTGGATGTATCATGATTCCAGTGTATGTAATCCGTGCGGTATACGTTTTCTTACGATATATCATCGGAAAATAATTGAATATTTGATAAGAGGCAGGCTTGCGAAAATAAAATCGTAAGCTTGCCTCTTTTTTTGTACCAAAAATCAGGCAATTCAGGGGAAATCCCTTTTGCAAATATATATATTTGGAGGATTTTTAAGATGAGAGAGCGAATTGAAAGTAAGCATGTAACAAAAGAAATCAAAAGTCAGATGCCAGTGATTCCGGTGGAAATTGTTAAAGAAAGAAGCTGTACGTTCTGCCCGTATTATCTGGGAAATTATGAAAAACAGCCACGCTGTATGATGAAAATCTGTGCCTGGGATGATGAAAATGAGCGTTTCCATCCAGTTCTTCGTGGACTGATTCCATTTTACAAAGAGAAGATGGAAAAAGCAGAAGAGAAGTTCCTGGCAATGAAAAAGATTTACACAACGCTGTTAGGAATGTTTGCCGATGAAATGAAGCAGGAAGAGTTGGAAAAAGATGAATGTTACGGATGTGCCTATGGAAAATGTGGACCATGTATCGGTATCTGTTACAAATCAATGAAAGCATAGGAGGGTTAAGCCAATGAATACAACAGTTATTTCCGGTCGATTGGTAAGAAATCCCGGATACAACGAAGTGGAGAATGAAAAAGGACTTCATAAGATTGCCAAGTTTGTTCTGGCAGTCAGAAGAAATTATTCTGATGAAGTCAGTTTCATTCCGGTAAAGGCTTTTGCAAAGAAAGCAGAATTTGCCAGAGATTATCTGATGCAGGGCACGAAGGTCATGGTGGAAGGCGAGATTGTCACAGGTAATTATGAAGATAAGGATACCGGGAAAAAGATTTATACTACCGAAGTGTATGCAAACCGGATTGAATTCGCAGGTGCAAAAATGGTTGACAGACCACCATTTCCAGAAGATGCGGAAGGGTTCTTAGAGATCCCAGAGGGCATGGAAGAAGAAATGCCGTTTAGATAGAGGAGGATAAAAGATGGTTTCAGTAGATCAGGCGTATATGGTAGGGCATATGAAAAATGCCGATGGAAGTATCAATAACAAAAATGTAGTGCTGTCAGCAGCATGTGAAGCAGCGGAACTGTTCCAGTGCATGATGTCAGTAAATCAGAAACTGGAGGACTGGCAGAGATTTAACCACACCTTGGAGATGCATCTTAGAAGTGTGGAATGTGAAAAAATCCATGATATCTGTCAGGCAGTATATGGAATGAAACATCCGTCCAATGAACTGGAAGGATTGTATCTGGCAAGGGAGGATGAACAGATATGCCTGCTGTACTATCAGGTATTTGTGGGTATGCTGGAAATCAATATTACTTCAGCCGAAGTGCTGTACAAACAGAAGGAGGAAACAATCAATGAGTAAGATGGAGTATATGCCGGTAGATTGTCTGCAGGTGCCAAAGATGCTGTTTCAGATGGATAAATTCAAGAATCTGTCAAATACAGCAAAGATGTTATACAGCTTATTTCTGGATCGCTTAAAATTTGCGGTGCAGAATGGCTGGGTAGATGGTGAAGGGGATTTGTTTGTAATCTATCCGAAAAGTGAAATAAAGAAAGACCTGAATACGACTCGGTATGGAGTAGATCAGGCAGTACAGGAACTGGTTCAGGTTGGTAAACTGGTGCGTATCATTCCAAACAATGGAAAGGCGAACCACTTTTATATCAATGGTATTTATGAAAATGAGATGGAGGAAGAATCAATGATGACATTAGATACTATCATGGCAAATATGCCGCTGGCTGAAAGAGAAATTATTATGGATAAGATGGTGAAAGCATCCAGAGATATTTTTGAAACTATTGCGGATATGGGATATATTGATCAATATGAAACGTCTTTAACTGCAATGGAAAAGCGAGGATACCAGGATGAGCTTGGAGAGATGGATATTGATCAAATTAAGGCTGATGGATATGAGTTTGGTATGGATCTTGCATTTGGAATTCTGGAGGAAAATGAAAATAATCCTGCTCGTGTGTTAGATATCCAGAAATATGTGAACAGACAGTATGAAAGCTGTTCAAAAAAGAAGTTTATGAAGGTCCTGGAAACCCTTGTTCATGCGATGGGGAATGATGAAGGCTTTATTGGTGATATGTATGCTTGTAACAAGAAGGCCAGAAATTATTATTTGGACGAAATGATTCAATCATTCAATTTTGTATTTAATGAGATGTGTCATGGAACAGGCAGTGCAGCAGGGTGTGATTTTAATAATGAGGAAGAATAGGAAATAAGCTATGGCAGATTTTGAATATTTCAGAGCAGAAGAATCTGACCAGTTTTCTTTCTTTCGGATACCAAAAGCTCTGTTCACAGAAAAAGAGTTTGCAAGCCTGTCCACAGACGCAAAGCTCCTTTACGGAATTCTGCTTGATCGAATCAGCCTATCCAAGAAAAATGGATGGATTGATAGTGATGGTTATGTCTATATCATTTACACGATCGCTGAATTGCAGGAGCTATTGCGAATGTCGCATACGACAGTGACAAAGCTTCTTTATGAGCTTGACAGTGTGCATGGGATTGGATTGATCGAACGGTATCGGCAGGGGAATAATCGTCCTTCTGTCATATACGTGAAAAATTTTGTGAAACGGATTAGAGGAAAGCCAGTAAGATACTTTGCTTCTGGAACGCCAGAAACTGGAAATCCGGACTGCAAGGAATTGGAAATCCGGATTGCAAGAAACTGGAAGTCCGGAACGCAAAAAAATAGAAGTCCGGACTGCAAGAATCTGGATGGAAGTAATACTAAGATAAATAAGACTGAAAAGAATCATACTGATAAGAGTAAGGGCAATACTCCCGCTCTGGAAGAAAAATTCAGTCAGTATGGTAGATTTAAAAATGTTGTTCTGTCGGAAGCTGAACTGCAGGAGCTGATGACGCTATTTCCATGGGATTACCAGAAACGGATTGATCATCTTTCTGTTTATATGAAATCCAGTGGAAAAGAGTATCAGAACCATTTTGCAACAATCTGTCTTTGGGCAGAAAGGGATGGAACCAGGGCAGGAATGGACAAATATGAATTTCAGGAAGGAGAAAGCCTGTGATGGAAAATAAAGTAACAGCAGATTATGTGGACGAAGAGGGATGTCTTCATTGTGGCATCTGTGGAAAAAGAAAACAGATGAAAGTCAGTCTGATGGGATTTGAGCATGTAGTGTCCTGTTTGTGCGAATGCGAGGTAAAAGCAAGGCAGGAACTGGATGAGAAGATGCAGTGGGAAGAAGCACAGCGGCAGCTTTATCAGAGAAAATCCGTCGGACTTCGGGAAAGAAGATTCTGGGAATGGAAATTTGAAAATGACAACGGAAGCAACCAGAAGATACTAATTGCCAGGCAGTATGTAGAAAACTGGACAGATATGAAGAGAAAAAATGTAGGATTGCTTTTGATGGGACCAGTTGGAACCGGGAAAAGTTTCTTTGCAGGCTGTATTGCAAATGCACTTTTGGAACAGGGAGAACGTGTCATGATGACGAATTTTTCCAGGATTTTAAATGAAATGACCAGCTATCAGGCAGATAAGAACCAGATTATACAAAATCTTGTGGATTATCCGCTGCTGATTATTGATGACTTGGGAATAGAACGAAATTCCGAGTTTGCTTTGGAGCAGGTCTATAATGTGATAGACAGCCGCTATTGTAAAATGCTTCCGCTGATCGTAACAACGAATCTGGGACTGAATGAAATGAAATCCACAGATTTGGATACTGCCCATCAGCGTATTTACAGTAGAATACTTGAAATGTGTGTTCCCATCTATTGTGGTGGAGAAGATAAGAGAAAAGAAGAAGGGACAGAAAAACTCGTACAGGTGCAGAACCTGATTACCGGTTAATCTGTCTTTTTTCATTAAAGGGGGTGATTGCCATGATTACAGATCTGGACAGCAGTTGAATCGCTGAAAGGAGGGAAAAGTCATGCAGGAAGAGGTAACTCAGAAAACGGTCACGTTCTGTATTCGGGCTACTAAGATTACGGCAGACCTGTTGAAAAAGGTTCTTGTTGCGTATCTGCGTCATCAGAAGCAGAAATCAGTAGAGAAGAAAGCACAGAAAAATCAGCCGAAACAGGGAAAGGTCACGGTAAAAGAGCTGGCAAAACAGAATGCCGGGATGGTCAATATCGAGATCACAAATAAGAATATCAAGTCCTTTGAACGTTATGCCAGAAAATACGGGATCAATTATGCTTTGAAAAAAGATAAGAGTAAAGATCCACCGATGTATCTGGTGTTTTTTAAAGGACGTGATCAGGATGCCCTCAATGCTGCTTTCCGTGAGTTTTCCCAGAAACAGATTCAAAAAGCGAATAAGCCTTCTATTCACAAGCGTCTTGCAACTTACAGAGCAATGATGCCAAAGAAATCGAAGGACAAAGTAAAGAACCGGCATCAGGAGCAGAGCCGATGAAAAAGCAAATCGGTAAAAATCTGATGCAAAAATGGAAGAATAAGATCAGGGTCAGGCTGTCCGCCCTGGATAAAAAGAAACTGGTTCTTACCAATATCCCATATATCTTAACTGCTTTTTATACAAATCGGGCATCATTTCTTTACAGAAACAGTCTGGGAGAAGATATTGGGAACAAGCTATTATATGCGATGGAACATGCAGACAGGATTCTTACTGGATTGCAGCCAAGTTTTAACTGGCGTGATATGCTGACAGGAATTGTAGCAGCTGTCATTCTGAAATTACTGGTATGGCAGAAACAGTCAGATGCAAAGAAACTCCGGAAAGGAATCGAGTATGGTTCAGCCAGATGGGGAAACGCTGAGGATATTAAACCTTATATGTCGGAAGATCCCTGGATGAATATTCCACTGACAGCAACAGAAGCACTGACGATGGAGAGCAGACCGAAGCAACCGAAATATGCAAGAAATAAAAATATTGTAGTTATCGGCGGCAGTGGTTCCGGTAAGACACGTTTTTTCGTAAAACCATCGGTCATGCAGATGAACTGTTCCATGGTCATTACAGATCCCAAAGGCACTCTGATCGAGGAGTGCGGGAAGATGTTAGCAAAGGGACCGCCGAAGAGGGATAAAGATGGAAATGTCATCAAAGATAAATCCAGGAAAGTGGTATATGAGCCTTATGTGATTAAGGTTTTGAATACGATCAATTTTTCTAAATCCCTTCATTACAATCCATTTGCTTATATACGGTCTGAAAAAGATATCCTGAAGCTGGTGACAACAATCATTGTAAATACCAAAGGCGAAGGGGAAAAAGCTTCCGAAGATTTTTGGGTGAAAGCAGAGAAATTGCTGTATACAGCACTGATTGCTTTTATCTGGTATGAAGGTGATGAAGAGGAAAAGAATCTGAATACTCTTCTGGATCTTTTGAATGAAAGCGAAACCCGTGAAGAGGATGAAACTTACCAGAATCCAGTGGATATGATGTTCCAGGAACTGGAAGAAAGAGATCCGCAGCACTTTGCGGTCAGACAGTATAAAAAATACAAAATGGCCGCCGGCAAAACGGCGAAGTCGATTTTGATTTCCTGTGGTGCCAGACTTGCCCCATTTGATATCGCAGAGCTTCGTGAGATCATGTCTTACGATGAAATGGAGCTGGATAAGATCGGGGACAGGAAGACAGCCTTGTTTTTGATTATGTCCGATACAGATACAACCTTTAACTTTGTGATTGCCATGTTACAGTCACAGCTTTTCAATCTGCTTTGTGACAAAGCAGATGATGAATATGGTGGAAGACTGCCAGTTCATGTGCGTGTCATTGCTGATGAGTTTGCCAATATTGGACAAATTCCTCAGTTTGACAAGCTGATTGCAACCATCCGAAGCAGGGAAATCTCTGCTTCTATTATTTTGCAGTCACAGAGTCAGCTAAAGGCAATGTATAAGGATAGTGCAGATACTATTCTGGGTAACTGTGATACCACACTATTTCTTGGAGGAAAAGAGAAAACTACCTTAAAGGAAATGAGCGAGCTTCTGGGTAAGGAAACCATTGACCTGTATAACACTTCGGAGACGAGGAGTAATCAGAAGTCTTTTGGATTGAATTACCAGAAAACAGGTAAACAGCTGATGACTGAAGATGAGATTGCAGTCATGGATGGAGGAAAATGTATCCTGCAGATCCGTGGTGCCAGACCATTTTTCTCGGACAAATATGATATCACGAAACACAAAAACTATCGGCTTCTTGCAGATGAAAACGAGAAGAACCGGTACAAAGTTGAGAAAGAGTTAAATCCGCAGTATACACCGAAATCTGAAGAAGAGGTGGAAGTAATTCATGTAGAACTGTCGGAGTAACCTTGGGAATGAACAGAAAATAATGAGGAAAGGAATAACTGACATTAGGTGCGCCGGCTTTTTAGTCGGTGTTTTTTCATTCCCGTAAACACCTGAAAGAAGTCAGTTTTGGTGAATGTATATGGCATTTTTTAGCAGTGCAATTACAACTTTAAAAACTCTTGTAGTCGCAATCGGCGCAGGTCTTGGCGTGTGGGGTGTCGTAAACCTTCTGGAAGGATATGGAAACGACAATCCCGGTGCTAAGAGCCAGGGCATCAAACAGCTGATGGCTGGTGCCGGAATCATGCTGCTGGGAACTACCCTGATTCCACAGCTGGCAACATTGTTCTCTTAAGAGGAGTGGTAGATGAACACCATCATTGAGAGAATTACGGAAGCGATAAAGGATATCCTGATCGGGCTTATCAAGTCCTGTTTGGATAACATGTTCACGTCTGTCAATGAGCAGGTGGGAACCATAGCCGGGCAGGTGGGACAGACACCGCAGGGATGGAATGCAGGGATTTTTAATCTGATTCAGAATATATCCCAAACGGTGATTGTCCCCATTGCGGGACTGATCATCACATTTGTCCTGTGCTATGAACTGATTACGATGGTAACGCAGAAAAACAATTTCCATGAATTTGAGACTTACAACATTTTCCTCTGGATCTTTAAGGCGTATGTAGCCATTTATCTGGTGACGAATACGTTCAATATCACGATGGCGGTCTTTGACGTTGGCCAGCATGTGGTCAACAATGCCGCCGGAGTAATTTCCGGAAACACAGCAGTGGACGCATCGGAAGCAATCACAAGGATTGTGGATGCACTGGAAGATATGGAACTGGGGGATTTGTTCTTGTTATCCATGGAAACGCTGCTGATCAGTATTACCATGCGGATTCTGTCGATCATTATAACCGTTATTTTATACGGAAGAATGATAGAGATTTACCTTTATACTTCCATAGCACCAATTCCGTTTGCCACCATGACCAATAAGGAATGGGGCAATATCGGAAACAACTATTTAAAAGGCTTGTTCGCACTGGCATTTCAGGGATTCTTCATGATGGTCTGTGTGGGAATTTATGCAGTTTTAGTAAATGCAATGACCATATCCAGTGACCTTCATGCAGCAATGTTTTCAGTAGCGGCTTATACCGTGATTCTTGCATTTTCATTATTCAAGACCGGAAGCCTTAGCAAATCAATATTCAATGCCCACTAACGGGCAGGAAAGGAGCGCATACCATGGCGTATGTACCAGTACCAAAAGACCTTACCAAGGTCAAAACAAAAGTAGCGTTAAATCTGACAAAACGGCAGCTGATTTTCTTTTCACTTGCCGCAGTAGTGGGAATTCCGTTTTATCTGTTCATGAGAAAACCAATCGGTTCCAGTATCGCAGCCATCCTGATGGTAACGATCATGCTTCCGTTTTTCTTCATGGCAATGTATGAAAAAGACGGTCTTCCCTTTGAAAAAGTGGTGGCAAATATCATTCGACAGAAGTTTATCTGTCCGGCAGTAAGACCATATAAGACAGAAAATTTTTATCAGGAGATTTCCACCCTTGTAAAAAAGGAGGGTGTGCCGGATGGCAAAAAAGACAAAGCAGGAGGCTCAGCAGGAGCGTCTGTCCCTGGCGGAAAAAAGAAACCGTCAGGAAAGAAGAAACAAAAAAAGCAGAAAAGAAAGAGAACAGGAAAAGCGTAGGAAGAAGCAGGAACGGGACCGCAGGAAACAGAAAAACATTCCTACAACAGCACAGCAGAGTATTCCGTATATTCGGATGCTGCAGGATGGTATTTGCCAGGTGACAAAGACCTTTTTCTCCAAGACGATTCAGTTTTATGACATCAACTATCAGCTTGCTTTAAATGAGGATAAGACTACGATATTTGAGAATTATTGTGATTTCTTAAATTACTTTGATTCTTCCATCAGTGTGCAGCTGTCCTTTATCAATCAGCAGGTGGATGTGGCAGAATTTGAGAAAAGCATTGACATTCCGGATCAGAACGATGACTTCAATGCCATTCGTGAAGAATACCGTACCATGTTGAAGAATCAGCTTTCCAAGGGAAATAATGGTCTGGTGAAGACAAAGTATATCACTTTTGGAATCGAAGCAGAAAGCCTGAAGGTGGCAAGACCAAGGCTTGAAAGAATCGAAACAGATATCTTAAATAACTTTAAGGTTTTGGGAGCACAGGCGCATTCCCTGAATGGTCTGGAAAGGCTGGAGATTATGTATCATGTGTTCAACCAGGATCGGATTGAACCATTTAAGTTCCAGTATAAGATGCTTCCGGAAACCGGATTAAAGACCAAAGATTTTATTGCACCGACTTCCTTTAACTTTTCCAAGAATCAGACATTTTTGATGGGAAGAACGCTGGGAAGTGTGAGTTACCTGCAGATTCTTGCACCGGAGCTTACAGACCGGATGCTTGCAGATTTCCTGGATGTGGATGACAGCATCAATGTCAACATTCATATCCAGTCCATTGACCAGAGTTCTGCAATCAAGATGATCAAGAGTAAGATTTCAGATCTGGATAAGATGAAGATTGAAGAGCAGAAACGGGCGGTACGTTCCGGTTATGATATGGACGTGCTTCCATCGGACCTTATAACCTATGGAGAAGAGGCGAAAAACCTGCTGGAAGATCTGCAGTCCAGAAATGAGAGAATGTTCCTTGTGACGGTTCTGGTAATGAATACCGCAAAGAAGCGTCAGAAGCTGGATAACAATATTTTCCAGGTGCAGGGAATCGCACAGAAATATAACTGTTCCTTAAAACAGCTGGATTATCAGCAGGAAGCAGCACTCATGTCCTGTATTCCGCTGGGAGTCAATCGGATTGAAATTCAGAGAGGGCTTACCACATCTTCAACAGCGATCTTCGTGCCGTTTACGACACAGGAACTGTTTCAGGAAGGGGAGGCTCTTTATTATGGACTGAATGCATTATCCAACAACATGATTATGGTTGATCGAAAACGTTTGAAGAACCCGAATGGACTGATTCTTGGTACACCAGGTTCCGGTAAGTCCTTCTCAGCAAAGAGAGAAATTACAAACTGCTTCCTGATCACAGAAGATGATATCATCGTCTGCGATCCAGAAGCCGAATATTCGGCACTTGTGCAGGCACTGCACGGGCAGGTGGTACGGGTTTCTCCGGTATCTGACCAGTATATCAATCCAATGGATCTGAACCTGAACTATTCCGAGGAAGATAATCCACTGTCATTGAAAGCAGATTTTATTCTGTCGTTGTGTGAGCTGATTGTTGGAGGAAAGAATGGACTGGAGCCGGTAGAAAAGACCATCATTGACCGTTGTGTGCGGTTAGTATATCAGGAATACCTTGCCGATCCAGTACCTGAGAAGATGCCAATCCTGGAGGATTTATATAATCTGTTGCGGAAACAGGAAGAGCCGGAAGCACAGCGTCTTGCAACTTCATTGGAGATTTATGTTACAGGCTCCCTGAATGTATTTAATCATCGCACAAATGTAGATATCAACAATCGTATCGTTTGTTTTGATATCAAAGAGCTTGGAAAACAGCTGAAAAAGATTGGGATGTTGATTGTGCAGGACCAGGTATGGAACCGAGTGACTATCAATCGTTCCGCTCATAAATCTACCCGTTACTATGTGGATGAATTCCATCTTCTATTAAAAGAAGAGCAGACAGCAGCTTACAGTGTGGAAATTTGGAAGAGGTTCCGTAAATGGGGAGGTATTCCAACTGGTGAACTGGTTTGTTACTTGTTAGTCGCTTAAAGTGCAAACTATCGCCGTTCTGACTGAAACCGGCAAGTAAGTCAGAAGTATCAATGCGGAAAAAAACGGGAAAGGGGTAGCGACCTAATCCGAGTGGAAGGCTATTCATAATAGAATAACCACACGCAACGCATAGAGCTTGAACCTGCATAAGCAGAATATAACAGCTCCAAGAGGCCGCATTGCCAGCCGGTACGATATAATCGTGGTAAAAAGATATGCTATGCTGAGCGTGAAATGACACGCTGATGAAAATGGGCGAAAGCCCCAGAGAGGTGGATAAAAAGCCGCCTGATAATAACAATCAGATAACACAGAATATCAAAGATTTATTGGCTTCCAGGGAAATCGAGAATATTTTTGAAAACTCTGATTTCATTTATATGCTGAACCAGGCTTCCGGAGACAGGCAGATTCTGGCAAAAC
>OLPR01001245.1_pt1 | contig 21306 bp, 15 predicted proteins | sample 1672761 | NCBI WGS metagenome assembly OLPR01 (sample SAMEA3136721, study PRJEB25190) | human gut metagenome | biome: human gut; feature: human-associated habitat; material: faeces | place: Austria | collected 2013 | reverse complement strand
CGATCCGCTGGTTGATGGTCTGTGCGATCATGCTGCACAGGATCACCACCGCGCCGGTCAGCACGCACAGCACCATCAGCAGGTTATAGTCGGCATACCGGGCACTCTCGAAGGACAGCGCCCCCAGTCCCGGATAGCTGAACACCGTCTCCACGATGTAGGTGCCGCCCAGCACATGGGGCACCGAAATGGCCATCAGGCTGAAATACGCCGGCAGGCTGTTGGGCAGGCAGTGCCGCAGCAGCAGACGGCGGCGGCTGAGGCCCGTGGCCCGGCCCATCAGCACATAGTCGGCGCGCACCTCCTCCAGCAGGCGGCTGCGCACCATATAGGCGTAGTACCACAGATGCCCCGCCAGCACCACCGCCATGGGCAGGATCAGATGCACAATCCGGTCGCCCACGTCGGAGGCACGGCCCACGGAGTACGCGCCGCTGCTGGGCAGCCAGCCCAGCAGCACGCAGAAAATCAGGATCAATAGCATGGACAGCCAGAACTCGGGAATGCAGCTCATCACCGTGCCCAACCGGCACAGCAGCCGATCCACCCACCGGTCCTCGTACCAAGCGCACAGAAGGCCCAGCCCCAGCGCACCGGCAAAGGTCAGCACAAAGCCCAGCCCACCCAGCAGCAGCGTATTGCCCAGCCGCTGGGAGATGACCTCCATCACCGGCTGCTTGTACTTATAGGAGATGCCGAACTCCCCGTGGAGGGCGTTTTTCAGCCATACGCCGTACTGCTCCAGCAGCGGCTGATCCAGGCCCAGGCGCGCCCGGGCCTCCTCCTTCTCCACCACGGACATCTTCTCCACCCGCTCGCCGTAATAGGCGCTCAGGGGATCGCTGGGCGCCAGCCGCGCCATGCAGAACACCACCAGCGACAGCAGCCACACGCTGACCAGAAATACCGCCGCCTTTTTCAGAAGCAACGCCAGGTTCTCTCTCATTGTGCCGCCTCCTCTCCCAGCAAGGCGAAGTGTCCCGGCTCCGTCTCCGTCATCGTGCCCTCCCGGCAGAAGGTCACTGCGTCAAAGTCCACCCGCTGGCGCTGCCGCTCCCGGATGGGATCGGGCAGGGGGATGGCCGACAGCAGCGCCCTGGTATAGTCGTGCCGGGGCCGGGCGAACACCGCCTCGGTGGGGCCGATCTCCACCAGCTTGCCCCGGTACATGACCCCCACCCGGTCGCACAGATACTCCACCATGGACAGGTCGTGGGCGATGAACAGAATGGAGAAGCCATGCTCCTGCCGCAGGTGGGAGAACAGGTTGATGATCTGGGCCTGGATGGACACGTCCAGCGCCGCCACCGGCTCGTCCGCCACCAGCAGCTTCGGCTCCATGCTCAGCGCCCGGGCGATGGCCACCCGCTGGCGCTGTCCGCCGGACATCTCCGGTGGACACTTGTCCAGATAGCTCTCCTCCATCCCCACATAGTAGAGCTGGAAGGCCGCCTCTGCCCGCAGGCTGCCCCGGGGCGGCTTCACCCGGTGGATACGCATAGGCTCGGCGATGATCTCCGCCGCCGTCATCCGGGGATCGAGACTGGAGGTGGAGTCCTGGAAGATGATCTGCCGCTCCGCCTCCAACCGGCGGCGGTTGGCCCGGAACTGGGCGGCGTCGCAGGTGTCGATGCCGTCGTAGTAAATATGTCCCGCCGTAGGGCGGTATACGTTCATCACGCAGCGGGCCACGGTGGATTTGCCGCAGCCGCTCTCCCCCACCAGGCCCAGGATCTCGCCCCGCCGCAGTTGGAAGGACACGTCGTCCACCGCCCGCAGCGTCTGCCTGCCCGGCAGGGGAAAGCAGTGGCTCAGATGCCGCACATCCAGCAGAATATCAGACATAGTGCTCCTCTCCTTCCGGCAGGGGCGCCAGCCTGGGCGCCCGGGGATCCAGCAGCCATGTGGCGGCGTAGTGCGTGTCGCTGACACGGAACATGGGTGGCTGCCGCTGATAGTCGATGGTCAGCGCCTGGGGATTGCGGCAGGCGAAGGCGTCGCCCTCCGGCGGATCGATCAGCGTGGGCGGCATACCAGGAATGGTGTGCAGCGCCCCGTGGCACCGGGCCAGCGCCGGCAGCGACCGCAGCAGCCCCTGGGTATAGGGGTGCCGGGGATCGTAATAGACCTCCTCCGCCGTGCCGATCTCCACGATCCGCCCGGCGTACATGATGGCCACCCGATCCGCCGCCCGTGCCACCACGCCCAGGTCGTGGGACACCAGAATGGTGGAGGTGCGCAGCCGCCGCTGGATATCCCGCAGCAGATCCAGGATCTGTGCCTGCACCGTCACGTCCAGCGCCGTGGTGGGCTCGTCCGCCAGCAGGATCTTCGGCTCTCCCGCCAGCGCCATGGCCATCAGGCACCGCTGCCGCTGGCCGCCGGAGAGCTGATGGGGATACTGCCCCTTCCGCTGGGGCTCCACGCCCACCAGCGCCAGCAGCTCCTCCACCCGGCTGTCCACGTCCCCGCGCGCCATGCGCCCCATGTGGGCCCGCACCGCCTCGGCGATCTGTTGGCCCACCGGCATGGCGGGATCCAGCGCCGTCAGCGGATCCTGGAAGATCATGGAGAACACCTTGCCCCGCAGGCGGCGCATGTCCCGCTCCCGGTAGCCGGTGATGTCCACCCCGTTGACGGTGATGCTGCCGCCGGTGATCATTGCGTTTTTGGGCAGCAGCTTCATGATGGAGCGGCACAGCATGCTCTTGCCGCAGCCGCTTTCGCCCACCAGCGCCAGCACCTCGCCCTCGTGAAGGGTCAGGCTCACGTCCCGCACCGCCTGCACCGTCCCCGCGGGGGTGTCCAGTGCTACGGACAGGTGGTCGATGTTCAATAAGGTGTTTTCCATGGTGTTCACCAGCCTTTTGGGGAGTTCCGCGCTTCCGAGCGCGAGGGGGGAGTTTCGCGCCCCGGCGCGAGTCACTTTTGCCCGCGGCCCCAAAAGTGACCAAAAGGGCCGCTTAAACCTGCGGTTTAAGAATCCGCGCACGCTGTTCGTTTTTCGTTTTTGTGACTTTTTACCACGCGTTCGCGGGAATTGGTTGAAATCATTCCGTATGCCGTATCGTCTGTTCCTCTTGCGCCGCTGCCGCTCATGCAGTTCAACGGCAGGAAATCAATCGTTGTACGCGGCGGCCTGTGGTCAGGCCGCCCTACGCACCGACCGCCGATAGAACTCCGTAGGGCGGGGTGACCTCACCCCGCCGCACAGTGGACGCACAATGCTTTCTGCGCACGATTCAGCGGCAGCGGCACAGATGATGAGGCGATCCTTTGACGAATCGAAAAAGGAAATCCCCTGTGACCGTGCAGTAAAAGCCCACAAATCCGCACAACACATAGCGCGCCCGGAAGTTTTGAAACCCTCTGGGTTTCAAATGGCGTTTTTGGGTACTTTTGCCGCCACGGGCAAAAGTACCTCGCCCCGGAGGGCGAAATCTCTTAATAACACGGCGATAGCCCCCTCGTACTGAGGGGGCCGGGAGGACGCCGCAAAGAGGGGGATCAGATCGTCCAATCGCAGATATTCCAGAAAATGCCCACGCCGTGATGGCCCAGCACCGTGTCAGGGGCGATCCCCTGGATGTGCTCCGCCGCCACATAGATGGCGTCGATGTAGCAGAAGAAGGTGTAGGCCGGCGCCGCCGCCAGCGCCTGCTGGAATTCAGCGTAGGCCGCCGCCCGCTCCGCCGGATCGTCGGTCTGGCGGGCCTTGGTCAGCGCCTCGTCCACCTGGGCGTTGGAGTAGCCGGAGTAGTTGGCGCCCTTGTCGGTACCGAACACCTTATAGGTGTGGTCGTCGGCGTCAAAGGGAGAGCCCCAGCCGATGATGCAGCACTCCTGGCCGCCCCAGTCGATGCCCTCGGCGGGGATGGCGGCCTGTACGTCCAGACCGATGGCCCGCAGCTGCTGGGCCGCCGCCTGGGCCATGTCGATGCGCACCTGATCGTCCGGTGAGGCGTTGATGGTAAAGCCGATGCGCGCCCCGTTCCGCTGCCAGAAGCCCTCGGCGTCCCTGGTGCAGCCCGCATCGGTCAGCAGCTGCTCGGCACGGGCCGGGTCATAGTCCCAGCGCTCCACATCGGGATCGTTGTAGATGTTCCGCTGCAGGGGGCTGTAAGCCACCTCGCCCTTCCCCAGCAGCACCGCGTCCACGATGGCCTGCCGGTCGATGGCGCAGCTGATGGCGGGGATCAGGTCGGCGTTCTCCTGCCAATAGGCGTTGTTGAAATTGTAGAGGATGCCCCGGTAATCGGAGGTGGTCATGTCATAGACGGTATAGCCCGTCTTGCCCTCGAAGGCCGCCGCGTCCTTGGGCGTCACCTGGGCCAGATCCAGCTCGCCGGTCTGCAGCTGCATGGTCTTGGCGTTGGAATCGGTAACGATCTTGAACACGATGGTATCGATGTTGGCCGCGCCCGCAAAGTAATCGGGGTTCTTCACCAGGGTGATGGACTGGCCCACGTCCCAGCTCTCCAGCTTATAGGGGCCGGTGCCCACCGGTGCGCGGAAGAAGTCGGCGGTCTGCATGTCCTCCCCCTCCAGCAGATGCTGGGGCAGGATGGCCATGGTCATGTACTCCAGAAACGCCGTGTTCACCGCGCTCAGGGTGAAGGACACCGTGTGGTCGTCGATGACGGTGATGTCCGTCACATCCTCATAGTTGGGGGCGTTTTCCGAGCCGTTGTCGGGATCCATGATGGCCTCGAAGGTGAACTTTACATCCGCGGCGGTGAAGGGCTCACCGTCGTGCCAGGTGACGCCCTGGGCCAGATGGAAGGTATAGGTCAGCGTGTCGGGGTCGTAGTCCCAGCGCTCCGCCAGCCGGGGCACGATCTGGCCCGCGCCGTCGTGGTCGGTCAGGCCGTCGAACAGCAGCACGTTGATCTCGCCGTGCTCGTCCATGGCGGGGTTGATGCGGGTATAGTCGCCGCTGCCGTACACCAGGGTGGAGCCGCCGCTCTGGGCGTCGTTGTCGGTGGTATCTCCGCCGCCGCAGCCCGCCAGCGTCAGGCACAGCATGGTCAGCGCCAGCATCAGGGCAGTCAGCCGTTTCATCATAGTCATAGGTCGTGATTTCCTTTCTCTCGTGGTCTCTGGAAACAGGATAGCAAATATCCCCCCGCCCCGCAAGCCGGGTGGGGGGATATTATTTTTCATTTTGGGGAGATGTGCCTTTCGCCTGCCGCGGTACGCCAAAAGGAGGGGCTTGCCCCTCCCTTTGGTGTGTTCAGCCATAATACGGCATGGGCCGTTTACTGAATCCCCTTGACGGTATAGCCCGCGTCGGTGACGGCGGCGCGGATGGCCTCGTCGGTCACGTCGCCCTCCACCACGGCGGTGCCCGCCGCCAGATCCACGGTGGCCTTCACGCCGGGCAGGGCGTTCAGCGCCTTCTCCACATGGGCTACGCAGTGATTGCACATCATGCCCTCAATGGTCACGGTCTTTTTCATGGTCGGTTCCTCCTCATTGTCATTGTCAGCAATATTCTCTGTCGCCGCCGTATTGGCGGCGCTGGATACGGGCTTGGTCATTGGTTTCCACAGCCGCAGGCGCAGGGCGTTGGACACCACGCACACACTGCTGAGGGACATGCAGGCCGCGGCGATCATGGGGTTCAGCAGCAGGCCCAGCGCCGGGTACAGCACGCCCGCCGCCACGGGGATGCCCACGCTGTTATAGAAGAAGGCCCAGAACAGGTTCTGCCGGATGTTCCGCAGCACCGCCCGGCTCAGCTCGGCGGCAGAGGCCACATCGGCCAAGCTGCTCTTCATCAGCACGATATCCGCCGACTCGATGGCGATATCGGTGCCCGCGCCGATGGCAAGGCCCACGTCCGCCTGCACCAGTGCCGGGGCGTCGTTGATGCCGTCACCCACCATGGCCACCAGCTGGCCCTCCTTCTGCAGGCGCTCCACGCAGGCGGCCTTATCCTGGGGCAGCACCTGGGCGATGACCTGATCCACGCCCACCTGGCGGGCGATGGCGGCGGCGGTTTGGGTATTGTCGCCGGTCAGCAGCACCACCCGGCAGCCGGATCGCTTCAAGGCCGCGATGGCGGCGGCGCTGTCGGGCTTCACGGTGTCGGCCACCGCCAGCATGCCCAGCAGCTTCCCCACCTCGGCGAAGTACAGAACCGTCTTGCCGTCGTCGGCCCACGCCTCAGACTGGACGGAAAACGGTGCAATATCCACCCCATTTTGGTGCATAAAGGTGCCGTTTCCGGCGAATATTTTCTGTCCGTGCAGCACCGCCTGCACACCGCCGCCGGGGACGGCGGTGAAATCCGTCACCTCGCACAGGGGGATGTGCCGCTCCTGGGCCGCCTCGGTAACGGCCCGGCTGAGGGGATGCTCACTGGGCTGCTCCACGCTGGCCGCCACGCAGAGGAGCTCCTCCTGGGTGACGCCCTCCGCCGCCAGACAGTCGGTCAGGCGGGGCTTGCCCTCGGTGACGGTGCCGGTCTTATCCAGCACCACTGTATTCACCCGGCCCATCAGTTCCAGGGACTGGGCGGATTTGATGAGGATGCCGTTCTCCGCCGCCTTGCCGGTGCCCACCATGATGGCCACGGGCGTGGCAAGGCCCAGGGCACAGGGGCAGGAGATCACCAGCACGGCGATGCCCACGGAGAGGCAGAACTGCACGCTCTGGCCGCCCACGAAGGCCCACAGCAGCGCCGCCGCCAGCGCGATGGACATAACCACCGGCACGAACACGCCGCTGATCTTGTCGGCCAGACGGGAGATGGGCGCCTTACTGGAGGACGCCTCCTCCATCAGCTTCACGATCTGGGACAGGGTGGTATCCGCGCCCACGCGGGTGGCCTCCAGCTCCAGATAGCCGCTCTGGTTCACGGTGGCGGAGGTAACGGGGGCGCCCACGGCCTTCTCCACCGGCAGGCTCTCGCCGGTGATGGCGGACTCGTCCACCGAGCCGCTGCCGGACACCACCACGCCGTCCACGGGGATCTTACCGCCCTGACGCACCACCACAATATCGCCCTTCCGGATGTCTTCCGCCGCCACGGTGGCCTCCACGCCGTTACGCTTGACGACGGCGCTGTCGGGAGCCAGGGCCAGCAGGGCGGAGATGGCGTCGGTGGTCTTGCCCTTGCTGCGCTCCTCCAGATACTTGCCCACTGTCACCAGCGCGCAGATCATGCCCGCCGACTCAAAGTACAGCTCCGGCATGCCGGACACCTGTCCGGCGGCTAGGCGCACCATCTCGATGAGGCTGTACAGCAGTCCCGCGCTTGCACCCAGCGCCACCAACGTGTCCATGTTGGGACTGCGGCGGAAAAGCTGGGTAAAGCCCACGGTGAAATAGCTGCGGTTCAGGATCAGAATGGGCACACAGAACACCAGTTGGGAAATGGCATGGGTCAGATGGCTGGCCGTCAGGAAGCCGGGCAAGGGCAGGCCCATCATGTGGCCCATGCTGATATAGAACAGGGGCACCAGGCACACGATGGACCACACCAGACGGCGGCGCATCTTCGCCAGGGCCGCGTCCTGCTCCTTGTGGACGTCCTGCTTCACGTCGGACGCCCGCTTGGCGCCGTAGCCGCCGCTCTCCACCGCGGAGATGATCTGCTCCGCCGTCACCTTTTCCGGGTCATAGTCCACCAGCATGGTGCCCAGCATCAGGTTCACCACCGCGCTGTCGACGCCGGGCAGGGCGCCCGCCGCCTTTTCCACATGGGCCGAGCAGGCCGCGCAGGTCATGCCCGTCACCACAAATTTTTCTTTCATCACGCCGCCTCCTTATTTCATCAGCTTCTGCAGCGTGGTCACCAGCTCGTCGATGACCGCGTCGTCCCCCTGGCGGATGCCGTCCGCCACGCAGGTGCGGATGTGGGTAGCCAGCAGCTCCTTGCTGAAGCTGTTCAGCGCCGCGCTGACGGCGGATACCTGGATGAGGATGTCGGGACAGTAGGCGTCCCTTTGCAGCATATCCTTCAGGCCCCGTACCTGTCCCTCGATCCGGTTCAGGCGGTTCGTCAGGCGCTTCTGCTCCTCGTCGGAGCGGTGCTTCGTCTTCTGACAGTGGCAGCAATCCATATCGTATACCTCCCGGGGGTATGTTTTGATGGTGGCATTATATACCCCCACAGGGTATTTGTCAACGCTTTTCTTTCGGTTTGCAGAAAATTGCCATGATAAGGGCAAACACCACCGCCGCGGCGATGCCGCCTGCCGTGGCGGTCAGGCCGCCAGTCAGAACGCCCAGCAATCCCTGCTCCCCTACCGCCTTTGCCACGCCCTTGGCCAGGGAGTAACCAAAGCCCGTCAGGGGCACGGTGGCGCCCGCCCCGGCCCAGTCCACCAGCGGCTGATAGAGGCCCACCGCCTGCAGGATCACGCCCGCCACCACATAGCCCGTCAGGATCCGGGCGGGGGTCAGCTTCGTCAGGTCGATGAGCACCTGGCCCACGGCGCACAGCAGTCCGCCGCAGAGAAAACACCACAGATAATCCATCTTCTCCTCCTTATCGCTCCGCCGACAGCACCACCGCGTGGCACACCGCCGGCATGGTCTCCTTCTGGAACACGGTGGTGGGGCTTTGCAGCGCCCCGGTAGGGGCGAAGATCATCCGCTTCCACCGGCGGCTCTTCAACCCCGGCAGCAGATAGGCGCACAGCACCGAGGCGCTGCACCCCGCGCCGGAGCCGCCGGCGTGCATGTCCTGCTTCTGCCGGTCAAACAGCAGCAGTCCGCAGTCGCTATAGCGGCTGTCCATGTCGAAGCCGTCCCGGGCCATCAGATCCTTCACCACGCTGTGGCCGATGGCGCCCAGATCACCGGTGACGATCAGGTCATAGTCCTGGGGCGTGGTGCGGGTGTCCCGGAACAGGGTCTCCAGCGTGTCGATGGCCGCCGGAGCCATGGCCCCGCCCATGTTGCACTCGTCGTTGACGCCCATGTCCACCACCCGGCCCATGGTGGCGTGGGTGAGATAGGGCCCGTCGCCGGTTCGGCCCAGGATGCAGCAGCCGGAGGCGGTAGCCGTCCACTGGGCGGTGGGACACCGCTGGGAGCCGTAGGGCAGGGGCATGCGGTACTGCCGCTCGGCGGTGCAGTAGTGAGAGGAGGTCATGGCCGCCGCCACGTTGGCCGCGCCCCCCTGCAGCAGCATGGCCGCCAGAGAAAGCCCCTCGCCCATGGTGGCACAGGCGGCGTACAGGCCGCCCACGCTGAAGGGCTGGTTGCGCAGGGCGAAATTGCTGGCGGCGCACTGGTTGAGCAGATCCCCCGCCAGCACCAGATCCACGTCCTCCGCCTGCATACCGCCCCGCTCCAGAGCGTGGGCCAGCGCCCGCTGCTGGAAAATGGACTCCGCCTTCTCCCAACTGGCCTGGCCGCAGAAGGAATCCGTCTCGATCTCGTCAAAATAGGTGCCCAGCGGGCCCTGGCCCTCCAGCTTGCCGCCGATGCTGCCCCAGGACAGCACGCTGACGCCGCCGGAAAAGGCCACCGTCCGCCCGGTTCGATGCATTTCCATTTTGCTTCACCTCACAGTTTTTCCGGTAGTATGTGGGATTTGCGGGAGAATATGTGCAGAAAGCAGAAAAGCGCCAACGGCGCTTTTCTGCTTTCTGCTTTTCATTTGCTCCGCATTATTCGTCCACGGTGATCCAGATGGCGGGGCGGACATATTCGCCCTCATAGGCGCGCGCTCCCTCGCCCACACGGCCGTCGGCGTACACGCCATCAGGGTGGTCGTAGCCGTCGGTGGTGCGCAGCCACCAATCCGCCGGGCCGGGCGTGGCGGCGTTTCCGGGCCAGGGATTCTCCGACAGGGCATAGGCGGTATATTCGGCGGCGGTGGCCGCCTCGCTGGCAAAGTAGGCGTACACCTCCGTATTGCTCAGCAGGAACACCCGATCCTCGGTGGTGACGGGGCCGTTCTCCCGATGGAGACTGCCGGGCGAGGTGATGACCGTGGTGGTCAGCAGCCGCTGCTGTTCATCGGCACTGAAGGCGGCGTTGAGGAACGTGCCGTTGAGCCACCGGCGCAGGGAACAGCTCTCCCAGGTATAAGGCTCCGTCACCGGCTCATAGAAGGGCATGAAGGACTGATAGTCCAAGGCGTATTTGCTGAGCAGCAGCGCCCTGTCGCCGTCACGGTCCAGCACCAGCCACTCGATGGGCTCCTTGCCGTTGGCGGTGTCGCCGTCCTGCTCATAGCTGCCAAAGGTATAGGTCTCCGTTTCCTGATCCACCTGGCCCAGATAGCGGCCGTCGCCCGTCAGCCAACCGCGGAAGCCGTTCAGGACGGTGTAGAAATAGTCTGTGCCGCCGCTGTGGATCACAACGGCTTCGTCCGCCCCATACGGCACCTCGTAGAAGTCCAGCGTGCTGTCGCCCAGCGCCAGTTGGGCTGCCAACTGATAGCCCGACCGTTCAAACAGCTCGGTCGTCATATCCTCGTCGCGCTGCCAAACCAGCGACCGCAGGAAGCGGGACAGCACCGGCGCGGGGATGTCGTCGTCCGGGTATAGTATGTCGCCCTCCGCCCAGCTCATGTCGAAGGTATCCAGCTCATCTGCCTGCGCCGCCAGCTTCAGCAGCAGCGTGTCAGTCTGGGTCAGGGCCTTCTCCACCTCATTGAGGTGCATCTCGCCCATGCCGTACCAGCGGATCTCACCACCGGCGGTGATCTTGACGCCGTCCGAGGGCGCACCGGCGTAGAAGCGGAGGGAGATGTAATCATCCACCTGCACCATCAGGTAATACGCTTCATCCGAGCCGTCGTCCGGCTCCCCCGCCGACTGATACGTCCAGTCGGCATTTGCCAGCAGCTTGCCCAGCACCGGGCCGGATATGGCGGTAACGGTGCCGTTGGCCTGGGTCACGGTCACAGTGTCTGTCTGATAGGCCAGCGTCGCCACATTCTTATAGTTGGCCAGGGACAGATCCGGCTCCTCGTTCCCCGCCCCCTTGGGGTTGGTCAGGAAGCACACCGCCACCGCGATGCACACCAGCACCGCCGCCACCGAGACCCAGAAGCCGGGCTTTTTATACCACAGCACCGCCTTTACCCGGGTCTTGACCCCCACCTCGCCAAAGGCGAGAGGACAGGCGGCCACCCAGCGGCGGCCCCGGCTGCAATCCAGCAGCGCCTGGGAATAGGCGGCCCGTTCCTCCGCCGCCATGTCCCGGATCACCCGCTCATCGCAGGCCAGCTCCATATCCCGGCAGAACAGGATATACGCCACCCACACCAGCGGATCATACCAGTACACCGCCAGCAGCGCAAAGCCCAGGGGCTTCCACACATGATCCCACCGCCGCAGGTGGGCCCGCTCGTGCCGCAGCACGCAGTCCCGGGCCGCCTCGTCCATGCCGGAGGTCAGATAGATACGGGGCCGGAACACACCCAAGATGAAGGGCGACTTGATGTTGTCGCACAGGTACACATTGCCCTCCAGCGGGATGGACGCCGCCACCGCGCTCCGCAGGCTCAGATAGCCTGCCAGCGCCGCCATCACGATGATATAGATACCCACCGCCCACGCGATGGACAACAGGTTCATGTCAACGGAGCGGGACGGCGTCGAGGGCTGCACCACCGCATCCGCGGAAACCTCCGGCGCAGAATCATCCACCGTACTTGGCGTAACTGTGGGAGTCGACACGCCGGGCAGCAGCGTGGCGGGCCGGTAGCTGACATCGCCGCAGAAACCCGTATCCTCGAAATACGTCACCTGCCCGTTGGCGTTAACGGCGTCGCCCGCCAGCCGGTAGACCGATAGATCGGAGTGCAGCATCACCGGGCACACCAGCCGCACCGCCACCACCGCCCACAAGGCGCACAGCACCCACTTGGGGGCGAATTTCTTCAGCAATGGCCGCAGCAGCAAAATCACCACGATCAGCCAACTGGCCGCCACCGCCAGATTCAATGTGCCGACAAATAATTCACGCAAAGTATCCACGCTCACCCCTCCTTCCGGAATGTGTCGATCATCTGCTGGATCTCCTCCACCTCCGCCGCCGACAGCTTCTTGCGGGAGGTAAAGGCCGTGATAAAGGCGGGCAGTGATCCGTCAAAGGCGTCCTCCACGAACTGCTCCGATCTGGCGGCGTAGAACTGCTCCTGGGTCATCACCACCGACACCAGGCCGTTCTCGTTTTTGAACAGCCCCTTTTCGCACAGCTTCCGCAGCACCGTGTAGGTGGTGGGCTTCTTCCAGTTCAGCTCCCGCTGGCAGATCTTCACCAGCTCGCCCGACGGCAGCGGCGCGTAGTGCCACACCAGCTCCGCGAAGCGAAGCTGTACCTCACCCAGCTCCATGCTCTCCATAGGTTTCCCTCCTTGTTGGTTTATTCCCGATAAACTCTATTGTTAGTTTATCAAGGATAAACCAGTTTGTCAAGAGGAATTCCGGGGTTTTCAAAAAACATTTGGCCGTCAAAGAGATGGAAGCCCCGTCCGGGATGAGCCGGGCCCACATCCGGGTTTATGGATCAGAGGGCATCCGGTGCCCTGTGCCTTTCTCGTTCACCACGGGAAGGCAAAAGAGGACGGATCCACGATCCGTCCTCTTTTTTATGCTGTTACGCCGCCTGGTCAAGGCCGCTGGCGGTCTCATACAGGCGCTGGAGGTCGTACACATCCACGCTGCCGTCGCCGTTCACATCGGCCAGGGCACGGAAGATGCCCTCCCGCCGGGCCAGCGCGCCGTCGATAACGCCGCTGGTCAGGTAGGTATACAGGCACTGCACATCGGTGGCGTCCACCGCGCTGCCGCTGCCGTTCAGGTCGCCGGACTGAACGTAGTGGATGATAGTGGTATTGCTGTATAGCGGGTTGTTCCCGGAGTCCTTCGTGATGGCGTCCCACTGCGTTTGTGTACCCAGGTAATAGATATCCTTCAAATTATCACAGCCGGAAAACACCTTTTTCTCGATGGTCGTCACACTGGCAGGAATAACGATCATCTCCAGCGCGGCGCAGTCCGCAAAGGCATTGGCGCTGAGGGTCGTCACCGTATTCGGCAGCGTGACGGTTTTCAACTCGCTGTTTCTGTAAAAGGGATAGCTGTCATCCTGTGTGATCCGGGTCACCGGCAGCCCATTCAACTGACGGGGGATCACGATATCCTCCTGATCGCCCCAGAACCCGCCGACAGCGACTGTACCATCATCCAACACGGTATTGGCAAACTGGCTCTGATTCCACGTTGCGCCGCAGGACCGGCATTCGCACTCGATCTCATAGTCGCCGCAGACGAACCAGAAAATAGCAGTATGCTGCCCCGGCGCCGCAGTCCGTACCTCCTGCACATGGCCGCATTTTACACAGGAGCGCTGCTTGACGCCGTCCACCAGGCAGCTCACCTTACTGATGACTGTCCAGTTATCCGTATACAGGTGTATGCCGCGCGTCGTCGAACCGTCTATGTCAATGACCTGATGGTAATCATCATCATAATCCTCGTACCGCACCGTTACATAATCATACAGCGTTCCGATCGGAACATTGACTGCCTCGTCGATGGTATGCGAGCCCGACATATAATCGCTGCCCCGGTTGAAGTACGCATGGCCCACTGTGCTTCCGTCGTCCCACGTCACATCCACAAAATGCCAGTCGTCCTCCAGCTTGACAATATTCCATGCATGTGAACCTCCGCCTGCCCAGCCGGTCACCACAAAGCTTTCGATCCCAACACACTGAAGCAAATACTGGAACGAGGTGGCATAGCCGGCGCACACAGCCCTGCCTTCCACCATTGCTGTATAAGCCCCCTGATCCCAGACATAAGCCGAATCATAGGTGATATGCCCCGCCAGCGCATCGTGCAGATACTTTTCCTTTATGTAATTGCTTCCGTCCTGAGGTACGCCTGCCAGAAGCTTCTCAGCGGCATCCACAAAAATACGCTTGGTCTCCTCTACCGGAGTATCATACTCGTAAAACACCAGATAAGCGGCAGTGCAAACATCCTCATCAGCACCAACTCCCCAGCCCCAGGAGGATTTGACCCAGAACATCTCGGGATGGTCATTGCGCAGCGTCAAAACCACTAATTTAATGTCATCCTCCGTAATATCCGCGCCCAGACCGACGGCAGACACCATGCGCACCGTATTCGTGCCGTCATACAGCTTCGCCGAAGCAAGCAGTCCATCGTATAGCTTTACCAGTGCTGCACCCTTTTCCATCTGGGCCAGCGCGTTATAGCCATAGCGGGGCACAGATTCGTTATAGTTATAGGTATCCGCCGCATACGCGGCGATCGCGGTTTCCTCCGGTGCATTCTCCGCATCTACCACCGTCGTGATGAATTCACCTGTGACCGGATCCTGCCGTGTCATACGCCACCGCAGTTCGCCCGGCTGCTCCACTCCGGCGGCCAGGGCCTGCACCGGCAGCAGCGTCGCCGCCATCACCAGCGCCAGCAGCCATCCCATAACGCGCTTTTTCATACGCCTCTCCTCCTGTCTCTCTTCCCGCGGCATCCCACCGGGGTACACTACTATTATTGTACCATGCCCGTTTCCCTCCCTCAAGAGAAACATTCCCGGCGGTTTATACGAAATTCAGCACGCGCCTTTGCGGAATCTGACAACAAAACCGGCAGCCCGCCTTATGAAAGGCCGGGCTGCCGGTTTTATCATTCTGCTCTTATGGCTGCTCTTTTACATATTTTGCGATCTTCCGCGCTGCTGTGGGCTGGGAGATGCCCAGTGCCTTTGCCACAGCCATGGAGGTTCCCAGCTGGCAATACGCCTCACGGATGATCTGTCCCTCATAGGCGTCCATTTGCTCCGAAAGGGAGGCACGGTTCAGCAGGCTGGCCTGAATGGCGCTCTGCTCGGCATATTCACTAGGCAGGGAATCCAGGTCGATCATCGTATCCTGGGTGGTGATGACGATCCGCTCGATCATATTACTGAGCTGCCTGGCGTTGCCGGGCCAGCTGTACCGCTCCAGAAAGGTGAGAAAACGGGGACTGAAGGACAGATTCTTTCCATATTTCTGGCAGGCGTCGGTCAAAAATATCTGGGCAAGCGGCAGAATGTCCTCCCGCCGCTCCCGCAGGGGCGGAATGTGGATATGGATGACGTTCAGCCGGAAATAGAGGTCAGAGCGCAGCGTGCCCGCCCGCACGGCCTCGGCGGGATCCTGGGTCGAGGTGGTGATCAGCTGAAAATCCAGCTCGATCTCCTCCTTCGTCCGGGTCCGAAGCATCGAATGGGTCCGCACCAGATTCAGCAGTCTTGACTGTACATGGGGCGACAGCTCGCAGATCTCGTCCAGCACCAGCGTACCGTGGTTTGCCAGCTCCACCTTGCTGAGCCTGCTGTTTTTAAGGGCCCTGCTGTACCCGAAAAACTCCGCCTCGATGACGCTGTCATTCAGTGAGCCGCAGTTGGCCTCTACATAAGCGCCGTTATAGCGATCCGATATGGCGTGGATCGTCTCGGCAATGGTGGTCTTTCCCACGCCGGTCTCACCGCTGATCAGGATGGTGGCATTCGTATTGTTGATGTTGCAGATCAGATCCCAGATCTTCCGCATGGCGTCACTCTTGATCACCAGCTGCGGCGCATAGCTGCGTGCCCGCATATCGGCCAGCTCCTGGGAATAGCGCAGAAGGGAATTCTGCATCTTCTGATAGTTGCGATGGATGGAATTGATCTGCGCCATGGAGACCGTATTGAAGCAGGCCACATACTTCAGCCGCTTAAAATCGTCAAACAAGGGAACAGCCACCGTCATCACATTGGTGTGTACCTGGTTGATGGTCTGTGTGCGGGTGATGCAGCGCTTTTCCCGAATGACCTGCACCGAAATTGATGGGGAAAAAGTGCCGTTTTTCTCCAATTCATACACGGTCTTGCCTACAATGGAGTTATGGGAAAAGCCAAAGTCCCGCTCATAGTTCTCGCTGACCATGCGGATAACGCCGTCAGCATCCACCAGCATCACATCATCCGCCAGCACAAGATTGTTTTGCGGATTGATGATCTCCAGCAGATCCTTCAGGTTCAGATCGTTCCCCAGAAATGCCGTCAATTCATTCTGCATTGCACTTCCCCCTTCTCACTCTATTCATCTTTGATTATAAACGCAACAAAACTGAATAGCAAGTCTTTTTTGTATTTGGCAAACTTTCACAATTTTTGTAAATTCTTTGTTAAAATTAAAATTTTCGCCACTTTTTTACACCTTTTTCTCGACTTTCTTCATTTTATTCAATTTTGAATAGCCGAAATATCGCAGTAGAAAAATCGCCATTTTTTCGGAATTCTTTGTGAAATTTTTGTCTATTGTTTCCAATAATCCCGAAAATAATTCGGTGTTTTATCAATGGAAATATCTGAAATGCATCGCTAGACTTAAAAATGAACAATTCAGGAAGTATATTTTGGATTGGAGGAAAACGAACTATGATGACCGCGAAAGAATACATCGACTCCCTGCGCAAGCTGAACACCCGCGTGTATATGTTCGGCGAGAAGATCGACAACTGGGTGGATCACCCCATGATCCGCCCCTCCATCAACTGCGTGGCCATGACCTATGCTCTGGCCCAGGATCCCCAGTATGAGGACCTGATGACCGCTACCTCCAGCCTGACGGGCCACAAGATCAACCGCTTCACCCACCTGCATCAGTCCGCGGACGATCTGGTGAAAAAGGTGAAGATGCAGCGCCTGCTGGGCCAGAAGACCGCCAGCTGCTTCCAGCGCTGCGTGGGCATGGACGCCTTCAACGCCGTCTATTCCTCTACCTACGAGATCGACGAGAAGTACGGCACCCATTACCACGAGAACTTCAAGAAGTTCCTGGTCTACGTCCAGGACAACGACCTGACGGTGGACGGCGCCATGACCGACCCCAAGGGCGACCGCTCCAAGGCACCCCACGATCAGGCCGACCCGGATATGTACGTCCATGTGGTGGAGCGCCGCCCCGACGGCATCGTGGTCTGCGGTGCCAAGTGCCACCAGACCGGCTCCATCAACAGCCACTGGCACATCTTCATGCCCACCATCGCCATGGGCGAGGCCGACAAGGACTATGCTGTGTCCTTCGCCTGCCCCACCGACGCCGAGGGCCTGTACATGATCTACGGCCGTCAGTCCTGCGACACCCGCAAGATGGAGGAGGGCTGCATCGACGTGGGCAACGCCAAGTTCGGAGGTCAGGAAGCGCTGGTGGTTCTGGATCACGTCTTTATCCCCAACGAGTACATCTTCCTCAACGGCGAGTATGAGTTCGCCGGCACCATCGTGGAGCGCTTCGCCGGTTACCACCGCCAGAGCTACGGCGGCTGTAAAGTCGGCGTAGGCGACGTGGTCATCGGCGCGGCGGCACTGGCCGCCGAGTACAACGGCGTGGAGAAGGCCAGCGCCGTCAAGGACAAGCTCATTGAGATGACCCATCTCAACGAGACCCTCTACTCCTGCGGCATCGCCTGCTCCTGCGAGGGATGCCCCACCAAGGCGGGCAACTACCAGATCGACCTGCTGCTGGCCAACGTCTGCAAGCAGAACGTCACCCGCTTCCCCTATGAGATCGTGCGTCTGGCCGAGGACATCGCAGGCGGCCTGATGGTCACCATGCCCAGCGAGACCGACTTCAAGTCCGACACCGTGGTGGGCAACAACGGCGAGACCATCGGCGAGATCTGCAACAAGTTCTTCGCCGCCCGCGAGGGCGTCAGCACCGAGGATCGCCAGCGGATCATGCGCTTCCTGGAGAACATGTGCCTGGGCGCGGCGGCTGTGGGCTACCGCACGGAGTCCATGCACGGCGCAGGCTCTCCCCAGGCCCAGCGCATCATGATCGCCCGCCAGGGGAACATTCAGGGCAAGAAAAAGCTGGCCAAGAACATTGCCGGTATCCAGAAATAGGAGGAAGACATGGACACGAAACAAGCGTGGCTCCAGCTGGTGCAGGAGAAGTCCGACCACTATCTGAACCTGCATGACGGCGGCTTTGACGAGAAAATGCAGGCACATCTGATGGACTGCGATTACGAGGCACAGACCGTCACCTACGCCTTTCCCACCCAAGACTGGCAGATCAATGAGAAGGGCGGCATCCACGGCGGTGCTATCGCGGGGATGTTCGATACTGCCTTCGGCGTGGTGGCCAATTTCACCGCCGGGGACAACGAGGCTACTACCACGGATATGACGGTGTCCTTCCTGCGGGGTGTGGATTTCGGCATGGAGCTGCACCTGAAGGTATTCATCGTCAAGGCGGGCCGCAGCCTCATCCGCCAGCGGGCGGAGCTGACCGACGCCGCCACCGGCAAGCTGCTGGCCACCGCCAGCGGCAGTTGGATGCCTTTATAAGAACCGTTCCGAAACAGAGTAAAGATATAGGAGAAACAACATGGATTTCAATTTGAGTCGTGAACATCAGTTGATCCGCAAGATGATGGCGGAGTTTACGGAAAAGGAAGTCAAGCCCATCGCGGCGGAGACCGACCGCACCTGCGAATACCCCCGCGACAACATTGAGAAGCTGTTCAATTTGGGCGTCATGGGTATGTGCGTGCCCAAGGAGTACGGCGGCGCCGGCGCCGATCCTCTGGCCAGCGCCATCTGCATCGAGGAGCTCAGCAAGCAGTGCGCCTCCACCGGCGACATCGTGGCCACCCACAACGGCCTGTGCTGCGACCCCATCATGACCTACGGCACCCCTGAGCAGAAGGCCAAGTACCTGCCCATGCTGACCACCGGCCACCATGTGGGCGCCTTCGCCCTCACCGAGCCCAACGCCGGCTCTGACGCCTCCAAGGGCCAGACCGAGGCCAAGCTGGTGGGCGACCACTATGTGATGAATGGCTCCAAGATATTCATCACCAACGGCTATGTGGCCGACGTGTTCGTGGTGTTCGCCATGACCGACAAGACCCGCGGCACCAAGGGCATCTCCGCCTTCATCGTGGAGAGCAGCTTCCCCGGCTTCTCCGTGGGCAAGCACGAGGAAAAGCTGGGCCTGCACGGCAGCCCCACCGCCGAGATCGTGTTCCAGGACTGCATCGTTCCCAAGGAGAACCTGCTGGGCCGCGAAGGCAAGGGCTTCTCCATCGCCATGGCGACCCTGGACGGCGGCCGCATCGGCATCGCCGCCCAGTCCCTGGGCATCGCCGAGGGCGCGCTGGCCGAGGCCATCAACTACACCAAGGGCCGTGTCCAGTTCGGTAAGCCCATCAGCAAGTTCCAGAACACCCAGTTCACGCTGGCGGACATGGAGTTGGGCTGCGAGGCGGGCCGCCTGCTGACCTATCAGGCCGCCGTGGCCAAGGGCGAGGGCAAGCGCTACACCAAGCTGGCCGCCATGGCCAAGCTGTTCACCTCCGAGCACGCCATGAAGACCACCACCAAGGTGGTGCAGCTGTTTGGTGGCTACGGCTATACCAAGGATTATCCCGTGGAGCGCATGATGCGGGACGCCAAGATCACCGAGATCTACGAGGGCACCAGCGAAGTCCAGATGATGGTCATCGGCGGCGCGCTGCTGAAGTAAGGAGGACAGACGTAATGAAAGCAATCGTTTGTGTCAAACAGGTTCCCGATACGCAGGGCAAGGTCGCTGTCAAGGCTGACGGCACCATGGATCGCTCTGCCATGGCTACCATCACCAACCCCGACGACCTGAACGCCGTCGAGGCCGCCCTGCAGCTGAAGGACGAGACCGGCTGCGAGGTCGTCGTCGTCACCATGGGCCCGCCGCCGGCAGAGGGTATGCTGCGTGAGTTGATGGCCCGCGGCGCTGACCGCGGCGTGCTGGTTTCCGGCCGCGAGTTCGGCGGTTCCGATACCTTCGCTACCTCCCAGATCCTGGCCGCTGCCGTCAACAAGATCGGCGTCGGCCCCGAGGACATCGTTTTCTGTGGCCGTCAGGCCATCGACGGTGATACCGCTCAGGTCGGTCCCCAGATCGCCGAGAAGCTGCATCTGCCCCAGGTCACCTATGTCACCGACATTCAGAAGGACGGCAACAGCCTGACCGTCAAGCGTCAGCTCGAGGACGGCTACATGGAGCTGAAGGTCCAGACTCCCTGCCTGCTGACCTGCATCAAGGAGCTGAACACCCCGCGTTACATGAGCGTTTCCGGCATTTTTGAGTGCTATGACAAGCCCGTTGAAGTGTTCGACTACAATGCTCTGAAGGATGATCCCCTCATTGAGACCGATACCATCGGCCTGAAGGGCTCCCCGACGAACGTTTACAAGTCTTTTGCTCCCCCGGTCAAGGGCGCCGGCATGAAGGTCGAGGACGCTGCCCAGCTGGTCGGCATCCTGAACGACAAGCACCTGATTTGAGGAAGGAGAAACGAACAATGGCTGAATTCAATGCAATGGACACCGCCGCCTTCAAGGGCGTGTGGGTATTCTGCGAGCAGCGCGAGGGCGAGATCCAGTCCATCAGCTATCAGCTGCTGAGCGAGGGCCGCAAGCTGGCCAATGACCTGGGCGTTGAGCTGGCAGGCGTTGTCATGGGCAGCGGCCTGGCCGAGGCTGACCTCAAGACGCTGGGCGGCTACGGCGCTGACCGCGTTTACAACATCGACAGCCCCCTGCTGAAGGACTACACCACCGATGGCTATGCCAAGGCGCTGTGCGACCTCATCATGGACAAGAAGCCCGAGATCATGCTGATCGGTGCGACCAACCTGGGCCGCGACCTCGGCCCCCGCTGCGCAGCCCGTCTGCACACCGGTCTGACTGCCGACTGCACCCATCTGGACGTCGATGTCGAGAAGTACAAGAACTTCCTGCGCACCACCTCCAACATTGATGTGGACAACACCAAGTTTGAGGAGAACACCAACCTGAAGATGACCCGCCCCGCTTTCGGCGGCCACCTGATGGCTACCATCATCTGCCCGCGCTTCCGCCCGCAGATGTCCACCGTCCGCCCCGGCGTCATGCAGATGCAGGCGTTCGACCAGGCCGGTGCTGACAAGGTCGTCGTCGAGAACGTCACTCCCGCTCTGACCGCAGACGACATCCATGTTCAGGTGCTCGACATCAAGAAGAGCGCCGAGAAGCTCGTTGACCTGATCGGTGCCGACGTTGTCGTCGCCGTCGGCCGCGGCATCTCCGCCGACCCTGAGAAGGGCATCAAGCTGGCCGAGGAGCTGGCTGAGGCTCTGGGCGGTGTTGTCGGTGCTTCCCGCGCCGTCACCGATGAGGGCTGGCTGTCTGCCGACCATCAGGTCGGTCAGACCGGCAAGACCGTGCATCCCCGCATCTACGTTGCACTGGGCATCTCCGGTGCCATCCAGCACGTTGCCGGCATGCAGGATTCCGAGACCA
>OLPR01001244.1_pt1 | contig 21313 bp, 24 predicted proteins | sample 1672761 | NCBI WGS metagenome assembly OLPR01 (sample SAMEA3136721, study PRJEB25190) | human gut metagenome | biome: human gut; feature: human-associated habitat; material: faeces | place: Austria | collected 2013 | reverse complement strand
CGGTGATCGGTACGAATGTAACCAGCATACGCTCCGATTGTTTTACGGGTTGTACCTCATTAGAGACTGTATCCTTTCCAGCACTGAAGGTTATGGATGGATATTTTAGAAACTGCACAGCCCTCAAAAATGTGGATCTTCCGCAATTGAAAGACATTCGGAAGCAATACGCATTTGAAAAGTGTACTGCGCTGGAACGAATTGACCTTCCGGTCTGTACCCATATTGGGGTTGGGAAAAATTACTCCTGCTACGCGTTCCATTATTGTTCATCCCTGACAACCGCAATTCTCAGGAGCGAGACTATGTGTAGTTTGGACGATACCAGTGTGTTTTCCGACACCCCAATCTCAAAAGGAACGGGATACATCTATGTGCCGAAAGCACTGGTTGAAAGCTACCAGGCTCATGAGAAGTGGAGCACTTACGCAAGCCAGTTCCGTGCCATTGAGGACTATCCTGAAATCTGCGGTCAATAACCTAACACCAGAGTCAAGAGCGGTTGCCCATAACGGGTGGCCGCTCTTCTCATATACGAAATCAAAGGAGGACAACTACAATGAAAGAATTCTGGAACACCATTCAGCTCATCTTTGCCGCTGTGGGCGGCTGGCTAGGCTACTTTCTCGGCGGCTGTGACGGTCTGCTTTACGCCCTGATTGCCTTTGTGGTCATCGACTACATCACCGGAGTCATGTGTGCCATCTCGGACAAGACCCTTTCCAGTGAGGTTGGCTTCAAGGGCATCTGCCGCAAGGTGCTGATTTTCCTGCTGGTGGGCATCGGTCATATCGTTGACGCGCAGGTGATTGGCAATGGCGGCGTTATGCGCACGGCTGTCATCTTCTTCTATCTCTCCAATGAAGGCATCTCCCTTATCGAAAACGCAGCCCATCTCGGCCTGCCGGTCCCAGACAAGCTGAAGGCAGTGCTGGAGCAGCTGCACGACCGCGCCGAGAAAGGCGGTGACGAGTAATGGCATACTCGAACAGCTCGATGGTGGTCTACACCAAGCTGAGCCCCAACCACTCCGGCCAGCGGACGCACAGTATTGACCGCATCACGCCTCACTGTGTGGTCGGCCAGTGTTCTGTGGAGACGCTGGGCAGTATCTTTGAACCGGCCTCTCGACAGGCTTCCAGCAACTATGGCATCGGCGCGGATGGACGTTTCGGCATGTATGTGGAAGAGAAGAACCGCAGCTGGTGCTCCTCCAGCAAAGAAAACGACCAGAGGGCTGTGACCATCGAGTGCGCCTCCGATACCACGGAGCCCTACGCTTTCCGAGACGTGGTCTACCAAGTACTGATCAAGCTCTGTGTGGACATCTGCAAACGGAACGGCAAGACAAAGCTCCTGTGGCTGGGCGATAAGGATACGACCCTGGCCTACACGCCAAAGACCGACGAGATGGTCCTGACGGTCCACCGCTGGTTTGCAAACAAGTCCTGTCCAGGAAATTGGATGTATGCGCGAATGGGTGATCTGGCCAGCAAGGTCACAGCAGAACTCGGCGGTGCTGCGCAGGAGCCCGCGAAGGTCACCGGCACGCAGGCCACCGCACTGGTGGGCCTTTCCGAAGCCGACGTGATCAAGAAGATCGGCAGCCTTTTCACATCCGACATGAAGAAGTCTGGTGTTCTAGCCTCCGTGTCTCTGGCGCAGTTCATTCTGGAGTCCGGCTACGGTAGGTCCGACCTGGCCCAAAACGCCAACAACCTCTTCGGCATGAAGAAATCCCTTTCCGGGAACAACTGGTACGGCTCCACGTGGGACGGCCAGTCCGTGTACACGAAGAACACGCAGGAGGATGATGGCACAGGCAAGCTCTACACAACTACGGCTGATTTCCGAAAGTATCCCTGCATTGAGGACTCCATCGCTGATCACAGCGCCTACCTACTGGGTGCCATGAACGGAAACAAGCTCCGTTACGATGGTCTGAAGGGCTGCAACGACTACGAAAAGGCCATCCAGCTCATCAAGGACGGCGGGTATGCGACCAGCACCACTTACGTTTCCAGCCTCTGCAGCATCATTGAAAAGTGGAACCTGACGCAGTATGACGCAGCGCCTTCCGATGGAGAGGACAAGCCCGCCTCTGCTTGTACCGCTGCTATGGTCATCGCCGTGGCCGTAGAACAGATCGGCTACAAGGAAAAGAGTTCCAATTCCCAGCTTGACGATAAGAGCGCGAACTCCGGGTCCGGCAACTACACAAAGTATGCCAGAGACTTCGACCTGAAGTATCCCAAATGGTACAACGGGAAGAAGAATGGCTTTGCATGGTGCGACATGTTCGTAGATTGGTGCTTCCTGACGGCCTTTGGCTATGAGAAGGCGCTATTCCTCCTCTGCCAGCCGGAACGCTCTGCAGGCGCGGGATGCACGTACTCCCTGCGGTACTTTAAGAACAAGGGCCAGTTCCATACCAAGGACCCGCAGCCGGGAGATCAGATCTTCTTCGGAACCTCGCTCGACAACAGCACGCACACGGGCATCGTGGAATCGGTGGATAAAAAGCAGGTGCATACCATTGAAGGCAACGCCAGCGATCAGGTGGCGAGGAGAAGCTACTCGCTCACCAACAGCCGCATCCTTGGCTATGGCAGACCTGCCTATGATGCTGCCGGAACTGTGGCTCCGGTCACGCCTGCCACTCCTGCCGCACCGCAGACCACAGACGTTCCCTTCCGCGTAAAGATCAGTATCCGGAACCTGAACATCCGCAAGGGACCAGGCACCAACTACAGCCGCACCGGCTCCTATACCGGCATCGGCGTGTTCACTATTGTGGACGTGCAGTCCGGGCAGGGCTCCGATACCGGCTGGGGTAAGCTCAAGTCCGGCGCGGGCTGGATCAGCCTCGACTATACCAAGAAACTGTAACCGACCCTCTGGGCCTGTGGGAGAAATCCTGCAGGCCCACTTTTTTTGTTTCTGCCCGCTCAAATCGGCTTCCAATCTCCAGTGGAAGGTGAAGGCCAAGCCTTCGGATTGGAGGTCAATATGACAAACGAACAGAGGATAAAGATCACAAACCTCCGGCATCAGGGGTACGGCTACACTGCCATCGCGAACGCTGTCGGTCTGTCCAAGGATAGCGTCAAGGCTTACTGCAGGAACCACGGTCTGGCCGGTGAAGTAGCGTCAGCCCACACCCTTGTGGAAGTGTCTCCGGATGGGTGCCTGAACTGCGGTACGCCAATTATACAACGTCCCAAGGTGAAGAAGCGGAAATTCTGTTGCAGCGATTGCCGCATTAGTTGGTATAAGGCAAACCCGGACCGGCTGAACCTTAAGGCCGTGTACGAATATGTTTGTCCGACGTGCGGCAAGCACTTCTCCGCCTATGGTAACAGCCACCGGAAATACTGTTCCCACGCCTGCTATATCGCTGGCCGGTTTCGAGGCGGTGACGGCGCATGACACCGGAGGAGCTCCGTAATGATATGCTTTACCATATGGCTTTGTCGATGGCCAAAACCATGCTGGAAAAGGGCCTGCTCTCGCAAGAAGAATACGCTGAAATTGATACCATTCTGCTGCAAAAATACCAACCATATTTGGGTAGATTATTCTCAGAAAACACTTGCTATGTATCAAGTTTAGAGTGATAAATAGCAGTGCGTAAGGAGGGATGCGCTTGAAAACCATCGAAAGGATAGACAAAAAAGCGCCGGTTCTGCCCAGGAAAAAACGAGTCGCCGCTTACGCCAGAGTGTCCATGGAATCGGAACGGATGCAGCACTCGCTCTCCGCACAGGTGAGCTACTACAGCGCTCTTATCCAGAAGAACCCGGAATGGGAATACGCTGGCGTTTACGCCGATTACGGTATTTCTGGGACAGGCATGAAGGGCCGCGATGAGTTCAAGCGGATGCTGGCTGACTGTGAGGCCGGAGCTATCGACATAATACTCACGAAGAGCATACAGCGATTTGCCCGTAACACGGTGGACCTGCTTAACACAATCCGGCACCTGAAGGAGTTGGGAATCGAGGTCCGTTTCGAGAAGGAAAACATCCACTCCCTCAGCGGTGACGGTGAACTGATGCTCACAATCCTCGCTTCCTTTGCGCAGGAAGAGAGTCGCAGCATTTCAGAGAACTGCAAATGGGGCATCCGCAAACGCTATGAACGCGGCGAGACTGGCGGCTGCAAGATTTACGGCTATAGGACCAAGGACGGCAATCTGGTCATCCACGAGGAGGAAGCCGCCGTAGTCAGACGCATTTTTCAAATGTTTCTGGACGGCAATTCCTGCTACAGCATAGCGCAGAAGCTGAATGCGGAGGGAGTTCCCTCCTACCACCGGAAGAGGTTCAACGGTGAGGTCATTGGTGTCATGATCCGGCAGGAAAAGTACACCGGCTGCACGCTGGCCCAAAAGTTTTATGCAGAAAACCACATAACGCACAAGCTGACGAAGAATAAAGGTGAGCTGCCCATGTTCTTTATAGAGGAGACGCATCCAGCCATCATCAGCATGGAGATGTTTCAGGCTGCTCAGAGGGAATTCGCAGATCGCTATGGCGTCAAGATCGAGAACGGGATTGCCCAAACCGCAGGCTACTTCTACCACCGGGATGGAGAGGCCGGACCACACCCGCCGCACAGGAAACCACATTGGTCAGAAGAACAGCGAAAATCCCACTCCGAGTATTTTCGGAATCGTGAAACGGCTATTTGCCGATACGAGTTTTCACACTTCATTGAGTGCGAGAACTGCCACGGCCACCTTCAGGCGCAGCTCCGACACTTCGTGGATGGCTCCTCTGAGGTGGCTTGGATTGACCCGGAGCATAGCGAGAGAGCGAAAGACACGCCAAGGCCGCTTGCTTTCCGGGACAGTGCTCTGAAAAAACAGATTGCAGACGCGCTTGGCTGGGAGGCATTTGATGCGGACGCCATGCTTGAGACGCTGATGAAGCTCGGCGCGAACGTGAACGTCATCACCCTCTACTTCAAAGACGGGCATACGCAGTCATTCGAATACATCCCGCCAAAGCAGATTCACCGGAAGCGAAAGGAGACGCCCTGATGGCAACCGTAACAAAGATACCCGCGACGCTTAGCCGATTCACGGCGGCCCCGTTGGCCAGCATGACTAAACGCAAGGTTGCCGCCTATGCCCGCGTCAGCACAGACCATGAAGAACAGCAGTCAAGCTATGAGGCGCAGGTGGATTACTATACCCATTACATCCAGAGCCGCGACGATTGGGAGTTTGTCGACGTCTATGCAGACGAAGGCATCACCGGGTGCAATACCAAAAACCGCGACGGGTTTAACCGGATGGTGGAGGACGCCCTTTCCGGTCGTATCGATTTAATCATCACGAAGTCGGTGAGTCGCTTCGCCCGGAACACCGTGGATAGCCTTACCACCATCCGAAGGCTCAAGGAGCACGGCACAGAATGCTATTTTGAGAAAGAGAATATCTGGACCTTCGACGGTAAGGGCGAGCTGCTCCTGACGATCATGTCCAGCCTTGCGCAGGAGGAAAGCCGCAGCATTTCTGAAAACTGCACATGGGGCCAGCGGAAGCGCTTTGCAGACGGCAAGGTTACGGTGCCCTTCGGACGTTTTCTCGGCTACGACCGTGGTGAGGACGGCAATCTTGTCGTGAACCCGGAGCAGGCCAAGCTGGTCCGCCGCATTTACGGGCTTTTCCTTACCGGCATGTCACCAACCCTGATTGCCCGGACACTCACGAATGAGGGCATCCCGACACCCTCTGGCAAGGAAAAATGGTACGCCACCTCTATCAAGAGCATCCTGACGAATGAAAAGTACAAGGGCGATGCGCTTCTGCAAAAATCCTACACCACGGACTTCCTGACGAAGAAAACGAAGAAAAACGAAGGTGAGATTCCGCAGTACTACGTCAAGGGCAACCACGAAGCGATCATCGACGAGAAGACCTTTGCACTGGTTCAGACAAAAATGGCTGCCCGGACCAAGGGCCAGAATCGCATTAGCTCCGTCAGCATCTTTTCCAGTAAGGTCAAGTGCGGCGACTGCGGAAGCTGGTACGGCTCAAAGGTGTGGCACTCCACAGATAAGTATCGTCGGGTCATCTGGCAGTGCAATCACAAGTTTGACGGCGAAAAATGCACCACGCCGACGCTCACAGAGGACGAGATGAAAAGGCTTTTCTTGCAGGCTGCCAACATCGCCATCACGGAGCGGGAGGAACTGATCTCTGTGTTTGAATCGTACATGGCTCCAAAGCTGGCGACTGATGCGCTGGAGCAGGAGCTGGCTGAGGTAGAGACGGAGCTCAATGTGGTAAGCGGCCTCATAGATAACTGTATCCATGAAAATGCAAGGATTGCCCTTAACCAGACAGCCTATCAGGAGCAGATTGCGGTCTTGGAGGCGAGGCTCAATCAGGCTGAGGCAAAGAAGGCTGAGGTGATCGCTGAAATCGCCCGGAGACAGGCAAAGCGTCAGGAGATTGACCAGCATTTCCAGTACCTGCGGAAGCTGGACCTTCTGACAGAGTTCCGGGATGATGACTGGCTTGCGATGGTGGATTACATGACGGTCCACAGGAAGGATGAGGTCTGGGTCACGTTTAAGGACGGAAGTAAAATAAAGGCAGGGCTGTGAAATGCGAAATCGAGCAGGTCAGATTCTGCGTGAGCGCCGTCTGGAGCTCGGCCTGACGCAGGAGGAGGTGGCTTTGGAACTGCATATGAGCATCCACCAATACCAGCGATACGAATATGGAGAACATCAGCTCTCGAATTGCCCCATGAAGGTGGGCCTCCGAATCTGCGCCGTCCTCGAACTGGACCCATACGAAATTATCTTTGAGAGCGAACCATAAGGCCTGCCTTCTTGCCCACACTTCGCGGACGTCTGCGGAGGTGGGCTTTTTTCATCAATTTTACGCCAAAATACGTCTGCGCAGACGTGGATAAACCTCCTACTCTATGCAAATATGGTACTGCCATTATGGCAAATCTAATATCCTTTCGGGAAGGAGGTTGTAAACGTGTACGCAGCAATGAAATACAGTAAGCGGGAGGTGATGGTATGGAAGATGTTCGGCAGGTTGCTCAGGAACGAGCATCGCGTCCGAAGAAAGCCCCGGTTGGTGCCAGCTTTGAATCCGAACGCCAGCGATCCAAAAACGCACTTGTAAAACAGATCGCCTCACAGGACGGAAGAAACGTCCGGATGATCGCCGCCGCCACCGAAAGGCCGGAGGAGGAACGGATTCTCCGGGTGGCCGCATACTGCCGCGTCTCGACGGATGATATCGATCAGGCCCTTTCCATCCACCTCCAGATCCAGCAGTACATGAAAAAGATCAAGGAGAACCCCAACTGGAAGTACGCGGGCTGCTATGTCGATGACGGCTTTTCCGGCACGAACACGGACCATCGGCAGGGCTTTCAGAAGCTCATGAAGGACTGTATGGACGGTAAAATCGACATGGTTATCACAAAGGCAGTGAGTCGCTTCGCTCGAAATCTGATGGACTGCATCGGCTGGGTCGAAGCCCTGCAGAACCACGATCCTCCAGTCCGGGTCTTTTTCGAGCAGGAGAATCTGGACACCATGTCCCAGACCAGCGGCATCATTCTTTTCGTTCTGGCAATGGTGGCGCAGGAGGAAAGCCATATGAAAAGCGAGGCGATCCTGCTCTCGCTGGAGTGGCGTTTCAGTCGAGGCCGCTTCCTGACGCCGCGCCTTTTTGGCTATGACAAGATCGAGGTCCCGGATGGCTTCGGTGGCAAGAAAAAGGTGCTGTCCGTCAATGAGAATGAAGCCCGTGTTGTGCGCTGGATGTACTCCACGCTGGTCAACGGCGGCTCTCCGGAGGAGATGGCGGAGGTCCTTACCGAGATGGCGATTCCCACCGGTGGCCGACGCAGGGACGGGACCATGAACACCCACTGGACTGCCAGTGGTGTCGTGTCTATCCTGCGCAACGAAAAGCACTGTGGCGACGTGCTGGCCCGAAAGACCTACACGCCCAACTATAAGGACCACAAGTCCAAAAAGAACAATGGCAAGAAAAACAAGTATTTTCAGCCAGATCACCACGAGGCCATTGTTAGCCGCTCTATGTGGAATGCCGCCCAGCGGATTCTCAACAGCCGGAAGTACGGCCACGAGGGCACCTACCTTCCCATGCGCATCATCGATCACGGTGCTCTTGCCGGGTATATCTCCATGAACCGTGCTTGGGCAGGCTTTGACTTTGAGGATTACTACCGCGCCGGTCAAATCGCCATGGGTATGCTCGACGAGGATTTGGAAGTGGATCTGGCCTCGGAGTATCTGCCAGAAGGCGGACGACGCATTGGCGGTCTTGTAGACGACCACGGCATTGCACAGATTGCCCGCGATCTCACTGCCGCCGAGCAGGAGATCAAGGACGAGCTTGAGGGGAAAACCGTGGAGGCTGCGGAGAATCAGGCCAAGGAAGACGCCGTGAAATCCTTTCAGGTGGTCAGTGGAGATATGTTCTCCCGCGTCCATGAGCCTGTCATTCGTATCACAACAAAGGGCATCACCTTCAATAAAAGCTGTATCTCGAAGCTGCCCGGTGCGGAGAACGTGGAGCTCCTGTTTAACCCTGTGGAGCGCATGATGGTCATTCGACCCTGCAGGCCGGACCATCCCAACGCGATTCCATGGGACGCCAAGTACAAAAGCGCAGCGCCTCTGTGCAAGGTTTTCTATGACAGCATGGGCTGGGAGACGGATTACGCCTTTCGGGTCCCATGCCAGGCCATGAAAAACCCCAACGCAGCGGTCCTCGGCGACACGGTGCTTGTCTTTGATCTGGACAACTACGTGGGCCGTGCTATGAGCAAAAAGGATGAAGTGATCATTGCCCGGAAGGAAGCGGAAGCCAATACCGAGGAGCAGGAGGACGCCAAGAGCTACTACTATCCGCCCGATGAGGATGAGCCGCAGGAAATCCGGGATATAGAAGAAAAGTTTCAGCAGGCCGTGGAGGTGAACAAGAAGCTCTTCGGTACCCCGGCTTTTCAACACGATTCCGGTGTGCGCGGCTTAAGTACGGAGAGCTCTGATGAAGAGTGGGACATGATGGTAGAAGCGAGACCGCTGGATATCACCCACACCGTTGATGCCGGTACCGTGGATGACCTGCTCCTTGAGATTATGGATGACCCACCGGTCCTTCCACAGAGCCAGGAAGCCTATCCGGGCGAGCCCATCGTGGTCGAGCCCATGGGCGAGGAGGAATGAGCCATGCAGACGTCCCGAAACCCGGCCAAGAGCCGCCCGCTATCTGCGAACGTAAAGCGCCTGATGCGCCTTGCGCGTGCTTCGCCGCAGAACAGTCAGGTCATCAAGGTGGCGCGGCAGTTTACAGGCCGTGATCTGGCCTACTGCCATAAGCAGGGAAACCTGTTCATGGAGGCCGCCTCTATGGGCTTTTCTATGGCGGAGTTCGCGCCCCTATTCATGACAAGCCAGCTGGCAGGCGTCTTTGACGTCAGCTTCGCCGCCGCAAACGGCATGGAGAATGATGAGCTCTCCAACCTGCTCCGTATCCCTATGCTGCTGAAAAGCCCAGAGGTGATTGTGGAAGCCCTTTACTGGATCGACGATATTGTCTCCAAGGCTGAGGACGACCAGAACAAGAGTCTGCTGCTCTCGCAGGCCTATGAGGCTGAGCGGCTGCGGCTACCACCGGCTCTGGCGGAGCTACCCGAAGAGCCCAATCGAAATGTGGACGAGCTGTCCTACGCCTATTGGCTGGGCTATATCTACCGCTGTGAATGCCTGCTCCACGAAGAGTCCAGCCGGATGGTATATGGCGCTTTTGAGGAGCCCATCATGCATAGAGCCTATCAGGAGCTTCTCCGCAGCCCTCTGGGCGAGGGAAACCTGATCGACAGCGCCGTGGAGATATGCATGGAGCTTGACCGACTGCTGGTGGCAAAAATATGGCCGGAGAAGTCCAAGAGGCAACGCCAATTACAGGTAAAAGAGCTGGAGCGCCCTGCCCAGACGAAAATTGAAGGGAGTATGACCAATGCAACAGGATCAGTGTAAACAGCCAATCACAAACAGTGCCTCTGCCGATACAGATCAGGAGTCTTCCAAACATGAAGACCTGCTTGTGTTCGACAGGAAGGATTATCAGGTGGTGCGCCCGGAGTTCATGCGTCACCGAAAGACTAAGTAACAGGAGGTTTTGACTATGGTGGACAACATGCAGCCTTGGCCCCAACAGAGGCAGGGATTCCGACCCAGTCCACCCGGTATGCAACGCACCCCATTCTCTGGTGTCTCGCAGCCGGGTGCATCGGCGGCACCGGGCATCAGCAGCCTAACCCGCGAAGAACGGCAGGAAGCCAAGCGCATCGCCGAAGAGGCAAGCTTCAGCTTTGCCGGATATCAGGTGGTACGGCGGGAATTCATCTCCCACCGCTTTGATCCGGCCATGACCATTCGCGGCAACAGCATCACGTTCAACAATTCCTGCATCAGCAAGCTGGAGGACGCGACTTACATTCAGTTTCTGATTAATCCCACAGAACGCAAGCTGGCCATCCGGCCCTGTGACGAGGGTGCCCGTGACGCTGTGCGCTGGTGTGTCGTCAAAGGAGACAAACGCAAGAGCCGCGAGATCACCTGCAGGCCCTTTACCACGAAGCTCTATGACCTGATGGGCTGGGAGTCCATCTACCGGTATAAGCTACAGGGCATGCGGATCAACTATCAGGGCGAGAGCCTGTACCTCTTTGACCTGAGCGCCAAGGAGGCCTTCCTGCCCCAGAGCCGTGACCCGGAGACCGGCAAGATCAAGCGGCCTAAACCGATCCTACCCAGCGAATGGCTGGAGACCTTTGGCCTCAGCGTCGATGAACACAGGGCCTCGACGGAGATCGATCTGACTGAAGGCTTCGTATCTTCTGATCTGACTGACAGTGAACCCGCAGCGGAACAGCTGCCTATCACATCCGATACAACGGAGGTATTGTAATGAGCCCGCAAATCATATTGACGCTGAACCTGATGGAGGATTCCATCCTTCTCAACGAGGGTGTGCTGGATGCGCTTGACTGGCCTCGGCAGGTTCAGATTCTCATAAACAAAGAAGAAAAGATGCTGCTGCTCCGGGCCTGCACGATTGACGATCAGCAGGCTGTAGTGGTACCTGAAGAACGAACGGTGCAGTTTGAAATCAGCGGCAGAAGCCTTCTGCGCAAAATTAAGCACATGGTCGGCTGGGAGGATGACCGGCCCAGAATGTGCTATGGGGAGTATCTTCCCGCCCATCAGGCCATCCGGTTTGATCTGAAAGGCGCACAGGCTCTGGACGTAGAGCAGCAGTAAGCGCGTCAAGGAGGTAGCAAATGGACCGAGAAAAGCTATTCAGGCATTTAGAACAGCGCTATACCTCGAAACGCGACATGATCTCCCGCATCCCTCTGGGGACGCAGCCGGACGCACTGTGGCAGGAACTGCTGAATCAGCGACGGTCCAGAAGCACAGTGCTGCCCCTGTACAACTACAAAGGCCTTCCATACTGGTTCGTCACGACGGATAAGATGGTTACCGCCAGTGAGAGGGTCGTGGAGGCCCTGTATGAAATCGAGACTGAGTTTGATCCTTACACGGAGGCTCTGCCGGTCTCCACGCTGGAGGAGGTGTTCTACACCAGCTATGTGGAAGGCTCCCAGATCAGCATTCAGGCAGCTATGGACTTTCTCACCAGCGATCTGCCGCCAAGAGACATCGAGGAACAGATGATTGCAAACAACCGACAGGCCAGCAACTATGCCAGCGGCAATCTCTACCGGCCTATCGACGCGGAATATCTGAAGGAGCTGGTCTACTTACTCACAGATGGTATGGATCAGGGCGGGCAGGATTACCGCTCCACAAACGAAGTGGATTTTACGCCCACCAGTGGAGAAGCCTTTGCGTTTCCCTCTGTGCGAACCATACCGGACAGGCTGGGTGAGTTGTCCGCCTTTCTGGAATTGCCGAACACACACCCGCTGGTCAAAGCCGCTGTGGCACAGGCGTACCTGATGATCCTGCGTCCTTTCCCCGAGGGCAATGAGCGTCTGGGCAGGATGGTTTCCAACATCATCCTGCTTCGGGCCGGGTATACGTTCTTTAGCGAGATCAGCCTGTCCGCCCTCATCGCTCGGAAGAGCTACAGCTATTACGAGGCCATGCTCAACATTCTGCGGGAGGAGAATGGCTGCGATCTGACCTACTTTATCGAGTATTATCTTGAGCTTCTCTCCCGCGCTGTGGAGGAACGGCGGCTACGGCAAAGGCAAAAGGAAGAACGGTCCCGGCAGGAAGAAATGACACTTGCCCGTACACCGCTCATGGCAGCTGCCGTGCCTGCGTCTGACCCGATGCCACCTGACAGTGGGAGGCCTGCGCCACCGGGGCCGGAGACTGCAGAGGCAAGTGAGGTTCCTACGGAAACCGACCCTAACAACCCGGAGAGAGGAGGTGAAAACAAGGACTGGCTTTCGGCAGATTCTTGGGCTGGAAATGAGACGGAAATGGATTCAGAGACCAGTATAGCAAGGGTGCGGGGCAAGCTCTGCCATCTGGCCTCGAACAGCGGTCCAGTCATGAAAACCGGCGCAAAATTCTTGCTCAGCCTGATGGACAATCAGGTGGACACGTTTACAGTAGACGACATCGTCAATGGCTGTGGCTTTTCTTTGAAGCAGGCAGGCAATTTTGTGACACACCTCAGAGAGATGAGCCTGATTGAAAGCGTCGGAAAACGGACCAATCGCTGCATGATTTATCAGTTTGCCGCCGCCCAACTGCCTCTTGGGCCACAGGATTATTCGCCGGAGATCATGCAGGCCATTGCGGAGCTCCGCAGCTCGGCAAGATCGGCTAAGGACCGCCGTATCGGCGAGATTCTTGCTGCCAGCCTTCCCAAAGGGATGATCACGGCTACGGACTATACGGACGCGGAGGATGCAGCAAAAATCTATACGGATATGCTACTCCCTGAGCAGATGGGCATCGTGAAAAAGGTGGCTCCCGGTGTATACAGGATCAACCGAAACATCATTGAAACCTTGCCAACACCCAGTGGCTCCCAGAAGACGGCGCTTTCAGCCCTGTATCAGAGCTTCGGATCGGAGCCCTTCACCAGAGAAGGCGCGATGGCCGCCATGAAACTGGGAAAATCCAGTACATGCTCGTTACTCCATCAGCTTTCCTTGCTCCGGTTGATCGACTGCCAGGAGAACGACGTTTTTGTGTACCGCCTGCGCGTCAATCCCAACGATCATCCCACGCTCTTTGCCGGAGAGCCTACTCCGCCTGTAAGCCCGCCGGAGGACAATCACTCTGCGCCAGAGCCTGTGGCAGCTTTGGCAGAAGGATACTCGCAGGATGTGTTGGAGCAGCTGAATATTCTATCCGAATCCTCTACCTCCAACAGGGACAGGCGCGTTTCCGAAGTGTTGCGGTCCTGCCTCGCCAAAGGGACGCTTCTTCGCAGCGATTACGAAGCGCGAGGCTATAGTGACAACATGTGGCTGGCCGACACCGCGCTGGCAGCCCAGCTGGGTCTGATTACGAAGCAGCCTGATGGCGACTACACGATTAACCGGGAGCTGCAAACAGAATTCTCCAAGCTCAAACCCCATCAGAAGAAAGCCATCACCGCTATTTATGAGGCCTTTGGCTACGACACGTTCTCGTCAGAAATGTTTGTCGCCACACTGAATTATTCCGTTTCCTATACCTACGCATCTCTGCACAAGTTAACCCTGCTCCGTATCCTGGAGCAGAAAATCACGGATGAAGGCTGTCAGTACCAGCTTCTCGTGAATCCGGAAGATCACCCTGAGTGCTTTATCGAAGCCGCATAAACCGAATACGGGATGGTGGGTGGGAACAGAAAGGATTGGTATCATGAATATCTCTGAGCTTATGAAAGACAAGGCCTATGTGGCTGAACTGCTAAACGGCCCGTGCGTCCCGAAGGACGCGGCGCGGGACTGCGCTCCACTGAATCCGGACTGGATCGACGAGGATACATCTACCGTCGCCACAGAGGCGTTTCACAGACTGCTGCCTGATGGGATTCCGTATCTGACTTACATCATTGCGGAGCGGAACCCGGACACGATGTATGGCAGCATCTGCGTGGATGACAACGCCAAGCGCATGCGCTATTTTGTGGTCTCTATCATTCCGGACACAGAGCATCCCTATGACTACAGCTTTCCGCTGATCCACCAGATGTGGACCGTCAGCCTGCATTGCTGGGAGCTCATCCGGGCGACCCTCGCTGCGGCCACCAGTGACATGCGCGTCATGCTTGCCAACAACCCCATACCGCCGATTCTGAACAATGCCCGTATTGAATGGGTCAGTCTTTACCTCGGCAAGCGGCCCTATCGCGGGATCAGCAGGCTCTCGGAGCAGTGGACCGAGGCCGAAGACTTTGACGGCTGTGAGAACGATGTACATCTGTATAAGGTCCGGGAGATGGAGACGAACCCGCTCCTGCAGCGGCTCATCGACGCATACGAGGCAGATTATCCGGAGGTGGATCATGGCAAAGCGTAAAGAGCCCAAGGGCACAACCGTCATTGAATTCAACCACAGCGGCATTCCGGATGACGAGCTGAAGCCGGAGGAATTTAACGACTACCAGCTGGCAGTTCTGAAAGCGCTCTCTCCGGAGCGGCAGGCACCCATCCGCAGAGGCTGCCCGGTCTCCGTGATTGATCTTGCCACGGGAAACCAGATGGCTGCCTTCAACATGCACAACGTGGCTCCCTCGGAGCTTCAGAAAAAGCAGCTTGGAAAGGCCGTGTACGAAGCCATGCAGCGTTATTTTCAGGACCCGGAGAACGTGAAAAAGTACGAGGCGTGGAAGAAGAAAAAGGAGGCTGAATCGGATGGCGGAGACAAAACCTAAGCGCAAAATTCGCATCATTCGAAATGCCGCCCGGTGTAATCACTGCGGCGATGTGATTGAGAGCGCATATCGTCATGACTTCAATACCTGTAGCTGTGGCCGTGTTTCTGTGGATGGCGGCCATGACTATCTGCGCCGGTGCTACACCAGCCCGGATGATTATACCGATCTGTCTGAGTCAGAATATCTGCCGTTAGAGGAGGACCGAAAATGAGAAAACTTGCAAGCATTCAGCGCATTTGGAAAATTGAGCCCATTGAGGGAGCGGACCGTATTGAGCTGGCCCACGTGCTGGGCTGGCAGTGTGTTGTGAACAAAGGCCAGTTTCAGCCGATGGACATCGCAGTCTATTTCGAGATCGACAGCTTCCTGCCCATCCGGGACGTGTTTGAGTTCATGCGCTCATCGAGCTATAAAAAGACCGACATCATGGGCGAAGGCTTCCGGCTGCGGACCATGCGTTTTCGCGGCCAGATTTCGCAGGGCCTGCTGCTCCCCGTCAGCCAGTTCCCGGAGATCCCTAAGGACGCCGACGTGGGCGACGACGTGACAGAGCTGCTCGGTGTGCGAAAATGGGAGATCGAGGAAAGGGCCACGACCGGTGGCACCGTCAGCGGCACGTTGCCCTATGACATTCCTCATACGGATGAGACCCGCGTTCAGGAGGAGCCTGAGCTGATTCAGGCCTTTGCAGGATTGGAATACTATATCAGCACAAAAATGGACGGCTCGTCTCACTCTATCGGGATCGACGAGAACGGCTTCCACGTCACCGGCCACAATTACGAATACAAGGACGACGGCAGCAGCTCCTTCTATAAGCTGGTGAAGGCGCGCGAGTATCAGGCAAAAATGGAGGACTACATGAAAGCGCTGGGCATGAAAACGCTGACCATTCAGGGCGAGCTCTGCGCTCCGGGCATCCAGCAAAACCGCCTGCGTCTCGCAAAGCCGGAGTGGTATGTGTTCACCATCCGAGAAAACGGCAAACGGGTGGGGCTCAAGCGAATGCTCCAGATCTGTGAAGCGCTCGACATTATACCTGTGCCCATTGAGGAGGTAGGTACCGACCTGCCTTCCAAATATCCCACCGTAGAGGCGCTGCTCTCCCGCGCTGACGGCGAATATCCCAACGGCGGTAAGAAGGAAGGTATCGTGATCCGCCCGACGGAGCCGGTCTTCTGCCCGCTGATCAGCGCCAGTCTCTCCATGAAGGTCGTCAGCAATAAATACCTGCTGAAGAACGACGGCTGACACACAAATTATATTGTGAGAAGATAGGCTTGTCTACGTCCGTGCAGACGTAGGAAAATGCACAAAAATTATACCGGGCTACTGTACATTTCGTCAGTAGCCCGGCTTTGCACAAATGCTTTCTGCTTTGATGGACACAGCAGAAGCATGAGCCATAAAAACCAAAGTGCCGTGCTGCTGAAAGCGATAATCAGCGGCACGGTTCGTTTTTTGCCTATGGCTATTCCTTGTACGCTAACTTACCCCTCACGGAGCAACTTCCCCCTCATCTCGCCAAACTTACCCCTCGGACCGCGCAACTTACCCCTCAAAACTATGCGGCACCGGAAAAGTCAAATTGTATCAATTCCGCAGTTTTGATTTCGATTTTCCCGTCCAGAGCGTCGGCTACCATGCGCTTGAAGCCTTCACGGTGCTTGGTGTTGGTGCCAGTGATGCCCTCGTCCGTATATACAGCCACAAACTCCCAATCGTCACGCCCCTTGATGTAATTGGTATAGTAGTCCACCTGGGCGGTGTAGCTGGTGAGCTGCTCCTCGCTGTCCGTGGAAACACGGGCATAAGCGGCAGTGCGGCGTTTTTTCTTCTCGTTAATCGGCGTTGCCGTAAACCGGCTGATCGTCGCCGGAATGGTCGTTACTCTCGCCATGTCTTTCCCTCCATTTCTGAATCATAACTTCCCGCATATGCTGTTTACGCTTCTCGGAGTGCTTGGGCATTTTCCGTTTGTTTTCCCATTGGGCTTCAAATGTGTGGCCATCGAAAAAGTGGATAGACAGATGGTACGGCGCGGTAATGTGAATACAAGCTATCTGCTCCCGAAAGGCCGTCTCTTCAAATTCATCCAGCCCCATGGCTTTAGCACATAGCGCCATCAGCGTTTCTTCTTTGATGCTGGGACTGGAGCACTTTGCGGAAGACGCGCACCGCCATACAGAATCAAAGCTGCCGTCCTTATGCCGGGAGCGCTGTCTGCGGTAATTTTCACCACACTGGTCGCAGCGGATACGGCTGGTAAAGCAGGAACTGTTGGGGCCGAGCTGATGCTCCTGAACATAACGTCCTTTCGCGGCACGGCGTTCATCCGTCCAGCAGTCTTTCCGCATGGTGGACTGCCAGCGGTGTGGAACAATGCGTCCGTCCTTAAAATAGAACACCATTTCATACGGAGCGGGAATTTCGATGTGGTCGATCTGTTCCGAAAAGACGGTTTCATCAAATTCGTCCAGCCCGAGGACGGCAGTACAGGCTTCCTTCAGCATTGGCTCGGGAATGTCCTTGTTCTGACACTGCGCATTCCCGGTTTTCCTGCGCGTACCGCAAATCCAGACCGTGTAATTGGCATCGGGGTCTTTACGGCCCTTGCGGTTGGACCGCTGATAGCTTTTACCGCATCGTCCACACTTTATTTTGCTGGTGAAGCAGGAAGTGTTGATGCTCCAGTTGGCGAATACACCGAGTTCCCGGCGGCGGGCTTTTTCCTCCTGCACCGCCTGGTAAACTTCCATCGGAATGATGGCTTCGTGGGTATTCTCAACCCAATACTGCGGAAGTTCACCCTGGTTCTTGCGGCTTTTCTTGCTGATAGGGTCTACGGTGTATTCTTTCTGGAAGAGCAGATTTCCGGTATATGTGATGTTGCCGAGAATCTGCCGTATGGATGTGTTGCCGAAATGCTGTCCCTTGTACGACTTCACGCCCATTTCTTCAAGCTGCTTTTCAGTGGACTCTGCTGACAGGCCGTTCAGAAAATTAACGTAGATGAGTTTGACAATTTTGGCTTCTTCGGGTTCGACCACCAGATGGTCTCCGTCCCAACGGTAACCGTAAATTTGGAAGCGTCCGTTGGGGATGCCCTTCTCAAAGCGTTTCCGGGTACCCCATTTCACATTGTCCGAAAGGCTCCGCACTTCTTCCTGGGCGAAGGACGCAAGCAGCGTCAGCATCAGTTCGCCGTCCTCGGACAGGCTGTCAATGTGTTCCTTTTCAAACTGAACCGAAATACCCAGATCTTTTAAGTGTCGGACTGCATTCAGAAGGTCAACCGTATTTCTGGCAAAGCGGGAGATGGACTTAGTCAGTATAATGTCGATTTTCCCGGCTTCGCAGTCGGCAATCATGCGGTTGAACTCCGTGCGGTCATTTGTTTTTGTTCCAGTGATGCCATCATCCGCATAGACCCCGGCATATTCCCAGGCGGGATTCTGCTGGATCAGGCTGCTGTAATAACTGACCTGTGCCGAAAGGGAGTGCTGTAATCTTTCTGATTCCATCGACACTCTGGCGTAGGCAGCGACCATTTTGCGGCTGGGCATTTGCGGAACTTTTGGCTCGATTATATTGATTTTTCGCATGAAATCACTCCTTTCCGACACTATACATCACTCTAAAAGGCTAATTTATCAAGTCATTTTCGGATAATAATGTACCCAAAGATGGCTTGAATTCGGCCTGCAGCTTTGTATCAATTACGCCATATTCCTCCTCGGTCAGAAGGCCCTGGCTGCGTAGGTTCTTGGCTATGGAAATTGCTGTCTGATACTTGAGTTCAGCCTGAAATGCGGTCTCACTCATTACCGTCACCGCCTTTGAAACGGTCTGCAATGTAGCAGGCGTGACAGCAGTACTTCCGTCCGGCATTGCCGTATGCTGTGAATGGCTTACCGCAGTGAGCGCAGGTGAATTCATATACAGCTTTGCGGTTGACCTTTTCCGGGTGGGTATTCCACCAGGCAACACGACATTTATCCGAGCAGAACTTGATGCGTTTCCTGCCTGGGGTCTGCGTGAGCAATGCACCGCACTGCAGGCAGAAGTCGGCATCCAGGTCGATACGGCTGTTGTCGGTGGCCTTTGTGCCGGTCAGCCCTATCTTTCGGCAGTATGCGACAACGGTATCTTTCTTCAGTCCCACTGCCTTTGCGATGGTGGCATATCCGAACCTCTGTGAGCGCAGGGCGGTAATTTGATCTTTTTGCTGATTGGTCATTATGGTATCCTCCTTCTGAGGGCTTTCCTCAATGACCCATCTGGACAAGAATGCCGACTTTGGCCGAAAGCATAAGAGAAAATCTTGTCCTCGGAAGGGTTCCCTCACTTGCCACCGGACACGATATTGCCGTTTGGTCCCTAAAAAGAGCAAAAAAAATAAGCCCACCGAAGAGAAACATCTCCTCGATGGGCTTCTTGCTTAGTTGGGGATCTTCAGTTTCATACCGCTGTAAATGACATTGGAAGTCAGGCCGTTCAAGCTGACGATCTCCTTATACCGGGAACCGTCACCAAGGTACTGGGCAGCGATCTTCCAGAGGGTATCGCCGTGGACAACGGTATGGACCCGATAGCTTACCGGGTAAACCAGGGTGCCGTTGCTGTCGAACACACTGTAGCCCGGATTGGCATCGGCGCATTTCTGGGCATTGGCCAGAATCTTGTACGCGCCCTTCTGGGATTTGGCATCCGCCCAGGTCTTGCGGACGCGGTACAGCACTTTCGTTTCCGTTCCTGTGGACGGAGTGGTCGTGGTGGAAGTGCCGTCCAGAGCCGCCGTGACCTTAGATGCCAGATCGCCCAGGCGGCTGTACAGCCAATCACCCGGGCAGGACTTGTTGGCAAACCAGCGATGGACGGTCAGCACCATTTCGTCAGACTGGGGCGTGTAGTTCAGCGTCTTGGTCTTGTCCGCAAGCCAGATCAGCTTCTTTTTCCCGTTGCGCTGGCAGATATCCGTACACAGCTTGACCAGGGAATCGTAGACCTTGCTGTTCATGGCATAGGGTGCGGAGGTGTCGCTGGCGCACTCAATGGTGACGGCACGCTGGTCATTCTCCCTGCTGGAAGAACACCAGGAGCGGTCCTTTTCCTCCACACAGAGAGAAACCCTGCCGTCCGTGCCGATGCCGTAGTTGCAGCTGGCCTGACGGTCAGGGCTGATGAAGCAATCGCAGATGCGTTCTGCGGTGGCCTGTCCCACAACACAGTGGGGCGTGATGCGGTCAATGCTGTGAGTTCGCTGACCGGAGTGGTTGGGGCTCAGCTTGGTGTATGCCACCAGAGAACTGTTCGTATAAGCCATTACTGTCCCTCCTTCCCGTCAGAGCGGTCATGGAGCTGCTCCAGTACGGTCTTGATGGCATCCGGCACAGGCAGACCAAGATGGGCGGCATTCTCCAGCAGGGATACACCCTCATTGGACAGGTAGAAGAAAATCACTGCCGTGCGCAGCACACCGGGCGCACCCAGCACCTGAACATCGATAATGTTGCCGATACCCACCAGCAGGAAAATCAGTACCTTGCGGCAGATGCCCTTAAAGCCCACCTCGCTGGACAGCTCCTTGCGGATGCCCGCCGCAAGGATACCGGTGAAGTAGTCGGTCACCACAAAGATGATGAGTGCGTAGAGGAAGCCATCAAAGCCTCCGAAGAACCAGCCGAGAAAACCGCCCAGTGCCGCAAAAGCAAACTGGAGCTTGTCGATTACATTCTGCATACTTGTACCTTGCCTTTCCTGCCCTTTGCAGGGCATAAAAAATAGGACGGTGCTCCGTCCTTGTGTAATGGTGTTCTATATAAACACAGCCGTGTGGCTGTGGGGTATTAAAGGATGAGCCGTTCCAGCAAGCTCTGGAAGGACGCAGCGATGATCTCATGCCCCTTTTCATCGGGATGCACGCCATTGCCGCCGTCCTTAGAGAATGCGAGCTTGCGGAAATTCTCATCATCAGGTCGCAGGTTGGATTCGTGGTACAGATCCAGGCACGGGATGCTGCGCCGCTTGCAGATCTCAACGATTGCCTCCGAGTACTTCGCCATACCGCAGGTTGTCTTAGAAGGCATACTGCCGACCCACGGAGTCGGGGTCACGATACCCAGCCGAGCCAGAGGGATGCGTTCGTAGATGGCGTCAATAGTTGCGTTGATGCAGCCACAGATTGTATCGGTACCCGTATCCGTGACAGTTCCCAGCGTCTGGTCAGACGAGAGATCGTTGCCGCTGCCGAAGATGGTGATCACATCGGCATCCTCCGGGATATCACTGACGCGCTGGTAAAATGCTCGGTTGATATCCTTCCGCCGCATATAACCAGTTCCACTGACACCGAGGTTCACGGTCTTAATGCCTGTCTTT
>OLPR01001243.1_pt1 | contig 21324 bp, 24 predicted proteins | sample 1672761 | NCBI WGS metagenome assembly OLPR01 (sample SAMEA3136721, study PRJEB25190) | human gut metagenome | biome: human gut; feature: human-associated habitat; material: faeces | place: Austria | collected 2013 | reverse complement strand
GAAGCCCACAATTCGCATAGGATATGTATCCGGATCTTTCAAACACAGTAATTTCTGCATGTTCATCCAATCTTCGTATTCTTGCTGCAGCTGTAGCTCCTCCGGCTACACCGCCTACGATTATTACCTTCATCTTATTTTTCCACCTTTCCTGAATAAGCAGCAATGCCACCAATATTATTTACTTTAGAATATCCCATTCGTTGCAACATCCCAGTTGCTTGACGACTTCGGGCTCCGGAATAACAGTATACAAACAGCGGTATTTCTGTATTCTTCACTACCGAAACAACATTGTTAAGTTGTTGCAATGGCACATTTTTACTTTCTGGTATATGCCCTTCCTGATATTCCTGCGGCGTACGAACATCCAGCAGAACTGCACCAGCAGTCTTTTTATATTCCTCTATCCCTTGATTAATATTCGCCTGTTTTAAAAAATCAAAAAATCCCATTAACGCACCTCCTTAAAGCATCTCTAAGATTGCCTTCTTAGGTCTTGCCCCTGAAACTTTTGTTACAATCTTCCCATTCTTCATAACCACCAAAGTTGGAATACTCATAATACCAAATTTACTTGCCAGTTCTGGCTGCTCATCCACATTGATCTTTCCAACTTTGATATCAGGGCGTTCACTTGCTATCTCCTCTATGATAGGAGCCACCATACGACAAGGAGCACACCAAGGAGCCCAAAAGTCTAAAAGAACGGTTTTCTCGGAATCCATTATTTCATTCTGAAAATTATTTTTATTGATATTAATAGCAGACATTTTACAGTCCTCCTTGTTTTTTCTTTTGTGGCTTTATTATAATCTGAAATTCATTTGTTTTCTGTGATATCATCACATTATTATCATGATTAATTTTTAACTAATTTATTTTTTCATCTTATGATCTGATGGCAGTCTCACTTCTCCGGTCCTTTTCTTCATAAGTCAGATGACAGATTTTCCCGCCCACCTGACAGGTATAACGGTATCCGGTTCCGCCATCCTTTCCTTCTGCTATTCTGTATTACACACATTGTTTTTGAAAGTTTACCGTCGTTTTCTTGTGATCCATAAAAATGTACAGGTAAAAATAATTCCCTTTACAATTGAGGTTGAAGAAATAGCCCACCATATTCCATCCAGACCCATAATACCTCCAAGAATGATCGACAGCGGAATTCTTGCACTGGTAAAAGCTATACTGATGATACTGCAGAGTCGGGTTCTGCCGAGCCCTGATAATGCACCGACTGTCGTCAGTTCCACACACATAAAAGCTTCACTGAAACCTATGATGATCAGATATTCAACTGATGTTGCGATTGCTTTGGGTTCATGAAAAAAGATTCTGGCAATCGGTTCCGGAATACATATAAATACAGCTGAGACCAGCAGTCCCCAGATACCAACCGTCCACAAAGAAGCCTTATATCCTTTTTTGACACGGTCATTTTTGCCCGCACCATAGTTCTGTGCGATAAAGGCATTTAATGCCGCTGCAAAACCGTCTGCAGTATTCCATGATATCGATTCAATCTGACCTCCGACTCTCTGCGTTGCAACAGCTTCTGCACCATACCCAGAGATCATACGTGTCAGCACCATGGAGATTGCACAATATGCCATTCCCTGTATTGCTGTCGGAATTCCGATCTTACAGATTCCCTGCAGATATTCCCACGGGATTTTTGCCAAAAGCCTGGTTCCTTTTAGTACATTTTCTTTCTTTTGTATGACAATTCCGACTATCATGATACTCATAACGATCGCCTGTGCTGTCACTGTCGCAATTGCAGCCCCGACAACACCAAGCTTCGGAAACATCCCCACTCCAAGAATCAGCACAGGATCCAGAACCATATTTGTGGCCAGGCCGACAAGATTCGCTATAAAAGGTGTCTTTGAATCTCCCTGTGCCGTATAAAGTCCAGTCAGTGTCAGCGTCATAAAAGAAAATACAATCAGCCCACAGGCAATCCTCGTATATGACATTGCCGCCGCATGAGCCTGTGCATCTGCAAGCTGAAAAAATCCTACCATCTGTCTGGTAAAAAGCAGCGAAAGAATTGCATATGCCATTCCCATAAATGCAGCAAGCTGTACTGCCGCCTGTGCAAATCCGTGTGCCCTTTCTCTGTCTCCACGTCCGATACACTGTGCCACATGCACCTGTCCACCCATTCTAGCCATAGCTGCAAGTCCCTGCGAAAGCCAGGTAAACATACCTCCAACACCTACACCTGCAACTGCCCTCGAACCAAGCAGACCAATCCATGCCATGTCCGTGATGTTATACAAAGTCCCCAGAAACGATGACGCCATGATCGGAACCGCAAGTTTCGTCAGCGTTTTTAGAATAGGACCTTTTGTTAAATTTCCCTCCATTTTCATTCCTCATCCATTTTTATTTTTTATTATCCACAAATCCTATTATACATGGTTTAACATAGATTTTCATCAGGAATTATCCATATATATCAAAAATCCTTTTGAAGAAATATTATTCTCCAAAAGGGCTTTCTGTCTGAATCTTTTTATAATTTTTCTCCGCAGGATTCAATGACTTTTTTGTACCAGTAAAACATCAATCTGCCATCCCCATGCAGAAGTTTCAAGATATGGATTCTTAATATTTTCTCCTCCATTTGCCGCAGTAATTTCCCCTTTTTGGGTGACACTGACGCAGTTGCTGGAATAATAACTGATGGAAACAAAATCTACTGTACCATTCTTGAGAATTTCATCATCTTCCGGCATCATCATACTACAATTGCTCTTGGATTCTGTTCTTTCATTTCCTTATTCAGTTGCTTTATCACCTCATAGGCTTTGGCCCTTATTACGCCAACTCGCTCAAAAAGAGTTGGGTGAAAAAGTTGGCTTTTCTTCTAAAACTGCCGACTCAAGAATAAGAAAATATAAAAAAAATATAATGGCTCCCAAAACAGAGATACGAAATAAGCTAGCTGATGCTCTTGATGCAGATTTATCCGCACTCTCTGATATTAATATCCAAACCTATGAAGATGTCATGCATACACTCTTTTTGTTTGAAGAAGAATTTGATATGGATATTGATAGAACCGAAGAAAAAACAACTTTATCTTTTGATAATCACAACAAAAAAATTGCCCCTCTCATTACTTATCTTTATACTTGGCATTGCAATAAAAATTTACTTTTTTTCATGATTTTCCTCCTTTAATTTCAAGTGCATCGACACTCGGTCGCTTATTTTTATACTCTTGATTATATTCTTCCTCATCTTCCCTCTGTATGACAACAAAAAAAGTAATATCTTTCTTTTTCTTAGTTGATTTTTTCCCTGCTCTGGCATATAATGAACGTAGCTAAGGAAACTGGTAAATTCCCATAGGCAAAACGAAAACCCTCAGAGCGGCAACTCTGAGGGTTTTCTTGTTCGTTACGGTGAACTACTCCGTTTAGGCTGTGGCTGCCTATTTATCCCTATCCAGCCATTTGCATATGTAGTAGCTAACTACTCCTGCTATGACAGAGATAAGAAAACTGGTAAATACTTCTCCCATAGGAATTCACCTCCTTTCTGCTGGAGGTTCGGCAGCTTAGGTATTATATCACATATCTTCACTTTACAGAATAATTTTTATGTTTTATTTATACTCAATTCATTTAGCATACTCAATCTATTGTTGGTGATACTCTATTTTAAAAGGAGTATCATTACATGATTTCATATCAACCATTCTATGAAACACTTTTAAGAGAAAATATCACGGAATGTGCTCTGATTTTCAAACACGGTATTCCAGCTAATACACTTCATCGTATGAAGCATGGAAAACCGATTACTACAACCACATTGGATACTTTATGTAGCATCTTGAATTGTAGCGTATCTGATATATTAGAATATATTCCACCAGAAAAAATATAGCGTTGGAAACAGAGGTAAGTTATCTGTTCTCAAACGCTATATTTTTATTCTTTGTATCAATCAATAATAGATATGGTATCAATAATTCTTGCAGGATTCTTTTACTTCTAATATCCTGACAATCTTTGTATTATCCTGACTTCCTAAAATCTTATTCTTCTCCATCAATCACCAGCCCCCAATCCTGTACACCAAGTCTTAACCAATATGTCCGGCTTGCATCCAAGAGTTTCACGGTCATAGGTTTCATAAGATATTTTTCCTCTACACACTCCCTCACCATGAGATGGTTTCCTGTTTTCACTTTTGGGAATTTTCAAGCCTGTTCCTGTAAAGCCTTTATTTATGCGGTTTCTGACGGATTTCAATTTTCCCCAAAATCACTTTTAGAAAAAACACTATGTTCATTCACACATTCCATTATCCACTTTTTCGCACTTTCTATTATCCAGTAAAAGCGAACTATATTCGCTCACAAAACATCTCTTTTCTCCCATAAAAATAAGGCTCCGAACCTACTATGTAGATTCAGAACCTTAAAGTGTACAGATTATTCACTTTTACCAAAATAGAATATTGAGATTTGCGAACAAACAACAGGTACTATTCAAACTCGGCAAATCCAAAGGCGTTCTTAAATATATTTGTTTAAGTTTTGTATCTTTTTTGCCGTTATTTTATTTCTGTTACATATATTATTTTGACTTGCTGATTTTCTGTTGCCGATTTGTTGCCATTTCATTATAACCGTAGCATAAACGTTTCGCAATCGTTATTTTGAAAATATGCTTCAAACCACGCCTTTTTCGCATACAATGCATTCGCTACCGCACTTTCCACAGTCTCGCCACAAGTAATGCAACCTGGCATATCTGGATAAAAAACCACAAATCCCCCTTCATTCTTGTCTTCTGTAATTTCCATGCGATAGGACTTTTCCATATAATCATTCGGTATCTTCATTGTTCTTTTTCCCACAATCTATAACTTCCCAATATCCATTTTTAGGAGAACCATGCCGGATAAGAATACCAAGTTCTTTTAATTTTTTAATATTGCTTTCTATATTTCGACTGGCAACGCCAATCTTTTCTGCTAATTTTGCTGCTGATAACTGGTTATTCTCCAAAAGTAACTTTACTATTTCCTGCTGAGTACTATTAAGCTCAACTATTCCATGTTTCTCCGATGTTTCTCCGATGCTTCTCCGATGTCTCTGCTTTCTTTCATCATCGGAAATGAATTACGGAATAATTCTACACGAAACATATTATCGAACTCCTGAAATCTAGGTTTCGGAAGTCCATACTCTTCAGCAGCGTTCAGGATTCTTTTTATTCCACTTCCCCATGCCTCAACGAGTCCCATTTGGCTAAATATATTGGCAATGCCTTTATTACGAATTTTCGAATGACCATTCATGACTTCCTCATAAGTCAATCCGTTATATAAGCCTCCCGGAGATGTCACTTCCAACCTGTCATCATAAATTGCAACCTGAATACAAGATTCATCCAACAGGTTACGATGACAATGGGCATTAATGATCATTTCTCTGATTGCTTCCGGTGGTAGCTCATATCTCTCTTTTCGCACCAATCCGTCGATCGATGCTCCGAGTCGAATATTTCTCAATACAAAATCTACAGCTTCTTCGATTTGTGTATAAATCGGTCCTTCAAGTTCTCTCTTATCCAAGAATACCGCACGATCTGTTCCTTTGAACACCGCACATTGCGTTTTTGAAAACGGAAAATAATCTGATGTCAGCAATACATAAGCATTTGTTGCCAGAAGTTGTCCCTCACTCTGCTTTAAGATTTTCCAATTTATAAGTTGTTCTTTATTTACAGAATGATCCGGCATTCCTGCTTTTTTTCGGAACCTTTCAATATCCTGACAAAGCTTCTCCGTAGCATCTTCTGAAACAGGATAACCTACACAGGTAAGTTCATCCCATGAGATTCTAGCACCTTCCATTTCCAGCTCTTTTATCTTCTCAGGAAATGCCAATCTTGATGTACCTGCCACACGTATATAAGTACCATTGTCTTTTCCCTTTGATTTCAGATAATACGGTCTGTTTTTCCCCGCTTCTACAGATACAACAACAACTGTTTTGCCATCTACTGTCTGTGGCTCAATATCAGGAATAATCTGAGGCACACAGGAATCAGAAACTGCATTAGCAATTCCATCCATCAATTGAAACAACACATCATTTTCAACACCAACAATTTGATGTGTTTTATCATCCACTCCAACAATCAGCTTACCACCTTGTGTATTGGCAAAAGCTACGATTGTCTTCATGTATTTTTCACTTTTATCTGGTAAAGTAACTTTATATTCAATATTTTTCGATTCTCCCGAAAATATAGTGTCTTTCACCATTATTTCACTCCTAATCTATACTCACACCATTGGTGCGAATAATTCTATTTCCAGAGTAAATTTCTCTGTATCATCAATATCATTATACGTTCCAGCCTCCTTTCCTAGCAAGTAAGAAAAAAACGTTTGTATTTTCAATTATGCTCATGGCCGATCAACATATAGTGTACAATTACCACATATTTTGCACTCGTTTTGGAGTCACTGTGAGTACATATTGAGTACAAGAGTGCATCAGTTTAACATAATTCGATGAATCATTAGTGTCATTGTTTGATTATAATGCAAATATGTTTTTTTTATACTGCAACAAGAATGGATAATAATTCATTATGTCATAGTCTATTTTACATCACTTTTATTAAATATCACCGAGGTTGCACAATACATTAGAATAGACCATACTACTAACATTAATACTGCATTTAGTGATGTCTGTGTTCCATTTCCTACTATCACAGTTAGACTAGCAAGAATACTAAATGGATTTAACATAGGAAAGAATTCGATTGAATATGTTATTTGTTGAGAATATATGTGAATAAGCACAATGAATAATCCTAATGCATAGCTAACCCATGATTTTCTGACAGAAATTGAGCACAACAATCCCAGAGTTACTGTAAATATTATTTTCATAATACCTAACCCTAAAGAAAGGATCAAAGGAATAAAAATATATGTATTCTCCATATTAATAGGCATATAATTATCCATCGAAATAAGGTGCTCATAAAACATAGAATATGCATATCCATAATTGTAAGAAGTCAGATTTGTTTTAAAGCCAACAAAATTATTCCAGTCAATCAACATATATGAGTTTAGCCCATCAAATCCATGTCGAAATCCTAGAATCAGCGCAGGAACAAATAAAGAGATAAATATTATCAGGGTGTAACTGATTCCTATTTCTATAATTCTTGATAGTAAAAATCTATTTGAGCTTTTTGAATTCAAATAGGATAACTCAAAACTTTTACTTTGCTTTTGCTGCCAAATAACAATTAATGTATAAAAAACACCAATTGGAATAACCATTAATGAAAATAGACTCCCTAGACGTAATTGGCGGCACAAATACGCCATGGACCTTGCGCAATATTCAATATATTTTTATTGTTTGCCGTTGCTATTTCATGAAATGCATTCTGAAGATTCATATAGGTATGATGATATGCATCTTCATAATCTCGGTTAAAGAACTTTTGCATATCATTTAATAATGATGCATCAAAAGATATATCAGGATATCCTATTTTAGCAAGTTCATCTTTAAACACCACTTGACTTAACTGCTTATCCGTTTTTGCGAAACAATCCATTTCAAACATCTGATTCCACCAGTCATACTTCTTTATATCAGGATAATTTTCAAATCCTTTAACGCCCTCTTTTTTTAAACAATCAATTGCTTCATTTGCATTTTTACTCTTCCAATTTAAATATTCTTTATAATTATTTAACACTTCAACCTGTTCAGGTTTTATTGTTTCACCCAATTGTTTTTTTATAACATCAATTTGAGAAATTGAGTTTTGACTCTCTGCAATCAATTGCTCATTATAAATGATATTCCTTTCCACATCATTCTCCAGGTTTAAAAAGTTCATTGAAAACATATTTACAATCAAAAAGATCAATAAGCATACTAAGCTAGCTTTGCTCCTTAAAATACTTTTCATCTCATATTCCATATCTTTTTCTCCTAATTTGCCCCATTTAGATCGATTCTTTCTAAATATTTAACCATACAAAAATGAATGATTACGATTAATAAAATAATAATCCAAAGAATCAAAGAATTTATTGAGAAGATAGAACTAAATAAATTAATGTCTGTTAATAAAACGAGCAGACATAGACAAGGAACTAATAGACTTATACCACTGTTTTTTGTAAGAAGTGAAAGCACTTGAATCATAGTTGATAGAAAAGCTAGTAATACGATTGTTATCATTAAATTATTCATACACCACGTGCTAATAGGTACGAATGTATTTTTAACTATAACAAATACTTCATCTCCTAAGCCATAAGCGAAATATCCTAATACAAATAAAATACTGATCATCATCAAACTCATAATCATTGTAGCTATTGATGTTACAATTGTTCTTGATAAATAAATCTTCGCTCTTGAACCCGTCATTGTGAACAGTAACTTATAAGTATTTGATTCAAAATCTTTAGACCAGCAGTCAAAATTAGATAATATGACACATGCAAGTATTACAATAATTGGGATTCCACCAAAAACAAAAAAATTAGATAACATATAATATGCTGTTGGCATTTTTTCGTATACAAAATCGTAGAATTGATTTTTCATGTACATATCTTGAAGTTTGATTCGATTTTTTAGATCTCTTTCATCATTACGCAGCATGATTGAATATGATGAAAGATCTCCACCTTCATCAATCACTTTTTGAAGGAGCTTATCTCTTTTTATCATTGTTTCAGCAATACAATGTGCGTTTTCATGTTCAAGATTATAAGACACCAGTCTGCAATTTTCTAAATCTGTCTGCCAAAAATCTCTGGATTTTTCTAGTTTTTCTGTGCCTTCGCCAATTTCTTTCATCCTATTAATCTGCTCTGTTATTATTTTAGATCTGGTTGCATCTGAAGTCACCATTTGCTCGTAATAATGAACTTGACTCGAAATATAATTATTGTGCTTTGGCACAAAGTAGAAACAAAAAATCAAAATCATAGAAAGACATCCTATGATAAAAATGCCTATATTTCTTTTTGAAAAGAAAATACGGATTTCATTATAAATCATCGTTTTCATATGCTTATCCTTGGTACAAGTTTTGATAATATTTCTCTAGACCTTCTCCTTTGTCTTCAATTGAATAAATAGAAATATTATTTTCAACCAATAAGTTGATTGCGTTAGAAAAATCATTATCTGAACCACATTCTAATCTTATATGTTCATTATCATTCGTTACAATATAGTCTTTTAAAATCTTTTGTGCACATTGATTATCTGAAGTTTTGATACACGAAATATGTTTTTGATGAAGCTCGTCTATTGTCTTATGTGCAATAAGCTGACCATCTTTTATAAAAATAATTCGATCTACCAACTTATCTACTTCACTTAATTGATGACTCGATAAAAGAATACTTGTACCATCATTACGTATATCCAGAAGTTTCTTTCTTAAATCAATAATAGCCTGTGGATCCAATCCATTTGTTGGCTCATCCAATATAAGCAGTTTGGGCTTGGTCATCATTGCCAACGATAAAATCAAGCGTTGTTTCATACCCATGGAATAATGCCTAACTTCTTTTTTCAATTCACTATTTAGGCCACTAAAATCTTCCATTTCTTTAATTCTGCTTTTATCCAGTTTTTTCCATTTTGCGACCATTTTAAAATGATCCTTACCCGTAAGATTGGGATAAAGAGCTGGATATTCGATACTAACACCTATGTTAGATAAAGCATTTACCCGATCTTTATCTATGTCATATCCATTAATTGTTATTTCACCTGAAGTTGGATGATATAAACCAGCAATACACTTCATTATGGTAGATTTACCTGAACCATTAGGCCCAATCAATCCTAATATTTCATTTTCATTAATACTGAAAGAGATATCTTTTAAAATATTTACTTTGTTTATTGATTTAAACAACCCATTTACCATTAAAACCATAGTGCACCTCCTTTGTGTATATTTTTTATAAATTTATCATAACACTTTTCTAAAGTTACAAATATAACAAATCATTCTGTTTCAATCTATCTTCATTAAATTCAAAATACATCATCATAAGCGATACTTCTTCTTAAGATAATTCTATTTTATCATGGATCAGTTGGCATATTTTTGAACAAGAGAAACAATAAAATGAGTTCCTTTTCGTACCTTTTGCGTACCTCAGAGCATTAAAAAAGCTAGAATATGCTTTATATAAAGCACTTCTAGCATTTATTCTTTATTCGAACTCGCAGAATCTAGTTTGATTTAGGTTATTTCAATACGGTTATCTATACTGTTTTGTATTGATATTTCGCGTCTTTTCCACACGTTATTTTTCGTTTCACATATTTTTAGTACCAATCCAATACCATTGCATTTTTTCATTATTGTGTGTAGTTCCGGTGGCTTGCAGGTTTGTTTTTTATTCAGAGAATATTTTTCTGCTGATTTGCCTGTCCACCTATGAAAATTATAATCTCCATGCAATATTTCTACAAGAAAAAGTTTTGTGGTACTAATCGTTAGTACCACGAATGTTTTCTATGTACTGAGAAAAATCAATTACTTTTGCAGTTTTTCTCTTAGGTATAATTTCTAACTGTTCCATCACCTACTCATCTCTAGTATTCTTTTCACTTCCAGCTGTAATTCATCACTAAAGTCTGATAAATCATCATATGCAATTACTTTCAATCTTATAAGACGAACGATATCCCATAGCACCTCTGCCTTACTCACCTCCATGACAACTCCAGGATGCCGTTTATCTTCTTTTATCCGTTTTTCTAGTTCCCAGAATCTCTCTGATGCAGGCTTTTTATCATCATTCAGAAAATTTGCATACTCTTTAACAAGACCTTCCATATAATTTTCCTGCCAGCCTGATAATCTTTCTTGAAATAATTTCCAATCCTTTTTGCTTATGTCCATGATTTTGAACCTCCTCAGTCTCAAGTTAGCCTCAACAAACAATTTCAGAAATGAGACTGACTTGAAACTACAACTTTATAATTTACCTGCAAATCCCGGTTTTATCGCGTTTTGCTATATCATAGAGTCTCACTCAGTCTCAAATCTCGTGAGACTGAGTGAGACTAACTTTGAAATATTCGTTTTTCAGAAAGCTCTTTAATCGTCTCTCTTTAGAAAGCTTTTTCTTAGAATATTCTGATTTTAACCACTTGATTTTTCTCAAAATTTCTATGACATTTTCTATGACATTTCTACGACATTTTCTGTGACATTTCCCATCTTCATTATAAGCGCTACCTAAAACAAATTTGTGTCTTTAATCAATTCAATTTTTACCTTCTCCCTACTTCCATACATAGAGCTTTTACTTTCATCAATAGTCTATACCTGATATTTATTCTATGAATACATACTTTCCCTTTCCTTTACCATTTACCACTTTAACAACTTTCATGTCTCTAAGTTTTGTCATGACTGCTCTTGCTGTGGATGGTGAGCAATCAAGAATTTCTTTTATTTCTTTTGTTCCAAAAATCTGATTTTTCTCTATTTCATCATACACCTTAAGAATATTTGCTTTCGAAGGTTCATTATATTTTTGTTGCTCAATCGCCGACTTTTCTTCTCCAATCGCCGGCTTTTGGTAATCAATCAACGACTTATTGACTGCAACAGCCAATTTTTTAAATGAATCAGCGGTTTTTTCAACAATAGTTTTTCCAACTTTTGAATTATAAATAACTGCCTGCAACATAAAAGCATTTGTATGATAAACAGGATCTTTTAGTCCCACCTGCTCCAACTCATTACGTAGTCTTTCATTAACGCTTTAAATGTTTCTTATTGACATTATGAATTTATCGTACTAACCTAAACTCGTAGAATATATTTCAATAAAGGTAATGTTTCGAAAACTTTTGGTTCCGATTATAATAGAGCAGCTTTTAGCATCTCTCATTGGAACCTGCCAGTGCAAATCTCTGCTTTGAGACGGTTCCCTTTATCACAATTACCAAGCCAATCTGCTGGGTACCATTCTTCATTATTCACAATTCTGTATAAATAAAGAACAACTCATGTGGGATTGGGGATATGCCTCACTCATTATTGGAATAAGAAAATAACTGCAAAGGAGATTTTTACTATGAAAGAAATAATTTTAGGAAATCACATACGAAAGGTTCCTTCAGTTGCTGTTGGATGCATGCGCCTTTCTAAAAAATCGAAGGATGAGATGAATCGTTTTATTCATGCAGCTCTGGAACAAGGTGCATATCTCTTTGATCTCGCGGATATCTACGGTGATGGTATGAGCGAGAGCATATTCGGCGAAGCGTTCGCAGATGATTCATCCATAAAGCGTGAGGATATTTATCTTCAGTCAAAATGTGGCATCCGTCAAGGCTTCTATGATCTCTCAAAGGAGCACATTCTGAAATCTGTCGATGGCATTTTACAAAGGCTCCATACAGATTATCTTGATCTTTTGCTTCTTCACCGTCCGGATGCACTCGTAGAACCGGAAGATGTTGCTGCTGCATTTGATGTTCTTTATGAAAGCGGAAAGGTACGCCATTTTGGAGTTTCAAACCATAAGCCGATGCAGATTGAACTGCTGCAGAAATATGTCCGCCAACCACTCGTTGTCAATCAGGTTCAGTTCAGCATCCCTGTTTCCAATCTTGTTGCAAATGGCATGGAAGTCAATATGGAAACCCCAGGTTCAATCGATCACGATGGAAGTCTGCTCGACTACTGCCGCCTCCACAATATCACTCTCCAGGCATGGTCTCCGTTTCAGATGCCGGCATGGAAAGGCTGCTTTCTCGGAAGCGACGAATACCCTGAACTGAATAAAAAACTTCATGTGATTGCCGAAAAATATAATGTCAGCGATACTACTATTGCGACTGCGTGGATTTTACGTCATCCGGCAAATATGCAGATTGTTACCGGCACTGCAAGTGAAAGCCGCCTGAAAGAAATTATCGCTGCGTGCGATATTACTCTGACTCGTGAGGAATGGTATGAGCTGTACCTGGCGGCAGGTCATCTGCTTCCGTAGGGATTATCGATTACCAGCATTATTTTCAAAATGCTGGTAATCCTTAGAATTAGCAAGTTGTACAAAAGAATCTTCTCTTTTACGAAGTCTGGTCTCATAAACGAGATAAAGGTTCTGGCAGATGCAGAGCTTGTGTTGAGCAGATCAGAGTACACGACCTCAGACACAGTCACGCCAGCTTACTTATTAATCAGGGCTGTGATGCCTTGATGTTAGCAGACAGGCTCGGACATGAAAAGGTATCCACAACACTTAGCACATACTCCCATCTGTTTCCACATAAACAGCAGGAGCTTGTGCATAGTCTGGAATCATTGCAGGCAACAGATTCACCAACACCTGAACCACCATCTGATAACCCTCTGCTTGAAGCCGCAGGTATCACATGTGAAGTGCCGCAGACTCAGAGCAACGGCTCAGATGTAACAATCCGACCTCAGTTTGGACCTGCGTTAGTACCATCAAATACCGCATCAGGGAAAATCATCCAGATGCCACAGCGAAAGATCATATAGTAGAAATCCCGCAGTCATCAGGGTTTCTTGCTATTAAAGTTAATGACAACCAACTGAAAACGATAGAAAAAGAGTAGTTGCTATTAGTAGCAAATTAGTAGCAGTGCAAAAGAAAAAGTCTCGGAATCCGCTTGTTTAGCGGGTTCCAAGACTTGTGACTTCTATTCGAACTCGATTTTGTATACTTTTAAATCCATGCAACATATACATTATATGGTTATTTATACAATTATTTCTTGTATTATTTTATATTCCAAATCTTTTACGTATATTTTGTACTCATTTTGGAGTCACTGTGAGTACATATTGAGTACAAACCATTTCATTCTAACAATACATACAATTAAAATATTGTTTCACTCAATTTCTAACATTTGACTCATCAATTGTTTTATTATTTCTAAATTTGTAGAAAACTCAATATGACTAGCATATTTATATTTACGACAATAATTCTTCCATAAATTCTGCAATGTTGAATCTTCACTGATTGAGCATAATATTTCTTCATAATGCTCTAATACAGAAAGTCTCTCTCTTTTTCTACATGATTTATCAAATGCCAATGATAAATCATTATAGTTTATTGAATCGTTATAACGATCAAATAAAGTCGTTACATCATAAAAATCACGCATACGTGTATTCAACAATCCTCTAGAAAGAATTGTTTGAATTTTTTCTGCAAGTATTGTCTCTAAATTATATGACCAGAGTTGTATTGATTTGTTTTCTAACAACAACGGATATTCATATCTTATTTCTCTAGGTGTAATCACATCACCTGTTGATATATCTATTTTGATTGGCACTATTAAATTTTCTAATTTTGCATCCATATGAATTCTTATTCCTGGATACTCCATATTGTCCATGATATCAGATACATCATTTAAGATAAATTCAATGTGATCATCAAGAGAAATATCTTTAATTTCATTTACAATCCTTGTGGTTTCTTCTTTAGTTAAATCAAAATTACGTATTGTTGTATCAATATCCATAGTCGATCGCATCGATATACCAATCATAGAAGTAACCAAGATTCCACCCTTAACAATGAAATCGTCTTTATATTTAGAATACGTTATTCTTTCAAGAAAACGCTCCATCATATAAATACGTAACAAAGTTATAGGATCCGATCCATTTTGTTTGGCAACGTTTTTAATTCTACCTTTTATTTGTGCTGGAGTTAGATACATTACAATAAAACCTCCATATATTGTCTAATTATCTTTTCAATTCGAAATGCTTTTGCATACACCATTAAACGATTAAGATCCTTATCACTTCTTTGTAAATAAGTTTTAATTGCCATATTAAAATCCTGAATTTCGAAATTACGTCTACTTCTCACTAAATCACAAATTGTTCTTTCCAAATCATACATTGGGATTTCATGACCAAATTGATTTGTGATTGTAGTCTTTCCTAGATCCAAAAGCTCCTTTTTTACAGTATAAACCTTGTAACCTGAGTTTGTTAAAGCAGAAGGATTATATCCACTATAAATTGTAATACAATGCACAAAAGGTTCTCGATCAACCAGACCATAATAATATAAGGCATCATCATGAGAAATAACTCCTTTTGGACAACGCTGTGACAAAACATAAGCTTCATCTTCCAACACATCTTTTGAAATATAAATACCTGGACCAACTTTTTCCATACAATTCCTTTTTATAAAATTATAAATAGACTGTCTCGATACATTCACATTCTTTAATTTTTTAACATTCAAAACCTCAATTTTTTTAGAATCCATTACTCCTTTCACACTCTCGCCGCCTTTTACATTCTTGCTAATATTATACTTTATATTAGTAAGAATGTAAATCGACTTCAATTTATTTAATTATTCATATCCAATAATTTATGTGTTCATTTTATACTCACGGACAAAATCAGCATATAAAAAAGACCTTATATAAAGGCCTTTTGATGTTTATTGAATTATTCAAACTCGATTTTGTGTACTTTTAAATCCATGCAACATCTACATTATATGGTTATTTATACAAATATTTCTTGTATTATTTTATATTCCAAATCTTTTACGTATATTTTGTACTCATTTTGGAGTCACTGTGAGTACATATTGAGTACAAACCATTTCACTCTAACAATACAACTAAAATATTGTTTCACTCAATTTCTAACATTTGACTCATCAATTCTATGTATTTAAACATGAATGTTCATACCGTACCACTTGATTTGTTTTTACATTACTACACAACAAAAGAATTGTAGTACTTACGAAGAAGATTTCTAATGAATAAATTCGAAATTCATGAAAAGTTAATATAAATATGATATGGTTCTTATATCGATAAAACAATTGAATTCTAAAATATAAAAGAATCAAATGAAAGCGAGGTTAAAATTCATATGGAAAGTAAAATCATGAATTATCAAGCTATAATTAATGATATTAAAGATATCATTTCTTCTGGTCAAAAAATAGCATACAATGCCACCAACAAAGCAATGATACTAACATATTGGCATGTGAGTAAACGTATTGTTGAGCAGGAACAAAACGGAAATGAAAGAGCACAATATGGGCAAGCTCTGATTGATGCTTTAGCTGATGAACTTACAAAAGAATATGGAAAAAGTTTTTCAAAGAGAAATCTCCAATATTTCCGCAAATTTTATATTGCTTTTCCTGATGAACGAATTGTGAACGCATGCGTTCACAATTTAACTTGGACGCATTTTAGAAGTTTATTACGTGTTCCTGATGAAAACGCAAGATTATGGTATATGAATGAAACCTCAAATGAGGGATGGAGTTCTCGAACATTAGATAGAAACATCAGCACACAATATTTCTATCGATTAATGCAATCTCCAAAGAAAAATGATGTTGTTAACGAAATGCTTCTGAAGAATTCAGAAAATCAAAAGAATCAGTTTGAATTATTAAAAAGTCCAATTGTTGCAGAGTTTTTGGGATTCAAAAATGAAGATTCTTATCTTGAAAATGATTTGGAGTCAGCCATTTTGACGCATATCAGAGATTTCTTAATGGAAATGGGAAAAGGATTTGCATTTGTAGCTAGACAACAACACATTGTAACTGAAACTGAAGACTACTATATAGATCTTGTTTTCTACAATATCGAATTAAAATGCTATGTTCTTATTGATTTAAAAATGGGGAAAATCACACATCAAGATGTTGGTCAAATTGATATGTATGTACGAATGTATGACGATTTAAAATGCAAAGAAGGGGATAATCCAACGCTTGGAATACTACTTTGTTCTGAAACAGATGAAGATATTGCTAGATATTCTATCCTTCATGATAATGATAGACTTTTTATGTCTAAATACCTAACTTACCTTCCTTCAAAAGAACAATTAAAAGCAGAAATAGATCGTCAAAAAGAAATATTCTATATGCAACATCCAACATTATCAAAAAAAGATGATTAAAGTTCTCTATATTATTAATATCCTTTTAGTTACAAAACAACTTATAAGGCGCTTTTATATGTATAACTCATAAGCTTTAGATATTGTTTAACTTAATGACATTGTCTCCTATTTTTATTTATACTTCTATCACACTAAACTCTTTATATTCGTTTCGATACAAATGATCTGTAAAAACAAATGTCTTTCCAGATTTCTTCAGATATTCAAATATTTTTTCTCTAAGTTTAGAATCCACACTCATAAAATTATTATCTATTAAAATGATTTTTGCATCCGTTAATAGAGTTCTCATCAATGCCATTCTAAATTGTTGGCCTCCAGACAAATTCTCATTTCCAACATGTTCATTTAAAATGTCTTCTAGAAATAAATTATCATAATCTACAGCTTGATTTAAACAAATATTTTCCTTTTTAGATACATCCATTAAATGATAATTCTCTGGTAACATGACAGAATCCGGCAACTGTGTATTTATATATTCTAAGCTCATACTTTTTCCTGATCCATTTTTCCCAACCAGAACATTGATTGTATTATATTCTATTTTTGACAATATAGAATCATCTATAGAAATTCTCTTTCTTTTCTTATTTTCAATTTTCTTATAGAAATCTTGAATATATACTTTCGTACTTTGTAATGAAACTATCAATGTACTCATATAAATAGATAAAGAGGATAAATCAAATGAATAGGTAATGAACAAGACATATGCCCCTGGTGATAATGTTTTGAAATGCATATACCAAAAAATGGTTACTATCAAATTACAGTCTGTTACAGCACTTGAAAAGATAGAAAATAAGCCTTTAAATACAGAAAATCTAAATCCAATATATTTTTGTTGATTTACAATTTCATCTAGGTTATTCGAATAATCATCTTCTATCCCGCTCACACGAATCCTTCTAGAATCGTTTAATATATTTAACAATTCTTCAGAAAATCTATTACTATATTCTTTTGATTGAATCGAATATTTCTCTACTCTTTTTTTAATCAATGAATTTAAACCAATCGCTAGTATTGGAAACAAAGTAACAAATGCAGTTAAATTTATATCAATACATCCCAAAATAACAATTACAATAATTCCATATATTAAGTTGCATGCTGTATCAATCATATATGAAATAGTACCAACAATTTCGTTCACATCTTCATTCAAAGCATTCATAAATTCACCCTGTTTTGCTTCAATCTCAGATTGTTCTAAAGCAGCATAAGTTTTTTTATACATAAAATTTGCCCATTTATGTTGAGCCGTTATATCAACTTTGGCACCAATCAAAATACAGACTATTCGAATCAACACCAAACCACATACGCAACAAGCGATAAAGATTGTATTATCGCCATCAAAGTACGTTTGAATCAACAATCCAATCAAAATAGGAAGATTGTGTGCAACAAACCAAATCACAACATCAAGAAAAAAGTAAAGTTTACTCGATTTAATAACATCAATCATATTTACAAATCCTCCATGGATATAGTCGAATCACAAAATTGCATGACTTCTTTTTCATGCGTCACTACAATTATGATCTTTTTCATTTCTTTAAATTTAGAAAATGCATTTTTTATCTTATCCATATCCACATAACTAAAAATTTCATCCAATATAATTACAGATTTTTTACTTTTTAAAGCTTTATATAAGTATAAATACTGCAATTGCCCTTTCGATAATTCATCATTCAATGTATAGCCCAAGTCTTTTTCTATCTTTTCTCGACTATATCTATGATATGGATCTACGATTTCATATGGATTCACATTCTTTTCATTCTGTCCAATATACTCTATTTCCTTTAACGTTTCTTTTTCTTTATATTCATTCAATCCTACATTGTTTATGTATATCGTCCCTGACTGTGGCTCGTATAAATGTGCAATTAAGTTAATTAATGTTGATTTACCACTACCACTAGGACCAATTAACCCATATATATTTCCATTTTCAAAATGCAGTGAACAATCCTTCAAAACAAGGTTATCATTGTATCCAAAATGAACACGATCCAAATCGATACAGCAAATATTACCATTCAATAATTTTGTTCCAAAATGTAACTTACTCTTAATTTTCAACAATGCGAATACTCTTTCTTGCGCTTTCTTTGCAGATGGAATATTCTCCATTTGCGTACGTAATTCATAAATCGGGTCATCTAATAAATCAATATAATAAACAAACAAATAAATAAAACTTAAATTTATATTTTGTGTACATCCAATCAATAAAACTATGAATTTAATCATACCAAAACTAAAAATCGTAGAAATCCACAATTGATAAGATATGAATCCAGAAATCAAATCTGACTTAAAAGCAAATTGAATGAATGTATTTAGCTTCTTTTCCAAATAAGATTCCCTGTTAATTTTTTTCAGCTCTGTCATCATTAAATAACACGTTGAAAACATATCAAATAAATTTTGATAAGCTTGTTTGGTTTGTGCCCACTTAACTTCAGAAACTTTATTAATCCAACGAAAAACAATAAAAAGAAAAATTAACATAACAATAAGCGAAACACCTATTATCCATGACTTTATAAATGCGATACATACCACCCCTAAAAGAAATAAAATATCTTTCAATAAAGTCATTAGAAACACTAAATAAAATTCAATAACTTGAGAACTATCATTTTCTACTGTTTGTGTTAATTCACCAACACTCCTCTTCAAAACATCCTCATAGTCCATATAAACCAGATTATGTATCAATTTCATTCTTAACCTTTTGAAAAAATTCCAATACATAGATCCACTTAAAATCAAATCACATATATTAACAATCATTTTTCCAACAATCAAACTACATACAATCGCAAAAATACTATTCACCGTTGATTGAACTGTCAGTATCTCAGAAACAAAAATTGGGTATATTATTTGAATTAAGGATAATACAACAATCAATAAAAAATGCAGTAATAACTGAAAATAATCTCTCTTCTCTATCATACATACCTCTTTTTAAATCTTAGGATTCATTATAAAACTAAGCCAAAACTCTGTAAATGCACCCATGTTTACTAACTGTATCTTTCTTCAAATTTACTTTTCATTCTTACATATATACGAAAAATACAAAAGTAAAATGTTTTTAAATTCTTGAACCAAATCACATTACATGTGATAATAACCTTCAAAAGGAGGTCTTTTATTTATGCCATTTCAAATAAAACAAAATACGCTCAATCTTTCTGTTCCTATTGAAAGATTAGCAGGTGCATATTATAGGATTCAGCGTACTAAGCAAAATATTTCTCTTTCTTGTTTGGCAAAAGAATTAAGAATGAACAAAGGATTTTTAAGTGATTTAGAAAATGGTAAAAGACATTTCCCCGATGGCCTATGTAAACAAATAGATTCTATTTTGAACACAAACTTTAATACAAATTATGATTTATATACTCTTTCAAGAAAATATCTATATGAAATATTTGAAAACTTTTTCTTTGAAAGGCAACAATCAATCTTAGATATTTATAAAATAATTCAAGAATCTGAGAATAACATAATAAATTCATATGCTTACTTTACCTTTAAAATCGTTCAATTATTTTACTATTTAAGGATTGAAAAAAATAATAGTAAAATAAAAGAAATTGAAGCTTTATTAAATCAAAATTTAAACTGTTTACAATCTGATGAAATCTCAATTTACTATTCTTTATTAGGAATTTTTTATAAAAGAGATGTGGCCTCCAACCATATAGCACTTGATTATTTTTTAAAATCAAATATGATGTGTAATTCCTCCTCCATCGTTTATTCTATGAATATTTTCCAATTAATCAGTGTTCATGCAGAACTAAACCAGCCAACCCTTGCATATGAAAAATGCATATTCAGTAAAGCGTTACTAAAGCAACACAATAACTATAGTCGAATTATTACCGTTGATATGTTCGAATGTATAACACTTACTAATTTAGGTCTTTACAATGAATCTAAAGAAAAATTATTAAAGATATTATCTTCGGCAAACAACGATTACTTAAGTTACAGAACAGACCAAATTTATCATAATCTAGCTTGGAATGCTTTATTAAGTAAGAATTATGATGAATGTATAAAATACACAAACTTGGCAATCGAAAACAAAGATCCATCTTGTGATTTATGTTATTTCATACCCTATTCATATTACAAACAGAATGAGTATCTAAAATGTTTAGATTATATAGAATCTCATCTAGAATTTGTAGACGATTTTTACAAGCCTTTTTTGCAAGCTATAAGTGCTCGTATTCAAAAACAA